>ODAI011631009.1_pt1 | contig 114925 bp, 160 predicted proteins | sample 1539321 | NCBI WGS metagenome assembly ODAI01 (sample SAMN02144231, study PRJEB22623) | gut metagenome | biome: sheep rumen | host: Ovis aries | place: New Zealand
AAAAAATGAAAAAAGATATATAAAGCGTAATTTTGGTAGCGAAGAAAAATATAAAGAATATCAAGATTGGAAAGCCAATAAAGGATTGTAAACATGACACTTAGAGAACAGATATTAAGAAATGCCGGTCTTCTTATTGAAGATGAAGGCGAGCAGCGGGCAGCAGAATCAACCAGTTATCTTGATGGGCTTAAAAAGCTTATCAACGCTGAAGCTGCTGCTGCTATACAATATAAAATTGCGGCCGATGCGATAGTAGGCCCAAATCAATCTTATTTGGTTGAGCATTTTAATGAGCATGCTAAAGAAGAGTGGGGACACTATACTCAGCTTGTTCAGGCTCTTATGGAAAGAGGCGGTCATCCAGACCTTACAATTGCCAAGATTATTTCAAGCGCTAGTCCGGCAACTAAGGAACTTTCAAGCTTTTCAAGTGATGATTTGAAACAGTTCTTTATTGAAGCCGAAGAAGGCGCTATTGAGGCTTACCAGGCTTATTACGATGAAATCAAAGATGGCGCAGATACCAAGGATTTGGCTGATATCATAAACGGAATTATTTCTGACGAAAGGGAGCACAAGCTTGATTTTGAAAGAATCAAAGAGGGAGAATAATGACGCTTAGAGAAGAAGTTTTGAAAGCGGCTAAAGATTATGGCTATGAATATGATAAACATAAAGAGGCCGAAGAAAATAAAAAACTCGATAATATGTCAATGGCTCGATTAGTCAAACATGAGTCCGAACTCCGTAAGGATGATCCAGCGGATTATGATAATAATGTAGAGGTCCATCTTAATGCAATAAAAAGGGTTCAAAGGGCTTATAAATCAGCGAATCAAAAAGTGGCGCTTGGTATTGATTGGGCTATGAAAGAACTTTTTGGTAATAATTGGGAGAAAATTAATTAAATGACGCTTAGAGAAGAGATTTTAAAAAATTCCGGCGTTTTATCAGAAACTATCTTGCTTACAAAACCTGGTGAGTTACATGTAAAATTTTGGAATTATGACTTCTTGGTTAAAAATACAGGGAAGACATATACATGTTGTGCTAGACCTGATAATAAAGAACTGTATGATTATATAATATCGGCGGCATCTATACTGGATTATAATTGGAAGCATATTGATAATCCGTTTGGTGAAAATAAAGTCACAGCAACAATAATGCCTGAGCGTGGCGGCACAAAACAAGAAGAAACTGTTTTTACTGGCGAACAAGCAAAATCAATCATTGACCATATTCTTATTCTCAGAAAAAAGAGCCTTGTCAATTTTATTGATAACAATATTGATAAATTTACAGCAGATGAAAAAGAATATTTAGATAAAGTTAAAAAATATTTAGGAGGGTTAAAATGACACTTAGAGAAGAAGTTACTGTTTTAAACGAGGCTGGTAGAATAATTTCTCAAGAGGAAGTTGACGCCGTTAATAATATTTTTGATAACCTTATCAAATATTTTAATTCAATTGGTGAGGCTGCAGCAGCTAATGTTTTTAAGAACATGAAAAACAGACCAGCTGGTGTTCGTCTTCGTTATATGAGAAAAATGGCCGAAATGGTCAAGCAATATAAGGATTTTTAAAAATGACACTTAGAGAATTTATATTAAAAGAAAGTTGTATTGAATGCGAGAAACCAGCAAAAGACTTTGACGGCGAAGAGCCAAAAGATGGAAAATTTGTCTTTGATGTGAAAGTTACGGTTGAAGGAAAAGATGAAGGCGAGGCCAAAGAAGCCCTTAAAGCCGCTCTCGCCGATTTTGATGCTAAAATAAAAGCTCACAAGGAAACAAAAGAGCAGAAAGAGGCCGAATCTGAGGAAGATGACGAGGAAGAAGGTGAGGCTGCAAAAAAGCATGAGGGTTGTTGCCCTCAGTGCGGAAAGAAGTTCAGTGAGTGCACTTGCAAGTAATTGAATTAATTTCAAACTTAAAGCCCAGTTTTTGCTGGGTTTTTTATTTTTTATATATCTTATATATTATAATGTCTAAAAAATTAACTACTGAAGAATTTATTAAAAAATCTGAACAAATTCATGGGAATAAATATATTTATGAAAAGGTAAATTATGTTAATAGCCATACCAAAGTTTGTATTATATGTCCTGAACATGGGGAATTTTGGCAAATGCCATATAGTCATTTAAACGGCATAGGTTGTAAAAAATGCGGGATAAAGAATGGAGCGAGTTTAAGAACGTCTACAACAAAAGATTTTGTTGAAAAAGCAAATAGTGTTCATAAAGACAAATATATTTATGATAAAGTTGAATATATTAATAAAGAAATAAAAGTTTGTATTATATGCCCCGAACATGGAGAATTTTGGCAGACTCCACATAATCATTTAAGCGGATATGGTTGCCCAGAATGTAAAAAATACGTACTTAGAAAAATTAGGTCAAGTAGTTTAAATGAATTCATTGAAAAAGCAACGCAAATTCATGGTGATAAATATGACTATAGTAGAGTGAATTATGTTAATAACCATACTAAAGTTGAAATTATATGCCCTAAGCATGGTAGTTTTTGGCAAACACCAAACGACCATTTAGATGGTAAAGGTTGTAATAAATGTAATTTGTCTAAAGGCGAAGAAAGAATTAAAAGATTTTTAGACGATAACAAAATTAATTATATTTATAATAAGGCTTGTCTTGATTTTTTAAGACTGCTTAAACCTGATTTTTATTTACCAGATTATAATTTAGTTATAGAATATGACGGTGAGCAGCATTTTAAATCAATAGAAATTTTCGGGGGAGAAGAAGGACTTAAAAAAAGAAAGCGGCTTGATATAATTAAAAATAAATTATGCGAAGAAAATTCGGTTGAAGTTTTTAGAATAAAATTTACAGAATTTTCAAGTATTGAAAATATTTTAAGAGATAAGTTAATTCTAGAGGAAAAAAATAATGGAAGAGAATAAAGTTGTTTCTTTAGATGAGTATACTGAGCTTGATAGCACAACATGTCAGATAATTACAGAGGAAGCAAGTAACAAAGAAAAGCATTACGTTATCCGTGGCTGCTTTTCCAAAGCTGGCGTTAAGAACAAGAATGGCCGTGTTTACCCCATTCCTGTTATGAGACATGCTGTTGAAGAGGCGCAGAAAGCTATCGCTGAAGGAAGGTTTGTCGCAGAATGTGAGCACCCTCAGACTGCAAAAATTAATCTTTATGAAATTGCTGCAAAGGTCAATCAGCTTCAGATGATGGACGACGGAACGGTTGTTGGAGAAATGGTAATTCTTGATACACCAAAAGGCAAGGTTATTAAGACGCTTGTTGATGAAGGTGTCAAACTTGGAGTTTCTACTAGAGGACTTGGTTCTGTTAAAAAGGCAAGAATGAATCTTGGAGAGGGCGTTATGGAAGACGTTCTTGAGGTTCAGCCTGATTTTTCGCTTAGAGCAATTGATATTGTTTTTGACCCGTCTGCTGGAGAGTTTGGTTCGCCAGACTTTATTTCAGAGGGAATAGAATTCAATAAAAAGAAAACAACACTTGGCCAGATTTGGAAAGAGGCTTTTAAAGCATGAACCTTAGAGAGGAAATTTTAAAGAATTCCGGTGTTTTAACCGAAGAAGCAATCGACCGCAAGGTAGCTAAATATTATAGAAACATGTTCGATGAACTTTACGAAAAGCAACTTGAAAAAAGTGACAAAAGTTTTGGAGAGTTTGCTGGTTCAGAAGAATATAAAAAGTGGGTTGAGAAAGAAATCAAACCATTTTTCAAGATTGACGGTGTTAAAAAAATCTTTGATAAATGGGAACAAGATTTAATTTTTGACTACGATTGAACTTCGAGTTTTTAAAATTATCTCAGTGTTTATTTGTAAATAGATACTGATAAGATAATAGTAGTAAAAGTACTTGCTATCTGCAAGATAATAACAGTAGAAAAATTAATTTACTAGGAGAAATTATGGACAATAAAGATATCCTTGATATTGAACTTTCCGAAGAGGATGCTTCAAAGCTCGCAGAGGAAATTCAAGCTTGGAAGGAAGATTTCTCAGCTAAGCTCGAAGAGGAAGCTGAAGAGAGAATTCAGGCCAAACTTGACGAGCTTGAAGAACAGAACAATGCCTGGAGAGAGGAAGTCGCAGAAGCTTATTCTGAGAAGTTCCTTGCTGCTCTCGATGAAATGAGGGAAGACGTAAGAGCCGAGGTTTTAGCAGAGTCTGTTGAAACTGACCCGACCCACAAGGTGATGGAAGAGGTCTTGAGACTTGTTGCTCCTTTAATGAACGAAGAGTATGTCGAGAACACCTATATGGGTGAAATTAAGAGACTTGCCGACAAGGTTGCTGAGTACGAAAGGAAGGAAGCACTTGATGAAGGCGCTGCTACTCTTGAAGAACTTATTGAAGGTTATGACGACGCATTCAAACCAGCACTTAGAGCCATCATCGGCGAAGGCACCGCTGAAGAAGTTACAGCTAGATTCGAGTCTATTGTTGAGTCTTTGAATGAAGCTGATAAGTCTAAAGATGATGACGACGAAGATGATGAAGATGATGAAGACCTTGATTTCGACTTTGATGATGAGGACGAGGACGATAAGGACGAGGACAAAGACGAAGACGAGAAAAAGGACGAGAAGAAGAAATCAAAGAAAGACGAGAGCGTAAAAGAGGAAGTTTCTTCAATTCCTGAGGAATTTGAGGACGACCAGGACGGACCTAAGAGAAAGTCTGTGCTCCGTGAATCTATGATGAGACTTTACAAGTAATTAAAATAGGAGTATTTTTAATAATATGACAAGAGTTAAGAATCTTGAAGACCTTCAGAATAGATGGTCATTTATGTGCGAAGGCATCGAGGATGAGTATGTACGCAATGCTACAATGATGGTTCTCGAGAACTCCGCTAACTATATGGTAGAAAATGAGCTCGCTTCAGAATCAGCCATGGATGAAATTCTCATGGAAGAGCCCATCACCAACCCCAACGTTTCACAGGCTGATTATCAGGGAACAATCGGCGCTGACGTTCCTAGAAAGGGCGTTGCAAACTACGTCGTTCCTAAGGTAATGCTTCCTGTTATCAGACGTGTCATGCCACAGCTCATCGCTCATGAGCTCGTTTCAGTTCAGCCTATCCAGGGCAAGACTGGTGTTATCTTCTATGCTGAATATCAGTATAGCAATGACAAGGCTGGCGTCTTAAAGAACCAGGCTTTCACAGGTAACTATCCTCAGGATATTGCTGCTGGCGCAAACATTGCTGGTCAGGCATATTACAGCTCACAGAATCTTGGACCTTACACAGCTACAGTTGCATCCACATCCGCAGACGCTTGGACATTCACATGTACTGATTCCTTCATTAAGGCAAACATGACAATTGTTAAGGCTTATGCATTCCCAACCAAGGGCGGTGCTGCTATTGCTCTTACAGCTGCTGCTCCATCTGATGGCTCAATTGTTGTTACATTCCCTGCACTTGAGTCTCCTGCAACTTACACTGCAAATGACACTTATTCTGTCTTCGTAAGATATCAGCAGGAATCTTCTGCTTACATTCCTGAGATGCAGTTCCAGATTATGAGCAAATCTGTCGAGACAGTCGAGAGAAAGCTCAAGGTCAGATTCACTCGTGAAGCAATGCAGGACCTCAAGGCTCACTTCAATATGGACCTTGATGCAGAGCTTGTTAAGATGGCATCTGTTGAAATGAACTATGAAATCGACCGTGAAATCATCAGCTTCATTGACCAGTCAGTTCCTACACAGCTCGCTTACAGCCACAACTGGAACTTCAACGGAACAGACCCCGTTTACAACTACCTCGACAGACATCGTGCACTTGCACAGAGCATCTTCACACTCGCTGGAAAGATGGCTCAGTACAACAGACAGGGTGCTGCTAACTGGGCAGTTGTGTCACCTAAGGTTGCAGCTATCCTTCAGATGCTTCCTGAGTTCTCAAAGGAGACTGTTGTTACATCACCTAACATCTACACAATCGGTAGCATGAGCAAGATTAAGTACTTCGTCGATCCTAACAGAGTTGAAGCAGATGAGGATGTTATCCTTCTTGGTTTCAAGAGCCCGATTAGTACATTCGGTGCCGGTGTTGTTTACAGCCCTTATGCAAACTGGATGACACCTTCCATCTTCGATCCGAATACATTCGATGAGAACAAGGGATTCTTCAGCAGATATGCTCTTACCCTTGCTCCTCGTGGAGAGTGGTTCTACGCAAAGCTTGCTATTACCAACCTTCCTTAATCGAAGAATTAGCTGAAGATAAAAAGACCGCTTAATTAAGCGGTCTTTTTTTTATTTACAAAAAATTTAAAATTTGATAAACTGTTAACGGAAAGTTGCGGACTTGGAAAAAGTTAAGAAACTCGCAACTTATATATAAACAGAATAAAATAAAATTGACAAAAATTTTTAAAATTTGTAAAATGAATTGTTAAAAAAAATTAAAAAATTTCTTGCTAATGCTAAAGATAATGATGGAAAACAAAAAGGAGGCCATAAGATTAAAAAAATACTTTTATTTTTTTTGCTTTGTTTGCTTCCTTTTTGCATATTTGCACAAACGCTGCAAACAAGCACCATAGTGGTTAGGTCTACTGTTTCTAAAATTACTTTAAGTAATGCCGCTACGGCAGGTGAAGGAATGCTGAGCCTGTATAAGTTATACGGTGGGCTTGATTCTGCCAACAATGCTGGGTTGGATTCGTTGATTGCTGATGATATATCTGAGGGAGATATAAAAGTATATTTCCGGATAGCACAGCTGGCCAAAACAAGGACAGACGAGACCATAAGCATTTCAGTGGAAGCTGAAAGTCTGGTGAATATTGAGTCCGAGTATCTGATTTCACGGGATCCTACTGCTGTAGTAAGTACTCCGCAGCCTGTGATTTCAGATATAAGCTGTTTAGATATGGATTGTCTGAAAGTAACTGGTTCTCAGACAAATAATGGTGTTGATTTTTATTTAGCTTACCATCTGTGTAAGTCAATCGAAAATATAAATCTTGCCTTCTTTACGGCTACTTGGAAGAAGACAGAAGGCTTAGCCCCTGGTGAATATACATCAAACATCACCATGAGCTATATCACAAACTGAGAAAATTTAATCCTATAGGAGAATAAAAATTATGAAGAAATTTCTTATCGCACTTTTGATGATGGCAGTTGTTCTTGTTGGTGTTTTCGCTGATGCAACTTCCACTGGTGATGCTTCACTTATCATTACAACACACATCAATGCTATTGAGCCTACTTTCAGACTCGCAGCTGGTACTGTTTATGATGATTTAGGTGGGGCAGCAGGTACTCTTGATAATGCTTATGTTATCACAACAGATGAGCTTCTTAATGCAAATCAGACAGTGACTTTCAATGTCAATCAGATTTCAAAGAGCAGGTCTGTTAAGACTTACACTCTTTCTGCTACTGCTACTGACCTTGTTCTTTATCAGTATCCTAATGCAGCTGGTACTGGTGTTGTCGCAGTTACTACAACTGCACATCCTGCAGATGAGCAGTACAAGAAGTTCACAGTAAATTCAAAAACTGTTAATACATTTGCTGATGGTAGCCTTGCTGCTGCTAAGGCAACTTATGGCGGAGATGCAACTGCTAAGACAATTACTTATCTTGGTAATGCTCAGCCTGCTACAACAGATGCTCCTGTTACAGTTGCTACCTTCACATGCACTTGGAACAAGAATGAGGACGCAGTTTCTGGTGATTATCAGGCAACAGTTACTCTGACAATTGCTTCTAACTAATCATTGACAAAGGTTCTTACTGAACCAACCGTTTTCTAAGGGCCATAATTCACATATTAAACCTATTGGATTATGGCCCTTAAATTTTTATCTTGTATATATAATTTTTTTACAAATGTTGGAGAAATATATGAAAAAAGCATTGACAATCTTATTTTTATTTACAATGGTCTTTTCATATATTTTTGCTGTGGATTCAGGAAATATTAATTTCAATGTTCATTGGGTTGTCAACAACATAAAGACCACTGAAATGTATGTTGTTCCTTACAGCGGGTCAGGAAGTCTTCCGCAGGATATGGATGACAATTATCTCAAAGATATATCTCCTGCTGACAACTCCACATTATGCAATGTCTGTTTGATTAAATACATCACCAATGTCAAGGGAACTCATAGGATAGAGTTCTCCGCTACCCCTATGAAGAAATCAGACGGACCTGAACTTCATCCTTATGAGTTGTATATCACCTACGGAAACGGATTCCCGTCAATCCTTGATGTGGACCCTAATGAGGATGATAATACAAAAGTGGTGCAGTTCACTGTCATAGGTTCTGGTGAGACAGTTGCCAAGATTTATCTTGATGCGGTTCTGACTGACTTTGATGAGATGGCCAAGGGAGATTATTACTCCATGGTCACAATAGCGAGGGTATCAGAATGAGAAAGATACTTATAGTTCTGATTATGGTTCTTATCCCAGTAAGCTTTTATGCCATAGTGACTGACCATGTATATATAAACGGATACTATGAGGAAGCTGAGGCCAACCTTATTTTCAGAGTATGGGCTTCGGATTCCAATCTTGATATGGACAGGATATATCATGCGGGTGACATCTATACTGATGATGACCCTACAATAGGAGAGGTTACAATCTTCAACTGGGAGCTGTCAGGCAACAAGAACATAGATGTGACCGTCACATTCACAATCACCCCTTTGCAGGCTTTCTCAAACGGAACTTACTATGTTCCCAAGCATACTGTCAAGATGACAGACGGCACCACTTTAAAGACACATGAGTTCACAACTTCCACTTCAGGAAGTTCATCCTATCCGGGGTACAGACAGGGTTCCTCAGGGGCATCTTCATTCATCGTCAACTCAGCTTCTTTCACCTATAATGAGAATGTAAAGAAGAATCATCCAAAGTCAGGATACTGTACACTTCAGATTCTTGAATATGATGAAGATACAGCAGGTAATTTCGATTATGTCAGTTATGTGACAGTGGAGTTCAACGCAACATGAAGAAGATACTTGTAATTATTCTTATGGTTCTTGTTCTTACTCCACTGTTTGCCTGGAAGGAATTTGACTTTCTCACAACAAACACCAGCATTCTTGCACATATAAATGGTGTTTTTGAAATGACAGTCTCAAGTTTCTATTATGCTGGCTCAAATGATGGTAAAGGGCTTAATCTAAATATAAATGATGAAACTAATAATTTTAGATACTTGATTTCACCTACACAAACTCCGAAGTCAGTACCTGGTCTGTTAATTGCTAACTATTCTCTGATATCATCAAGTTCTGATTATCAGCTGACAATATCACATGACAAACTGATAAATGATGATAATGCTTCTATAAAATATGATTATGAATTGTGTACAGTATATTCTGTTTTGAAAGGCACCTCTATGGTGGAAAAGACAGAGTATTGTTTAGCCAATGAAAATGCAGTACTTAGATTTAATGAGATTCAAGGAATCTTAATGTTGCAAAATGCAGGTCTGTACCTGAGATTGTGTACAGAAGTAGTTGACAGTGGAACTTATCATTCCACAGTAACCTTAGTTCTGGAGAGCCTGCAATGAAGAAACTGCTGATATTTTTGATAATTCTTTTATGTTCTTCTCTACTCTTTGGTGCTGAAAAGGTCTGGTATATGTATTCCACAAGAATGACAGATACCATAAACTTGGGTGACGCCTACTATCTCCCTAATTATACGAAGACTTGGACACAAGACAAGAGTATAGGTGACCCCATATCTGGAACTTACAGTACAATAAATACTCTTGGCAACTTTGGTGTTCAGGACTGTGAACACAAACTCAGATTTGAGATTGTGACAGATGGAAAGTTTGTCTCTCAGTCTGACCCTTCTAAATACAGAAATTATTATCTTGCCATGAGACCAAAGTGCAGGATAAAGAATGGTCAGGATACCAACTATAATCTTGGCTCTAATGGGGTGGATGTCAATTTATCAGATAGGCTTACTAATACCAAGTTGACAGGTTCAATGACATATATCACTCCTCCTGTATCAGAGTCAGGAAGTTATGTCAGAATAGACAGCAGCGGAACAATGAAGACCATTGACAGATTCCATGCTGACCTTGTTCTTTGTATGGATGAACTGACATCTGAGGATAGACAAAGGCTGTCTGAGAAAGATGACTACATGGCCATCTTTACCATCAATTGGCATTGTGAAGAGAACAACTGTGACAACCCTGCTCACCAAGGCCATTATACTGTAGTTCTGAGTGGATACTTTGGTTCTGAAAAACCGAGATACAGTCTGGTGTCTCTGTTTGTAAATCCAACTGTCAATGCATTAAGTCTCGACATTCTTAAGACAGTTAGAGAGAACAATGGTAAGTCTATCATTGCTAATATGTCTTTTTTCTGTCAGTCTAAGGCACAGTATGATTGGAACAACAAAGTATTTGTCTTCCTATCTGCAAGTGACAGTTCAAAGACAAATGTAACAGGCGGGTTTAAACTCATAAACAGAGTTTCAGGGAAGCAGATACCTTATACTCTGAATGTGCTTCATGATGGAAATGTGGTTGCAACATTTGATGGAACTGATAAGAGCAATAATGGAAAGCCTGCTCACTATATAAATTTTAACGACCCGCCTATAACTACAAAGTTGATAGACAGAGAAGGTAAGACAAGTTACTCTATCATTTTCAATGGTGATGTTGAGATAGATTTTGGGGGTTTGACAGAAGAGCAGATAAATGCAGACCTGTTGAATTATGGCGGAGTCTATACATCCAACATATACTACTATGTGGTTACTTCAGAGAATAATTACTTATAAATAAAAAAGCAGCCAATTGGCTGCTTTTAGTTTTTATCTTCAAATAGTTTTTTAGATTTTGGAGTGCCTAAATACTCTTTTTCAACTCTAGATACTGCTTGATATTTATTAACCCAATTATCGAATTCTTGCTTCGTGCCTACATTAATTAGCTCGTTCCATTCATCTTTATGGTTTTCAAAAGAACCAAATCTTTTTTCATCTTTTTGCATGTAATCTATTATATTATCGTATTTGCCATTATATTTAGTTCTATTATAACCTATATTGTCTTGTAAAGCATTTATAATTTGATTTAATTGCTTTTGAATTGGTGAATTTTTAATGAATTCGATTCTGTCATTTAAGGCTTTGCTGCGTTCGTTTACACGATAATTTACTTGTGGAGAATTAGGTCCGAATCTTCTAATCAGCTTTTTTGCTTTTCTTGATTGAATCGGAGGCGTAATTTTCCCATAAAGGTTCCTTATGAAAACTTTCATATCGTTAAGCTTGTCATTAAATAACTTTTCATCTTTAAGATATGCAGGGGTAACTATATAAGGACGACCTCTTTTAGCTTCTTCTGCCGCTCTAATTGAATCGTTATCGTTTGCGCTTTGATTGTATGGAGTGTGAGGAGCTCCTTGTATGCTGATAGCGAATGCTTTTGTACCATCGTTATTGTCATCTATCTTTATATCGTAATCTAATTCTGATTTTCCACTTTTAGATAGATATTCCGTTTTGGCTTTATTTGAACCAAAGTGTACTGTTACGTTACATCCAAGTTCTTTTGTGATAAAGTCTACTAAGGCATCTTTAAAATCTAGCTCTGAACGAGAGGTTCCAGTAGTTGCTTTTCCTTCTTCGTCAGCACAGGTTTTACAAATTGGTTGTTCATTTTTTGCGTTAAGTTTATCTTCTAACTGTTTGAACGTAAACACATTTTTCTTTTTGTTTAAAAGGTGGTTATCGCCATTTTTACATTTAAGAGGGACTTCGCCTTCTCCAGGCTTAATGGTTCCTGCGCCTTTTCCTCTTTTGGTTATTTTATCATAATCAAAAACTGTTTTTTCGGGTGCATTTACTTCAATATTACTATTTTCTTTTGTTTGAGCGAGCTTTTTATCTATAGTTTCTTTTCTAATTCTATTTTTTGTTGTTTTAAAAGAGATTACTTCTAATAAATTTTCTAGTTCCATAATATTATCTTAAAACTTATATAATAAATAAAGGAGTATAAATTATGAGTGTTGGTTCTGATACGTTTATAAAATTTAGTGGGAATAAAGAAGATTTGGAAAAAATATATAAACTTGCCGAGGATGGTGATGAGGGCGGTTTTTATTATAATGTTTTTGAAACAGGTATTCCAGATAATAATTGGAAAGATGAAGACTACTCAAAATTAAAGAAATTGGTTGGCGTAAACAGCCTTTGCGATTTGTCGTGTTCTCCAAGCTGGGATGGAGATGAGCTTGTAATGAGGGTTTGGTCTGATTATGAAACTCCAATCGGTTGCTGGAGAAAAATTGCTAAGGATTTCCCAAATATAAAAGCTTCCGGAACAGTTATCCGCGGTGACGATATGTATCAAAGGCAGGGCAGAATATCAATCAGCAAAGGAAAGTGCCGTTATACAAAGCCGGAGAATGTATAGCATGAGTCAGATTAATCCCGGTCTTTTCACTTCAAATTCCGATGATTATGGAACTCCGCAAAAACTTTTTGATGAATTAAATGCGGAGTTTAATTTTGATGTGGACGTATGCGCTTCTGCAGAAAACGCTAAATGTCCCAGATACTTCTCAAAAGCTGAAGATGGCCTGAGCCAAAATTGGTCTGACTTCAGAATGTGTTATATGAATCCTCCTTATGGTCGCCAAATAGGTATTTGGGTTCAAAAGGCTTATGAAACCTCATTAAAAGGCTCTACGGTTGTTTGTTTACTTCCGGCTCGCACTGATACTAAATGGTTCCATGATTATTGTTTGAAAGGCGAAATAAGATTTTTGAGAGGGAGATTAAAATTCAATGATGGAAAAAATCCCGCTCCATTTCCAAGCATGATAGTTATATTTAGAAGTAAAGATAATTAAGAGAACATTTCTTAATAGGAGAAAATATGTCAGATTTAAGTTATACAAATAAAGATGGTCTTAATCCTGCAGCTGGATTTACTAATGTTTTTAATTATCATAAAGACGCAGCTTCTGGAGCGCAGGGTTATGCTCATGGCGGATATCCTGAAGTAACTGGAGGAACTTCACCTTATACTGATACTTCTTATAAGACTGGCGACAATCCTGACTTTTTCGGTAATGGAAACGTTTGGGAGGAAGCAAGTCCTCTTGTAGTTGAAGGTATTGCAATTACAAAGGAGCCGACAAAGACTAATTATACCGAAGGCGAGACTCTTGATCTTACAGGTCTTGAGGTAACTGCTACATATAGTGGTGACGGTAAGAAAGAAATTGTAACTGGTTATACAGCAACTCCTGCTGCTGGAACTCAGCTTGCCACAACTGATACAAGTGTAGCTATAACATATGCAAGTCAAGCGGCAAGTTTTGCAATCACGGTTGCAAGTTCAGCCGCTTCTTCAGCGCAACAGCCTGAAGGTTAATTAAAACTCTAACATAAAGCCACCTACGGGTGGCTTTAAACTTTTTTAGCACTTATATAAATATGTAAAACTTTTAACTCAAGGAGAGTTTAATGGAAAAATTATTTAAATTGAAGGAAAGGGGCACTGATTTCAAGACCGAAATTATGGCCGGTATCACGACGTTTATGACCATGGCTTACATCCTGGCTGTAAACCCGGGCATACTTTCTGCGACCGGTATGGCATTCGGTAAGGTATTTGCTGCAACAGCTATTGCATCTGCCATAGCAACCTTGGTTATGGGACTTGCGGCAAACTTGCCATTCGCACTTTCTGCAGGCATGGGACTGAACGCCTTCTTCGCCTATACGGTATGTATAGGAATGGGCCACTCATGGCAGTTTGCATTGACAGCGGTTTTTGTTGAAGGTATTATATTCCTATTGCTTACGTTCCTAAATGTAAGAGAGGCGATTGTCAATAGTATTCCGCCTTCGCTAAAGAAAGCAATAGCGGCCGGCATTGGATTGTTTATTGCGTTTATTGGCCTTCAGAACGCTGGAATTATTGTCGGTGGAGCAACACTTGTTGAACTTAGCGGTTCTTGGTTCAAGGGCCCTGCTGGTCTTGCGATGATTGGCCTTGTAATCACGGCCGCTCTTCTCGCATGGAAGGTAAAGGGTGCTTTGCTTATCGGAATTATCGCTACTACACTTATCGGCATTCCTTTTGGAATCACAACTTATGCTGGCGGTTCATACCTTCCAAGTTCACCTTATTTCTTTGATTTCGCATTTAAGGAAATTTTCTCAAGCGGTCAGGCAATTTTCGACTTCGTTATCGTAATGTTCACGTTCTTGTTTGTGGATATGTTTGACACAGTTGGAACACTTATTGGTTGCGCCGGAAAATCTGGAATCGTTAAGGAAGACGGAAGCATTCCTAATTGTAAGGAAGCTCTTTTTGCTGACGCAATCGGAACTACTGTTGGCGCCGTCCTTGGAACTTCTACAGTTACAACATTCGTTGAGAGCGCTTCTGGTGTCTCAGAGGGTGGCAAAACAGGCTTAACTGCAGTCACAACAGCCATTCTTTTCTTGTTGGCCTTGTTCCTTGAACCATTGTTTGGCTCGATTCCAAGCGCTGCTACCGCTCCTGCTTTGATTATTGTTGGTGTTATGATGGTCACTCCAATTGTGGATATTGACTTTTCTGACATGACTGAAGCAATACCAGCATTTTTAACGATATTGTTTATGGTGTGCGCTTATAGCATCTCAGATGGTATCATGTTTGGTATTCTTTCTTACGTGATTATCAAGGCAGTTACAAAGAAGTTCAAGGAAATCAAGCCGACGACTTGGGTTGTCGCAGGGCTTTTCTTGCTTAAGATAATAGTTAACGCTCTATGAAAGAACTGAAAGATTATGTGATTACAATACCCGACTTTCCGAAGCCGGGCATTATGTTTAGAGATATCACCGGAATATTGGATAACGCTGATGGAATTCAACTTGCTATAGATGAGTTTAGAAGAGTGATTGGGTATCTTGATTTTGATGCAATAGCAGGTGCAGAATCAAGAGGCTTTATGCTTGGAATGCCACTAGCATACTTGTTGCACAAGCCGTTTATTCCAATTCGCAAAAAAGGCAAACTCCCAAGAGAAACTGTTTCAGAGACTTATGATTTGGAATATGGGCAAGCCACGATTGAAATTCATAAAGATAGCGTCCACCGGAATGAGAAGGTTGTCTTAATAGATGATTTGATTGCTACTGGTGGAACGTTGAAGGCTGCAGCTGATTTGATTGAACGCTGCGGAGGTAAAGTAGTTAAAATAATCGCCTTGTTAGAGTTAAAAGGATTAAAGGGACGAGAACTGCTTAAAGATTATGATTTAGAAACAATCATACAGTATGAAGGAAAATAAAAAGGTCGCTCATTTGAGTGACCTTTTTATCATTGGGCGGCTTCTTCGGTTAAAACCTGCTCCTCTTCTTTTTTTATCATGGCTTGAATATATTCACCATCTTGCACCAAAAGAGAACCCTGAGGCTCCCAGCCTTCAGTAACGAGTTCATTTACCGCATATTGAAGGCCCCAAACTGTTTTGTCCTTTATAACTCTATATTTTTCATTATCCATTTTCTACCTCTTCAAAAAGTCTTATAAAGTCATATCCGTCGATAATACCAAAATGTCCGTTATTAAACTTTACTACAAAGCTTCCAGGAACTAGCACATCATTAATTTCTTCATCATTAAACTGAATGATTAAATCGTCCGGCGGGCACGTCTCAGACCATTCCATTTTGTCTGTCTTCCAAGATAACTTTCCTTCGCAGAAATCATTCACTTCTTTAAAATTATAACCATCGTAGACCAATGCTTCAACTGAATCAAATTTACTTTTATATTTCATAATTCTTTTAGCCGTAAGGCTTTCTCCTTTATTTTTCCATATAATTATATAAGTCGTTTCTTATATAAAAATAGAGTTTTAGAGTGAAAAGCGGATAGGGTACCGCTTTCCGCCAGGGGACCCCATGCGTAGTTTCCCCTGTTGATAAGATAATTATAGAAATATTATGGCTACTATTAATGAATATATATATGAAAATATTTTGATGGAAGAAATCAAACTCAATAGATTGTCGAATCAATTGGGAAAAATTATTTTAACCATTTATAATTCATTGTCTAAGCTTGATGAGGCAGAGAAATATGACAAGCTTGTTGATATTCTTAAGGAAATGAGAGTTGAAATGCTTGTTTTAGAAAAGAAATTTTATCGTGAGCAGATTACTGCCAGCGAGATGAAAGAACACTTTTCTACATATATTAAAGCCATGAAGAAAATCAAAAAGGAATTTGCGCCTTTGAATGATAAAAAAATAAACCGTGCTTTGGAAAAGCTTGACGGTTTAATTGATAAGTTGGGAGACCTTAAAAGGATACTCTAAAAAACAGGCCTTCCTCTGATGTTAAGATAATATAAGAGAATATAATGAAAAACTTGATGATAGATTATGATGCCGAGTCTGTTAGATGGATGGGCTATCACATGGCACTTAAGAAGTTTTTTGAGTCTGTGGCGGGCCTCCCTAATATACCAGCAAACGAAGAAGATAGCGTATACGGAAAAAACGTAAAAGTCATATATGCTACTCCGTCATCAGCTTTTACAAAGTATGTCATGCCAATGATTAATGGTTTGACACAAAGACCTATAATAACTTATTATTTAAGCGGAGAAGAAACCATCAATGATGTTGCTGGTTCACCGTTCTTGATTAATAATTTCTTTTATGAAGATGGTCATGGTGGCTTCATAAAAAAAAGTTTCACTAGGCCTTTGATGAAGTCGTTGACGTATACGTGTAATATATTTACAACAAAGATGAGTGATTGCGACTATATCCTTACTTTGTTGGAATTAAATTGTAATAAGTTTAGACCTTTTAGCTGTAGGGTAAATAACAAACCAACTCAGTTCTACTTAGATAATGTAGAGACTGGGACACCAACGGATTATGAGGGGAAAAAGTTTATAAGTTCTTCTTTTACTATTACAGTGCCGTTGGCAATGATAGCGCCTGTTGAGATTGAAACAAATGTTGATGTTATTAAATCCATTTATGCATATCTCAGCGGAGACACGTTGGTTATTCCTGAGTTATATTTAGAAGTCAAAGAACCTGTTGAAGAAGATTTAGATAAATACTTTGAAAAAGATGGTGAGGTTTTTAAATTAACGAAAGATACTAAAATAGTTAAAGGCAAAAACTATTACATAAAAAATGAGAATATTTCGCTTTAAGCGAATATATAAAACTTGAATAAGTAAACGGAGAAGCGAATGAAATATAAAATTACTAATAAGACATTTTCACCGCTTCAATTGTCGGGGATAGGAATTATTCCGGCAAGAGGAAGTATAATAGTTAATCAAATCACGAAAGAATTAAGAATTCTTGAGAGAAACAACAAGATTAGCATAAGAGAATGCAAGGAGAAATAATGGCTTTATTATCACCTGGAATACAATTATTTGAATCAAGCGTAACACCTCCTACCACAGTTGCAGCTGCCGAGAATGGAGTAGCATCTCTTGGCTTCTCAACAAGAGGACCAGTTAATAAATTAACAAAGGTAAGCAGCGTTTCAGAGTTCAAAGAGGTTTTCGGAAACCCTGTCGCTACATTCGCTTGGCCTCATATTTTAGGACAGGCTGTATTGGCAAACAACACAGACTTTTATTTTATGAGACTGGCAGATTCGACGGCAAAAGAAGCAAAGTGCCCTGTTGTTGATTTCTCTATTAAGGGAGCAAGAGTTGCCGCTAAAGACAATATAGCTTCCGAAACTCATCAGCCAGGATATTTTATGGCTGTAGTAGCTAATTCAGCTGGCGGAGCTATAAATGTAACGGATTTGATGCAGCACTATACTCCGCTCTTCAGAGTCTATATTGATGGAGAAACAAAGGACGCATCAGTTGATACACCTATGTTATATGCTTCTAGTTTTGGCCCTGCTGGAGACAGAACAGATATACTTTATGTATCAATTGCTGAAGTTATCAACAACCTTCAGAGAAGTAAGTTCGGTAGCACATTTGCGTTTAAACAGGTAAGCGACGAAGATAGCGGAGAAATCGGTATTTTAGCAATAGCTAAAAACGATACTAGTTATGTTGAGCAGCCTATTGTTTTTAATGTACACATTGGTTACATCCCTGGAGACGGAAGTACCGCATTTGTTAGATTTGATACAACAGATGCAACCCCATACAAAGTAACTGAATATCCTACTACTGTTACTGAGGGTAATTTTGGCGGAGAGGCTCTTAGCATTAATTCAAGCCTTGTAGAGTTTACAGATATTGCTGATTATGTTCACTTTGAACTTTGTGCTAAATATCCTGGAAGCTCAATGAATGGAGTGAGAGTCACCAAGTCAACGGTTCCATCATCTATAGACTCAACCAAGAGCACTTGGACTGTAACAGTTTATGATGGAAATGGCGTTCTTGAATCAAGGACTGGAATCACATCTGATAACTTCCTTGAGGAAATGACAAAGTTTGAGTACATCGAGATTACAGACGAAGTTTCTCCCGTTCTTGATAGTAATAACAAGAAGGTTTGGACATGGCATGATGGTTCTTGGGACCTTGGAAAGGGCGAGGTTCTTTCTAATGGAGATTATTGGACACAGCAGTGGGAGACCATAACCCCTTCGTACCTTATCGAGGAAGGAACAGATGGCTATCCAACAGTTGATATCAGTGGAAACAAGCAGTACAGCGAAACTCAGGCAGTAGAACTTTATCTCAGAGGCCTTGGTAGCGATGAGTTTGTAAATACCGATGAGTATAGCTTCTCAATTCTTGCTACACCTGGTATGCAGAATACCATGGTACAGAATGCAGCTATTGGGGTGTGTGCTGAAAGAGGAGATGCAATTTACCTTGCTGACGTTCCTCGCGGATTATGCGAAAGCAAGCAGAGCATTGAGGATGTAGTTGAGTGGGCAAACGGAAACAGTGGTTTCCAGAGCTCTTATTGTGCAATCTATTATGGTTGGTTTGCACAGACCAATCCGTATGACACAGATAACAGTATTTTCTGCCCTGCTTCTTGTTTCATTGCTCCTAAGATGGTTGCTCTCGACCAGAGTATGAATGAGTTCTATGCTCCTGCTGGAATTGCCCGTGGAGGCATAATCTGCTCTGATTACAGCTACTCGCCAGACCAGAAGGATAGAGACTTACTTGTTGGAAACGATAATGTTGTTAACCCAATTTCTTACAGCAACACACGCGGCGTGACAGTCATGGCACAGAAGACAACTGATAGAACAACCTCACCTCTTAACAGAGTTGGAGTCAGAAGAATGACCAATATGATTAAGAGAAAGCTTAGAAGTAGACTTGTCGCATTACTCTTTGAGCCTAACAACGAAACTGCTAGATCTAGAGCAAGAACAATTGTTGATGATGTCATGGCAGGTCTCAGAAGCAGCGAATGCATTGAAAATTACGACATTAACGTTGTTTCCGGCACTGGAGCAAATAGAAACGACTTGAATGTATATCTCAGCTTTGCTCCTTTCGGCTTAATCGAAAAGATTTATGTATATCTCAGTATCACAGATGCTGGTGTTGAGGTTACAGAAAACGTAGTTTAAACCAAAAACAAAAAAATAAAACCTCCCAAATTTGGGAGGTTTTTTATTGAAAGAAGGAATATATGTTTCAGCCCTTATTTATTTATAAGTGCTTTAACTCTTTGAATTTCGGTCTCTAATTCCAGAATACAATCTTCACAGACCTGCTTTTCCACACCATTCGGCAATATAAGTTCGTAGAGTGGTTCAATTACCGCACTTACTTGGCAAAATTCGCACCTGCAAACCTTGCCCCTCGTGTCAAAATTTTTCCACTCTTCCCATGTCATATCTCTATAATCATAATCCCAACCATCGAAATCATCGTCATAACCTGGATAATCATATTTAGGCTGAGACTTTGAACCTTTGTCACTAGAGTTCTTGTTGTAGTTAGCTCCGTAACCATAGCCGTAACCATAATCATCATAATCATAATAACCATAACGATTATAATATCCACCATTATAGTATGGCTTTATCTCCGGGGCTTTAAACTGTTCTTTCAGACCGTCAATAACAGCCAATGTATAATTATATGCTTTTTCCAAGTCTGACTTTAAAATATATTCTTTGTCAGAGTGCGGATTATAATATCCAACGCTTATGTTTGCCGAACTTATATAATTACAAATATGGTTTGCATCTGAGCAAAGTCCTCTTGCACCTTTATAGCCAAAAGAGCCTTCATTGCTTATTTTTTCGAGAGCTTTTTCAAACTCTTCTGTTCCATAATCATTCTGCTCACAAATGATATCTGAATTTCCACGTCTATCAAGAACAAGGCACCAAAGACTTTTTCTTATTTTGTCTGTGATTTCTTTGTTCTCTACAAAATTCGGTTTAACAAGGGCCTTAATTCCAAGACAACCAATTTCTTCATCTCTTGAAAAGATAAAGTTTATTTTTCTGCCGGTTTCAAGAACTTTAAGAATTATAAAGACCCCACATTTATCATCTCCACCAAGAATCCCCCCGGAAAGGATTTTGTCATCTTCGTTTTCGTTTAAGAAAGCTCCAATAACAAAATCCTTTTCTTTTCTAACGGTATCCATGTGCGCCGAAAGAATAGGTGAACTCTCGTAATCAAGATAGTAAATATTTCCATAGTCGTCGACTTCATAAGGAATCTTCATTTCATCAAGAGTTGACTTGACATATTCAGAAGTGCCATCTTGGTCACGGCGAAGGAGTTCATAAATGTTAATCATTAGTTTTCTCCTTCGACTACGGGCTCTTCTGCGTAATTATACCAATTACCATCCGAATGCTGGAAAGCCCTGCCCTCTGAAGTCATGTTTTCAAGAGTATAAGGTGAAACAACCATTGTGGAACCATCTGAAGTCTTAACTTCCATGGCTGTTGAGCCTCTGTAATATCTTGAGGCAACATCATCAAAGTAGATTGTGCCTTCACTGAGGCCATTGTCAAGGCAGCTATTACAAATCAAATCGTACTCGTAATCACTAGCTCCGGTATGAACTTCAACTGAGTCACCATCATATCTGTGATATGAATCACAATCCTCGCACCAGAAAAAGTTATTGTCCAAACAAGAGTTACAAACGCTGATGTCTTCGCTCTCAATATAAGTCAGCTCGTCTTCACTTTCGAATCTTGAACCGCAACAATCACAGATGTGATATTCACTTTCGTCATTATTATCAAGAACCATTTTGTGGCGTGATGAAACAGCATTCCAAATACTTGAATAATTTCTTGTGATTGAACGAATTACTGCATCGACCGCTCCGAAATTATCATAAGAAATCTTTCCATTACGCTTTACGTTTCTCGGAAGCCCGCAAGATTCTACAAACCTAAAATAAACTTTATCGTTTTCCGGAGTAGAGCAGAACTGCGGAGAATCTGAATAAATCCATGCGAAGGCACCGTTTTCAAATACAATCGGATCCCATGTTGACTTGGATTTTCTTGCATTGTTATTACGCTCAAAACAGAACTTAAAATCTTCTGAGTTTGTAAACTCGACTGTGCTCCTCATGTCCTTCGGATACCAGTTAACAACCTGGAAATCGTTCTGATTTGTGTAACAAACCCAAGAACGAGTTACGATATGATAACTCTTGAGTCCACAAGTTTCTTTCTCTGTTCCATCTGTATAAAGCAACATTCCCCAGTCCGGGCAACCGCACATTCCAAGAAGGCCGGCTCCATAACCATAACCACTGTTCATATCAATACATGAATGCCAAGTTTCTCCAGTTGAAGCGAGAAGCCAGTCAAATGCATTAAATGAGAGAAAGAGCTTGTACTTTTCAAGGTCAAGCATCTTTGCACTTATGATTTCCTGTATAATATTAAACATGGGTCTCAGAATGTCATTAGCAATAATATTGATGATTTCAGAGTGGCTTTTTCCAGTTACATCAATAAGCTGGTCTCTCCCTGTGAACTTTAAAATCTTTGTCTTAAGAGAAGTAGACCTTGAACCAAGAGACTTGACATAATTTTCAAACACATTGAAAATAGGACTAAGCTTCATTACATTGCTTCTAAGGTCAATATATTCATGACCACTTTCAGTATCAGAGTCCCACTTAAAAATCTTTTTATTATACCAAGCTTCATATATTCTCTTGGCAATGTTTGTAGCCTTGGAATCAAGATATCTCCAAACCTTTCTCTTGTCATTTTTGATTTTGAAAAAGTTATTGGAAATAGTCGAAGCTGTAATCTGAAAATCCGGAATAATCTCTCCATTAGCACCAATTGTATACTTAAACTGGTCGTCCTCTTCAAGGCAGTCAACAATAAGAGACATGATAATAAAAATCTCTTTCTGAGTTGCCTTTCTTTCTCTAATCATTGAGGAAGGAAGCTGAATTCTGTAGTCCACTACATCGCTATCATACTTCTCAAAAAGAGCTTTAATGTCATCATTAAGAACATCAAGAGGATTCTCAATATATTTCCTGATTCTATCCTCACACTCTTTTGGATAGTTAAAAGTATACAAGAACTTCTCGATTTCCTTAATGTTGTTTTTATAAGCTTCTGTAATAATCATTTTAAAACCTTCTTTCAAACAGTTTTTTTTCTTTACACCTAAATTATAACATTTTTTAGATTTTTTGAAAAACAAAAAATAAGAGCTGAAAATTTTCAGCTCTAAAAAATTAAAGCCAAGTAATACTTGGCTTTAACTATGACTATACAAGAAAGTATAGTGGTGATTCTTACTTGAATCTTGAATCATTGTTTTGAATGTTTTTAATCATGGCATCATATACATGGTGACAATGCCTGCAAAACGGTTTATAGCTGCCGTCTTTTTGATGGGCCCATTCAGCGGCCCTCTGTTTGTGACAACGAGCGCACATATGGTCTGAGGCTTTCCCCCGCTTAGCGGTTATCCTATAATGAAGAGCTCTCTCAGAAATATTTTTATCAGAACCCTTCCAATTTGAGTTGTTTGCTCCGTAATAACTATTCTTGTTTGCCATATAATTATCTTAACGATAATCAAACTTCAAACACATAAGGGGAACGAGCGCCGGAATTATAAATCTTCTCAAAGAACTCGCTACACATAGCCTTAAGAGCATGCTGTTTCTTATAATATGTTAAATAATAAGCAGAAGATAGCTGATTTCTATTAAAATCCCTTCTGTACTCCTCAGCAATCTTGTCAGATGCTTCCGGGTCTTCATAAAGAACCTGATTCATAAGGTCCTTAATCCCATTTCCGGTCTTTACTTTTGCGAAACACTTTCCGTCCATAAATGCATCTATTGTTCTAACTTTTGCCATAATTTTTACCCTTCTTACTTTATGCTGTTTTCCTTGCAGAAATTTTCCATTTTATCAATCAGATTGACCAGCTCTTCAAAGCTCATGTTATGAAGTGCATTTGATACATACCTTCTATCTTCTTCTGTAAAAGTCAGATAACATCTGTTTTTTACTTTGTCCAAAAGCTGACTAAAGAAATTATCAATACAGGTATTCCAAAAATATCTCTTTCGGCTTTCTCCGATATCTGTGTCGTCCTGTGCACAGAATACTCCAAAAGATTTAAGCGACCTCAGAGCATCTGAAACATATTCTCCGCATTTTAAGAAGGGACAGCTTGAGCAACGGGACTCGTTTGGGAAATAACGATACAATTCTCTATTTTCCCTCTGGTCGTCTTCATTTGCTGGAACTGTTCCGGAACACGGTGAATCTTGGAAAAAACCATTTACGAAACAAAACGCAACGGGCTTTATCTTGTTTCCGGAAGTAAAAATTAAAGTTCTTTTAAAACATTCGTGAATCTTTTTAGGATAATCACTCATTTAATAACGTAGCCTTCTTAATAAATTAAGAAATGTAGAAGAAAACCAAGTTAACAACTCTTTTTCTCCTTACTCTATTATTATAACATTTTTTTAAAATTTAGTCAAATTAAAAATCGTCGTCATCAGAGAAGTCATAGTCATAAACTTCTTCTTTGGTGCAGGCACAGCAATTTACGCAAGATTCAAAATCTTCATATTTTGTGTGGCATGAAGGACAGATATAAATATCACATTCGTCTTCTTCGTTGTATCCAGCTGTGTCCTCTATGAACTCCTCTTTCTCTTCAATAGTGTCAAATAAAATTTTCATTCAATAAATTCTCCTATGTAAAGCGTTTTTACACAGGATTAACTTTCTGGTTCAACAACTTTTAATTCTGGTGTCCAATTCTCTTCTGCTTCTTTCATAGCAGCTTCGGCTTCTTCAAAAGTCTCGTAAAGAGTTTCTGACTTTCCATAGAACCTAAGAGCACCTGGGAACATTACGAATGAAGAAATTCCATTCTGCTCCTTATACTTTGCAATCATATCTTCATCATCGCAAACAAAACCGAGCAGGTATTCTCTTGTTTCATCTCCATCAGTAACATTTGCTTCGCCATAAATATAAACAGAGCCAACTGCATAGTGAAGCATTTTTCCGGTTGAAACTTTTCCAGCACCATTACATTTTGGGCAAGAAAGTGTTGTGTTTTCGATAGGTGCATCAAGTGCATCAGAAGTTAAAGTTCCTTTAATTGTTCCGCTACCATTACAAGTAGGGCATTCAACAAGCTCAGGTTCGTTTATAGACCTTAAAAAATATTTATGAATCATTCAGTTAAATTCTCCTATTCTGATATAAGTTATCAGAATGCTTTCCAAGTAAAGCCAACCTTTTCACCTTCATCACGAAGTCCACGATTTTCAAAGCCTGCATACTCAAGTATTTTTTGGCTGGCTATATTATCCACTGGTGTTTTTGCTCTTATGCAATCTAAATCGAGGATTCTGTTTTCCACAAAACATTTGACATATTCTTTGGTTAAACCTTTCCCTCTATAAGGCTCATAAGTCTTATAGCACATATTTCTTGAAAGGCCACGACCAAAATCGTTCTCTTGGAAGCCAATATATCCAATATCTTGCTCTTCATAAATCACTCTAAAGTAGACTGAGTTCTGAGAGTCAGATGCCCAGGCAGGGCTTTTCATATGCTTAAATTTGAAACTAAGGTTTGCCATATATTATAATTATATCAGTTTTCAAGAATTTTGTCAAGTTCTTTATAAAACTTGGCTAAAAAAGGCTCTATATCATTTATATGAGAATTAATGGTATAAGCAGTTATTTTCGCCTTATCATCTTTTTTTAGAAGCTCGCAAGACTGACATTCCATGAAGCCGTTTTCGGTTAGAATAAGGTGATTATAAAAACAGCCATTAAGTATACACCAGCCGAAACAGATAATTGCATCATATTTAGCATCGCACTTTATAAAAAATCCGACTTTGGTTGTTGGGCTGGCATAAAAGTCTGCATTAAATTTAATTCCGTTCTCCAGACATTTTTCAAATACCTTGCACGCTTCACTCACCCGAGGCCAAAGCTGTTTTGCTTTTTCCTGAGCCTCCCAATATTCATTCTCTTCTTTTACAGCGGCTTGATATGCTTCGTCGTCTTTCTTCGCTTTCCATGCATCAATCTTGGTAAAATAATCTTTTCCCTTTTCCATCATTTTACCTCAAAAAGTAATTTTGGTAACTTCGTCGAACCATTTATAAAACTTGCTTTCAAACTCAGGAAAGAGTTCATAAATACTTTTAAGATATTCGGTCTCAGGTTTGTGCCTGTCAGAAGGGCAGAAAATACTGCCATGATTTTTACCACAGTAATAGAACTCGCCGTTATCATACAAAATATAATGGTCTATGTTAGCCCCATAATGGTCATACACTTTCAACCCGAAATACTCTTGATATCCTTGATAGGAATTCGGGTGTAAATCAACAAGACCACATCTCCCGAAACCTGGAGCATATACCTTATAAGAATAGAGTTTATTTGCCAAAGCGACAATATTTTCAATTCTCTTATGATATTCTTTGAGTTTTTCAACTGCTTCCCAATATTCAATTTCGGCTTTGACCTTAGCACGATACTCGGCATCGTCCTTACATTTTTTCCATTCCTCAATTTGAGCCATTCTAGATTCTAGGGTTTTGTCACCATTTTCAACGTATTCCATAATTCACTTCCTTTTCACTCTTTTATAAAACTCCTTGTACCAATCATCATCACAATCACGAGGAATTTCCACATAATATTGTTTTCCATCGCGTGCCATAGTCCATACGTCAGATACTTCAATGTTCTTAATTGGGGTATGGAGTTCATCTAAATCTTTAGCAGAATTAATGAGTGTTCTTACTCTTGCTCTATGTCTACGGTGATAGATTCTCTTGTCTTCACGCATAGACCCGCTGCGCCAAGGACTATATGCTTTTCTATATGAATGTGACATAATCGGAGTCCAAGGAATCGAACCTTGCTATACCAACTTATAAGGATGGGCGACTGCTACCAGCTTCGTTTGACTCCGTTTTATTTAAATGATTTTTTTACCTTAAAAAATAAGGCGACCAAATAAACTCAGTCGCCTTTCTATAAGAAGTTCAGAAAGAACGATTAACCCATTCTCACGAAATTCTGCTTTGGAACATAAAGGAACTTATCCTTGTTTGCGAAGGCATCAGAACTCACAGGAATGTTCTTTGCTGCTTCGGTAGGAGTGTTTGTGACTATTCCGGAAACTTCCTGCTTGTTATACATAACAATAACAGTTGCACCCTTCACAATCTGTCCATCTGCGATAGCTGCATTACAAGCATCAGCAGCTCCGGCTTTCTTATCAGCAGTTGCCTGTTTAGCACCAGCCCTTAGAGTCTTCTTATACTCAGTAAGAGCGGCCTCAAAGTCCTTTACGTTATCCAACGTAATTCCAATACTAACAAAATCATAATTCATACACGTACCTCTTTAACACGTTTCGTTTAGGAAGTTTCTTTTGTATTTCTTCCTCTTTACAGTTATATTATAAATCTTTTGATTTTTTTTGTCAATTTAAAGGGAAGGGGTTTCCCCCTTCCCAGAGAAAGGAGGTGAAAAGTCCTATGAAAAATACAACCATAACATGTTTGCTAGTCTGGGGAGTTTTGGTAGTATTTTTCTAGGTTTATTCCCAAATGGACTTGAACCAATATCTCTACCCTGAGAAGGTAACGACCTACATTAGTCGATGGGAACATTAGTGGATTTCCATATATCGGAGGAGGAAATCCGTAGCTTCTCCCATGCTAATACAATTAGCACGCATTTTGATTGACCTATACGCTTTAATATAAAAAGTGGAGGAAGGTTGATGTTTTAATGCGTATAGGCGTAGAGAAAGTCCCCTATATGTATGAGTGCTGGACACCCCATCTAGGTCTGCTGCGTTTAAGGACAAAAGCTACTGTTTTCGTTGCAACCTTGAGTTGCAAGTACTGATTTCACTAGCTACGTGTATCTGAGCCGCCACTTACCAACATCAAAATAAGCCGAACAACAATTTATTTCATTCAAGAAACGCTCTTGGGTTTACACGGAACACCAAATTACAGTTGAGTGTGTGAAGGAGTCGAACCTTCACTTCTCCAAACACTCAAGTCAAAATCCCTTGGCACGTTTTATCGCACAAAAGGACTTCAACCCCAAAGCGTCTTGTTTGCTTTTCGCTCTATTCGAACTACTCAGACAAGCATCCGGTTTCAGTTGCGATTATTCAAGGGAACTTATCGCCTAAAACATTCCTGCCAATTTACTGTTTACGGTCTCGTACAAGGGCAAAGTATAGACCATCAGATTTACTTATTACGGATTTGAACCGTCATGTTCCAATTATAAGTAAAAAATAAATAATATCTAAGAGATGTCACAACCTCTTCCAAAGCCACAGCCCTAATGGGAGATACTATTCGCACGATTGTGTGGACAATCGCTTGTGCCAGCTACTTTTAACATTAACCCGTTATACTAAACAGTTGACAAGTGTGTGTGCTAATTTCCTTGGACTACATCTTTTATAGAAGGATGTTCAGCTTCCGGAGCTACCAATTGTTGTTTCTCGCTCTTCAGTCTACAACCAAACCGTCAGGCGCCTCGTTTTTCGTTCCAATTTATAATACGGTGGAAATAAAAGACTTCAGGCCACTATAAAAACTCAAGACCGTATATTTTATCAAGAAAAGGCGTTAGATATCATAAGCATTTCTTGTTAAAATTTCTTTTCTTTTCTTACACTATAATTATAAAATTTTTCAGAATTTTCGTCAATTCAGATTTCTTCTACTGAAAGAATTTCATAATCACAGCCGTCTCCGAGACCGTACATTTTAATGCACACATTAACAGAACTCATGATGCATTCCTGGTTTCTCCACTCCCAATTGGAGTAGTTATTTCTATATCTGAACTTAATTCGGAGCATTGTTTTCCTCGCTTTTCTTTACACTATAATTATATAATTTTTTAAGTTTTTTGTAAACAAAAAAAATAAGGGCGTAAATTTACGCCCTTATTCGACCACGTAAGACATTTTAATGTATGAAATATACTCACCTTCCGGGAGGGAGGAATCTCCGTTATACTTAACGGAAATTTCAGCGGCAGAAGAATAATCTACTGTCTTTCCGGTATAATCAAAGTATAAATCAATACTATTACCTGAAACAACTGAGTATCCAGTTCTTCCAGCAATCTCGTTGATTTGACCATAAAGTTCCATACCTTTTGTAGAAAAACCGTTACAGCAAAGCTCCGAGATTGTAATGTTTACATCAACTCCTCCTTTGTATCTTGAAAGTGACTGATAAACACTAAAGTTTACAGATACGTCTTTCTTGACATCAAAAGCCTCAATGATTGCTTCAGAACCATTGTTGGAGAGGACGAAGCCGTTAACTACGTCATTCACCTTAAGGCTGAAACCAGGTCTGACTTCTTCGACAACAGACACCAAAACGATTGTCTGAGTTGTGATTGTTGCTGCGAACAGTGCTGCCATACAGAAAACTAAGAGCATAGCAACGATAGCCTTTTTCATTTTTTTTCCTATTAAAGGAACGATACAATTTAGAACAAAGGTTACAAATTCCTTTCGCAGTATATACTATTCCCACTCTTTGAACAAATAGTGGGTTATTTTCTTCGATTGTGTCTTAAATAAAGCCACCAAAGGGCTTCATAAATATGCTCTAGTGCAAATTCATTTTCACGGCATCTGAGTTTGCTTCGCTGAAAACTTTCTATTCTGTCTATAAGAATAAGCAACAAATCTTCATTAAGAACTCCATTAACGCCTTCTTCGCTTAAACTGCCCTGCTGAAAATGAAGAAAACCAACCATTTTATCATCAGTAGTTCTATATACTCTGAAGTCATGATTGGTTGGGTTATTTTCATCGCTATTCTCGTCGCCGGCTATAATATAGGTTAATCCCTCATCAGCTGTAATGTTTTTAAGCCTCTCCATAAATGCCCTTCTTGTTTATCTTTATATTATAATTATATCAAAATTCAATATTTTTGTCAATAAAAACTAAACTTTAATCCAGCCGTATTTGTCAATTTCAGCTTCAACAAAAAACTTGCAAGCCAAAATAATACCGCTGCCGCGATAATCATTCATATAGCACTCGCAGCCTCTTTTGCACTTATGGCAAATGCCCCTAAAAACTCTCTTGATTTCAAAGGCTTCTTCCGCTCTAATTCTTAAATCCATATTCTCAAACTCTGTGGCCAAAATCTTATTTGCCTCATCAAATGTCAACCGATTTTTTACAGGTGCTAACATAATTTTCTCCTCCCTTTTTTTTGTTTGCTTTAATTATAACGCAAATAAAAGATTTTGTCAACAAAAAAGCTGCTCTTGAGCAGCTTTAAACTTTAATTATTTCAATACTTTCTACATTTTTAAAGTCACTAGGCTTGGCCTTTAAAACCAAACTTCTGACCAATTTGTATCTCTCGACCTGGTTTCTGATTACATCTTCGGGGACATCAGACCTGTCAACTCCGTTTCCTAAATCATTCTTAATTCTGTTATAACACTTTTTCCAATCTAAAGAGTCTTCAAACAAAATGAAAACAACTTTAAAAGGAGTTGCTGATTTATAAGCGTTTATGGTATTTTTAATATAGGAATATTTTAAGTGAGTCATTGAAGCAAAGACATCTTTTCCTTTGCTTGCCAAATCAGCCATTCTTTTCTCATATATAGAAAAAACCTTGCCGCTGTTTGACTGGTCTGAAATGCTGCCGTTCACCTCTTTCCGTATATCGTCAGGGCAAACAACTTTTGCTTTTAGTTTATTACCATAGGTTGTTTTACCAGAACCCGAAATTCCAATTGGTATATATAAAGTACTCATATAATTACCTTTACTGGTCCTGAAGGGGTCGAACCCTCACCAAGAGTTTTACAGGGACTGAGAATTACGATATCTCGATTCCAGTTTTGGAGACTGGCGTGTTTCCCCTACACTAAGTCCCAATGAGATAGGCCCAGCCGAAATCGAATCGACATCTTATGGTTCGTGGCCACATATTCTAATCCATTAAACTATGAGCCTATAAGCAGCTAGAGGGAGCTGAACCCTCATCTCTGACTTGGAAGGACAGCATAATAAGCCGTTATACGATAGCTGCATTTAGTCCCACTTGGAATTGCACCAAGGACTCCTCTTTAGGGGAGAGGTATAATATCTACTTTACTATGGAACCGTTTGACCGCAGAGGGGCTCGAACCCCCATTTTCAGCTCCAATTACTCTTATCTGATTAGAAGTCAGATGAGGCTATGCGGCCATTATTTTATGAATCATATTATCTAATGTAAAATCAGATGCTAAACTAATTTTTTTCTTTTGACCATTTTTAGGATAACAATAACGTAAAATTTTTGCTTTGCCACATTCTTCTAGAGGGACTAAATAACAGGTATCATTATCTATTGTGGCAAAGAAATCAAAAGCATTTTTGATATATTCTGTTGTTTTTACCCCTTTGGTTGTAATTATAACTGAACAGCATTTAAACTCAAACCCTTCTCCATTTTTAAGTTTATGTGAGGTTTTACACTGTATTCTTATTAGTTTTCCATTTAAATCAGCAATAAAATCATAGGGGCAATCTTCTCCATATGGTATGGAAATCTTATAGCCCAAAGCAATAAATGCGGTTGCACATTTTAGTTCTGTAATATTTCCTTTTTCTTTAGTCGTTAACTCTCTCATTATAATATATAAGCCTTCAGATAGAATCGAACTATCGACCTACACTTTACCATAGTGTTATTCTACCGCTGAGCTACAAAGGCATTTTGGGGGAGGTAGGACTCGAACCTACGAAGCCGAGGCGGGACGTTTACAGCGTCTTGCAATTGCCGCTATGCGACTCCCCCATTTTGCCCAAGGTCGGACTCGGACCGACACGCTTTTCAGCACCACGTTTTGAGCGTGGCGAGGCTGCCAATTACTCCACTAGGGCATTTATACTCCCGGTAAGATTCGAACTTACACTGAACTGGTTCTAAGCCAGCTTCCGCTGCCAATTGGGATACGAGAGCATATAGAGATTACTGAAGCCTCTAGCCTCTTCAGTATAATAATGAAATCAGTTACTAGAGACGTATTCCGAAGAATATAGCCTGATTAAATTATGTTGTTATCTCTATTTGACCGAGGTGGGACTTGAACCCACATTGCCGTTACCGGACACTTGGACCTCAACCAAGCCCCTATACCTATTCGGGTACTCGGTCATTAAGCAGTACCCGCTGCTTCCGGCTCACCTACGATTGAGACCCATGGGACACTTCCGAGAGAGGTGTTAGGTGTTCTACGATTCCTACGTCTAGGACAACTTTGGATACCTAGGCTTTGCTCCTAGCACTCCGAGTCCACAGCCCGGCGTTTTGCTGAATAAACTAGCATCCACATGGACAGTACGGGAATCGAACCCGTATGAGTAGCGTGCAAAGCTACCATAATAAGCCTTTATATGAACCGCCCCAAAATTGAGGCAACCTATGTTATGCCCTCCGGAAGGCTTACTCATAACATACAGCCTCATGTATCGTTCTGCGTGGTTAACTGTGGTGTTTGGTCCGAACGACATGGCCCCGCTGGCTTCCCCACGCTTCCTAAAGAAAAAGTTTCAGAAACTCTTTAGGTCAGTTTCTTTAGGCCCTATTGGTTCTGCCCCAATTGCCTCTTGCTTGTAAGGCAAGCGCTCTCCTGATTGAGCTAAGAGCCTATATTGTTAAAAATGGATTACAGCCATTATACTGAGTTTCACAGTTTTTTATCGGTGAGCGTTCTGTAGTCGTTACCTACCACTTGGAATCCCTCACACACCTAAATCTAAGTTAGGTACTTCCGTATCATTCAGTTTTCCTGACTCATTTCGGAAAATCGGTCAATCAATCCGACACATAGCTCTTGGCCTTTCTTTACCAATCGAACTATACTCTTGAGAAATTATTCTTATAAAGCTAGTTCAGCAATCCGCTTTTTAGGACTGATTAGACTTGCACTAATTACATCTGCCTTATGAGAGCAGTGTTCAACTTTATGAACTTCAGTCCTATATTTGAGCCGTGAAGGAGTCGAACCAGTCTATATGGGGTAAGGGCCCATCATATCAACCGCTCTATCAACAGCCCATATCTTTTAAAAACTTATCAAGCTTTTCAACTGTTTCTCTAAACGACGGCGAGGTTTTCATCATATGTTCGTAAAGTTCCTCGTCTGTTATTGTATCAAGCAATTTATTTAAATCATTTATATTTTTTAATGTTTCTTCTCTCGTCATAAGCCGCTCTAGGGAATCGAACCCCAATCAGAAGATTACGAAACTTCTGTAATGCCATTATACGAGAACGGCAGGTTCCGGGTAGTTTTAGAACCGCCCGGACAGTTCAGCATTTCTACCCTCAAAAGAGGCGTGGGTTGCTCCCCACGGTGAGGTGGTAATCAGCTCCCTTGGATTATCCGGAATAGAGTCGCTTGGCGTCTCTTCCAAGGAAGCTTTTCCAAAGTGTGGCTTTCCCAAGTTTTGGAGTAATACCAAGTTTTGGTTACCACTAAAAAAGGTGGACCCAGGCACGTCTGCCAGTCCAAAGCCAATGATGAAACACGTCTGCTTCATCATCTGTACTATTCCTACACCGGGTAGGTCAGCTAGTCGGGGTGGCGGGACTCGAACCCACGATATCCTGCTCCCAAAGCAGGCGGAATAGCCACTATCCAACACCCCGTTTATTATAGTAATACACAGGATTCGAACCTAGATTTCTCGGGGCGTCCGAGCGTTTTACCCTTAAACTACATTACTAACGGCTAAACCAAGTCTGTACAAACTTCAACAGATGACTGTGCACTTTCATCTGCCTACACCCACGACGAGTGCTGCCCTCGCTATCTCCACCGTGACAGGGTGGCGGCTCTGCTTGTTTGCCCTCATGGGTATGTGTAAGCCGGCGAAGGGAATCGAACCCCCAACCTGCTGATTACAGGTCAGCTGCTCTGCCAATTGAGCTACACCGGCAATATACTGGTTAGTATATACGTTGTTCTACCATTAAACTATCCACCCACGAAACTTACGGGCAGAAAAGGACTCGAACCTCTATCTACGGCGTTGACCATGCAAAAATTTTATTGCTGTAACTAACCAAATTAGGCTCTCTAAGAATTGAACTTAGGACCCCTTGTGTATCAGACAAGTGCTCTAACCAACTGAGCTAAGAACCTATTTAAGGCGAGATAGTACATATTCCTCGTATTCTTTTGATTTGAGTATGTCATCGCAAGTCTTTCTGACTGGACAAGTTTCACAAGTCTTTTCGTTAAGATAGCGACAATTTATACATACATCATCAACTGCATCAAAATACTTTTTAATATCCACTTTAATCACCTTTATTTTATTCAGAGGAGGTGGGACTCGAACCCACGGACCTTTTGGGTCAATCGGTTTTCAAGACCGCCTGTATAGCCGCTAACGTACTCCTCTATTTTTATGCTCTGTCAAAATTTTTCTTATATAAAGTGTTCCAACTGAGTACTAAATCTTTTCTGTGTTTCTTGCCGTTTCTCCTCATTTCGAACCCACAATACGGGCATTTGGCTATAAATTTATGAAGACAAGAACTATCATAATAACCTTTATACCATATCTCTTTTTCAATTTGAGTTCCTTCGCAGAAACACTTTGGACACGGATTAAGCTCGCTCACATTTTCCTCACTTATTTTATGAGAGACCCGTGTGGAAGTCGAATCCACCGATAACAGTTTTGCAGACTGCTCCCTTAGCCGCTTGGGTAACGAGTCTATGGCTAACCTCGGACTTGAACCAAGATAACATGGTCTTCAGCCATGGGTCCTACCTTTGAACGAATTAGCCATTTTACTGCCCCAGTAGGAGTCGAACCTACAACACATGGATTAACAGTCCACCGTTCTACCACACGAACTCTAGGGCAATTATTATATTACAACAACATAATATTCAAAATACTGGTGGTTGGTAGCCTTACTTCTTCCTATCTGTAACACATTGGATTATTCACCACCAAATCTAAAGGCTGTTCCTCAATTCCACCTGATTCCCAGTTTCACCAATGTCACCAGATTCTTTAGTATCAGTATTCTTAATAGCTGTGGAATGGCAAACTATTTCAGAACTTAATACCAAAAATTCGGAGCCAGCAAGAATCGAACTTGCACAACTTTAAAGGTTGGACGCCTTAGCAGGGCGTTGAGATACCATTACTCCATAGCTCCAACGTTTATTTTTCTATATCCCATAAAGCATTTCTAATAGCCACGCATCTTGCTACAATTTCTTCTTTTGTAAGGATATCTGCTAAATGAACTATTGTACTTAATTCTGAGGCAACCATATCCGGGCCCCACTCCTTAATGAAATTATAAATTTCATTACAAACATCTTTTTCCATAACAGCCCCACAAGGATTTGAACCTCGATAATCTGAACCAGAATCAGATGTCCTGCCGTTGAACGATAGGGCTATAATAAAAAAGGCTTGAAACTTTCGCTCCAAGCCTTGTACCATTTTTATGTGTGTAAGGTATTTTAATGGTATGTCGGCTTGAAAATATATGGCTGGTGATATCCTCTGAATGTAATGAGGGTATCAGGGCAGACTGATGCCTTGGCTGAGTAATTATTCATACTGTTAAACCAATTAATCTGTGCCATATACTTTCTCCTTGCGTTTTTATCTTTACAATTACAATAATAAACTGGATACGCTTTTTTTCTGTCCAAAATGAAAATTTATAAAAGTATTGCTGTATGTATCCAAATTATTCGGTAATGGATTCGAACCAATATCTTCACCTTGAGAGGGTGATGACCTAACCATTAGTCGAACCGAACATATAAAGGCTTTTTGTTTGGTTTTGCTTCAAACTGGAAAAAACGCTAAACCGTGAACCGTCTGCTCTACCTAACCATGTGTCAGACGAGTTTTTAAAAGTGGGAAACGCATTACTAGACCTATCTGTGTGATTTCTAGCATCATACCAACTTATGCTACTGGGCTGTTTCATCTTTTCCCACAAAAGGAGGATTGGTTACGAAGGTGGAATTCCTAATGCCTAAGTAACGAGTGACAAGCAGAATTCTCTGAGAACAAAGGGCTATCCTCAACTCTTTCCCTTTTCTTGTTTCCTAAATTGTTTTTGTGTACTTTGGTCAAAAAGCCTTTGAGTGGGAGCGACCCACAAATGTTCGGTTGAAAAATCAGAAAGAAACAATTTGTGAAAAACCAAATTTCTGTTTTTTTCTTTACACCTATATTTTAACAATTTTTAAGATTTTTGTCAAGTCTCAAACTGGATACCAAAAATCTGCATGGCTAACTACTGGTCATTGTGGCGAATATGCCACGGCACTTAAGCTCGCCATATATCTTCTATTTTCAGTAGAACTATAAGTTTATGTTGCTGCTAGTATCCAACCATAGTAAAATTGATAAGGAGGCAACTATGGGAAGCGGCTTACGAGAATCGAACTCGTATCTCAACCATGGCAAGGTCGTATAATAACCATTATACGAAAACCGCAAACTGGATAGTAGGTTTAGCCATTTGTTTAGATTCGTTGGTTAGCGACGAGCCTGTGATTTTACTTCTACGGAACGAAGGTATCTTTTGTTTAGATTCGCACGTTGACACTTTAAGTCGTGCTAAGAAAAGCCCAGTTGAAGTTACCCCCTCTTGAAACTTTTCACTCTCTGTAACCAAATCATTTATTTATGAATTTAGTTGCTGTTTACTATCCAAAAAAGTTGTTTAATCTTATCTTGTCATTAGCAGGAAATTGCTCAAGAGAGCAACTTCGCTGCTATGTCGTATCTTGGATCCATGATTGCCCGAAGCATGAACTTAACAGGGTCGAGATCGTCTGATACGGCGAGTTCAAACACAGAAGGTGAGCAGCCAGACACAAGAGCAACGCCCTTGTCGTTGAAGCGTACCGGTGTTGAACCATGGTCATTGACCTTCCAGAACACGATGTTCGGACAAGCATAGCCGGCTTCGGCATAACGAGCCTTGATTGCTTCGTAGTTTGTAAGGCTTGCACAGCGATCGAACTCCATGTCTGAGACAATATAAATTGTCTTGGGCATATCCTCAGCAGGAACATGGTTTGTCACGCATCTTGAGAGTATAATATCAAACACTCTGTTCAAATCTGTGCCCATTCCCCAAGGTGCCTGTGAAACACGCTGAACCTTCGAAGCGAGACTTCCATTAGGAATCTCAAAGAACTCCGGTCTGCTGGAGAATGTAATCATCTGGCCCTTGAATGCCCCATGGTTTCTCTCTGCGAAATAAATCGCAAGAGAAATAGCCACAGAAATGGGCATATAGTTGTCGCAAGTCATAGAACCCGAAACGTCTGTTACGACAATCGAGTTCCCATCGCAATGGAAATCCTTGAGATTCTGCCACATAGCTTCGTATGCAGATACATCTCCAGTAATTCTTCCCTGCCAATCCATGTTGGGGTAAATCTTGCGGACAACCTCGTAAGGGTAGAGAACCGATGCGTTCATCTTTACGTCGCCCTTCTTGACTGATTCAAGATACTCACCGTATCTTGTAGCATCGTGTCTACCGAAGGCATGAGTGTAGATAAGACCTGCCCTAGAAGGAACATGGTCATACTTTATGCCTTCCCAGTTATTGGCACACATATGTGTTTCAACAATGTCAATGTCCTTACGCGCCTTGGAAAGATACTTTCTGTAAGCCTTGGGTGTAAGGCCAAGAGAATGAGCAAGAATCTCAGCACGCCTATTATCCTTTCCGCCGATAGAGAACATATACTTCTCCATGAGGTTAGGACGCTTTTCACCGGCTTCTGCTCTACGAGCATATTCCCTATGAACAATGCGTGCTATCTCCTCGTCAGTACAGACTTCAAAGATGTCCTTCCAAGAACCAAGCTCGACAGTCATATCTGCAAAGACGTCAAGATTTGCTCCCTTATCAAGCAGAGTGCGAGCTATTGTTCTATAAACTCTCTTTTCTCCAAGACCGCCACGAATGTCACGAGCATAAGCAAGAATCCTAAGTGCATACTCAGGGTTCTCCTTAAATGCGTCTACAAAAAGAGCGACAATTTCCTTTTCGCTCTTCTTACGAATTGCTCCAGCCTTTGAGAAAAGATCAACACAAGCATTACCCGAAGTTGAGTAAGTAAGTGCTCCATTCTGTGTAAATGTTATATTATTTATAGCCTGTGTGAATGCATTTGCCATAATCTATTTCTCCTTATCAATTACATATAAATTATAACAGTTTTAAGAAATTTTGTCAATCTACATTATGGGAATAAGTCATTTTTTTAGTTCCGTCTTCCCAATACCCAAAAAAGATTTTGACAGGAAAATAATCTATCTCGTTTAAAACTTCCGGGTCAGTTGGGTTTTGCCCGCAACGCCAATGAAAATTATATCTTTCCAAAGTACGCATTAAGTCTAGATATTCTTTTTCTGTTCTACAAATTTTTGTTTTATCTGTATTCATATTTAGACTAAGCCTTTTCCCATGCTTCAAATTTTTCTATCAACTCATCAAGCGTTAGCTGCTCAAATCCAGAGTAATCGTCAAAGACAACTGCATAATATTCAGTACTTATCCAGACTTCAGGTTCCCCTTTTTCAAGATAGAATTTTATCAGTAATTCATCGTCTGAAGCAAAGACTTCGTAATTATTTCGCCCGAAACGCTTTAAGAAGTCTGTCATTTTGCGAACCATTATAAAATCATTATCAGACATATTTTGTTTCACCTCAAAATACACTGGATACATTTTTATCGTGCTCTGCCATCTGAGCTACTGAAGGGGCTAACCTTCAGGTTGGACTCGAACCAACGACACCGGGTTTACAAGACCTAAAAAAAATATTTGCTGTGTGTATCCATCTTTTCTTAATTCAACATTGTCGTCATTGTAGGTTCTTTACAATTAAAACTATCCAACGCATTATCGTACGATTCAAGAAGTTTCTTGAACTCCTTAATGACCTGCGTAGTGCTTGAATGGCTTTCTGTTCCATTGAGGTCGTTCTCGATATAACCCCTATACTTGACAAGTGGCTCTATGTTCATATAGAGCGTATCAAACTTTGGGTCTTCAAGACAAAGGTTATATTGCTCGAAAAGCGTGTACTCCATCTGCCTATACTGGTCATATAAAGATATGAGCTTATCAAGATTTGCTCTTGACTTGTCCTTCGCTTCATTAAACTTCTTCATTTTTAATTCCTTAAACATAATATTTTGCAGGGGTAGGAATCGAACCTACCCTTATACACCTTATGAGAGTGTTCAGTACGCCAGCACTTTCCCCTGCGATGAATTATGCTAGGGAGGAGATTTGAACTCCCAATCCCTTTAGGGCAGCTGATTTTAAGTCAGCTCGGTATACCAGTTCCCGCACCCTAGCATTTTAATTGGTCGGTACGGGAGTTGAACCCGTATTTTGAGATTGAAAATCTCACGACCTAACCACTAGTCGAACCGACCATTTTTTTAACTATCTGATTTGTCTTCTTTCTCTGTTTCTTCTCTTTCTTCTTTTTCTTGAATGAAATAAGGCAAATTCTGATTTGCCAAGATTTTATCAAAGTAAGACATAATTTTCCCCTGTATAAATATAAATGTCAGACATTTTTTGCGGACTCCGAAGATTCCTCTCGTTTTATTTAGGCGTCTGACTAATATGGAGCAGGGTTCTCGCGAAAACCCTCTAACAGCCATATTTCCTCTTGTTCACTGTGTATCCTTCACCTAACAAGTTTCCCTCTCCTAGTGGATAATCAAGGGACTGGTTGAGCGGTGGCGGATTTGAACCGCCGACTCTTACATTAAAAGTGTAATGCTACTACCAACTGAGCTAACCGCCCGCTATTTTACTATATATTTATAAATTGCCAAAAAGAGGCAACCTACACAAAAGCACGTTGTTGCAACTACCAATGTAATACAAATATCACCAAATATACTTCCAGTCATAGTGGAGCGTGTGGGAATTGAACCCACGTCTTGAAGTTTCCCGCTTGGGGTCTTGAACTCCAATCGACACCATTTACACCCCAATTTTTTCGTCTATCTTATTTATTCTTGACGCCAAAGTGTTTATATTGTCCAAAAGAGTAGATGTCTCATTTTCATTTAACATCTCTTTCTGTTCTTCATATTGGGCAATCTTTGTTTCTCGTTCTCTGATTAAAGCACCTCTTGTAAGAGACAGCCTTTTGAACTGACTTTTTGTTACATTCATTTTTCTCACCTTACACTATAATTATAACAAATTTTTAAAATTTTGGCAATTAAATTTCTCGACACCAAATTCTCTTTAACACACTGTCTATTCTTATTGAAAACGGGAAACCGCATAAAGGAATATATTTATCAGGCTTTAATAAAGTCACCACCGACACCATTTACGCCCCATTATTCCTTTCTTTACGCTTAATTATATAATTTTTTAAGAGTTTAGTCAAGTTTTTCTTGATGGAAGTTTTGAATCAATTGTGTTAATTCTTTCAGTAAGTTCGTTTATTTCGTTGGAAAGGACAATTTTATCTTCTTCAGAAAGGTCCTCCCCTTCTTCAAGGAGAAAAATTTTATGCTCCCTTTTAGAAGCAAAAGAGTCTCTTAAGATATTCAATCTTTTAATATCGGTTTTCATTTTAAAGCATAAGCCCCCAAAGGTTTCTTGGTAAAGAAGATGTTCCCCAAGTCACTCGATTACCTTTATGCAAATGTATAAAGGCCGGCATATCATCAACTATGTTGATATTGGCAACAAGGTTTCTACCGCTTGCCCATGCAAAGTCATTATTATCCAACTTTTCAAAAAGAGTCAAGAGCTCTCTTCTTGTATTTACTTTTATTTCTTTAAAAACCATTACCAGCTCCAATAAATTTTCTTGCTTTTTGTAAGTAAATGAATAATTATTGGGAAAGGCTCGTCCGGCACAAATGGAACACTCAAAGAATCACCGTCTAACCAATAATAACCTGCTTTTTGTAATTTCCTTAACAAAAGTCTATATTCCAATAATGTATAAACCTTCTTGTCTACAGTCTCTTCCATTTAGTTATTACTACAAAATTATTTTTAGGTGGTAAGTTTATCTTACCACCAACAAGAATAAACAACAACTTCGTTGTCCCAATCAGTTTCCCTAATTACTTTTTCCATTTGAGAAACCGTATTTTCCAAGTCTTCATAATAATAATCGTCATAATCGGTATCGCCGAAAAAGAATCCCCCTTGCGTTGGGAGTTTTTCACTTGCTACTTTTGAAGCATCATTCTTGCCCCTTCTGGCAAGAACAAACTTACAAGTATCAACAAGTTCCTGCAAGCCATCTTTTCCAACTTCCTGAAGCTCGCAATTAAAATCCCCATCAAGATTGTAATAATCAAGAAACCACTTATGAATTTCGTTAGCTTTACGCCAGTAAGCAACGTCCTCCCAATTATAACAAGGCTCATTGGTATCTTCATCGAAATGAGGCTCCTGAGCCTTATTTCGTTTCAACATATACATATCAAGTCCCATAAAAACTCCTCTTAAAGTCCGCGTCTGCTTTTATAATACATATGGTAATAACCATATTCGGTTACCAAACATATTTGAATAGGGAAGTTATGACCATCTGGTATAAAACCGGTTGGTTTTTGACCGCCTCCCCAAAGTAATTTAGGTAATGATGATTCAATAGCCTGCATCAATTTTACGCAGGCTGGTTTATTATTTACTGTAATCGGAAAATCGTTTAAAGTCACCTTTTGCACTCCACACACACAACTGCTCCAGACTGGCAAATGAGTGTACCATCGTCCATCTGAAACACAGCAGTATCATCGTCAGTTCCCCAGTAAGTACACTTGACATGATTAAAAGTCTGCCCGGTCTGCATCGTGACGTTCCAATAACCACCTAAACTCTGTGGGTCTTTATAGGTAGTCATTTGCGAGAAAGAATTTCTCGCAGCTGGGGTGCAAGACACTAAAGAAATTGCCAGCAAAGCCGTGGTGACAACAGCAATTAGTTTTCTTTTCATTACTCGCCTTCCTTCTCAGCTTTCTTCTCAAACCACACCTTGTAGTCCCTAGACTTGGCTTTGAAATGTACTGACCCAGACTGGTCTCTCCAAACAATTCCCTCTCTTTTGACATTATAAATTTTTGACTTTCCATCTGCGTTCTTGATTATTGCATCAAGTCCGTCAAAATCGGAAATGTGCTTTGTGCCAAGTCTAGGAACGGTCTTTTCGTCAATCCAGCTTGCAACATTACAGACGTCGCTCCAAGTGAATTTCTGACCATCTGCATAGTATCCGCCAAACATATAAAAATCAAAGTCTTTAAGATTATAGATATTTCTCTGAATTGTAGGGCCGACAAGCTCGCCCTGAATACAAATAGACTTCCAGCCATTATTCTTGCAGAGTTTTCTAAGCTTTGCCTCAATATTGTGCTTTACGGCGTACTCAACCCAAGCACCTTCCTTCACTCTCCAATTATGAGAATAAACCTTGAACTTGCCCTTCTCGATTGCATAAGAAGTGGACATACCTTCAACTTTTTCAGTAAGAATAAAAACTGAGGAATTGTCTTTAACCTTATCCCAAAGCTTTTCAATATTATCCTCGTCGGACTTGACAACCCAATTAGGATAATTCTTGTTATTATGAGCCTTCTTAAAGGCATAATAACGATTGACAAGTTTCCTAAAAGCAGGAATCTTCATAAGAGCCTTAAAGAATCCCTTGGGCTCTGCCTTCGGCTTAGAAGGGTTATATTCCGGGTCATAAAGAACAATGCCAAGGTCGTCAGTAACAACATCACCGACCTTGTATTTCTTATTCTGCGGAAGTACAGACATAGGAAGAACGAGGCCCTCTGATACAACATTGCCAAGTTTCATAGGTCTAATTCTAAACCCCTGATACTTAGGAGACCAGCATCTCTTTCTAAGAAACTCAAATTCCTCCCTCTGAGGAAGAATAGAGTCATAAAAAACATATATAGCAATATCGCCTTCCTTAAACTCGCCTTTCTGAACTACTGAGTCGTAGTTCTCAATTCTAGCAAGCTCAATGAAGTCTTTTCCTTCAATTGGAGTAATACTCTGAATCTTAGATATAACTGCAAGTTCATGTGCCATTTATAATACCTTCCTTTTCAATTATATTATATCATAATCAAGGAGTTTTGTCAAACAAAATTTTACCAACTCATCGTTGGCATCTTCGTTCTTTTTTGAGGTATAATGATAATACCCATCATCATCTTTCATACGTCCACTTTTAATCATGTCTTGTTTCCATTTCTCTGCATCTGTGGGCATAATCAGTCTCTCCAATCAATATCCAGCTATTCTTTTAACAGCCACGCCCTTTCCGCTCGGTACAGCCATGGCTGCTCCACTAGAAAGCCCTGCTCTAAACTGAGCACTCTGTCCGGATTTTATACTGGTATGCGAAATTTTAATACCAGTAATACGGCAGTATATGTTTTCATTTTTTCTCTGCGAAGGAATCAAAGACTTACAAGAAGAACTGGCAACCTTTCTCTTAAGCCCAAGAACTATTCCGTTATGAATCTCGGCGGGCCTTACGGTTCCAGTAACAGTCTTTCTGATTTTCTTGTATTCAAGCTCAACATTATAAGTAAGTTGTTCCCATAAATAAAGAGCAGACTCAACCTGTTCGGCAGAGCCGAAAAATGAGAGTGTCTTACCCTTTGAATTGTGATTGGTAAGGTGGAAAGCTCCGGTTATATCTGCTATAACTCCGGTAAGCAAAACTCTCCAAACATCCATTCTGCCTGCTGTGTACACATCTACACCAAAAATTTCGTCTTCGGAATCGCTTTCGGTATATTTAATGTTATACTTCTCCATCAAAGCCTGAGCCTTTGCGATGGCAGAATCAGCCTCTCCTTCGAAATCAGAACTTGAAAGGGCTATGAGTTTCTCTACCTTGGAACGCATCTTAGCCTTTTTCTCAAAGAAGTCTTTTACAGTTGCTCTTGAGTAATCCGGCTCAACACCCAAATCGGCACAAATCTCTTTGAATGTGCTGTCATGTGCTGAGCCTTTATTTATCATTACATCTACCCAATGAGCAAGTTCATGAAGATAGACATTGTTTCTTATTTCAGTAGCGTCCTTGCCAAGAAGTTCTATTGAAAGGACAATAAGGTTTTGAGACATATCATAATGTCCCAACTCTTCCGATTCAGTATTCGCAAAGATTATCATGGGAAGACCGCCATACACATTTGTCTTGAGATTTCTCCTAGCGGCGATACCCAAATTTATAAGTTCGTTTGATGTCTTCCTAACTTCTTCGCTCAGTAAATAAATATTGCTCATGTCCTTTCTCCTGCTTATATTATAACAAATTTTGCTTTTTTTGTCAATAAAAAAAGCACTCATCAAGAGTGCTAAAATTTCAAGAGTTGCTTTCGCTTTCTGGCAGGAGGGAGGGAACAAAAAATCAGTTCAAAGTGGACTTAATCTTTTCTCCCCATGCAGGCAGAATTTCTGTCAGTCTTGGAATAATTTTGTTAGTCCAAGAGAACACCCAATCGAGTGCTCTGTCAATATATGAGCCAAGTGGTATGCCAGTCCAATGGACGACAAAAGCCAGAACTATTACCAAAATAATGGTAATTAAAATCTTCTTAACCATTTTTCACCTTGTTTAATTTATAAGGTAGGTGGGAATTGAACCCACCTAAGACCACTTACCTTTTGATTTTAAGTATGAGAAAAAACGCATTAAACAATATCAATCATGCAAGAACGCATTACAGTTAAAGCTGACTCATGTGCTTCGGGAGTTGTCCCGCCACAACATGAAGAGTCAATTGTGATTTTATTATTGGGATACATAGCTCTGAGAATGAGTGCATTGCTGACAACACAAATATCAGTACAAAGACCACAAAGTTCAATTTCAGTATTTTCATCAACATCATCATCAACAAGGTGCCCAATATATTCCTTCCAATTCAATTTGCCGAAAGTGGGCTTCCATACTAGAATTGGGGAAGAATTGACAACTTTAGAAAGCTCTTCATTTATTTGCCATCCATGCGTGTTAAATTCGCAATGAAGTGGAAGCCTTTGACCTTCAATAGATTCGTGGAAATCTCTCTGAAAGTGGGTATCGCAAGTAAAGAAAACATAGTTTCCGTTTCTGTTAGCCTGCTTAACTTTTTTAATCACGTTAGGTAGAACAACTTCTTTATTGTAGGGATTACCAAGAACTCCATCAATGAAATCGTTCTGCATATCAACAACAATTAGAATCTTTTTACTCATAATAAGCACCTCATGCCATTTTAAGATTATTGCTCGAATTAGACCCACCCTCGTCATCGTCGTCATCTTCTTTGACTTGGAACACCATCGCTAATAACAGGGGAACCACAATTAACCACCAAGATGCAGAAATTACCCCAATCACCTTGCATACTGCAAAAGCGATTGTGGCAATAAATGCTATTAAGTTTTTTATGTTGTTATAAGTTTTGTTACTCATACCTTATGTACCATAATAAGAGCCATCACCTCAAGAACAACGACAAACGCACCAAGTATTATGGCGACCAAATGAAGTTTCATATGGGAGTTGCGATAATTGGCAAAAGAAACAAATGTCGTTATTGAAGCAAAAATCAAGACAATAATCCAAACTACAATGTTAAACATATTCTCCCTCTTCACAATAATTATATCAATTTCGAGAATTTCTGTCAAATTAAACAGAAACTATTTCCGACCTTTCGCTTTCCTCAAGTGGGTAGGTTTCCCAAGTCTCGAAGGAAAAATCGTCAAAACCCTTAATGATTTTAGAATCGTCCAGATTAACAATGTCTCCATAAAGACAATGATATTTGAGAAAATGGACATTTTTGTGAAAGTGTCCGAAGAAGTTGTATTTGAAGTCTCCATTGTTTTCCCTAATAAGATATTCAAGATGATTAATCATTGATTCAGTTGGGTCATAAAAATCCATCTTATAGGTTTTTAGTACGGGCCCTTTAAGCTGTGGATTACAAGTATGAGTAATAAAATAGTCAAACTTGTAATTATGTTTGGCTAAAGTGTTCTTTGCAAGAAGCAATGTGTCCTCAGAAGGAACCTCTTCAGGCCACCAAAGAGTTCTAGGGGAGTTATTTTTCTCCTCGTACTCAACCCTCCAGTCCTTGTCAATAGACGATGCTCCGCCGAACACAAAATACTTTTTACCCTCAATAATATACATATGCCCGGTAAAAAGCCGATAAGTGTTATTGCCAAAAACGCCTACAATATCGTCAAACTTCTTAATGGTATCCAATGAATTTAGGACATCATAGTTTTCATGATTGCCGTCACAAAACAAAACGATATAATCATGCTTGAAATTCTGCCATTTTTTTCGAATGTCATCATTCCAATCAAAGCCAAAGTCGCCGGTAATAATTAAAATGTCGTCTGAAGTAAGATGTTCATCAAACCAATCCCATCTTGGGTCTGATACATCACCGTGGGTATCACCAGTAACATAAACCATTTTGTTTGTCTCCTTTAAAAATATTTTTTTTGCTCTATATTTACATTATAATAAACTTTAGATTTTTTGTCAATAAAAAAGCAGTCTAACAATAATGTTAGACTGCTTGCCATTATATTAAAACCTGATTGATGTCGTTCAAACCAGAGTCTTGTAATGCTCCTTTGCATAATCCATGATAATGTCATCTATCATGTCAAAGAAGGTAGCCACGAAAAGCTCAATCGCTTCGTCCCTATAAGGGAGAATAGAAACGAACTCATCATACCAGTCGTTGTCGACAAGCTCATAAAACGAAAATCTGAGTGGAATGGAACTCACCTTGTTAAAGGCAATAAACCTTGCCGTATCCTTGCTGAAAGTATCATTAGGGGCACAAACTGAAGCACCTATATTAAAGATGCCGTGCTCGTCCTCTTCGATAGCGATAGCACCAATTCCAGCACCGTTTTCCTTACGAACATATCTAAAATAACTTTTCATCTTCCTCTCCTTAATAAAAAAGTATGTGCTACTTCGCAAATCCCTTAGGAGCACCTGCATCTGCCCCTAAGAAACTCGCAACGTGGCACATTATGTGAGTAGCATCGCTGACCAACTTGCTCCATCTACCCACTCTCACGCTCGTCGTATTTAATATCCTCAGGTCAAAATACGCAAATTGCACAAAGGCTCACCTACCCTTCTTCTAAATACCGATAAAGGGTGAAACGGTGTTCTTTATTTCTACGCATACCCTAAAAGAATTTGAAGAAAAGGGACGCCAAACTTGGTCAGAAGTGTTGACGATTTCATTGAGCCTAAAAGTGTTACGGCTCCACCTATATTTCAGATGGCTGAAAACTGCTCAACTTTGTTTTACATTTATTCCCAATCGGACTTGCACCAATTTCTTCACTAAGAAGTGATGACCAACTTGGTCTATGGGAACACATAGTTCTTTAAAACCTTACAGTCGTTAAGAGGCAAGGCGGTGTCTAAAGCTACAAACCGAGAATTTCTTTTAATGGGTGTTTTTTAACCAGATATTCCCAAATGGACTTGAACCAATATTTCCACCCTGAGAAGGTGACGACCTGCATTAGTCGATGGGAACATTATAAAAAATAAGGTATCGCACTCGGTATACCATTCACTGGCGACCCCCACTTCGTTTACCTACTTGTACCTCAGCAAACAAGTTGTTATGGTTTTGTTGCTAAAACCATCGAAAATGCTTGCTTCCATAAAGGTGGAACTTTTAGTGCCTAACGTTCTTTTCGTGGGTGTCGTTTAACCCGATATTCCCTAACGGAGTTGAACCGATGTTTTCAGATTGAAAATCTGACGAACTAACCATTATTCGAAGGGAACATTATAACTTGCTAGCGGTGCCAACTTCGGGCGGCAACTATATCCCTACTTTGACTCCCTACTGGAGAAACCGGTATCAAGTTTTGACGGTGCAAATATTCATAAAAACCGCAAAGATTATTTATAAACATTTTTTCGCAAGTTTATTCCCAAATGGAATTGCACCAATGTTTCTTGGCTGAGAACCAAGCGACCTACTACTAGTCGATGGGAACATTAAAATCTGCTACTCTGCTAACTTCGAGGCGACCTTTATCTCTACTTTGTGCACTTACAATCGACTTAAGCGGATTTGGCATTCGTGTGTCGGTTTTCGCAGAACGAGCTAATCTCTAAACGCATAGTACTCTACCCTTAGAAACCTTCTCTCACAGATTAAAGCACATTCGTGTCCTGCCCACTCGCACTACTCAGACTCTAGTGTAATGTGCTAGTTGTAAGTAACTACCTCACGGTCTCTCCCGTGCGAAAGAGTTTTTATGAGCCTTTTTTTTAAGGTCAAAAAATAGCTTTTTAAACAGGGCAAGTTCGTCAACCTCGTCTGAGGTATCTTTTATACGAGAACCATGCTCGTCATAGTTGTTTTCGTCATACTCGGGATATTCACCGTTCATATGGGCAAGCCAGTCACGCCCCTTATCGGTAATGACATAACGAACCTCTTCCTCATCATCAGTAAGATAGTCATAAAAATTCTTTTCTGCCTTCCAAGAATCATCATCCTCTTCAACATCATCAGTATAACCAGCATATTCTGTATAACCGCAATGGGTGCTAACACTAGCGACATCAGAAGCGAAATCATTGACATCATCTTCTGTACAGTGATATACAGCATCCTCAATGATATCATCGCAGTTATCAATGTCATTGACGAAATCCATAGCTTGTTCAAGCGAATCAGCCTCAACATCAATACCAATATGCTTTACAAAATGATAAACCATTTATAACCCCTTACACAAATATTATAACAAATTTTAAATTTTTTGTCAACTTCTTTTTATTCCCAAATGGATTTGCACCAATATTTCCACCCTGAGAAGGTAGCGACCTGCTATTAGTCGATGGGAACATTAAAAGCAGTTTTGCCCCTGTTCCTGCAAGTCTGGCATTTAATATCTTGCATTTCTTGGAGAATGACTCCAAAACCAGCTTACGTCTATATAGGTTAACCTGTGCCATTAGCGTGGCAGGGCTCTTTTTCGGGCGTCCCCGAAAATCTCATCATTACTGCTTACACCCCCTAGGGGAATCGAACCCCTGCTTAAAGATCGACAATCTCACGTGCTAACCGCTACACCAAGAGGGTATATAAAGTGCTTTCGGATTTCTTTATCATCTGACGTGATTTTTTCTTTCCTACTGACACATAATTTTTGCTTGAAGGGAATCGAACCCTCGTTTACCAACATTGATACTCGATTGAGTAAGACAAGCAAACATTAAAACCTAAGAGATTAGCGACATACTCTTAGGGGAACAAGTTCTCATTTTTGTCGCACGGCTGAAAACCAGTTACCAACAATCGCACCGAATAAAGATTGTGTGGGAGTCGAACCCACCTGCCAAACAATCCCTTGGTTTTATTTTTGTCAATATTTTACTTGCTCGTTGAACTCCCGAAACCTCAAAAAACGATAGAGCAAGCTAGGATACCACCCCTAGAATTAAATGCGGTATTAAAAAGGTCTGAGAGGGAGTTGAACCCTTTTGTGTGTACCCAAATTACACCTCAAACCCATTCGTGAAGTTTGACAGATTACTCTTTCCCAAAAGTTACCATAGGGATTTTCGCTCCAAACTTCTTGAGTTAACATAAGCCCGGTCTATCACCGTAAAGCCAGCTAGCAACCCATGTTACATTTTACATATACATTATAACAATTTTCAGAGTTTTCGTCAAGTTTGATTTTTTACCTTATGCCGGTACAACCATCTTCCTCTTCTTCGTCTTCCTCTTCATCATCACCGAAGAAATTTTTGATGCAATCATCTATTTTTATCTCTTTTAAGGGGTCATAGATAGGAGTTACGCATTTTGAGAAACAGAAGCCGAAGATGTCTGAATCAATACCATCAGAAACAGTCATTGGTATGTAACCTTTACACACCGGGCAGTTCATATTGGTATAGTTAATATCAGAGTTTATACCGTTCTCGTCTTTTCTCTGACAGGTAATAACTGAACCGCCATAGTCTTCGACCTCTTTGCGGTATTTCAAATACTCATCATTACTGAGTGTTATCTCTGCTCCACAATGAGGGCAAACTGCTTTTAAGAAACCCAATCTTTTTACGAACATTTTTTTACCCCTTTAGAATTTTTCTACACCATCTGATTGTAAGGCAAACAAGTAATGATACTGGGGCACCAATCGCCACAACAATCAAGATTTTAGCAAGAGTATTAGCGAACATACGATACCTCAATCAAAGATTCGATATAAGGGGCGACTGCCCCTCATAAGACGATACCCTTCTTACTCCACATCAGTTCTCTTCATCTGCTTCGGAGTACCGCACTTGACGCCGACCATGCTCTCCGGAGTCGGGTCAAACATCGCTGCCTGAGAGATTGCGTCGTCACGGTCGTAAGCCTGAACGATAACCTCATAGGTTCTCTGAACGATAAAAGTTTTTGAAGTCTTAACCTTCTCTTTAGCCATTTTATTCACCTTCCTTCTTTACTTGATACTTAATTATAGCATTTTTGAGAAATGCCGTCAAGTTTTTCAAGATGCGAGACAAATGCATCTTGAACCGCTTAGTTTGAATACTTTGAAACAACCGACGCGAAAGCAATCAAGATGATGGCAACCACCAATCTCAACGCCACCCCACAAATTGCAGGTAAAAACACCTGGAACCATGTCCAATTGATTTTATCAAACGCTTTAAGCAATATAAGGACAATAGTTGTTGCCCATGACCAACTCATACCTGAACTTTTTACATCAAGGTTTTTATTTGTCTCCACTTTTTTTACCTCACACACACATTATACCAAATTTTTGATTTGGTGCCAAGCCCTCAACTTGACTTTTGACTGGATAGCAGGGACTTGAACCCTGTGTCTACTCTGCCCACTTTGGCATTTCACCATACCAATTAACTCTATCCTTTATTGGGTGACCAGCCCAACGGCGAATTACCTCATGGTGGTCAACACGAGAACACTTGCAGTTTTGCTTCGCTAGAGCGGGTCTGCAGAACTGCCAAAAACCCTATTAACACTAACAAGAGTCGAACTTGTTTCATCGTGCCGTGGGTGGACGGTTATGATAAAATCCCATAGTGTTATTTCAGCATGGCGTTTGCAACCGCCATAAGCCTAGCAACATCAATATCCCTAGAAAATACCAATATCACTTGCCACTGTTTCAGCCTCAATACCCAACAGTGACCGATAAGTTGTTAAGGAATCGAACCTTAATCGGTAGGAACATTTTACCACACATCAGTGCAACCTCCATTAAACCCCAGTCAACTCACATAAATATTATACCAAATTCATGATTTGGCGTCAAGCCCCATGGCTCAACTATTTAACCCGTTCGGTTGCCAAGCCGGACTGAGGTTAGCGGTATCTCATTATTAAAGTAAATGTATCCGCCTTACGCCGTGAACATAGTCTAGTTTTCTTTTCGTTGTCTTGAAACTTTAAGTTGTCAACTGTGACCAAACAGTTGGAGCCTTCTCTAAACGCTGACCCCCTGCGTAGTGCTTCTTTAGATAGTCAAGCACCCACCCAAACCAATAACAACGGCTTTACTTGTGTTTATAGTCCTTTCGAGAAAGCCTAACCATCTGACTTCCAGCATTTCCTACTTGGTGCTTTAATTATAGCAGTTTTCAGAATTGCCGTCAAGTGGCTTGGAGTTACTCTGAACCCCTTGGAAGTAAGGGTTTTCGCTCCATGCAAGCCTTTAATCGTTCAAGTCAAGATTTAAGCCACCGACCTGCGAATTTGCGGGTTCTCTTTACAGTCATCACTTGAACTTGACACGAAGTGAAAAAATTTGGGGCTCACACGTCCGAACCCCTTACATTGTAACAGAACAGAAGCCTTTTGTCAAGGTTGCTCAGTCAGCAACCCTAACAAACCTTGACTTGTCGATGTACCTACGCTTGAGAGCGTTTTCCTCGCCGTCCTTGGTGGACTTGAAGGCGGTGGACTCAACAGTAAGGGACTTCTTGTCAGTCGAGAGGACACCAACCAGCTCACCCTCAACTTCCTCGTTCTTCGAACCGTAGAGAACGATAACCTTCATGCCGAGGGCAAGAGTCTTGTCCTTAATCATGGAGTTGACAGTCTCAACGGTGTTTGCGTTTGCATTTGCCTTGTCAGCCTTGGCAGTATCCTTCAGCTCAGCCTTACGAGCCTTGATAGCGTCCTCAAGAGCCTTAACCTCAGCAAGAGTCATTTCATTAAGTTCCTTCATAGTTATTTTCTCCTTCTTTCTCGTTTGATACTTAATTGTACCATTTTTAAGAATTTCGGTCAAGTCGGTCAGTTGCTCAAGCAACCGATTGTCGCTCTTGACTCTTCTATTTTATCATATTCAAGAGTTGTTGTCAACTCTTGAGGTTTCTAGCATGGTCGGTAGCACCACTACCTTTTGACCACACTAGAATTTTATCATATTCAAGAATTGTTGTCAACTCTTGAACTTCCAGTTTCCGTTGTAAGGCTTGAACCGAAGTCCTCAACCTTACACAACCATTTTACCATATTCAAGAATTGTTGTCAACTCTTGAACTTTTCACTTGTGAAGGTCGGGAGGCGAACCTCTCGTTCTTCGCACTAGAATTTTATCATATTCAAGAATTGTTGTCAACTCTTGAACTTCCAGTTTCCGTTGTAAGGCTCCGAGGTTTGTTCCTCGTTCCTTACGCTATAATTATAAAATTTTTTAGAAAAAATGTCAACCCTTGTGTCGAACAAGGTTCCGAATTTCGAAAAAATTTCGAAGTTCAAAAAAATCCGAGAAATTATAATTTTTTTCCAAAAATTTGTCAAGACCCCAAATAAACTCGTAGTTCAGCGTTTTTGAGAGGGAACCGCTTTCTGCCAGGGGCCCTTAATAATTTTTTTAGGGAAGGATGTACGACAACCCCAAAATTTTTCTAAAATTTTTTAGAAAAAATAATTTTTCAAAAAAATAGAGGCGATTATATAATCGCCTCTATGTTGGAGCTCAAATGATTTTCAATGAAGGTATCACCTTTTAACCATGCAATTTTACTTCTTACATACGTTTCACAAAAAGGATTTGTGAAATTTTGCTGTTCTAGTTCTAGAACTTTCTCATCTTGCGTTACCAAGAACGTCGCCATAATTCTACAAATAATGTAGTTTAAGGCTTTAAAATCTAATTCTTTCTCTCTCTTCTCATAATACTTTATAAAACACCGGCAACTCTCTTTCAAATCCTCTTCCAGCTCGGCGTTTGTTTTTCTCAAATTAAATAAAATGTATTTTTCGTATTTTTTGTCTCTATGGATTTTTAATTTTCTGGCAATTTTTGTATTATATTTTCTATACTGAAAATATAGATATAAAACCTCTAACAAATATAAATCTCCTATATCCCCCTTACACGTACTCGCTCACGCGATATTTCACCTTTTCTTTGCAATCACAATCAAGCTCAGTAAAAGAACTAGGAATAGGTTGCTTGGTTATATAAGTTTTCTTTTTTATATCGAGATATACTTTGAAGATTGCAGAATCGAGCGTTTTAACATCATCTGAATCAATTTCAATTCTCCACTTCATCAGTAACCTCTATGCCATTGTTTTTACAAAAATCAATATATGATTTCGGTACTATCTTTTGAATTCCGTCTTCTTCAATTAAATATAATTCTTCATCAATAAGGTCAACTGTTTCTTGGATAACATCTAAGACAGATATTGCAAGTAAATCCAGTTTGACCAAGCCTATTTCATCAAGGTACTGCGACGTTCCCGATTCCGGAAAAGCCGTAACAATTTCATCACTTGATAACTCTACCGGACAATAATTCCAAATCGGCTTTGGAGTTAGTACAACTCCACCAGCATGCTTACCAATATTTCTTGCTTTTCCTAAAAATCTTGGAACCAAATCAAGTATCTTCTGATACTTGATGTAAATATCTCTCGCTGGTGAGGTTCCTGCTAACAAGTGTTTTATATTTTCCTCAAATGAAATTTCATCATCAAGCTCTTTGGTAAATTCATTTGCCTCTGCGACGGTTGAACAAGCGTAACGAAGCAAATCTTTACACGCCACTTTCATTTGAAGTGTCGATGTTGTTCCAACTGGTGTGACGCAATCATCGCCATATTTGTCTTTCAAATACTTAATGATTAAATCACGACCGACACCAGAGAAGTCTGAGTCAACATCAATACCGCCGCTTGCTCCCGGCCTTACTTGAACAAATTTCAAAGGTTCGTTTACATCAAGTTCAGACAGTCCTAATACAAAAGGAATGATGCCGGCTTTAGTTTTTATTTCTTTTGTTGTTAAATCTTCATATAAATCGCCGATATCTTTATAATAAACTTCAGCATGAAAGAGTTCAGTTCTTAGACGTATCAAAGCGTTTTTGTCTAAATTTTTCTCTTTTGCTTTTTCTAACACAAGTTTCTTAAACTCTAAAAAATCCATGCCAAATTATATTCCTTTTAAGATTTTTTGTCAATAAAAAAAGCCTTGGCGCATAGGGCAGCCAAGGCTTAACGATACTTTTTCCAATTTACCTTCTCAGGTTCCCTACGCTAGTAATGTCAAAAAAATCAGTTTCGATTAGTCCGTGAGATACTCGTAGAGGGCATCCTCTGCATCATACTCATCGTCCTCTTCGTCGCAGTCATCATCGCAATCAACATCTCTGTTGATAACGGCATCCATAAGGACTTCAAGAATCTCTGAACCAAAGTTTGTGAGAACCTTGGGAAGATTGTCGAAATCATGTGACTCGATGACCATGTGCAAGATGTCCTTGTCTGTTGCCCAAACAAAAACATCGTCCTTAACGTAGAGAGGAGTTACCTCTCCCTCGTTCTCAGCAATCCAATCCTTAAGAGCTTTTCTGTAAGCCCTGGCGGTTGCTTCGTCTGCCCACTTAGGCAGATAAAAGCGATACTTCTTCATATGAAAAATCTCCTATATTCTTCGTACTTTAATTATAAAATTTTTAAGATTTTTTGTCAAGGTTTTGATGATTAACCAAGATATTTCTTGAGCCAATCATCATTACCTACGAGCGTCTTGAAGACGCTATCGAAAGTCTCATTAAAGACCTTTGTAGCACGCTCACGCATTGCTGCAATCTTTGCGTCAATATCGTCAATGACCTTCTGCTTCTCAGCCGGGTCTGTAACTTCCTCGCCGTTCACCTTAACAGTTGTCTTGGTCTCCGGGGCAGTATTAGTTGCGGGAGTTGCTCCGCCGATATAATCAAAGAGTGAATTCTCAGCATCAGACTCAACCTTTGCCTTTGCGGACTCGATATCAGCAGCTCTCTTCTTTTCCGCTTCGACTTTCTTTGCCTGTGTGTCAACCTCTTTTGCCATAGCCGTAATGAATGTATTGAGGAAATCTCTTGCTCTGGTAAGCTTCTTCGGAAGAGCGGTAAAATGCTCTGCATTATCAAGAACCATGTGAAGGACAAGGCCCTCTCCTTTAACCACAACAACAGAAACGTCATCCTTAAGCTTAAGGGTTGCGATTCCGTTTTCATCAGCAAAGAAATCAACAAAATTTTCTATAATAGGGGAAACCTTTGCAATTTCCTCGTCATTGTAATACTTGTCCAAAGTGAAAATATACTTTTTCTGCATTTTATTTCTTTTTCTCCTTGTTTCTACTTAATTATATAATTTTTAAGAATTTTTGTCAAGCGGCAACTGGACAGTGACCTCTTACATAGCTAATGATATTTGTGGTCAAATAAGCCAATGCATCGTCATTGAGTTTAACGCCTGAACCTTTTAATGAAGCATATATAGAACTATCGTCTAAATAAACTACCACTTCTTTATTACTCTTAGGGGTAATCTCGTAACAAACGACATCAGTTCCATCATCTTTTTCTTCACTTTTGTCTTCTATGTACGGAACAATTGAAACATAATCATTATCAAAATAATTATAGATTTTCATCGTCTGTTTTAAAAAACGATTAAAAAGCATGTTCGCCATCTGCTCCATTTTAGATGGAGCCGGAGCCAGTTCTTTTGTGTCCTTGTTATTTGTATCTGTAATCATAATCTTTTTTTTGCTTTTCTTTCTTGACATTATTTTTCCTACACGTATATTATAAAATTTTTCTTAATTTTTGTCAATCAAATTTTTTGACAAGAAAAAATAGAGTTTCTAAATCTTCAACTTCCTGAATTGTAGGTGTAGGGAACCCGTAGCCTTCTTTGGCACGACCTTTTGTTACGATAAGATCTTGCTTTACTGCTTCTTTAAAAGCAATAAACTTTTTATAACGAAGAATTCTAGTTCGATAGAAGGCAAATATGTTTACGGTGCCATTTTCGTAGTAAGGAACATACTCCGGAAAGCTTTCTCTAATAGCATTTAGTTTTTCTTCATCGCTCACAGTCTAAAGCCTCCTTCTTTATTTGACTGCCAATACTCAAATGTATCAATATCAAGCACGGTAAGATATCCATCCACTCCCCAGCCTTCTTTATAGCAAAACGCTCCGGTATCTATTCCTATGATTCCCATTTCCTTGTCAAAAAACGGGTGGTCAAGAGGAGTATGTCCAATTATATAAATCGGTGTTCCAGTAAACTCTTTTCCGTAGACATTTCTAAAGTATTCATTAAAACTGGATGCTTTTGAGCCAATTTGGTAATAATCTTTACAGCCGCCAATCACCCCTCTGTTCCAAATGTAATCATCATAAACAGCATCTTTTATAAGGTTAGAAGACTTGAGAGTTTCCATAGTGAGTTCATCAACATCATCTATATGTTGGTAAGCTCTTGAGGGGCAAACGCTATGAATTATTATTTTGTCTCCTAAGTTTATTCTATACGGAATGTCTTTGAGCCAGTTTCCTATTTTTTTACGCCACTCCTCAGGTTGCTGTTTTTCTTCATTATATGTATAATGACCGCCATTCCAACGCACCCAACATTCAAAAGCGTCAGGAGACATGCTGGTTAGATATTCATAATTCCAAAGGTCATGGTTTCCACAAACCGGTTTGAAATTGCTTAATCCCATGAGGAAATCAAGAGTCTTAACATTCTGTTTCCCTCTGTCTGTGAAATCACCTACTGAGTATAAAATATCTGTATCTGAAAATTTACATCTATCTAGAACATCAAGCAGCTTGTTATAACTGCCATGAATGTCTCCAACACATAATCTTCTCATACAACTTCCCTTCACACTTAATTATATAAAATTTTTATTTTTTTGGCAAATAAAAAAGCAGGGTTTTTACCCTGCTTTAACTAAAAACGCTTTTAATCAGACAGCTTCTTTTAATACATCTGTAACACTCATGTCTCTCTTTTCAAAGTCGTTTTCCCTCTTTGAGTTAGTCCAGTTTGTCACATGGCTGAAATATCCGATTGTCCTTGTGAGGTAATCGACAATCTTACCACCGCATATAGGACAAACATCCACCTTACCAAACGTAGAATGGTCATGTTCGCAGATACTATAACACGGATTTAATGCAAAGTGGTTACAGCCTGCTTTTGCTGCATAAGCAATAAGCATTTCAGACTGCTCAGGTGTTGTTTTTTCACCAAGAGTAATATGAACAATTCCGCCGCCGGTAAGAAGCTTTCCGTACTTTCCATCCAAATCCATTCTTTCAAATACGTTATGCCCTTCTTCAAAAAGAGGTACGAACTGATTTGAATAAATCTTTTCAGGAATACCGAAAAGCATATTGTCAACTTTAGGAAGACGAGTCATCATTGACTCAGCCGGAATTTCCTCTGTGTTCATGATAAGCCCTCTGCCAGAAGCCGTTACCTTACGATTGAAATCTTCAATGGCCTCAAGGATTTCTTTAAGGTAATCACGTTCTCCGAATTTTTCCTTAAGGTGCTTATCCGCTTCATAAAAACCTGCAATACCGACTGTACTGAACATTCTGTTTAAATTGAGATAACCGTTCTCAATAAATGGTTCAAGACCACGGGCTGTAAGGTCTTTAATGAGTTCTTTATGGGCTTGTAGAATATCGGCACATGATTCAAGTCTTTTATGCAATCTTGCAAGGTAATCGTCAAAACTGTCGCACTCCAAGAAAATTCTGTAAAGATTGACGGTACATACTCTATGAGAGCCAAGGCTAACGGAACCACCGCCACCAAGGCTATTTACATGGGCTCCTTGCTCAAACAGGTCTTCATCATTGATCAAACGACAACACGACGCGATCTTGTTTCCCTGTGATACAAAAATATTGTATCTGAAAATATCGTGTTTACACATCTTCTTCACAAACTCAGGCTCTGTAATATTTCTATCGTCATCGACTGAAATATTGATTGTAGTGACAGGGAAAGTAATCGGAAGACCGTTTCTTGCCACATCACCTGCGTCCATTATATCAAGGAATATGTCCTGCATTTCAGAGACTACTTCAACGCAATAGTCTGTCCAATCATGTTTCTTAAATGATTTATAGAACTTGAAATCTTTCGGCTTCTTTTCCAAATCAAAATACCAACCGAAGTTGTCTTCATCAAGAAGGCCTCTGAGCTTTGACTTATCAAAAACAGATACGTTTGTAAATGGGCTTTCCGTACTGTTTCTGCTTAAATGATTCATACTATGAACAAAGTTCTGAAGGCAGTTTCTGATATATTTTCTATATCTTCTGTTGTGCTTAAGCCTAAACAAAGTTTTATGCTCTTCGAACAACATAACCCTTGCACAGTCCAAGAAAAGCGTTGCAATTGCTAAAGCACCTGCTGTATGATTTGACAACTGGTGAACTGTTTCATTAAGACAAGCGATATAGCTTGATACCCTGTGTGGCGGTAAGCTATGAAGTTTCCCAAACGGTCTCCCCTCAAGAACAAGTCTACTTGCATTTATACTAAAGCAATACGGCTTTAATATATTTGAGCTATCAGCTAATGCGAGAGAATAATCATACATTTCTCCACAAAGGAATTTTGCTCTTTGCTTCCCATAAAGCTCAACCATCTTACGATACAAATATCTGTATCCAAGAAGCTTGGAAATTGGAGTAGCATTTTCATTTAGAATGCCTGAAACACTTATGTCACTTTTGTTTGAATTTTGGTCTATGTTTGTTTCTTCACTTTCCTCACTATGCACTTCTGCCTTTGATTCTACAAGTGATTCAAAATTGTTGATAAATTCGAGATTCTTTTTGCTCAGGCCATGAACTCTAAGAATAGCCTCGCTGATTTCATCGTTCTCAATTCCATACTTCTGTTTGAGTGAATAATTTAAACAACTCTTCACTCTGTTCATTGCTGCCCCTACGGATGAACTTCCGTGAGCAACACTATCTGCTGTAAATACATCATCTTCTGTTTTGATGTTTTCGTTCAAAATGTTCTCTTCCTTCTGCCCCTAAATTTAGGGTGCAACTTTTTTCAAACACTTTCACGATTCATTTCACTTTAAACCACTTTTTAATTTTTGCTTTAAATGTATCCCACTTGCTAAAGTAGTAAACATTATCAACGGAGATTTGTTTTCCTTTGCCATTATATAACGCTTGATTTTTTGAAACAAAAACCATTTTGTCGGAAAACTTGCCCCATTCTTTTTCCTTGTTTTGCTCATCATACTTTCCGCATTTGTAGTATGTGGCAAAAGGAATTTTTCTTCTTACATCCTCAATATTAGCACCTGTATAAACGCATACTTCATAACCTCTTATCACTAATGCCGAAACAACAGCACTTATATCAGTACCTGGCTGAAAATAAGGGTCTCCGCCGGAAAGAACTACTTTATTAGTATGCGCTTTTTCGGCTTCGTCCATTATGATGCTGATAAGTTCATCATATGCCATATAGGTTCCATTGTCCGGGTTTTGTAATTCTGGGTTCTGGCAGCCTGGGCAACCATGACTGCAGCCACAGTAATAGACTATTACCGCACAATCTTTTTTGGATGGGAAATCCGTCCAAGTAATACCAACTGGTAACGACACTGAGGACATTTTCCACGTTACTGTAATTATTCTTTCTTTCACTTTTTCTTCGCCCAAGCTTTTGCGTCAGTAAAAGTGAAAAACTTTCCATCGACTTCTAAAATAGGAACTGAATTAAATCCCATGGTTTTCACTTCTTCTTCTGTCGTGTTTACCAACTCAAAATCCACCTTTTTGCTTTTCAAAAGATTCTCCAACATAATACACTGAGGACAATGTGTAGAATATAACTTTACCATTTTTTCTCCTTAATAAAAACGCCTAATGAGAAGTAGAGGCTCCCATTAGGCGAAATTATCCCTATTAAAAAATCGCTTTCGCAATTGGAATTTTCTTTAAACGCAGACCTCTACCCCACGTAATATTATCTTATCCTTTCTCGGTTTCAATAATATTATCCCTTACCTTTTCTGTCAAGCCTTTTTTCTTAGAGCCATCTATTTTATGAGTGCTGCGAAATTTCCACTCTTCATAATCTATCTCAGCAAACCCGTTTTCAGACTCTTTCCAAAAACGATTAACAGGTATCTTTTCCTTGCTTGGAGTAGTAATACTCCAAAGAGCCACAGTATCAAAGTCGCCGTTGTTCTTGTCGAACAATACCTCCGAACATTCCAATTCATATTTTTCGTTTATTGGATAGTATGGCATAGTAATGGGGAACATATCATCAACAATGCTTGTGAAAAAGCCGAAATCATAAGTGCTTTTGGGGTTATCTGCATCATAACAAAACGCTCTGTCATTATCGTGATAGGACACTTTACCGTCTAAGGTTTCGTATCTAAACAGCGAGGGCATTCTTGGGCATTGTATATCTGATTTAAGACCCTTACTGGCAAGCCACTCCGGGTCGTTAGGGAAAGTATCTTTATCTGCCATGAAAAAGTCTTCATCTGTTATAGGCGTAAGCGGAAGATGATTCATCAGTCTGATTAAAATATTTCTGGTCAAAGAAAAACTGAAGCCTGAATGTCCGTCTTCAAGAAGCGAGTTATATGCTTTTAAAGCAGATTCGTAGCAAGCGCAACCGTAATCCCATTCGCCATCTTTTCTGTCGGGGTTCTCTTTTTTGCAAGCAATCTCAACCTCACGAGTTGCCCAGTCCATAATGTTACTCATTTTTTCTCCCTTGTAAAGATGCAGCTTGTAACTTCAAAAGCTGGAATTCCATACTCAGCAGAAGCGCAGTTTCCGACAACCTTTGCTTTCAAAAGCTTTCTGTCATTTTGATTAGGTATATTTTTCGCTCTAGTTGTCCAAACTAAATCATGCCCGTTATCATCACGGCAAGTTATGATAAATTTCTCGCCGTCGTTTATAGGGTCTGGCATTGTGAATACTTCTCTTACAAGAACATTACCAGTAAAAATATCACCTTTCTTAAAATCGCTACATTCCATAATAACCTTTCCTTTGTCCTTAGTCTCCATCTTCTGCCCAGGAGAGAAGAGAACAGTTCGCCTACGATTTGACCATTCAGCAAAATCACTTACTAAACAGGGTAAAAGTTTAGCATCATCTTTGCAAAGAAAGAAATTATCTTTTTCTATCAGCTTTGGCTTCTCCGCAAATATCTGTCCATAACCGGATTGGTCAAAACCAATCCACACATTAAACATATCACAAAACTCTTGGCAATTCAATATTCTCCCCCTCCTTTTATATAAGGCCGGCTTTGAAATTTTATGATTTTACTTAAAGCTTCTTTAAGAGCCTCAATCCTAGTACTAATTACTATTTCTGCCGAGTCTTTTCGCTCCATATTTATATAAGCGTAAATCAAATTTGACATCACACGTTTTGCCTTTATTGTAGAACCTCTTGCCGCCCATATCACTTCCCTATCTAGCTGATGAGATACCCATCGTTCCGCTGCAGTTCCACAGCTATATTCATCGTAAATGCCTTGCAAAAATTGCTCTTCGTTCATCATAATTCAAACCTTCTTTCGCCTTTTGACCATTTTGTGATGGCTTTAAATGCTCTTTCGACTTCTTCGCGCTGTTTTTGAGTTATATTTTCCTCTCTTATACGCTGAGATAACAGCCACTTAATATGAACTAGACTATTGGAGTTACCCCAATATACAGAAAATACAATGTCGGCTGCATATCTCATATTATAACTAATAAGACGTTCATGTAACTGATAAAGAAAATCGCCCCTGCATGCTGCCCAATTAATCAAACCAACCTCCCGTCTTCTGCCAATATTCAATTTTTTCTACTGCCACAGCACACAAGCGACCAAATGTGTGCATTGTTATCCAGTCATTTAAACCGTCTATATCCTGTGATAATGCGTGCCGGTAATAGAAACGTATTGCCATACATTTTAATTTATATTTTATTCGCGTTGAAATTCCGGGTGTGTCCCAAGAAAAAGAATCTATTATGTCACTAACGTGTGAATATGCTGTACTAATAACACTTCTTTTATAAAACTTGCTTAATTCTTCTATGAACAATTCTTCTGTCATGATAAATAAAAAGTCATCATAGCAAAATTTGCTATATCAACGCAAGACTTCTTAATGTCCTTTTTGCTATCTAAATTGCCAACATTTTTCTTAAGAAGGCTCACGGTCTGCTCAACATTACAATACGCCCAGTCTCCCTTTTCCGAATAGTTATTATCAAGAGTCTCTGACATATCGACCGCAAAATTATCAACATAAAAATGGTTATGATTAGATGCTATCTTTTTTTCATTGGGTAATTTGAACTCAGCAGTTTCAAATTCTCCATTATAAACATGAAGTGATTTTGAAGTGGGTATTTCTGAAAACTCCCACCTGTCAAAGAAGACCCAAACGCCTTTATTTTTCAGACAAAGGACCCTCTCGGAAATTTCTTCGAGGCTCCAAAACTGGATTTCTCCGTAACCTTCATCATAAAACATTACTCTATCATAATAAAGAGTAATAAGATTTTTTTCTTTTAATTCGTTAAACAAATCTTCACGCTTACTCATAATTTCCTTTTTTCCTATTATAATTATAAAAAAAACGAAGATTTTTGTCAATCTTCGTTTTCTATCTTACCATGATAACCATATGAATAACTTCCGTCTTCACGAATAACCATCGTATTCGATTCAGGCTTACGTCTTGCCCTTTCATAGCAGAACTTAAGCTCCCTCCTGGTTGGTCGTTTAAAGTTTGTCATATGGAAGCAAGCGACCTTAATTGTCAAATCAAGGTCTTTAAACTTCCTAAGTTTAATTGGCCTAACGCAACCATAAATATAAGGGCTTGGCAATTTCTTTCCGTATGCTTTCTGAAAATCTACATAGCAGAAATCAGCTTTCTGCATTTCGTTAAGCCTGACATGCTTCACATGAATAGCCGCTAGAAATGCAAGGCCTTTGTCTATCTCGCTTTTTGTGTCAAACCCATAACGAATTAGATTCATGTTAACTCGTAGTTTATCGGTGTTTAATTCGGCTATCTTGGTAAGGATTTCAAGCCTGTTATGATTTGAATGTGCCCTATAAAGAAAATTATTAAGATCTGAATCATAATGCTGGTAAGACGCAATAATTGTATCTACATTTTCATAGATATTGAGAAACTTTTCCCAATTGTCCATTATTGTTTTTGGGAGGCTGGTAAATATTCTTATGGATTTTACATGAGGACGAATAGCAGTAACATATTTCTCAAGCTCGTCCATGAAAAGGAACGGCTCGCCGCCGGAAATTTCAACCATGTCTCTGTCCTCGCAGTGTTTGATGGTAGTCTCTATCATAGCATCAACATTTCTTTTCAACTTTTGATTTTTCTCAAGGGTGCCTTTTGCTATACAAAATTTACAATTATTATCGCATATAGAACAAAAGGTGACGCTAAAAGCGTCACCCCATATTCCTTCGCATGCCATAGGATATTTTTTATTAAACATAATTTTAACAACTGCTTCCTAAACCACTACCGCAACTACTTGTTGAATAATAATCATATGACTTTTTGGCTTTTTTGCCTTTAAGCTCTGCACGTCTGATAAGCTCCATCTTCTCTTCATCGGGGTCGGTAGAACCTTCAAAAGTGACCTTAAGAGTAGTTTTCGGTGTTGATGCGTCAAATCTGTTAATGCTAGGGTCAAACCAACCTTGAGCATCATCGGGGATACCGGAAATTGTCTTTATGGGTGATTGGACTCTTTTTCCGGATGAAGATAACAACGCTGCCACAGCACCAGACCTAATTTTAAGCCCGACACGTTTTGCGTAAGCCTTCATTTCTTTGCCTGTCATTCTTATCATGATATATTTTCCTCACTCGTTGAGTTTGTTTCTCTCATTATTTAACTTAACCCAATTGATGAGCCCTATGATAGCCATGATGAGATAAATGCTCTTTTTCGTAAGGTATACTGCGTCGAAATGAACTATGTACATAGCTACTGCTATAAAGTCTGTAACAAGCCAGAGTACATACTGCTCTCTGTAACGGAACATTTCAAGGAATGTGGCAATTACGCCGATAGCCACTGTCATGGCATCAAGCCAAGCAACATTACCGCCAACTTTAACCAAAATCGCATGGTATACTATAGTGCTTATTACAACTATCGCCACTACAAGTGCGTCCTGCCAATACTTCAGTTTCTTGGCTTTGGTAAGTTCTTCCTGAACTTCATCTCTATGTAATGACCATAGCTTCCACGAAGCTATACCAACCGGCAAATACACAATTAGTTCAAGCATCATTGTGCCATATATTTTCCAATACCATAGATAAACTATATAAACCACAGTATTAACCAAGCCAAAAGCAAAATTACTGATACTTGCCTTAGCACAGAAGAAAATACATACAACTCCACAAACAGCACTTATAAAATTTACCACCGTAAGCCATGCGGGGTTTTTAGAACTATCTGGGTTTACAAACGCTGATATCATAGCATACGCAGCTATAACAACCATAACTCCGAACATCGCCCATTCATACCACTTAAGGCTTTTAGCGGTGTTCTTCAAATTTTTCAGACCATCCACTTTTTTCTCTCCTTTTCATCCATATTTCTAATCATTGTTGCAGAAATAGGAACTTCTTTTCTATCAATATCTACCAAAACATATTCAGCAAATGGATAAGCATTATTGAAGTAAGCCTTATAAGCCGGCTCACTACCATACACGGCATTAAGCGTATGGCCTTCGCATGCTTCAACCATAAGAGGTGTTTCGCCATCCCAATCTTCGCTGCCATCTTCTTTTACGCAGTCTGTAACATCAATAGTAGCAAATTTCACATTATCAAAATTGTCTTCACAAATTTTTTTAATGGTTTCTATTCTAGATGAAGGTTGTAAAAAATCATCTTTTCTTTCAGAAAGAATTCTTTTTTCATCAAACCCGCCGGTAACAAGAACGCAATAAACTAACTCGCACTCTTCACTTGCTCTCTGTAAACAATGAAAATGCCCTTTGTGAAAAGGCAGAAATTTTCCACCATACATACCAACTTTATACTTCTTCATAAGGCACACTCGTTTCAGAAGAAAATTCGAAAGTTATTAAATTTTCTTTGTCTAGCATTTCAGGGCAACGTTCACAATCACAGTTCATATAGTAACCTATGTTAGGGCTGCTCTTGTCATCTTGCTTATCACACCACCACAGGCCTTGATTTATTAGATGTTGATGATGCTTGCACATCGTCAAGCTGTATGTCATTTAAACCCCTTAAGATTCTGTTAATCCTTTTAAGCATCCGCTTAACCTTATTCTTCTGTTTTTCGCTTCCACGGCAAAGAATATTATCAATATTGGCGGGAAGACTCTTCATATATTCTTCGATGTCATCTCTGCTCCAAAGCTTGAAACCATGAAGCTCGCAATTTACATTAAGCCTTTTACCCATGACAAGAGCATCAAGAAGTGGTCTGTCTGAAGTAGTAGAATGTCCATGTCCATGAAGCTGAAATGCTCCGTAGTGAGACTTGTCAAATATTATCTGCGGATAATGAGAGAGAAAAATTCCATGATACCCGTTTTTTATCTGAGGCTTTAAGAACATTGTCTGACAATAATGAATTCTTGGGTGGTCCATCACCTTCCGCATCCAATTATCATCATGGTTACCGATTATAACATGGACTCCATTGGCTTTCTTTTTCATAATAAGAAAATTGAAAAGCTCCTGTACAATCTCGGGGTCCCAACCAAGGTCGCCAAGAATGTAAATATCATCACCCTTTTTTATTACATCAAACATTTTAAATATGGCATTATTCATCTCTTCCATAGAAGAGAATTCGGGTCTTTCTCTAAGAGCGAGTTTATGATTAAGATGCAAATCTGAAGTAAACCAGCAGCCCATTTTTCCCTCCTTTAATAGTTAATAGCAAGGTCTTACATTTACAATCTTTATGCCTACAATTTTTCCCGTTCTCTTCCCTTTAACCCTAAGATGATATCTGTCAAAATCTCTTGCAACATTATGAATAAATTCCTTTAAAGGCGCATCACTAAAATCAACATAGTTAAGTCTTTCAACAAATACGGAAACAACGGGTATAAAATTTTCCCCTAGACAACGAAGGTTGTCTATAATACGAGTATAATAAACATCCACTAAATAATTATTCTTCATCTTTTTTCATCTATATTATAATATAATATACTTTTTTTGTCAAACAAAACTTACAGGGAAACCGCCCTGGAATGTACCCGGAAGAGGAACAGCATTATTCTGATTGAGCTTAATTTCTTTAATCTCTTCTTTTGAAAAATCCTCGGAAAGCATTTCCTTTACAAAGTTCAGGATTTTGTTAAGTGTCATAGCCTTTTCTTTCATTTCTTTCTTTGAAAAAATCTGAGCCATATTCTTGTTGTATTCAGAAATAGTTTCTTTAGCTATGAGAATATGGCAACCACCATGGGTAGATATTACATAGGCCTGCGTAGTAGCAAGAAATTCCGTCAACTTCTCTTTGTATTTATTAGCATCAAACTCAACTCCACAGTCACAGTCAATATCCAGCCAGTAGCTCTCAGCATTTTTAGGGTCCTGAAAAGACTTAAGCAAGTTGTTCTGAGCCGTCTTAAGCTGATTGCCTATGTTCTGCTTTTTGTTTGTATTGCTAAACTCAAGCAACGTAGCAAGGTCATAATCCCATTCGTTAATGAGAGATTTAAATTCTCTCATGGCCTTTAAAACATTTGTTCTATTTATGTTGATATAATATACCATGCATTCCTTAGGAATGTAGTTATCGTCTCTATCAAGAAAGAAGTCAGAACAAGAATCAGCCTGAAGAATCTTAGAGAAAAACTTTTTAGGGTTGTGCTCTTTAATAATAGTCTTAAACATCATACAAGTATCACCAAGATTGGTGTTTCTCTTCTGCTCATCAGTCATGTACTTTTTACGAGCTGCAAGGCAAAAGAACTCCGTATGAAATGGGTCTTCAACAGACTCCCATGGATAAATTGTATCGTAAAAATCAAGAATCTGATTTTCACTCCAAATTAAAGAATTAGACATAGAACCTTCTCCTTTTAAATGTAAATTTTATGTTGTGGTGGTATTAGTGCTATAATAACCGCTTGCCCACGTTGATGCAGAAGAAACATAATAGTTGGAATAAGCCGCCGCGGTCGCGGTTGTAGTGGCTTGAGTGCTATAATAACCTATCGGTCGTGTTACTATTGATGGGGCAGAATAGGAATAGGCATAAGTAGAATATGCAACATTGGCATAAGAATTCGCTACCGATAAGGCATCTGAATATGGTACTTCTTCCACAGAAATAATATGTGCTACTTTTTTGCCTCTTATTCTAAGAAGAGTCCTATCAACTTTCCTTATAGCTTCTTTTAAAGACTGCCCAGTAACATGTCGAGAAAAGGGGTTCTCTGGTATGGCGTTTAAACAAATTTCAAATCTAAAAAGCATAATTTAATCCTGGAACCCATAGGGGTCTATTTCGTCCCAATATTTGCGTCTAAAACTTTCCTCTTCAACAATGTCTGAAAAAGTTTTTACATCTAAAATTTTAAAGTCTTTTTTATGTTCCCTGTTCGTATTAAAATACATACCAGAGTCAGAATTATAATTCCAAAATTTTTCTAAGGCATGTCTAGCATCTAGACTATCAAAACGAGTCCAGTCATATTTAACATGATAACGATTTTTTCCAATTTCTCCAATGTATTGGTAAATTACGTAATATTTCATTTGATATTTCCTTATAAAAAAAGAGCAGAGATTTTCCTCTCTGCCCTAATTATATAAATTTTCAAAATTTTTGTCAATTTTAGAAAGGGCCTGAGTGTTGCGCTTCAGTGAGAGGCTCTCAGGCATCTGGTATAATTATCTTTATTTATCTTCAGGTAGAATTAAATTCAAAATTATACCGACTACAGTAGCCAAAGCAATTGCTGAAAGGCTGAAATTTATAGTGCTGTTGATTGTGAAATTCAATGCAAGTCCGCCTATGCCAATAACAAGGATTGTGCTTGATATAACAAGATTTCTCTTATTGGAATAGTCAATTCCAGCATCCACAATATTTCTGACACCTGATGAGGCGATAAGTCCATAAAGCAAGATACATACACCACCAAGGACAGGAGCAGGTATTGTTCCGATTAAAGCGGTAAACTTTCCGAAGAACGAAAGAGCTATTGCAAGTATCGCTGCGCCTATAAGAACCGCTACGCTGGTTACTTTGGTAAGTACCATTGTGGAAAGAGATTCTCCATAACTTGTTGTGCAAGGGGCCCCGAATACTCCGCTTAACGCACTTGACAATCCATCTGCGAAAAGAGTCCTATGAAGGCCTACATCATTGTAAACGTCAACATCTGAAACCTTAGTGAGTGTCTTCATATCTCCACAATGCTCAACTATGGTAGAAAGTGAAGTCAAGAGGAATATCAGCACTATTGCCATATTAAACTTCGGTACCACAAACTTAGGCAATGTAAACCATGGTGCTTGTTTGACTGCTTCAAAGCTTATTATATGATAAGCAGGGAATATCCAACCCATGATAAGCGTGAACAGATATCCGACAAGCATTCCAACCGCAACTGGAATAAGAGTAATAAATCCTTTGCAGAAATTGTTCGCTATGATAGTTGCTATCAGCGAAACTGCTGCAATACTCAATGCAACCAAACTGTATTCGCCATTCAATGTTGTTGCCTGCGATACAGCAGTGGGGCTGAGTGAAAGTCCGATTATCATAATGATACTTCCGACCACAACCGGTGGCAATGCTTTATTCAACCAGTTTATTCCCGTCTTTGAAATAATAGCTGCGACTATCATATATAATAGACCTGAAACTATGCACCCGCCGGCTACATAACCAGGGCCGTACTGGCCGGCAAATATTATCGGCGCTATAAAGGCAAAGCTACTGCCTAAAAAAAGACCTACTTTCTTTTTAGCAAGAAGGACAAAAATCAAAGTTCCTATTCCTGCTCCGAACAAAGCGGGTCCAATCGAAAGTCCTGTCAACATCGGAACGAGAATGGTTGCTCCAAAACAAGACAACAGCATTTGGAATGATAACGGTATCAATTCCTTGATGGGCGGCTTATCAGCTACACCATAACGAGCATTCGTCATTTATTTTCTCCTTTATAATTTAATCTATTTACATAATCAACACACGCTTCGCACTTAGGACAATGCACATGAAAATAAAAAATAGAGCCATCCCGACAGGCCGCTTGACAGTCTTCGGGTTTGGCTCCTTTATTTATATATATTTTTCTTCTAAATTTCTTGCCACATTCAGGACAAATAAATTTTCCATAAAACATATTAATTTAGTGTAACTATTGCTCCGGTTCCAGTAAGAGGTACGTAAGTCGATACTTCTACTCCGTTCCAATTTTCAGCCCTAACTGCGTCAATATCAAGCTGCCTTAGCAACGATATAGTGTCCGCATATTCAGTAAGACTTGCATAATAAGCAGCTTCTGCCTTACCTTGAACTTCCCTAGCATAAGCTTCAGCATCTGCTGCAACCTTAGCCTTATAAGCCTCAGCATCAGCGGTCACTTTAGCCGCGTTGGCCTGACCTTGAGCCTGTTTCTCTTTTGCGAGTGCTTCCTGTTCAGCAACCGCGACTCTCATCTGAGCCTCAATCTCTGCCTTCTCCTTGGCGGCATTTGCCTCAGCGACCTGCTTCTGAGACTGCTGTTTGGTGACCTCAAGCTCCTGCTGAGCGACCTTGACCTGCTGAGCCATAGCCATTGTATTTGCAATCTGAGCATCAAACTCTGCAGACCAGTCCCAGTTATTGATTGTAAGAGAACTGATAACCACAGGATAATTAGATAGTCTGTCAATCAAGGAAGCCCTGACCTTCTCAGTGACCTCTTCCTGCTTCTCTACAATGTCATAGATAGAATACTTACCGATTACCTCTTTAATGGCACCTAGAGTATTATCCTTGACAAGGCTCTTAATTGTGGAATCCTGATAACCATTTACGATATCTAAAATTCTTGTTTCGTCATAAGTCCAATATGCCACCAACTCACATGCGACAGACTGCATGTCTGAAGTAACTGCAGCATCCTGCCCCATACTGAATGTCATGTTGAGTGCTTTAGGACTCAAATCATATTTTCTGACCGTCTGAACAAATGGCGTTTTCAATGTTAGGCCAGGTTCCAAAACAGAATCTCCAGCCTTACCCAAAGTAACCTTTACTCCACGCTCAGTCGGTGAAATAATTGTTATCGAAGACACAGCCAAAATCAAAACAACTAAGACAATGGCGCCGCACACAATCAACCTTTTTAAAAGCTTCTTGTTCATTAAACTTTCTCCCTACATTTTATAAAACAATAAAAATAACCCAAGTAAGTAATATTTGTACAATGTGAATACTTTGGTCAACAATCAAGTTGATTCTCAGCCTGTTGCATTTAAAATGATCCACCACAAAATGAACACCAATATTTAATATAATGACCATAAGCATTAGCAAATTAAAGCCGTGTACTAAAAATATCGGAACCATTATTATAAATGCCCACTCAAATGAATGAACTATCAATGCGAGCACCCAATCATAAGCATATCTACTAAGATATTCGGAATCGAGCTGCTGCTCCCACCATTTGATTTGCTTCATGCTGGCCAAAATACCTTGCAAATGAAAATCCTCAATAACGTGCAGGAATATCATCAGAATCAGTACAAATAATTTATTTTCCAATAAAGGCACCATTATTCGGTCTCCCATAATGCATCTAAAGTCATAGCACACTCTTTTAGTTGCTCAGCAAGGTCTTCAGCATCCATGCTGTTTCTGATTACAAGCTCGCCTAACCGTTTTGAGATATCAAGCAGCTCGTTGATAATTAATTCTTTTCTTCGCTTAGCCGTCACCAAGAACCTCCTTAAGGCCTTCAGAAATTTCTTTCAACCTTTCAAAAAGTTCTCGCTCTTCATCTAATTCAAGATAACTATCCAATTTCCAAATGCAATCATCTAAATCAGCAAGTAAGTTTTTCATTTTCCTTTTTCATATTCCTTATCAAACATCTTGTAATATTCTTCTAGCTCAAGCCATTCCGGGGAAGTAACTTCGCCAAACAACTCTTTTCTTGAAAGTTCTCTATATCTTTCATCAAACATGCGATAGATACTTTCCATATAATTAAAATTATATGTACCTAATCCAGTAGACTGCTTTTCCCCATTTTCGTCAACCCATTCTATAAAATAGCATTGACCGTAATCATCAAGTCCAAGGTCTACTTTAGTTCCGCAAACTTCAATTGTTTTTATGTACTGCTCTTTTGTCATTTCTGTTCCTCGACAAATATTTGACGCCCGTGCTCACTTATAAAGTTCTGAAGCTCCCATCTCTCTTCATCATCAAGACCAGCCACCTCTTCTTTTCTAAGAAGGTATTTAAAATAGTCAATGTTTTCATGTAAATCTGGTTTCATAGCAACTCATTCTCTATAATTTCATCAATTTGCTTACAAAGTTCTTCAATAGAAAAATATTCTTTAACCGAAGATTGTTTACAAAGTTCTTCAATAGAAAAATATTCCATAACTGAAAACTTCTTTCTGAATAAAACTACTACGCCTATGGAGCCTTCATATGTTTCTATATAGAGTTCTTCCACGTTGGTTTTTTTAGGGTTTCTTGGTTTATAAGCCAAAAATGGGTCGCCATCCGCAGAAATACCGCTTCTAGCAGGTCGAAGATTGTATTTACCATTTATATATATGTCTCTTAAAAAGCAAAAAGTTTTAAGAGGTTTGTCCATTTGCAAATTAAAATCTGTTGTAGTCTCTTCTTCACTTTCTAACGCACCATGAACAAATTGGTCGTACTCAAATTCTTTGTCTGCCATTATTCTTCCTCATAAAAATTACAGCAAATTATAGCTTCTTTTAGTGTTGAATTTTTAAATTTTATCATTGCTTGCCTCCACATTTAAATCTCAAGAGGCATAGGAGTCGGGCCTATCTCTCCGTCAGAAAGTTCAATTCATAAAAGCATCTGTCCACCATTCGCCTATGGAAAGCTTCTCATACAGATACGCAGGGATATTCCTCTCGTTGATTACTTCCTCGCCATCAACGATGCCTCTGATTCTTATGATATATGCTTCGGGTGAAACATGCGTCTGCGGAATCAGTGTCTTGTTGACATACATGTACGTGACCCACATTTTCTGCGGTCTGTACTCCTTGCTGATTATCTCACCCTCTGTGATATACGGAGTACAGGAAACAAGCCAAAGAAATGCAAACAGTGTAACAACCATTACTATGATAATCTTTTTAATCATTTGCTTGCCTCCTTATATGGATGTCGGCATTTGTTGCCACGGAATATGAACCCTTCAAAAACGAAATCATGGTAGATGCACTCTGGGCATCGGTATCCATTAAGTTTACAGAAACGCTTGTATTTTCTTCTCAACAAGAATCGTTTAAACATTCACTTGCCTCCAGCACAGTAGGTGCTGTATCAAACACATCCTCCAGCAATATTCGACAGTCATAGGTGATTAATTTACAATCTTCAAGCCTTTTCCAAACCCTATCCAAGTCCCCAAGCCTTCCATGTTTTGGAATCTCAATCGCCATGCCGCCAGGAATCATTTCCTGTTCAGTCCATATCCCAGTGCTTCCATCAGAATAGATGGTTACAGTTATAGAACCAGTATCCTTCGGTAATTCCATGTCCTTAATCAATATGCCAGCCATGCATTACTCCTTTGAGGCTATCGGCTCATATTTATTACAGCAACAAATGTTGTCACATCCCACTCCATCTCCAAACATGACACCTTCATCATCCGCCTCGCATGTTGGATAATCCCATCTGCAAGAATTACATAGATGAACTCCGTTGTTTAGAATGTGTACGTCAGTCATCGTCATCCTCCCATGATACTTTCAAAGGCCTTCCAGCAGCATATAGCGAAGAAAAGTCCGGTGGCCCTGAAAAACAAATTTTCAGACCAATCTGTAAACACGGCTAATCCCAAACATGCAATGAAAAGTATTATTAGGATCGCTAATATCATTCACTTGCCTCCACTAAACCCAATCCTTCTAATTTAATTTATAATGTAATTTATATCTACTCTTGGTGCAAGAAAATTACATTTGTAAACTAAAGGGCTTGCCATTTTACAAACCCCTCCATGTCTACATATTTTACAAGCCTGCTGTGTTATGTACTTAATGCCAAAAGCTTCAGTAGCTTCCTTGTCTTTCTGATAGTCATCTGTTGATTTTACAATCGCATTGGCTTCTTCAAATGTCATACTGCCGCTCCTTCATACAGTGAATTTATATCAACTCTGTCTTCAATCGAAAAATCAACTTCACAAATATTAAATACATTATCGCCATAGTTATGTTCATTACAAAAATATACCATAACAGGTTTGCTTTTGTCTTCAACTTTCTGTAGTTGTTTAATCAGCTCGTCAACGCTCATTCTTTCTTGTCCAACTTATTTATAATGCCGCCGAGAATTGACTGAGCAAAATTGTACTGTGCTTCGTTGTCAGCATATCGGTCTTTTAACTCCCGAGTTTTTTTAACATATACTTCTTCTGCTTCTTTTAAAGCAGCGTTATAATGTTCCATTTCTTCCTTCAAAGCATTCATAAACTCATCGTGTTTCTCAAAAACTTCGACAGCTCCATTTCTCGCTCCTTCTTCAAGAGCAGCCTTTAACCTGTCATCCATATCTCTATTCTCCTACTTCTAATTCCGGATAAAGCGGAAATTTGTCTAATAACTCATTAATTGAAGCCTGATAACAGTACCTATTAAGTTCAGTGCTTTTATCAAAAGTATATTTTAATTTAGAATCTCCAACCGGTTTAACACCTCTTAATATATTTCCTATAATGCCGGCGATGAGTTTCATTTCTTCTTCTTTCATTCCACGAGAAGTAAGAGCAGCAGGGCCTATACGAAGGCCTGTGCAATTCCACATGCCGTTGGGGTCGTTTGGGATTGAATTCCTATTAACCACAATCCCAAATTCAAGTAAAGCCTGCTCTGCTTGCCTGCCGGTTATTCCTAAATCGGTTAAATCAAGTATTATTATGTGATTATCAGTACCGCCAGTAAGCATTTTCAGCCCATAAAAACGGCTGAACGTATCTGCCATGGCCTGACAATTCTTTATAACCTGCTGGGCATACTCTTTGAACTCCGGTTTCAAGGCTTCGGCAAAACCAACCGCCTTAGTAGCCACCATATTATTTAGAGGCCCGCCTTGAACCATTGGCATGCCCTTATTTATATAAGGGCTAAATGATTTTTTAGCTAAAATTAAACCGCCACGGCCCGCCCTAAGAGTCTTCTGGGTGGTCGATGTTACAATATCACAATAAGGAACAGGGTCATAAACTCCAGTAAAAACTTTTCCAGCTACAAGTCCGGCAAAGTGTGCCATATCACACATTAATATGGCGCCGACTTCATCAGCCATTTCTCTAAACTTAGAAAAGTCGAGTTTCCTTGGATAAGCAGAATAACCGGCGAGAATTACTTCTGGTTCTTCATTTAAGACTTGTTGCTTTAGCGCATCATAATCTATAAAACCTTCATTGTTTACTCCATAGGTATGAACTTCAAACAATTCATTAACTATATTCATTGGATTGGAATGAGTTAAGTGGCCGCCAGCATCAACGCTCATGCTTAAAAGCACGGGTTTATTTTCTTTGTCATAGCAATCTGGCTTAAATTCTCTAAGCCATTTAATTATTGCATAATACGCTATCAAATTAGCATCAGACCCAGAATGAGGTTGCACATAAGCATACTCAGCGCCAAACAACTCTTTAGCATATTTAATTGCCAACTCTTCAATTTTATCAACTCTTTCGCAACCAGCATAATATCTTTTTGCTTTATAAGAGCCGTCTACCTGCTCTTCTAAAAAGCCTTCTGAATACTTATCCATAGTTAATGATGCTCCTGCCATTAAAACAGGAAGAGAATTGTAATTTTCAGAGGCAATTAGTTTTAAGCTGTTTCTTTGTGAAACAAGCTCTTTCTTTATCTGCTCGGCAACTTCAGGTGAAGATTCAGCTATTGTATTGAGCATAAGATTAAACATTATCTTTTTATCATTCATTTTTCTAATCTCACTTTTTCTATATAATTTTCACCGTTATACCATTCACGGTTATTAAAAAAAGCATCGTCGTCAGCGTTTATTGCATCTTGAACAATTTCGCAAGCTTCATCTTTGCTGCATGCTTCAATGCTTGTCGAATAGCTATTACTGATTGTAAAATATACTTTATATTTCATGTTTTATACAAAATCCTCTCCATATTTGTCTTTCAGCTTATTTAAAACTTCGGCAGGAGGATCTTTACTTGTCCAATTATCAGCAAGCTCGTCGAGTATGTCATAAGCAAGATTAAGGCCCACAATGATACCCTCAATCTTATCGTCCATAACCTCACCTTCTTTTTCGGTATACTCATTGAGTTTTTCACTTAATTTGTCTCTTTGCTGATTTATGAACAGCCCAACATCTTCACAAATCCATTTACTCATAATTGTTTCCCCGACATATAAAAAAAAGCAAGAGAAATACTTCTCTTGCCTATATTATAAAATTTTTAAAGATTTTTGTCAATGTTGTTTTATGCATCTTTATTATCTTTCTTCTTTGTATATTCTTCTATCATTGCTTTAAAAAGCATGTCTGTTATTTCCGCAGTATTATAATGCATATAATAAGGAACTTTATAATGTTTACACATAGCCAAAAATTTCAAACTGCCATCATAGCCAAAAGAGCGAGCCATGTTCATTAGACTCATGCTTTTATTGGTAAGCGGAGTATCAAGATACTTATTTATAAAGCTTATATCAAAACTTACATTATGCCCTATTAAAGGGAAATCGCCTATGAACTCTAAAAGCTGTTCTTTTATGTCCTCAAAAAAAGGAGCTCCTGAAACGTCTTTATCATAAATGCCAGAAATCTTTGAAGCTTCTTCAGGTATATGGCGCCTTGGATTCACAAACTTATCAAAAGTCTGTTTATCGTTGTCTTTAATGCGAATAGCAGTAATGTGAACCACATCGGCTTCTTCCGGAGAAAGACCGGTGGTGTCAACTTTCAGAATCACGTATTTCATCTTTAAACCTATCCTTAAGATATACTCTTATTCCATTAGAACATCCGCCACGTTCTGAACATTGGCCTGGTTCAATATATGAACAGTAACGACATGGGTGCGCCATCATATCAATCAAATCATCAAGCTCAACACTAATCATTTTGTTTCGCCTCCACTATTTATATAATCAAACACTTTCCTATAAGGCTTCAAATAACTTACTGCCGGGGAAGGTAACGCTCCTTCTCCATGGGCTTCAAAGACCCTTATACTACTTTTATACGACCCGGCAATTAAAACTGGATGCTTGCCCTACCATTGGGCGCACTCTCGTATTTAATGGCACGAAAGATTAGATTCGAACTAATAATTGTTTTTTAGTTGCTGTGTGCATCCAAATTAAAAAATATTTATCAAAAAACTCTGAGAATGCCCTCTGAAAGAGAGGAAGCGGTGGGAGCCGGGATTCGAACCCGGATTTTCCTTTCGGACGTTTTATCCCTTTAACTACACCTACAAAAACTTATTATTTGCTGACATTCTCACTAAATCATTTCTACTGTGTTTCCGCTTATTAAATTATATAAATTTTTAAGCTTTTTGTCAAATTGTAAATATACCTGTTATCCAAAAAGCCGGCAATATAACAACAAGGAAAGTAAATGACAATGTAAGAAGAAACTCTCTCCAGAATATGCTAGTAGAGCACGATGCTTCAAGAAACGTCAAGAAGCTCATCACTATAATATAAATAGTTATCGGAATGCTCCAATTAGCACCAAACATAATCAAACTTCCTTACGCTTAATTATAAAAAAAATAAGGATTTATGTCAATCATAAATCCCTGCATAACAGGGTCACCGGGGCTTGAACCCGGATTGCCGCCGTGAAAGGGCGGTGTCCTAACCGGTTAGACGACGACCCCAACAGTATCTTAATCTTGAAATAGAGTTTCGTATAATGTCTGAAACCTTCTAAGGCCTTTCCAGACTTCTTTATTGCCTTTTCCGTTACTATAAAACTCAAACTTTAAGTCCTTTGTCTTATAGTTACCACCTATAAAATGATGAGTATCTGCTCTAATAAATATCAGATTCTCTAAAAGAAGCTTGTGTAGCACAAAAAACATTTTTTGAAAAGTATCCACAGCTCTTTCAGAATTTCTTGAATCTATAACAAAAGAAATATACATAGGATGCTTATTATGACCACAACAACTGGAGATAGTCGTAACACCGGGTATTCTGTTTAGAAAATAAAGAAACTCTTTTATTTCTATATCTGCTTCGTCCAACCCTTTGTCTGTAAAAACATCTATCTTTTCAGCTTTTCTTTTTGCCTTACGAACCGTTGTAAAACGATTAACGAGTTTCATCCACTCTTTTACTGTCAAATCTTTAAGAAGGTCTTTTTTAACAGCCACTTCGGGTAAAACATCTAGAGTGACATCAATCACAAAGTTATTGCTGTTTATATTGAAGAAATAATTGTTGTCAGTAGAAAGCCAATTACCTAAGTATACATATTCTGATTTTACAGTACACATATTTTTCTGATTTACTACCTTTCCAGAAGTAATTACTTCTCCAGCAAGAGTGCTTACTTTCATATAATAATTGACACTAGCTAAATTATCTATGTTTTTTCTTATATACTCAGTCATCGTTTTACCCGTGTTTCTAAAAGACGCTGTATGGTATTATACACAGCAAGCGCCTCATCAAGAGTGTTATAACGTACATAGGTTCTTCCAAGCCCTGTGCTTGTAACAAACCAACGCTTTTTTCCAAAAAGCCGATAAATCTTTCTATAAGAAAGCTTAACCCTCCCGAACCTGTTACGGAAACTTTTAATCTTCATACCATTTTTCCTTGCCTTACTGGTTTAATTATAAAAAAAATAAAGATTTTTGTCAACTCGCTTTTCATCTGAAAATAAAGAAGCCTCAACCGCTTTCTGGCAGGGGGAGGGAACAAAATTTTTTATTTTTGAATCCTTCTACTGAAAACAGTTTCCAACCCATCTTGATAGCTTTTATAGTTCTTAAGATATCCTAAAGCTTCTTCATCGCTGAAAAAAGGTCCGAACAGATAATAGTTTCCAAGATAGCAATTTCCATTCTTCCAAAGCAATGTGACCACATGAGCCGTTCTGAAAAGTCTCTTGGGATTATAAACAAAATATTCCTCGGCTACATATCCGTTATGATAACCCCAGATGCTCCATTGCCTTGCCCAGTCGTCACAATCACGCCCAAATTTTCTCTTGGAATCGAAAAACAGGTCAGGGTCTGCGACATAATCTATAAGGCCACCTATTGGGTCGGCCTTATATTTCATTTCATTTATTTTCTTGGAGAATTCATCTGCGGGAAGCTTATAGATTTCCGATTCGCTTATTTCAGCCTTCCTTAGTTTTCTGGCTAAAAAAGCATAAAATTTTACCAAAACTTTCTTAATCTTACGAAGCATCTGCGACACTTCCTGTTTCTATTCTCTTGGCTGATTTCATATAATCACCTATGTAGTGATAAGTTCCGGATTTAAACCAGCCGAAGAAGTTGGGTGCGTTCCCAATCTGCGTTCTTCTTACAACATGATGGAATCCTAAGTTGAAGAAAGGAACGGCTGTGACAACATCGCTTCCATTCCTGAACTGAACAGAATGCTCCCACCTATTCTTAATCTTTTTCCAGTTTCTCCAACCGAGAACTCTTGGCGCTCCGAATGTCACCATTCTTGAGGGGACATCAGGGAAGCAATAAACCATATCTTCCAGACAAAGAACAGATATGGCCCCACCATAACTCCAGCCTGTTACTGTAATAGAAGAGGGATTAAGTTCTCTTACTTTATCCTCTATGTAATGCCTTACTTCTTTCCAGCATCTAAGGAAGCCAGAATGAGCTGTGAACGGGATATCTGCGTCTCTATAGGCGACCTTCCAAAAGTGAAAGTTGTTCTTCCAGTCTACCCCAGAGTCGGACTCCTTGAAGACTATTACCACTTCTCCATCCTCTTTCTTCTCAATGTAAAACTGCGTATCATATTTGTCAGTCGGCAGCTTCTGCCAAGGAGTGTCGCTTATAAAATAAGCGGCGCAATCAAGTGTTGTAATCATTTTTCCTCTCCATTTTTTTAAAAAACCCTCCACTAAGGGGAGGGTCTGCGACATTACTTTTGTGGAGTATATGTCCCTGTGTTTGTATCATAAATATATATTCTGCCGTCGTCGGGAAGCTCCTTGTAAACTTCCTCTTTCTCTTCTTCGTTCTCCATATTAGAAACTCGAAAGGGCAGCCCTTTTCCAAGTATCTGTGTCAACGCAGACATAAATATAATCAGTGTCTATGACAATTTGTCCTTTATGACCTTTTGCGCTAGCAGATTCGGGAACGGTGTCAGAAAAGTTTCCGCTTACCCAACCTTTATAATCAAATTCGTTCATCCTGCCCTCTCCTTAAATTGTTATAAAGATATGCCAGATGAATGAGATTTCATTGTCGGCAGTCTTTAAAATAGGCGATGATAAGTTTCTGGTGAAAAGAAGCTGGCCACCAACCGAATCTCTGTAAGACCTTGCATCATCAGACCTTAATGAGTCATTTGTCTTCTCAAGCAATACTCTTTCTGAAAGCTGTGAAGAGCCGCTTAAATCCTCGCTTCTGACTCTGAATCTTGAGTCTGAGAACAGGCCTGCCTGCTTAAGTATCCAACCATTATAAGGATAGAACGTTGTAACTTCATTTGAGTTGACAGGCTGAGCAGGCATATCAACTGTATAAGTTATCTCAGTCTCATAAGGCACCGAACCAAGAGCGGCGTTTCTTTCATAATAGGTCTCATGGTTGCTTTCTTCCGCATCATAGAACTTTTCAGTGGAGCGTTTTGCGTAAATGAAACAAGGGTAACCATATCCACGGTACTCAGGATATGCCATCTTGGTTGTCGCATTATACTTTGATGCATCACCGGTACTTGTTATGAAGCAGTTCTTAATAGCACCCTTGATTGAAGTATCTGCTGCGTTAGGAGTTGCCGCCAATGCTGAAGGAGTTGATGGCTGTAACGTTCTGCATCTAAACTTTGAATTGGAATACCAGTTAGAAAGCTTTGTTGTTGGGGATGCAATGCCATCATTAGAAGAGCTGCAACCAGACCAGAAATTATCAGGGATTGTATTACCTTGAGCCACACCGTTCAGCCTAAGAATGGTTGCCGTACTAAGGTCTGTAGTTGCAGTTGTATTGATTTCTGTTGCATACTCGCTGTTCATGGATGCAGCATCATATGCTTCCATGCCAGTACCGAAAAGCATTTTAGTCGGGAAGTTGAATTTGAGCGAGTTGCCTAAAACATCCTTAGGAAGCACCTGGGAAAGCTGGCTTACATCATCAGACGCATAAGTTGCTCCGTTGTAGAAGAACTGTTCTCCTGAAATAAGCTGACCATCTAAATTTTTTGTGGTACTGTGGTTGCTTGGATTAAAAGAAGAAACGATTTCTGCCTTCGGGTCTTGTGGAGAAGAAGTCTCAAGTGCGTATACTCTCTGTAGAGTGACAGCGGACTCTGATGCAGATTCAGGCATTGAATAAACCTTACTGTCAATAACTCCAACCTCTCCAGCGAGGAGATGTATGATTGCCATTTTTGCCAAGTTGGTAACCTGGTTATGACCGCGTTCGTATGAGATTACATTACCGTCTCTGTCTTTGACAATAACCTCAAGCTCTCCTCTCATATTAAGAGGGATGTGGTCATCGCCTTTCTTAATATTTTCCAAGCCGGCTTCTACGGCTTCAGTTAATTTATCTTTTATCATAAAATTCCTCTCTGAATTATATAAGCGTTATTTGTAAATCGTTGTTTAACTTAGAATCTATATACTCAAGTGGATTGGTGTACTCGTAGTATTCGTATTGAATATTGCCTTTCCAACTACTACCATCATATAGGTCATTTACTGCAAAGGGTTCATCATAATAACTGGAAGTCTCAAATAAATTAAGGGCTTTGTTTGTATAGGATATATCGAAAGTCTCATATGGTAACTCTTCGACTTCGCTTGTTTCCTCTATGTCATAAGTCCAATTTAACTGTGGCTCCAAAACTGCGCTGAAGGTTTCATCATATTCTCCACCTGGGTCATAGATTCCTTCGCTGACACGAACCAAGCTGCCATTGTTATCATCCACGAACAAGTTAGGGTAGATTCTTATCTCGTTATCATTATTATCTTTGAAATAATAGCTGACCAGTGTACCAGTAGCGAATATATCAGATGCATCTGTGCCCGACTCTATTACAAGTGTTCCTTCTGCTCCATCTTGTTTTATAAGCTGAATAATATGTGTCTCAGGGTCTTCGCCAACAACTGAATAATTATTCCCGTCTTTATCATGGAAAGCCGGATAATCAGGGCTTGAATGCTGTTTTCCGCCAATAACATCATATTCAGGAGAAGAAACAAGTTCATCTATTGTCTCTACAGGCAATGAAATATTGTTGCAAGAGAAATACTGGCTATATCTATCATCGTAAACTACCATATAAGAGCCAGAAACGAAGCCTTCTCCTACTTTGTCAGATGGATAAGCATCATAAAGGTAGTATGGATAGAAATCTGTACCTTTATTGATGAGTTGTGTATCAAACATTCCAAGCGGAGTGGCGTCTCTGGTTTTTCCATTGGCAATATCTTCCACCACTGTATCATTGTTCTTGGCGTTTATAATGTCCCAGTCGTCGTTTCCGTAGGATTGCTCATTTTCATTGCTGTAGTAAGTTCTGATATAAACCGGAAGCATATGATTGATAAGCTCTTTGAATATATCAAGCTCATCTTTATTGATAGAGCGGTTTGAGCCTATATAATAAAAATTAACAAGAACAAAATTTGACTTAAAGTATGTATATGTTATGTCGGATGAGCCAGAAATGCCCAGCAAAGCTTCAACCTCGTCGATTGAGCTGCCCGACTTGGCTACTTTATATTCCCAAATTCTAGAAGATTTAGGGCTAGTATACATACTGTAGCTAACAGCATCTGGAGAGAACTCATAAGAAACCGTGTGCGGCTTATTTGGCGTAAGGTAATATCCAAAGCTTGTTACAGACTGAACCTTAGTATACTCATTGAAGTTCTTCGGATTATCATACATTCTTTTGTCAAACCAAAGCTCTGAAATATCACATTGAATTCCCATGCAAGAGAAGAACAGTTCGATGGAAAAAGACGCTCCTTTTTCTCTCCATACTTCTATGATATGCTTTATTAACGAACGTATTTGTTTATCTGTAAATACTCCGTTATAGTCATTCATTGAAAGACCAGTTATCTCTTGTAAGTATGCAACAAGCTCAAGTGGAATGTCATCAGGGTCTTGATAATATTTAAGGGCATCTGCCACGTTAGTAAATTTATCAAACTCCCTGAATAGCATTTCCATTATGTCTTTTCTCTTCGGGTTGTTGTTAATCAAATACCAATCATATTGAGGAAGATACTTGTTTTTGTTTTCATAGAAGAAATGCTTGATACTCCCGTAGAAAACAGATTTAAGAATGGCAACATAAAGCCCTTTGTTGTTTTTATGATACCAAACGCATACTTTATTATAGGCATTGTATATTGCGGTCTGTATTCTTGATAGCACCTGTGAAATATAACCAGATGGGTCAAGAGAATAATTGTTATACTCCTCTTCATAATATTCATTTGCTGACAGCTCATTATCACCCACAAGAGAATCTATGTGAGAATAAAGCTGCTCAGCTAAAGAATATGCAAACTGTTCGTAATTGCCAAGCAGCCCGTTTGCGTATACTACTTCCTGAAGATCCTTATCATCTAAGAAAACACGAGTTAAATAATACTGTCTATTTCCATGATAAAAGTACATCTATTTCTCCTTAGGAAGCTCTATACTTTAAAGTGATTTTAAGGCCATGAACAACAATATTGTCTTGGACAGTAATAAAACCTGTTATTGGGTCAACTACCTGACCGGTAGTTAATTCAGTGGAGGCAAGAATATGCTTCTGGTTAAACTCTGTCGTAAGGGACTCTTTGTTCGTTGCGCTATTCGACATGTTATATCCGAGGTAATCAACCGTTACTTTAATAATCTTGGGGAAGTTCTCTTTGATATTGAAAACAATATCGTCGGGAAGAATTTCCTCTCCAATATTATCAGAATAAAGACCGTATTCTGTTCTTAAGTAATTTGAGATGCTCTTCTGATAATCTTTATTATAAGTTTCTGTGTTGGGAAGATAACATGTTATTGCAAGGTCAAACGGAATAAATCTAGGTTGCTTATAAACATGCTCTGTCAACATGACCTTTCTATCTGTCATAAGGTTATTCCAGTTATACTCGTCTGTATATACAACGCCATTATCATCTACTCTAACAATGTGGTCATTTGAATAATCCTCATACATATGGAAATAAATATCCCCGAGAGGGAATGCATCTTGGTTCTGAACAACCAAATAATAATTGCTGCTTTCCCCTTCCGGTACCATTTCTATGTAATAGTCTCCGTCGTTTACGAATTCCAAATAAGCTTCGCCAGAATCTCCAGACTCTTCTATTGTGAACTGGTTCCAAATATTGGCGGTAAACATGTTTTGCCAAGAAAGTTTATGAACATTATCTTCCCATGCTACAGTAAGCTTGATTCTGCTTCCGTTGTTTAAATCTGTAAGTATTATTCTGTTATTATTTACAGTAACATAATTTCCCACATTGGAGTTGGCTACGTTGTTTGTGAAGTCCACCAAGGAATAACCTATGTTTATGTTGTCAGACACTTCGTCTCCGCTTGCCGGGTCAACAACTATGTTGATTATGTTTCCAATAGCCAGAGAGCCTGTAAACGGATAATACTTGTAACCAATCTGCTGGACGTCAATCTGACCTTCTGCTGATTTTACAACTGGAGACTCAATACCGAACAGGTCACTTATAGTGGTAGTCAGCGTAGCACCAAAATCAATTGATGAATAGAATGCAGAGCTTAACGTATAGATTGTAAGTGTGTTTTCTGCAGTGTTGGTCTTCTGGATAAGCGGAGTGTTTTCCCCGGTCTCTGGGTCTACTGGACCTTGGTAACTGAAGGTGCTTACGATTCCGTTTACAAATTCATCTGTAGTGCAGCTGTTGAACCAAGAAAGGTCGAACTCTGCATAGCCGCTTGACTCTGGAACTGTATAAGTAACTCCAGGGCTTGCTTCCGTCTTATGAACAGTGAATGTACCGGTTCCATCATACTCAATATTATCAATCTTCATATAAAGCTTATTGCCTTCAGAATAAGATGGAGTTGATGTGGTGGCCGTTCTCATTGTTGTTATGCTGGCAGGAGAGTTTCCTGATGAAAGTTGGTTGAACGTCTGTTCCTCGATAAGTCCTGTAGAGAACTTGAGCTGGTAATCAGAGCCATAAACATCAGTTGCTGTATTAAAGTCGTCTGATATATAGCTGGTGGAATAGAGATGAGAAATCGGTCCTCTCCTAAGAAGGTCTGTTATAACAGAAGAAACATTAGGAAGGTATTTATCAATGTTCTCGTAATATTCGCCAAGTCTGATTCTTCCGTTCAGTCCTCCGAAAATATTTATGTAGATATCTCCAGAGAGCGAGTCTTCCTCAGACAGCATGGCTATCTGAAGATAGGCAGAACCGGTTTCATCTTCTGTGTTTGCAGGAGAGTATATAACAGTTACGGTTCTTCTATTTAATTTTGTAACAGCCTCTTCGCTTGATACGGGAATTCCCAAGAAGTTCTTGAACACTTCCTCTTTGTCTGCAGATGTAGATGAAACCAATATTGAGCATTCGCCATCCGAGTTGAATCCGAAGACTATTTTACCATCTACGACGGTGACCAAAGGTCCACCGCTCTGTGTTGAAAGATAATCAGCAAACTCGTTTGCCTGACTTGCAGTAAGAGAGAAAGATCCAGACCTAAGAGGGAACTCATCAAAATCGGCATGGTCCAAGACATTTACATAAAGAGCTGTATCATCTGACAAACTTGAGCTCTTATCTGCATAAGTGAATTGGGTTGAGCAAATTAAGCCCAAGTTCCAACAATTGTTATTCTCAATCCAGACAGCCCTATAGTTTGAAGGAAGCACATCATTCAAATCGTCTAAGAGGTCGCCATATGTTGTTCCGCTTATGCTTACAGTAACATCTGTATCTGTTCCGCCAGTTGAAAGGGTAAATGTTGAAGAGGCAATGCCTGTTCCCGGAAGTGTAACAGAATCCGGCTGCTCGGAAATAGAGCCTGTCACATTCTGCTTGAGCATTATGATTTGGGTCTCTGCCGCAATCTTTGCATTAATGAAGTCACAGAAAGCCTGTGCATCTGCAAACTCCTTGCCTCCAGGTATTTCAATCTGTATACCATTTATGGTAAGGAAGATTGAATCTCCTGCCGGTACCTTTACTCCGTTTTCTCCATATGCCCAACCTTCAGCTGCCCTCAAGTCTGACCAAAGGCCGCTGAATGAATGGTCGATGTTACTGTATACCGGATTAAAGCTTGTGTTGGAAGCATTCTGCTGAATATATTTTATATCAGAGGCTATATTATCTGAAACAAAGTTATCATAGATATATTGGAAATCAACCTTCCCCCAGTACTCCTCAACATTCTCTTCTGTAAGTACGATGTTACTGTAGCTCTGCTTGCACTTCCATCTGTTATTCACTTCACCATAAAGGTCGGAATCTGTAACAATATGAACATCATCTTTGGAAGCTGATGAGATACCTAGCAAAGCTGACCATGTTAATGTGGCTGGCTCAGTAATGGAATTGTATCTGTCAAAACAGTTGACTCCACGCCTTGCGGCAGAACCGCTTTCAATATATGGATAATTAGTGACAGTAATTTTGGCGCTGCCGCCAGAAAGAATCTCCACGCCGTCAGGGTCTATAGGGAATGAATAAGTATTGTTCTCACTATTAAAATATTGCTTAAGCTCTCCTTCTCTGTAAACCTGATTCAAAAAGGCTTTATTAACCTGATACTTCTCGTTAAACCTCGGATTAATATCAAGAGTGCTGAAAGCGATATCGTTTATCCTGCTTGTCAAACCTTCCACATCATCAAAATAGGCATCATAGAATTCTTTGTTGTACTTTAAGATGATAAGCCAAACTGTAATCGGGTTAATGTAATATCCGTATGTTTCGGCAAGAGCCGCTGTCTCAGAGTTCTTTTCACCATAGCACTTGATAAGCTCGATTTCGCTATCATACTTAGGAAGAAGATACTCATAGTCTTCTTCTGTAATTGCAATCTTTGTGTTACGGACTTCCTGTAATACTGTAGCTCTTATTTCGTCTGTAGTAAGTTCGTCTTTTCCGCCAGAGCCAGTTGAGGAATTGCGGATGTTGAGTAAACCATAACTGGTAATTCTTCCGTTTGAGTCTGTTATTCCGAACCTCTCTGTCTTGTCTATAGCTCCAATAGCGATATTTCCATCTTCTCCTCCACCGGTTCTATACATAATGAGAAGCTCTTTACCAAGGTCGTTTTCAGAATCGTTGCTGTAAGGTTTAAGACAAATCTCACACTTTCCATTGCCCATGTTTCTCTCTGTAAAGACACCGACTTTTGCGGTCAAGGCTTCTGTGGTGAAGAAGTTATCTACTTTCTTGAATTCTGAAATCTCATATGTATCTGTGGTTCCAGCTTTAAGGACCTTCTGTTTATAATAAACCCTTACAGAATCTTTTACAACAGGATAACCGGAAAGAGTTACGATACCTATGTCTGTGGAACGCACCGTATACTCAAGAGCGTTGGTTGTTCCTTCATAAACGGTAAATGTTGTGTTAGGTGCTGTAAAGACATAAGGAGTTGTATAATCATATACATATTCTCCGCCTTCTCCCACTACACGGTTTATGAACTCCCAAGTGGTTCCGTTGTTTGCCGTTACAGACTTGAAAGAGCCTGTTACGTAATTAAGTTCTTTTGAACCATTTGAATCTATGCCTGTTGTGAAGGAGACCACATCTGTATTGGAAGATGTGGTTACATCAACTTTGACTCCTGCAGCAGAAGGGAAATCTACTTTTGCTCCTACAAGCTTGAGAAGCCTGCTCATGCCTGATGCAGACGCTGTATCTACAAACAGCTCATTTCCCATTTGGTCGAGCCTGTTTGCAAGTTGTGTGGCTACATAAGCGTACAACTCTACAATCATTCTCTCAGCTGTGTTGCTGGTGAAGTCTGTAAAGTTGTTCTTAAAAGCGTCTGAGTCTCTCAACGCATTATAAGCGTCTTCAAGTAAATTGTTGTATGTTAATCCAGATATGGATACTTTACTCTGATTCTTAGTCTTCAACATAAAAAGATTTTCCTTTTCCTTAAATTAACTTAAAAAAAAGAGTGGTTATCAACCACTCTTTATACTTATAATATAATATAAGCTATAATATTCCTTTATCCCTTAATCTGGCTTTTAAATAATCTCTGAATGATTTTTCGTCAATACCGTCTTTGCGCTTCCCGTTTGCTTTTTCAACATATTCGTGGAACACACTTTTTCCATTAGAAACGGCAAACAGATGTTCTTCCTTTTCAAACACATAGATTCCGATTTTATCGTTGCCGTTGCTTATGGTCCAATGTTTATATGCTTTATCCCCCTCACCGTTTTTGAAAAAATAATTTTTTATGTTTTTGCAATCAGCTATCTTTCTTAATTCATTGATAAGCCATTCGCTTTGCATAGGATTATTCCGCATCATCCCTTCTGTCCAAATCAGTTGTCTTATTTGTGAAACTATACGGGTGGTAGAAGAACCCTCTTTTAAGCTTCACGTTTTTCATCTTCTCTTTCTTGTATCTTCTTAAGTAAGGAAGCACATAATCAGGAGCGAAGTCCTTCAGTCTTCTATATCTCTCAAGCTTGTCTGCGTTGAGGAAATCAGAGAACAGGTCTATCTCCGACAAGGCTTTCTGTATTCTCCTGCGCTCAGAGTGGGGCGCATACATTATGTTCACTCCCAAGACATCCAATCTTTTCCCGTAGTTTTTTTCATTGACTCGACCGGGGTAGTTTGCGTCAATGACGAGCACTTTCGGTCTTTTGCAATGCTTAGAGGGATAACGGAACTTGACCAGCTCCAATTCTTCATTCAACTGTTTCGCCTGTTCAAGCGTCATCATCTCTTAAACCTCTATTTCAAACATTAGCTTCTGGTCAGAGTTCGGTTCCTTTGTTGACTCTATGCCCGTTATTATAATGTCTGTATGGTTATATTTTTTATTAACTAAAATATTATAACTTGTTTCGTCTTTGCTGGAGTGGTAAAGCTTAAACTCTACATTCTGCTCTTCATCATAATCTGTGCTATAATAATCCTTACACAGCTTCAAGGCCTTTTCCAATGCTTCTTTTTGGGTTGGGAACAAAGCTTGTTTACCATCAGAGGTTACGATATTGCCCAAATCATCATTGAAGACTGTATATACTTTGTTTTTAAGCCCACTGTTTCTTACAATCTCTTCTCTAAGTGTCATGAATTAGTACCTCCTTGTGTTGTTATTATGCTTTTCCTTGAACCTCTTAAGAAGGGTACTATAGAACTTTATCTCCTTTGCATAAAGCTCATCATCCTCCTTAAACTGGCTCAATATCTTTTCGCATTCCTTCATGCCTTTATCGAAGATACCGACTGGAAGTTTTTCGGCTATAAGATCTAAAATCTTGGCCGCTGGCTCTCCGCTGAATTTCTTGATGTAATTGCCATCATCATCATATCCGATATACACCGTCATAAATTCATAGGAAAGCTGGTCTTTCCAATCAAGGATGGTTGAGTCTTCTATATATTCATAGATGCCTTTGTAATCGGCGTTGTTTACTTCCAATTCTTCAAATATATTCTTAATTGTAAAGGTTCCCAATGGGGTTCTTATGATTTCATTTACATGTTCAACACGCTTCATTGGCATCTCAAGAAGAATGCCTGAATTTTTGATTACTTCTTCTCTAAGTGTCATTACCATCTCCTCTTTCCAAGAACAGCTTCAAGAACTGCGCTAAGCTTTTCCCTTCTGCTGGGCTTCTCCGCTATCCAAGCTGCGAACTCATTTGAGTCATTGAATTTTTCAAAAGCCTGAATGTGAAGTCTGTTGAATCTTGCAGGATACTTTTCTCCATGATGCGTCCAGATATATTCTGCAATCATCTTGGGCGAATACTCATGGTAGTTCCTGTAATCCTCTTCTGTGTTATCTACAACCCTATAGTCATCAGTCAGTCTGAACCCTTTGTCTCCAAGCCAGAAAGCCTGTCCTTTATAAAGATTCCAACGACCTACGCCAGCCTTAGCCTTAATCAAAGTTGGGAGGTCTCCGTTGATGAACTTGCGATAAGTCTCCTTATCGTTTTCCCAGTTGCTCTTTCTGAGGGTGACTTCCCATGTATCTCCAGGCCTTATGGTGTGATATCTGTCCTTATCTTCGGGTTCTTCCGTTTCCCAAGAACAATGGACGCTGATATTAAGATTATCCTCAGGGTATTTGCTCTTTCTCATTTCAGCGGAGAAGTGGTCACCGTCAACACCGAGCTTGGCATATTTTCCTTCCGGAACCAAAGCCGCAGCCTCGTCAAAGGTCTTGTCTAAAATATGGTACTTGTTCTCAAAGGCATGAATCTTGTCCTTGATGATATTATCATAGACAAGCTGATTGAGTCTCTTCTCAACCTCTCCCTGAATGGGGTGGCTCTTATCTCTCTCTTCATCATCGAAGCTTCTTTCGTTAAGTATTTCTCTAAGTGTCATTTCTTGTCTCCCCTAAGTTTGCTTATCCTTTTCAGCGTCATGAACTTGACATATTTCCATTGAGCGTTCTTAGGGTGACATACTGTGTCTAAGGCGCTTCTTAATTTGAAAAGGTCGTTGTAAGAAAGCTTGGAAACATCAGGCGCCTCTGAGAACATTACACAGATAATGTCTCCCATCGGCCCGATTTTTACTTTCACATCGTTTCCATCTTCCACTTTCCCTCTACCCTCTGCGACATCTATAAGTCCTTTCAATGAAAGCTTGAGGATAGAAGATTTATCTGACGATAACTTTGACATATTCTCCTCCACTACTGCTTGAAGATACGGAGATAGAGTTGCCCTATCTCCCTCGTTTGAGAAAACGATTTTTGGCAAAGAGAAAGAAACCGGATACAGTCCGTTCTCCTGCTCCTCCAATATAACCTTCGCTGCGTCTTTAAGTGTGGAAATTTGTCTTACAGTTGTCATTTGCTTTCCTTAATCTTCGTAGTATTCTTTTCCTGTTCCGTATTTGAGATAATCACTCAATCTGCTTGTATCAATTTCGTCACGTCTCTTACGGATATACTCCTTGGCATCTTTCTTGTTGGCGTGAGGAGCAGTGGCAAGAAGCTTCTGGTCTTCAGCCTTGTCATAATAATCAGAAGCCTTTCTATAATATTTGTTGTTATGTGTCTTGGCGTATTTCTCTGTCGCCTTTTCAGCCTTCTTCTGGCTGTTTTTGGCTCTCATATATGTGAGAGTGTCCAGTATTGAAGAAGGCTTCAATTCCTCATCCAGCATGGAATAGTGAACTGTAACTTTTCTGTCAAGCTGGGGGATATAAAGCTGGACTTTCTTTGATGCTTCAAATATATCGGTAATCGGGCAGTCCTCATAATATTCGCCATTATAAATGACGCACATCTTCTTGCCTTTAACATATCCATGGTCTCTTAGCCAATGTCTATCTTTCTCTTTAGCGAAAATTGTCTCGTCTAATTTATTGCTCATTTAATATTCCTTAAAAATTTCTTGAATTCAAAATAGTTTTTATTTTTTACGATTAAATCATCATCTCTTTTGTCAATATTACTAAGTAAAGAAAGGTAGTCTGTTGAATTGGCCATACAAAACTCTCTGTCTGAATAACCTATATCATCTGGGTCAACTTCAATGATTATTCTCATAAACTTTGACCTGGCGGGAATTCCCTTCTTTAATATAAAACGTTCTTCCCGTTCACGTTCTTTCAATTCTTTATAATATTCTGAAATACTCATATTATATGAGAGAATATCAACGACGGCTTCGTTATCTTTAGGATGCTTGTTAGCATCCATCCAATCAAGAACCTTAATCTCTTTCTTTAGATTAAACTCATGCTCTGGCTCATTAACGGTCAGATCAGGAATATCATAACCATATTTTTTCTTAAATGATTTAGCATCTTGCTGAATAAAAATTTTTCTTTGCTGAGGAAGCTCTGCGATTTTGTCTTTTCTGGTTCCTCTATGAGCAGCGAGTATCCTGTCGGTAAAAAGCTCTATTTTTACCCCGCCTGCCGCTCCTGAAGAAAGGCCCATTTTTTCATCCTTGGTAAGTTTATGGGTATTCCTTACTGTAGCGAGTTCCATATCATCCTTTTTGGTTTTGGGAGAATGAATATCATAACCGCCTTTCAGTCCTTTTAATCCTTCTTGAAGAATATAATAAAGTCCTTCAAAATCGGTATAGTGAATGTTATCCGGCTTGGCGGGTATGTCTTTTAATTCTTCTGTCAAATAACACAAAACTTTATTTATGTCCATATAATTAACTTGGCCCTTTTATTTATTGAGGTACTTGAAGTAATGAACTTGCTGAAGACGTTTCTTGGCTTCCTTGAGAGTATCATAGGTTCCAAATTTCCTGTCGCCTTTTTCATTGGTTACCACATACTTTCCGTTTCTTCTAAGTATCATAATTATCCTCTTACATTAACTTGGATTTTTCCCATCTCTTATATATAAGTATGACGAAGATTATACATTGCATTAAGGTTGGACCGAACTCAGAACTTGGAGATTTTGAACTATCTTGTGTAGGAAGCTGGATTAAGGCATTTCCTGACTGGGAGATAAAATACTGGACTGATGCAGAGATACTGCCTATGTTATCAGACTGTAAGTATGCCGTTTCCTGTTATAATAACAGAGCCTATGCTTTTGCCATGGATTATGTCAAGCTCAAAATCCTCTATGAGAACGGCGGGCTGTATATGGACACAGATGTGTTCTGTGTCAACAGGATTCCTGACTCTTGCTTTGAGACTGCATTCACTTCTTGGGACCCAGGATTTGGTACATACTGGAGTCAGAACGGCACATGTCTTTATTGCGAGCCAAGAAATGAAATAGTAAAGGAAATCATTGACCTCTACAAGACATTTGACGAGTTTCCCAAGTATTCTGTAGACAACACTGTGGCCGAGATGGTTCTTCGTGCTCATGGAATCAATTTCGCAGACAGAACCACATGCCAGCTTACCAATCAGGACTTGGGCGGTTTCAAGATTTATAACTGTGTTCAATTCGGCGCCTTTGATTATATACAGAATCAGATGTGGAGTGTTCCGAAAGAGCTTCCTATATATTTGGTTCACGCCAGAACAAAAAGTTGGGTCAAGCAGAAAGACGAGAACACATATCTGTATTATGCCTTTATAGATGACAACACAGATGTGGTAAAACTATATTGGGCTGTAGATGCATTCATCAAAATGGATATGGGTAATCTTGGCGCTACTTCCGTTTTGGTCCTCGGACTTAATACAATTAATGGAAGAAATGCAAACTGGATGTCCAGACGTCTTGCTATGGAGTTGCAAGGGCAGAAGAAGAATTTTCTTGTGGCACCTCTTGGAACAGGGCTTGATGACGATGAATTGAATTCTGCTTTCTTGGACTTCGTGACCAAACGCTTTAACAAGATAAAGTTCTGCCGTGACATTATGGAAGGTGAGTTTACGGGAACACTTGAGGTATAATAAGATGGATAAAATAATTCACCTGATGAAAGTAGGTATGAGCCAGCTTTCAAATCATGAAGTGCAATGTATAGAAAGCTGGAAAAGAGTATATCCCGATTTTGAGATTAAAGTTTGGACGGACAAGACCATAAAAGAGTACGCTCAAGATTGTGAATACGCCCGTGACAACTATGAGAGAAAGAGATATGCTTATGTAATTGATTATACTCGCCTTAAGTTCCTGTATGAGTATGGTGGAATTTATATGGATACTGATGTGTTCTGTATAAACAGAATTCCAGACTCTTATTTCGAGACTACCTTTATTTCCTGGGATGATAAGTTCTGCAGTCATTGGAGCAACAACGGATGCTTCACATATGTAAAGAAGGGCGACCCTATAGTTTACGAGTGGATTGAGAAATACAGAAACTTAAAGTACGACCCGGAATCACCTTGGCATAATAACTGGCCTATAGATTTGGTATTAAGAGAAAAGGGATTCGACTTTGAGAAAGACAAAGTGTATGGCAGTCTTAAGGATGTTGACGTTGCTGGAATTAAATTGGTAAACAGGATTCAATTCGGTGTCAATGATTATATGCTGAACCGTGTGATGCAAGACGAGAGAACGCCATATTGTCAGCACTGTCATGCTCTGTCTTGGATGGGTCCTTATGCAAGTCAGACAAAACTTTATTATGGCATAATCAACGATGATACTGATATGAAGAAATTCAGCGATGCCGTAGATGAATGGATCAAGACCGACGTAAACGAAGCCGGTGTATTAAGCACATTGGTTATCTATGTGAATACGCTTAACGGATTTGATAAGCAATTAAGCAAGAGGTTATTGGCGGAATGTCCGAGAAGATGGAAGGGCGGAAATAAGTTTTGGTTCATCCAACCTCTTGGGGTAGGTATAGAAAAGAAAAAAATAAGAGGATGCGTCAATGACTTCCTCTTAAGAAGATACAATAGTGTATTATGTGTAAAAGATATAATGAAAGGCAGGTAAAAACCTGCCTTTTTTATTTTACTCTGATGAAACCGCCATCAAGCGTATACGATGAAGGCCCTACAAACGCTGTAAGGCATCTGCCATCTTCAGGATTATGCAACATGATATATGTTCCGCCAGAATACGCATATCTTGTCCAACATCCAACTGGGTAGAGTTTGCTTCCTCCTCCCCAAGATGACTTGTCTGTATAAGCGCTAAGCCCATTATTATCTAATTGCGCCATTATTCCAACCTCCATGCGAAAACCCTAATGGGACTATCGACTGTAAAATTAAGATAACGATTACTATAAGTATTACTTGCCGTAAGTGCACTTCCAGGCCTAGCAGTACCTATTATGTCATATCCCTCTTCATAAATCACTTCTGAATCTTCATCTTCTGCCCACTCATCCCAATATGGAAATCTGATTGCTATCACCCATTTTCCATAACTAAAGTTTATTTTAAACCAATTGTAAAAATCATGATTTCCGTAATTACCGGTGCATTCATATGTTATTAGCACTATCATACCGATATCGTAAATTGTCGTTACGGTTGTTTCATATTTCCATTGGTTATAACTATCGTAAGTCGGTGTAAAAAATTTATAGTTGGTTTTATATAATGAGTTACTATTGTTGCTAAAATAAACGCCATTCGGCTCCCATTTAACAGACATTATTCTACCCTCCAAACAAGCGAACTTTTGGAAACTGAACTAGCAGGTGTAGTTCCAGCAAGACCGCTCCAAACATAACCATTATAAAGAGCCACCCATCTTGCTCCGCTATATTTTGTAGTGGATCTCATAACCATCCATTGTTTTGCTGTAGGATTACTAGGTGAGTTTGTGTCCTGAAACATTCCATAACTGCCATCCAAATACATGCCAGAAGCTGTAATTTTACATCCCATTTTTTATTCCTTTACATATACAACTGGGAAGACAGGAGTTTCCGGTTTACCGTAATGAGCTTCCCAGTAAGCGTCTACGGCATCTGAGATATACTGCTTAGCTGCGTTTCTGAGGAGTCTCACCTGTTCTGCCTTGTCATCTTCCATACCAGCATACTGGTTTATCAAAGCGGAAGCACGGTCACAGGAAATATGGTCTTCTCCCCAGGTAATCAGATATCTCTGCGGTTCTTCTTTATCATCAATATCATCGCCATTCCACAAATCATCATTCTTGAAGCAGGCCTTCTGCTTGTTATAAAGATACTGCTTTACATGTGCCTTTGTCCATGTCGTGTTCCATACAGTTCTTATATTCAAAAGCTTCTGCTGTTCTTGTGTAAGAGGCTTAATCCATCCCTCACACTCCATCTCAGGATAATCTATAAGATACTGCTTGAGTTCATTTATATCATATTTTCCATAAGGGTCATACTCTTTATCCAGAACGCCATAGCCAGAATAGAGAGCATCCTGTTCCACTTCACAAACATAAGACTCGGGTTCTCCCGGATGATGAGGTCTTTTAAATGCAAGTCCGAACCACTCTTTGGCTTCTTGTTCAGTCATTTCAGAATAAGGCTTCATAAATCTAATTTCTCCTAATGTCGCCATTAAGCGACTCTATATAATTATATACGCCGCTATTTTTATCTTTACCTAAAAAGCCTGCGGCAAACAATAAACCCACCATTTGGTGGGTTTTCTTTATATGATATTCGGCACTACCGTCATATCAAAAGTGCTTCCTACAAACACTCCTATTAGTTCCGGAGAGCCTGAGGTATGCATCAAGTCAAGAACCTGGCTTGACCTTTCCACTATAGGAAAGCCTGCCAGATTAAGCGATGTGTTTATAAGGGCAGGGCATCCCGTCTTTCTATACCACATCATAAGCAGATTGTATAGCTCTGGGTTAAGACTTTTCTTAAGGAGCTGTGGACGAGCTGTTCCATCTACATGGCAGACTGCCTTAAGCATAGGCGCCCACTTCTCCTTTATTCTAAGCGTTCTAAGCATGAATTCACATAGGTCTGTATTATCTACTTCGAACACGTCCTTGAACAGCTCTTCTGGGACTACTGGAGCGAGAGGACGCCAAAGCTCTCTTCCTTTTATTTTATTCAGCTTCTGGTTCATCACAAACGTTCTCGGGTCTGCCAAAAGCGAACGGTGGCCAAGAGCCCTCGGCCCAAACTCTGCGCCACCTTGATACCAACAAAGTATCTTCTGGTTTGCCAGATAATCGCACAAAACGTTAAGCGATACCTCTCCTAACTCTGTAAACCAATTCTTGTAGCTTTCGTACCATTCTGTCTGTTGAAGGTCTTTCAATGTTTCCTGATAAGTATAGTTATATCCCAGGTAAGGGGAATCAAGGCGCTTGTATTGAAAAGCATTCTGTTTGTCTTCACTTATCAACCTTCGATATAAAAGCCCGAAGCCAACTCCACCATCTGTCGGATTCGGAGAAGCATAATAGTTCTCAAATAAACCCAGGTCAATTATTTTGGAATTGGTTGGGCAGTTAAGTATACAACCGCCTGACATACAAAGGTTCTTCGTCTCTATGCCGTTCTCTTTCAGAAGCTGATAGAAATACTTGATTACATCGAGTGAGCAATTCTCAAAATCTCTCTGCATGGTTGCTGCATAGTTTGCCTGTAAGACCATGGGATAATCTTTAAAAGAATATTCTTTATCCATACTAAGAAGTTCGTTGGCAGAGAACTTCAGGCCTATTTCCTGTAAGACATCCATGTTCCATACAAGTTCGCCATTCTCAAATTTAATCAATGTCAAACCGGGGATTGGGGTTCCATAGCTTGCCAAGCCCATGAATTTGCCTTCATTAAAATTGGGGTTATCCGTATGCAGTCTTTTGGAGCCGTCATGCGGATTCTGAAAGGTGTTCGCAGAGAAGACACTATATAATATTCCAAGGGAATATTCATCGCTGAACTTCTTCAGGATAAGCGGCTCTTCGCCACGTTTCATATAAGCTAAGGTGATACAATCGTTTGATGTTCCGCAGCCGTCATTTACAAATACGGCAGCCTCGTCAAAACCTGAATTGTAAAACACTTCATAGATATGGGTTATGTGGTGATCCACAAAAGACACATATGGAATTTTTTGCCAAGCATCCAGTTCTTCCAGTAATTTTCCATCCAAGTGTTGCTTGATATCAATCATGGTGTTTCTGCTGGAGCCGCCCTCATGTTTTCTCAGCACAAATCTTTCTTCTGCATTCGCATAGATGATTTTTCCATTCTGTATTACACAAACAGAGGAATCTTTGTTCTCCTCTTTGTGCCCATATCTGATAGGTCTTGTAAAATCTATCTTATCGAAAGCTTCAGCATTGTTGGCATGAATACCAGTATTGTTCATTTATCATTTCTCCAGAAAATTTATGCACCCTTCTTCGGTTATAAAATTAGGGTCAACAGGAACGTATATTTTATGCTCTAACAGACCAAGCTCCCTGGCTGCATCAGTATGCTCCTGCGTCCACCATCTTTTGCATTCGAATCTCTTAGGGCACTCCATTACAGTTTCATCTGTGGCTCCTCCGGTACATAAAGTAATATTGAAATCAACTGAGTTCATAATACATCTCCTTTAGTTTGCATATGAAGCACTCTCCAGTGCCCAGTATTTTTGTGAAGTTGATATTGTGACCACAAGTGTTATAGCTTGCAGTGCATTCTGCATAATCGTCATTTGACTTGTGGTATTCCCACAATATCTTCTTCTGGTCCAAGTCAAAGTTCTCAATATATGATTTGAAATAACCCGGAATCTCTTTGTCTGCACTCTTAAGCTTGCTTACGATTTCTCCAAGAGTTGGGGTGAGCGGGTCTCCATAATATATTGGTATATATGGTATGAGATTCACAAGTCTTACTTTATATTCATCTGCGAACTTCTTAACTGAGAAATCACTGTTGCAGACCTGCTTGGTAAGAATTGTGTTTACCACTATATTGATATATGGGTAATGCTCTGTGACATTCTTGAGATTATTGAGGAAGAGATTTTCCTTTTCCTTTGAGCTGAATCTTCCTTCAAGGTCGTAACTTGTTGTGAATTTAAGCTTCTCAGGAATCTCGTGAAACCTATTACAAATATAATCAATGATAGTCAGGTCGTTATATATCAGGTTTGTGTTTATATATAGGAATCGTATCTTGTCTTCTTCACATCTTACGGCAAGATTATCAAAGAAGTTAATAAGTCTTGAAGTAACCTCTGGTGAAGTTACTTCAAAGACCTCTCCTCCCACTATAAGCACATCACTTCTCTGTAGCTGGTTTATACGTTCTTCCGCCCTGCTTATTGCACTTATTTTCTCTTCGGCATTTAATATACAATCACAATTATTGATTTTCTTTTGCCAACAGAACTTACAGTTGTTTGAACAGTTAGACCATAGAAGAAATTCATTCATATCTACTATAGTGTTCATTGAATATCCAGTGCCTCCGCAATAGCCTGCTTATCACATAACGTACAGTGGTTGTTTCCTACATATGCTGCATAGAACATGTTGTGTCCACATTCATTGATGGGGATGAACTCGCCAATTTCTTCTGCCTTCTGGTCTTTACGACGTATGAACTCTTCATCGTGTTCAACATCATTGAAATTTCTGTGCAACTCATCAGACCTGTAGTTTATGTTATAAAGTCTGTCGAAGGTGTCTCTATCTTCTATGGCATACTTTTTAAGGAACTTAAGAAATACTTCTCTTCTTGGCATGAAGTTCCAGCCGAAAGTATCATTTATATATTGCTTTGTATTTATCCATCTGTCATACTGATTTGTACCAAGGCTGATAAATTTATCATTAGGTACAAGACCTATTCCTGGCTGCTTGTAAAACAGCGAAGTATGATACTCCTCAGAGAACTTCTTTGGCGACCACTTCCCATCGAGATAGTCCTGAATGAACGGCTCTGTAAGGATGCATGTTGTGTTGAATTTAACCCATGGATATTTCTCATGGATGTTCTTCATGTGGAACTTCCAGTTCTCCTTAGCCTCTTCAGTATGGAAACGTCCTTTTGTATCATATGATGTGCAAAGCCAAAGTCCGCTTGAGCCGTAATCCGGGTCTGGTACAAGCCCCCTTTTATCAAACTTATCAAGAACCTCATAAAGATGCTTCTGGTCTCCTATTGTAAGGGTGATTGCAATCCAAGTGGAGCCAATCTTCTTCTGCTCATAGAAGTCAGCTATCATGTCTATCATCTCCATGAATTTGTCATGAACTTCCGGGTCATCAAGCTGGCCTTGGAAGAATTCTCCGCCTATCAGGGAAATGTTGTTATACTTATTAAAGTCAAGAACGTTCAATGCTTTGATTAAGTCATTCAATGATGTAAGCTGTCTTTCTTTATCTGTATGCCTGTTTGTTTTTCCGAGGTAGCAGAACTCGCAGAGATTATTACATACCGACCAGAGTTCCCATTGGAAGGACTTCCTTTTGTAGTTATTTAAATACAATAAATCTTTCTCTTCTTTAGTCATCAGTAAATTCCTCCAAATTCTATTGTCTCTAAGTCGCAAAGCATACATTTATCTGTATCGCTATAACATTGATAAAGTACTGAATGTCCGCACTTAGGATTGATTATTTCCTTTCCGTCTGATAATATTGGAAGCTGATGCTCGTTTGCTTCCATACCCTTATCAAACAGCATTGTATATTTAAAAATTGCACTGTTATGGCAACTTGCCATAAAACTTTGATACAAGAATGGCGAATCTTCCTTGAGAATGGTAAGGAATTTAAAAAGACTTTCTCTTGTGAAGTTGAATCCTTCCAGGTTTTTGGCGCCGCTCCATTTATTTCCTCTTCCAATCGGGTGCGGATAAAGCAAGGCAAGCTGAGCTTTAGGGAAGTTTTCCTTAATCCACTTTGATGGTCTCCAGCCCTCATAAAGAGTTTTGTCAATCAAATGCTGAGTAAGAATCATTTGAATTCCTGGGGTATAGTTGTACCTGTCTGTAAACTCAAGAATCGTATTTCTTACTCTTTGCTCATGTTCTTTGCTTTTGAACCTATATTCAAAGTCATAGCTGAAGTTTATGTCTATATAGTGAAGACCAACTGTTTCTGCAAACCTATCAACAACAGGGAAAAGAAGGTTGTTAGGGTCATAGTATCCGTTTGTTACTGTAGAGTATCTGCAGTTCGGATTATTAGACACCTTTATCACTTTTTCAATGATGACATCTATAAGCTTCATGAACAGCTCTTTATAGTGAGGGTCTGTTAGATAATAAACTTCTCCTCCAAGTATAGAGATACCGTCACTGAATTTTGTTGTCCAGTTATCTTCTTGAGTCGAGATGAAATCAATGTTTGTTATGAGTCGTTCTACTTCAGCATAAATCTCGTTTAAAGTAGCGGGTTTGTTATCCTTTATTATGCAGAACTCACAAGAGCCGTTGCAGTTATTGAATAGTCCGCATTGACACATTGCCATAAATATATGTCTCCTATTTTAATTGTAAATTGTATATGTTTATTGCATCACACATGGCGCACTTATCGCTGTCTTTATAAAATCTGCAAAAGTGCGGATGCCCACATGATGAATTAGCAAACAGATTGTTTTCGTCGAGCCTGTTGTTTCTTATTTCATAAGACAGATGCTCATCAAAGTCAATTATATCATTGCTGTGATTGTTTGAATAATTTATATAAGTATTAAGAATCTTTGGATTGTCTATAAGGAATTTGGTAAACTCACTTCTTGTAGGCAGATTAAACAAGGTGTTTTCTTTTACCAGATTTTCATTATATTTCTCTTTGTCTATCTTACAATACCATTCAGTTCCTAAGTGGGGCTCACAAAGGTTCACTGAGCATTGTTTAGGGAAGAGCCCATTATGATATTCTTCTATGAATTCTTTGGTGGGTATTGCGGTTATATTTATATCATAACCTTTTTCCAGTAGAAGATTTATATTGTTTTTCCAGTTATTTAATTTATTTCCTGTAAACCTGCCGACAGTATCATATGATGTACATATGAGAACCCTTGACTTATCAAGGTCTTTCAAGCTTTCAAGAAGAAAAGTTGGGTCAGGCTGCGTTAAAGCAGAAGCAATCCAATAGACTCTTAAATCCATTGAATCAATTTGCTTCAATATATCAATCCAAGCATTTTCCAAACCGTCCAGCTCTCCCAAATAAAAATCTCCGCCTATTAATCCTACCCTGTCATATTTACTTAAATCGAGGGATAATAGGCGGGTTTTTAATATACTGAGTCTATTTAATTTTTCTTCCTTGGAAGTGTTTTTTCTTATTTTGTTTAAATAACAGAATGTGCAATGATTATTGCAGTCATCCCATAGTTTAAACTGGACGCAGCTTTTCATATATATTTCCTTACAATAATATATAAGTTATATATTAAAGTAAGCGATGAATATACTTGAACACGAGCAAGACGAACTAGACGAACAACTTGATGAGCTGCAGCTTGATGAGCAGCTTGAGCTGCAAGATGATGAACTGCTGCAACAATGACTTATTGATGAGCCGGTTAAATCTATTGCTGGAATTCTTGTAGTAGTTGATGTTAACATGGAAGTTATCGCATTGTATGTTTCCAACATCAGGTCTGAATCTGATACCCCTTTGGTGCTGGCTAAAGTTGGCAAACCACTTGCTGGAATTTGTGCAGCTTTTATAAAAAAATACCCCATTTTACTACCATTGGAATATATAAAAAAGAAAACATGATAACAAATAAACACCAATGCAGCATTAATGAAGTGGATTGCTTCTTTGAACGTTCTTGTCGCGGTGCTTGTAACGTCTATATTAATTGTGGGTCTTGCAAACTCTGTTTGTATGAGAGTTCTCAAATCAGAGCTGGTTATTATTGGTGGATGCCCTTGGCCAGTGAGGAATTTTACTTGAACTACCGCACCTTCAGCGGTAGCCCCAGACACAGAATAATCTTTTGTTATAAACCCACTGCTTGAGTCACCATCTATATATAAACTATCATCATAACTATCTATGTTTAAACAGTGGCTTTTTATAAGCGATACAAAAGTGTCAGTTAAATCTTTATAAGTTATTGCCATTTGAAACTTCCTTTATATATTAAAGTAAGCAATAAATATGCTTGAACTTGAACAGCTGTTTGATGAACTGCAAGATGAACTGCAAGATGAGCTAGATGATGAGCTGCATGATGAACTGCAAGAGCTTGAACTACTTTTAAGAGTACCGCTTGCTTCGGTTGTTATAAAAGCATTATTGTTAAGCGCGCTATCAATTAAATAGGTCATAATGGTATTTATATCTGATTCTGTTATGTTGGCTTCTGTTTTGTTTATATGGGCTGGGTTATTATATGTTGCAGCGCCTGTTTTATAAGCCATGGGGCCTGCAAGTGTTGTTCTTTGATTACTAATAATAATAGCATCACCAATATTATTACCGGTAATGTTTGTACCATGGCTATATCCAGCTGACGATTTAAGTACGTGTATGGTTTTGCCCGTAATAAATTCAGCTATGGCTTGTGTCAAATATATATAGTGCCTAGCTTCTGCCTTTGCCCCCTGCTTGAACGCTGTCGTAGAACCTATTCCTAAACTGTTTAAATATGCATCAAGGTCGCTTTTTATTGTGTCTTCTGAAATACTGGTTACATATCCGCTTGGAGCAGTCGTGTTTAAACTAAATAAATAGACCATAAATCTTGTTGTAAAGCTACCACCACCTCCAGGTTGAGCTGTAGTTGTTGAATGACCTCTATAGAGTCTTGAGCTTCTGCCAGTGCCTCCGCTAGTTATGCAATGCTCCATTGCTTTAGATACTGCGGTTATAAGAGCGTCATACACTTTAGCATTTACTGTTTCACCAGGATCTGAATAATACTTAACATTAGGTTCAGGGTCAGATGTATATGGACCAGCTGTACCACTAAACATAGATTTAACCGAGTTGGCTGAATAATTTGTATAAAACAATATAGGCGGCTTTGTTCCGGATGTTGATACAGACAACGAGCTACAGCCAAAAAACATTTGCTGAAACACCTCGTCAGCAGAAGCATCTGTGGTGTTTATTTTCGGAGGAATAACTAAATCTGTGCAACTGGTAAACATAGTTCCACATGCATGATCTGAAAAAGATGTAGCTGAAATTTTTGGGGCAATTACTAATGATTGGCAAGCATAAAACATACCGAAATAAGCATAAGATGGTACATTTAATGCAGGTAATGCTGGCGGTATTATCAATGCGGAACACCCGCTGAACATATAATAATAACAAAACTCTTCAAGCGTTGTTGCGGGGAGAGCCGGAGCGGCTATTAATTCAAGGCAGTTAGCAAACATACGTTCATAGCAATGAGATGCAAGCGTTGTTGCTGGAAGAGATGGTGGAGTATTCAAACCTTCGCAGTTAGCAAACATTTGTGAATAACAACTTTCACTTAATGTTGTTCTTGGAAGTTTCGGAGGAAAAATCAAACTATTATTATCATAAAACATGTTCGAATAGCAATGATCTGACATTACATCAAGTTCTAGCTCTGAAGCTGATACTATCCAACTATTATAGTCTCCGTCATGTTTAAACATACCAGCGCAAGCCGAACTTGCAACCGATACGTCTGGGTTTTCATAATCAAACAAAGCACTTATTGAACCTGAAATGCTGAATCTAACTCCATCTCTAGCAAAATCGGTACCTGTATAATTAAACAGCCAAGGATTTTCACTGCTGCTTATAGCATGTGCAGAGGAAAGCTTTCCTCTAAAATAGATGCGTCCATGCCGGCTTTCACTTTCTCCGTCTACATTAGAGCCGGGATATCCAAAACTTATAGACTCTCCGGGAGTATATGTTTTCCAGCCTGAAAAGCCTGCATAAGAGTATTGGCAAACATCGTCTGAGTTGCTTTTCCATAACGTACTTGGTTTAATTTGAAGAACTAGTCCTGAGTCTCCAGGTTTGCTTTGGTGATTATCTATGTATTCTATTTTTACATAAGGGGTAGCCATTATTCCTCCATTAATTCACTACCAAGGAACATGCTTAAAAGCTTTTTTGACATGCTGTTCTTCACACATAGCGCATCTATTATTTCCTCTGAGTTTCTTACTGCAGGGACTTCAGAGATGTTGAAATCGGTTTTGTTCAATAAGCTGCTTATGTTATTAAAAGTAACCGAATGAATTACGGCCCAATAAAGATTCGTCATATCAATCTTAAGCTCATTAAGCTTCAGACTATATCCCTTTAATACTCCGATAAAATATTTGCAAAGCTGAGTATTGAACTTGGTTATTTCACTTCTTATTTCCTGCTTGATGTCAATGAATTCAATCAATGAGTTGAACAGACAGATTTCATTTTCAAACACGTCGTCATCAAGGGAACCGCCTAATGAGAGCAGAACGATATTTGTTATCAAGCTCGGGTTGGTTATCTCCTCGTGCACCAAGCACTGTTTAATCAATTCAATCTTCTCCTCTGCTGGCAGACTCTTTGCGTTGATAATCTCGTTGTTCATTACTGCGGTGTAAAACTCAGTTCCTTCTTTAAAATCATCAATAGTAAAATGTTCAATTGTCATAATATTTTTTCTTCCTTTATAATTATATACTGCGTTTACTGAATCTTAACCCAGTTTCTGTTGTTGACTGTTACTGTCTTATATTTGCTTCCGAAAGTTTCGTTTGGCTCGTCTTTCCAGTATGTTGCGATAATCATATGTGGGTGGAATATCCTGTCGAGAAGCCTTATCTTTGTAAGATAGCCATTTCTGCTACATGTGAGAGGAGTGCCAGGTTTATACTTTTTATCGGTATAGGCAAGAACAAATCCAGTGACTGCAATATCAAGCTTCGTCTTATCCTCTTCCTTCCCCATGGCAAAACCATAGGTATCAGAGTGGATTCCTATATATTGCTTATCAAGATATTTGGTTGTTTTCTTATAGACTTTCCCATTGAAACTATAGCAATAGCCAGGTTCCGGTTTTAAACCGTCTTGAATAGGAATGCAATCCGCAAGGTCGTTCCAAAGCGCTCCATAGCATCCATCTTGGAATGTTTTGACTCCGGCAAAAGTTTGTGTTGTTGTGGATACAAGTCCTCTGACAGAGGCTGTTGCATTTTCACATAAATCGTAAGTTGTACCGGCAACGGTAAGTTTAACTATTTCAGCCATATTGTTCTTCCTGTTATATTTTTACGCAGTAGTGCTCTATTTTATCTTGACCAAAAAAAGCAAATGATTGCTTATAAAAGCTTCTCACAGCTTACAACATCGTTGAATTTTCTGCCTATATATTCAGTGATTATCTCATTTATTTTTTTCTTTTCTCCAAATATCACATCCCATCTCTTATCCTCATAAGCGCAATGATATTGAAGCAAAGTACACATTCTCTCTGTCAAATCAAGATTGCCGGTAGATACAATAATCATGAAATGTTTGCTTTCATCTTTGTAGTCTATTTTGCCGTAACTTTCAACAACTGAAAATATTTTGTTTGGGTCGCTGCTTTCATTTATTATCAAATAATGTAAATTGGCATCTGATATTTTGCTCAAATCAAAATTCATATCCATAAGATATGCATCCTGATAGATTTCGTAAGACTTCTTTTCAAACCCAATAATATCACTATTTAAAATGTCAATATCATCAAGGCTTTGTTTCCTTTTATTTAATCCGACTTTAAAATCGTTCTCGAAGCCTTTTTTCCTTAAAGTCGGCATGATTCCGTTTTGCATGAACTCAAGAAACAACGGGTTCTCTTTTGAATCTGAGTAGCAACATAAATCTATATTAACCGTATCAGTTTCAAATGCATTGTCGAAAATGAGAAACGACTTTTCAAAAAAAGAATCTGGCAATCTCTTCTTTGAATAAATATGAGGACCTATGAAAATCCCCCCATTATCATAAAGAATCCTGAGAGGGGATGAGCCCGGCTTCCATGCCATGAACTCAAAGTCAGGATACTGTTCTTTGTATGTGCTTACGCAAAATCTTTCGGCGCTGCCTGAATAGTCTTCTTTTATATAATGCAAAATTTTAATCATAATATTATATAAGAGGTAAAAAAAGAGAGCAGAAATTTCTGCTCTCTTTAAAACATCTTTGTTTTTTATTTCTCTATTTTATCAATACGCTTTTCGAGCTTGTCAATTCCCTTTGTGATTTCTTGAACCGCTTTCAAAAGGACTCCGATACAGTTTGTATAATCCATTTTATTCATATGCGGTGTACTCAAAATCTTATCAGTATCTTCTGCAATAAATCCGATGTGTGGTGTCTTTTCCTCATCATTGATATAGTTGAAATTGACGACGTTTACATCCTTTATAATATCAAGTGCTGAAATTATTACGGGGTTTATGTTCTCTTTAAGCTTTCTTGATGAGTTAGCTTCAAATGAACTTGCTATTATGTTTCCAGAGGCTGTGAGGCTTGGAAGATAAAGACCTCCGCTCATTGTATCGCCCGATTTACTTACTTTAGTATTTGCATAAGAGGCAGCGGCTGTATATTTCGTGTCAGCATAGGATGCCGCACAGGAGTAAGCTTTACTTGCGGCACATGCAGAAACTTGTGCAGAACTTGATGAACAAGAGGCAGAAGATGCTGCTCTGCTTGCTGACAGACTTGCTGCGTCTTTTATTCCATTAAGATTTGCAGCAGCAGCAAACGAGGCAGCACATGCGGCAGATGTGTCAGCAGCTGTAGCGGATGATGCAGCGCTAGCCCTGGCGGTATCAGCAGCTGTAGCAGCACTAGCAGCACTGGCTCTAGCGGTATCAGCAGCTGTAGCGGCACTAGCAGCACTGGCCCTAGCGGTATCAGCAGTTGTAGCCGACCCTGAAGCAGCTGTAGCGGATGATGCAGCGCTAGCCCTAGCGGTATCAGCAGCTGTAGCAGCACTAGCAGCACTGGCCCTAGCGGTATCAGCAGCTGTAGCAGCACTAGCAGCACTGGCTCTAGCGGTATCAGCAGCTGTAGCGGCTGAAGCGGAGCAAGACCTGGCAGTTTCTGCTACTGTAGCGGCTGAGGCAGAACAAGATCTCTCTCCATCTGCTGCTGTGGCAGCACTAGCAGAACAAGACCTAGAAGTATCAGCGGCTGTAGCAGCTGAGGCAGCACAAGACCTGGCAGTTTCTGCTGCTGTAGCAGCTGAAGCAGAACAAGACCTCTTTCCATCTGCTGCTGTAGCAGCACTAGCAGAACAAGACCTCTTTCCATCTGCTGCTGTAGCAGCACTAGCAGAGCAAGACCTGGCAGTTTCTGCTGCTGTTGCTGAGTCTGCAGCAGCTCCTGCGGATGTGGCAGCGGCTGTTGCTGAGTTTGCAGCAGCTCCTGCGGATGTGGCAGCATTACCCCTTTGTGCATCGGCAGCCGTAGCAGCGCTAGCAGCACAAGCCCTGGCGGTATCAGCAGCTCCTGCGGATGTGGCAGCATTAGCTCTAGCGGTATTAGCAGCTGTAGCTGCTGAGGCAGAACAAGCTCTAGAGGTATCAGCGGTATTTGCTGACCCTGAAGCAGCTGTAGCGGATGATGCAGCGCAAGCCCTAGCGGTATCTGCTGCTGTAGCTGCTGAAGCAGAACAAGACCTCTTTCCATCAGCGGTTGTTGCTGCACTAGCAGCACAAGCTCTGGCGGTATCAGCAGTATTTGCTGACACAATAGCTGCATCAGCGTTGCTTTTTGCTATTCCTCTTTGCAAATCTGCTGCTGCAGCAGCACTAGCAGAGCAAGACCTGGCAGTTTCTGCTGCTGTGGCAGATGAAGCAGAACAAGCTCTAGCGGTATCAGCGGCTGTTGCTGAGTTAGAAGCAGCTGTAGCTGCTGAGGCGGAACAAGCTCTAGCGGTGTTAGCAGCTGTAGCAGCACTAGCAGAACAAGACCTAGCAGTATCAGCGGCTGTAGCGGCTGAGACAGCACTAGCTCTAGCGGTATTAGCAGCTGTAGCTGCTGAGGCAGAACAAGACCTCTTTCCATCTGCTGCTGTGGCAGCACTAGCAGAACAAGACCTAGCAGCATCTGCTGCGCTAGCAGCGCTGGCAGCACTATTAATATATGGCTCTACGCCAAGGTCAGCAAATATGGCAGAGCTTGCTGCACAAGCAGCGGCACTAGCAGAACAAGCGGCTGCACTAGCAGCGCTGGCAGATTTCTGTATTACGGTATCAATGCTTTCGCCAGAATCCTTAAGAACTGTTCCATTTGTACTATCAAATACAGGGATATTATTCACTACAGAAGTTGTACCATTAAATACTATCTGATATTCGCTTCCGCCAATAATATCGAAATTGTCTTTGTCATATGCATTTGGGTCAGGCGATGGGGTGTTCTTACATATAAGCATGTCGCCCTTGTTTACGTTATATTTTACTTGTACACCAGAGTCGCTTTCAAGATTGAATTTTGCAGTTGCTATATAAGTATCACCCTGATTGAAAGGCTTCTTATTTTTTAAAGCATTTAAGCTACCAACTGTTCCTTCATAAGTCATTGCCTTAGTGTCTTCAAGAATATCGCTCTTTACTCTAAGAACAAAGTTTTTAACAGCTAATGTAGAAGGTGAATTATTATTTGTCACGCTATCCCAAGCAGAAGCAGAGCACGCAGCATCAAAATGGTCGAAGCCTACAGGAGTAGCGCTGATTTTACCATCTGTCTCGACAACAAATCTGATGTAGCTTCCATTTGCGCCGATTTGGGCAACATCAAGCGCATTGATTGCAGACCTTACTGCATGTTCGGTTGGAGGAACGTTATCTGCCTCTGTAGTGCTTGCCTTAATTGATGTTGCAAAGTTTGTAGTTGAAGCTGAAATATATCCCTGCCTTTGTTCTACTTTGGAAATATATGCTCCAGTTGAGCCAAATGGGCCTGTGCTTAATGCTGTAAGCCCGGCGTTTGCTTCATCAATTCTTCCATCAAGTCTCTTAATCTGTTCTGTAACGGCACGAACTGTAGGGGCTGTATCAACTCTTCCGGCGTAAGAGCCTGAGCTTGCTGAAACTGAGTTTACATAACTGGCGATAGTTGCATTCTCAAAAGCAGCTTTGCTGGCTTTTATCGCTCCAGAAGATTGTGTTACTTGTAACAAATATGTTCCATCAGCGACTCCAGTTTGTGTTTGAGAATGACTATAGTTTGTATTATCAATCCTATTGTCAATTACAGCTGCTTTATAGTCTGTATAATTTTTAACAGCTTGAGAAGTTGGTGTGTTTAAATCAGAAGGAGCGCCAGAAGACCAGGTGCCAGCTGCTGTTCCGCCCTGATAGCTGTATGTATCAAATTTCTTGGAAGTAGTGAGAATTTTTCCGTTGTTCTGGGTAATTGAATCAAAATAATATCCAGCTGCTCCAGAGCTATAATCCAAAGCGTCAAGTGCTGTTGTAACGAACTCTCCAAGCTTGTTATAAACAGCCAAAGATGTAGGAACTGCATTTGGATTGTTTGTAACTGTATCAACTAAATCAATTGTCTCTCCGGAGATTTTACCATTAGTCTCTTCAACCTTTTTTACAAGTTTGGTTGTTCCACCGACTTCTCCATCCAAACTGTTTATTGCGTTATAGATTGCTTCTGAAGTTGGAACTTTATTTGGCGAACTCGATAAATTACTGTCTAATTCAATTGCTGTAGCAGATATTTTTCCGTTTGCCTGTGAAACTGATTGTACAAGACGACCTGTTCCGCCAACCTCATTTAAGTCTAAGCCATTTATTTTACTTTCTACAAAAGTCTTTATTGCAGAAGTTGTAGGCGCTTTGGTTGAATTGTTTTCTATGTCTGTTTCAAGAGTCTCTTCTACTGGAACAATTATTCCATTCTCTTCTGAAATTTGCTTTATATATTTTCCGTTTCCACCATATGTTCCTGTTGTATCAAGAGCATCAATAGCTGCAGTAATTGACGAACTCAATGAAGCTTCGCTGGCTTTTGCACGAGAAGCTTCAGAGGCAATTGCTTCAGCCAAGGAGGCTTCTGAAGATGCGGCTCTTGAGGCCTCAGAAGACACTAAAGAAGCGTTAGAAGAAGCGGCTTCTTTTAAAGGAGCGCGTAATGCTCCTACGGTTGTTTTTGCCATGGTCGCAAGACTGGCGCTGTCTGCAGTTTGAACAACAATTATATTGGAATCGTCTACTGAGTCAACAGAGGTTATAGTGTTAAAATAGGTCTTTGTATTTGCCATTTATTATCTCCTAAAGGCCAAAATTATACATAATTATCTTTAATTACCTTGGTTGTTAGCTCTATAAAAAAAGACCGCCCTAAGCGGTCTTAAATATTTTACTGTCTATATGTCTATAATAAAAACTGTTAAGTAGGTATTTTCCTAGATAGAACAAAAACCTTGAATATGGATAAACATGACAAGCGGCTATATTAAGAAATATTAAGCATGTAAGTAATTCAGCCTGTTCCAGTATGAAGTTTCTTTCAATGTAGTTTTTAAGGTCATTCTCGCATTCGGTATCTATAAATGTTCTGTCTATGTCTATTTTGATTGAGTTTCTTCCGACATTTTCAACTGTGAACCTCATATCTTTAACCATCATATGATTGACTATTAAAGAGTGCCACATTTTAGCAAGGTCATAATAGGCATCGCCTATTTCAGACTTGCCGAAGTTTTGCCTCCAATCAAGTAACACGAAATTGTCTTTTTGAATTAATATGTTTTCAAGATGAAAGTCTCCATGATAGTTTTTTGTAAAAACTCCGTTTTTTGAAATGTATTCCCAATTGATTAATTTAACAAGGTCTAGAGCCGACCTACACGCAAGTCCATTTATAAAAACAGGCTCTCCATCTGATTCTCCATTTTCATCGCAAAATTTATTTATTCTGGAAATTGTTTTATCTCTATAAAAATCAGTATAAATTCTTAAAGCTTCTTCGTCTGTTAGTTTTTCCTCTTTAAACCTGAAGAACCCATCAAGGAGACGGTCAAAAACACTTATATCTATTTCCCTGGAAGCTATTATCCCAGGTTCTCTTTTATAGACATAAACATTCTCATCATGATAAAGAAGCTTCGGTATTTTCATTCCGGCCTTTTTTTGGCCATCAGAAAGTAATGTGCCAAATCTTTTTACCCTATCAGATATAAACTTTTTATCAATATGGAATTTGATAACTCTGCTATCAATAAACCAAATTGCCTCGTCTGGTTTTTCCAGTACTGTTTCTTCCATTCTTCTTGAGTATTCGATTTTGGCTTTTTCAAACAGCTCTTTATTGCCTGTGTCAATCCATCTTTCTGCAGGATAAATTATTATGTTATCGAGATTGTTTAAACCGATTACCTCTCCTTCATTTATAAAAGTTTCTCTATTAGAACGAAAAGCGTCCCAAAAGTTTTCATAGTCTTTTACGAAGCAAACTCCAGTATAAGGATAAGAAAATTTATATCCAATTGAAGATTTTGGAAGAATCATCGTCAAGCTGTTATCATTCTTATTTCCTATAGCGTGTCTATAACTTCTGGAATCTTGCTCGTGGCTGCCGACTATAATCCAGTTGTTATCATAAAGCATGTCATTTATGTCGTTTTCTAATAGCGTGTCATTGGGCCAGAAGATAAACGGCTTTTGTAAATAATCATATGCTTTTGAAAGAGAATAACCTAGACCGCTTCTTGGGCCTTCATAAATATCAACCTCGACAAATTTTATATTCCAGTCAGGATAGCATGCTTTGACTACCTGCCTGAGTAAGTCTCCTTTATATCCAAGAAGAATTATAATCTCATCTTCCTTGGTGAAATGTTCTATAATGTAAGAGATTACAGGCTTGGGGCCAAGCGTACACATGGCTTTGTTATAGTTTTTAGTAAAATCGCCGAGACGTGAGCCTGTACCGGCAGAAGGAATTACTACTGTTCTCATTCTATTTCCTTTGGAGCGTTAATAGGGCATACTGACACAAATCTGTTTTTATCTGAGATAATTACATAATCTATGGAATCAAGACTCCAACCGTCTTTTTCCCAAATCTCTTCGTTTTCAGTGTCTTCCTCTTTATACCATCCCGGAGGAAGCGCTATCATCATATCATATTCAGGGTCATAAGTTTCAAGCTTTTTTATAAGTTCTTTTACTTTCATTGCATTGCCTCTTCAATTCTGCGGATATTGAATTTAATCATTTCCTCTCTATCCATGAGGCAGGTATCATCATCTATTTTAAACAAAGTGGATGAGCCGCAGACAACCTTATCTGCTCCCTTGCAAGAACTGAATATAATATTCAAGTCTTTTGTAAGTTCACCTATTGAATTGAAATCTATTCCTCCGTCAAGAAATACAGGAATGTCATCATGCTTTATTATACGCTCAATTATACATCTGTGTTGTATCATCTTCTCTTTTAAGATTTCAGGCCAGGACCTTGTTCCCAGAACCCCAGGGCTGATACCCATAAACATAACACCATTGACAAGATTTGTATTAATCAAAGATTCGTTTGTATCTGTCCCTATATTATAAACTATCCCTTTCTTTACATCATGTTCACAGAGCTTCTGCAATATTCTCACGGGGTCAGAAACTGCTTCATAATGGAAGAAAACCCAGTCTGAGAACGGAGCTATTACATCTATACACTGATATGGATTTTGAACCATAAGATGAGAATCTATATGAACATTGTCGCCGTACCTGTTTTTTATCCACTTTATCAGCTCTGGACTTATTCCAAGCCTCGGAACAAATGTATTGTCCATAAAATCGGCATGAAGAGAATTTATTCCGTTATCAAGAAGTGTGTCTATATCTGTTTTTATATCAGATAAATCCATGCAAATAAGTGAAGCGGTTATTTTATTTAACATTCTTTAAATTCCTGTTTATTTTTATTTTTCCTAAATATTTTATAGGTATATTTGGCGATTTGATGTTTTTTAATTTATTCAGGTCAATAAATTTCTTATCATAATCCATATTACATACAAGTAACCAATCTGAAAAAACTATCATGTTTTCATTCGACATTGAAGTGGTACCTCTTTGTTTTTTCAGTGTCCATATTCAAATCATCAGCGATTCTTTTTGCTATTATATCAAACAAAATATATGTAGCCTGCTCATTAAGAGTACTCATAAGCTGGATTGAATTTATTTTTTCAATTGAATCAGCTGAATTTAAGCCACCGTTGCAAGGTTTAAATGTTACAGCAAGATTAGCCATTCTAGCCATGCTTGAATCTTTGTCTCCTGTGACTACTGCTGCAGCGCATCCGGTTTTTTCAATGGCTTTTTTCATAAATGTCTTTACCATTGTGGTTTCACCAGAACCACTTGATACAAGAAGCAAATCGAATTCGGTTAATGGCGGGATATATGTGTCATCTACGTAGTACGCATTTATGCCAAGATGATTAAGGCGCATTATGAATGCTTTAACACTTAACCCCATTCTTCCAGCCCCGTAGCCGACAACCTTATCAGACGACTCAATCATTTCAACAAGTTTATCTACATCTTTATCGTCTATTGAGTCAAGTACTTGCTTTATTTCATTTAGAATTTCTTTTTCGTATATCATATAATCCCATCTCATAAGTTTTTAATTCGCATGGTTTGTTGTCAAGCTCTAAGGAAGCGCCTGTTATCAGCTCTACAGAATTCATTTTCAAGACGTTTTTCATAATCCAAAAACAAGCTTCGGCAACCGCTCTGTTTCCTCCACCTGTTGTAGTAACATAATCGGCTGCTTCTTTTGCATAAGGTGAAGAAGTATCTGTGGCTATGCCATACTTACACAATTTTAATACAGGCACATCCATGAAAGAATCTCCCATATAAATTGCATTTGAAACACCAAACACTTTGGCAATAAAATCAAGCCTTTCTTGCGTATCCATATAGTAGATTGGAAAGCCCATATGGTTAGCCCTGCTTTCTGAAATTTTATAGCCTTTGCCGTCCTTAGAAAAAAGAACTACAGGCATATATCTTGCAAGAATTTTAAGAGCATCAGCATCGTCTGGGCCAAATTCTTTATAAGCTTTATTTCCTTCGGCGTCCCACAAAAACTTTCCATCAGTGAGAACACCGTCAACATCTAAAGCAAAAACATAATTATTATCCATAAAATTATATAAGAAATAAAAACCCAGCTTTTAGGCTGGGTTTGTAACATGTTAAGTTGCGTTTTAGGATGCTGTTCCTGTTGTGCCAGAGAACACAAGCTGTTTTCCAGTACCGGTAAAGCTTCCAGAAGCCGTATGTGTAAGTGTCGCTGCAGTACCAGTGAAACTTCCTGAAGCTGTATGCGATAATGTAGCCGCAGTACCAGTAAAACTTCCTGACCTTGTATGTGAAAGCGTTGCTGCCGAACCAGAGAACACAAGCTGTTTTCCAGTACCGGTAAAGCTTCCAGAAGCCGTATGTGTAAGTGTCGCTGCAGTACCAGTGAAACTTCCTGACCTTGTATGCGATAATGTAGCTGCTGAGCCAGAGAACACAAGCTGTTTTCCAGTACCAGTAAAGCTTCCAGACCTTGTGTGCGATAATGTAGCTGCAGTACCAGTAAAACTTCCTGACCTTGTATGTGAAAGCGTTGCTTTTGTACCAGTAAAGCTTCCAGACCTTGTGTGTGACAATGTAGCTGCCGAACCAGAGAAACTTCCAGAAGCAGAAACACCTAATGCCAAAGTTTTAGTTCCAGATGTGTATGTTGCGCTTAATGATGGCGATACGCTTACAGTTCCTGTTGGAGTATAAGAGTGGTCAGTAATACTTACAGACACAGTTCCTGTTGGAGTATAAGAGTGGTCAGTAATACTTACAGACACAGTTCCTGTTGGAGTATAAGAGT
>ODAI010453295.1_pt1 | contig 114316 bp, 91 predicted proteins | sample 1539321 | NCBI WGS metagenome assembly ODAI01 (sample SAMN02144231, study PRJEB22623) | gut metagenome | biome: sheep rumen | host: Ovis aries | place: New Zealand
CGGCAAACCTGATGCAAGCATCATTTTGCTCTCGCTGTTAGAAAAGTTAGTCTTTTGATGACTTTTCGTCACGACTCGGCAAACCTGATGCAAGCATCATTTTGCTCTCGCTGTTAGAAAAGTTCAAGTTGCTGGTATGGAGCGTTTGGCTTCTTCTCTTTTTTACATGAGAAGATTTGAATATCTCCGAATTGTTTGTCGGTAATACACAGAATTCCGACGTGTCCGAGTTCAGGAAGTAAAGATTTAACTCTTTTTATATGTACCTGAGCGTTCTCCATACTGGCGCAATGACGAATGTACATAGAGAACTGGAACATCGTGAAGCCATCCCCCATGATGTCCTTACGGAACTTGGCTGCTGCTTTTCGTTCCTTCTTGGTGTCTGTTGGCAAGTCGTACATCACAAGCACCCACATAACTCTATATTCGTTTAAACGTTCTATCATACGAACTCAGGATAGGCAATCTTGCGGATTTCTCCGTTGAAGCATTTGGCAAGGCTGGCTGTTGTCTGTCCCACAGCCACCATGAGAGGACTTCTTTTGCCGCTTATACGAACATCAAGTACGGGTATGCTGAGCATTTCTCGTTTTAGTTCAGTCGTCAGCGTTTCCCCAATCTCCATCCGCTCTCTAACGTTGATGACCAAATCATCTACAAAAGGACGGTATGGTTCCATGATGTCATCGGCAAGACAAAAGGCATTGTAGCGGTTGTGATGGTGAATTCCATATATAGGTAGTAGCCCACTGGCAACAAGAGATCGAGCAACAACGCCACGCAGAATGGCATAGCCATAGTTGAGCAAGTTGTTTGGTGCTTCACCCTCTTGTGCACGAATGAATCCAGGTCTGTCCTTGAAGATGTTCTTCCAATAGTAGACCGCTGCTTGTGCTTCGTAATTGTCAGGATCTCCACTTTTTACATCCCGTGCCATTACTTGGAGTGGGGCATAAGACTTCGGGGTGTTTTTCTGCAAGCAGAACGCTTGGTTCTCTATCTTTGCTTTCACTGTCTGCTGCCACAGTTGCTTGCGAAGGGGTAGGGAGGCTTCTATCTGATTGCGAAAACGTTCGTTATAGAGCGTATGTCCTTCAAGTGGCAGCAGCAATCCTGTAGGCATGCGCTTTGCATCACAGGTGATGACAGCCGTAGTGTTGTCAAGTAGAGCCGCCATCAGTCCCTGTGTAATCGTTATCTGTTGGTTGTCGAGCACCATCACTCCGATATCCTCAATCGGAATTGTCCTGACGCTCTCCTTCTTGATGACGTCAGGCAGGTCGTTCTTCTCCACTTCAGGCAATTTTACTACCAGTTGCTTGTTTTTCAATGACAGGTAGGCAGGATTGCCGAAATACAAGGTCTTCTTGATCATAGGCTATTCTAATTGTTTCTTCTGTTTCGGAGGTGGAAGAAAGTTGTTAGGATTAGATACACTTCTTCCCAATTCTTTCTCAGTTTCCTTGCGTGCTATGCCTGCAACGTTACCTCCTCTTTGAGCTACTTTCTTGCTCTCCTTGAATGTTTCAGGTTGTTCTTTTTCAGAAATCTCAGTTGTCACTCTTTCGCCAAGCATCGTGAAGATGAGTTCAAGATCATCCATGTGGTCGCGTAAGTTTTGGCTTTTCTTAGTCAACCCTTTAAACTCTTTATATTGAGAAGGGGTCATGCCAAACGTTGCTTTTGATATTTCAGCAGTAAGAATGGCGTAATCCTTTTCTTCTGTGATTCCTCGTTTTTTCCATTCATCAGTCAGATTCTGTCGTATGGCAATTCCACGTAGTCGCTTGTCAATCCAGTCTTTCGGATATCCTTTTTGTTCATAAATAAGTTTCATCCTTTCCTGTGCCAGTTCCGGATTCTCTATTTCCTGCACACGCTCATATCCTACCTGTGCCAACCATAACTTAAACGGTTCAGCTTTTGGTGATGGGATAGACTGGATAATGCGAAATAGGTCTTTGACGTTAGCAGCTAACGTTTTTCTTTTTTTTCCTGTATCTGTGTACATATTTACCTGGGGACAATTTGTCCCCAGGAAGGCTCCTAATGCTTGGTCGCGTTTACGCATTTTCTTTAAATAGTCCGTTGGATTTGCGGAGTCTGTTAATGCCCCAACTACGTCAACTACAGAGAAATACCATTGTTCTTCCTCATCGTTCCAAACAGAACGTATCTTTTTATCTTGAAAAAGTTTGATGTTGCTCATAATAGTTAATTATTTGGATAACTCTTACGCAAAAATCTTTGTTATTATGCCAAGACGATTGACTTGAAGTTTAAGACATGAACCTTTTATGCTTATTTTATTATCAGTAAGTTCGACTTTATTTAAAGATCCGTATTCTTTTCCATTTGATATAGTATTGGCTATGCTTACTGGGATATAAAAACTTCTATTAGTTGAGCACGATACGAACTTCCATATATTATCAATATTTCTTATCTCATCTACATGTTCTCCTTCATCAGGGACATAGACTAAATCACCAGGTGACAGGACGAATAGTAATTTATTTCCATCTTCGTTTATTGTTGGTGCAACTTGTTCACCTGTTTTTAGTCTTTCAACAGCAACGTTAAAAGGAATACTTTCATAGCTGCGGTTCCCTTCCTCATCTTCATATATTGCAAAGAAAAGGTTAGTACCTTTGTCTGCTTCTACGAATTTCTTAGTTTTATTTCCTGTATCTCCTACAGGGAATTTTAATCCAAACGATTCCGTCTTTCGTACTTTTAGAATAGGCTTATGGTCTTTGCCGTTATTCAACTCCTTAATATGTGCATTCATATAGGCAATGCCCTCAGGTGTGAAAGCTATCTTGGGGTCGTTGCCGTTGTTGGCAAGGTGTTGCAGAAGGATTTTTTGTATTCCAGTATCTGTTATGGATTTAATAGTTTTTTCGTCAAACGAGGTGTCGAGCATAACTCGCTTTGCAGACAAGTCTGCTACATCTGGTGTATAGTATATTTCTATACGGCTAATATCTTTTTTACCTACTTTATATTTTCTGTCTTTGAAGTACTTTAAGATAGTTTTCTTCTCGTAAAGTTTTCCATAGTTGGAAACAACTGCTTTTATTTCTTTGCGTATTTCTTTGTCAACAATCATATTGATACAGTCAAGAGCATCGACCAGTTTTACGGTCTTCTTTGTCTGTAGTCTTACAGCTCCAGATAAGCCCGCTTTGTGTAACGATTTCCTAATTGCCCATCCATCGCCCTTCGTCTGCCGTGCAAGAACCTTCTTCCCGTTCTCATAATGCCAATAGAAATTGGTCATTTTGTTGATGACGCGCAGGTTCTGTTTGAAACTGACGATAATAGAGGACAATTCGCTTCTAACGTCTTGTACAAATGTTTCCCAAGGTTTGTTGAATTGCCAGATGTAGTTACCCCGATCGTCAGTCTTTACTTTTGTGCAGAGCTTGTGCTGTAAGTCATAGCGCAGATCTTTTTCTGAGGATAGTGCAGCCTTGTTGTTAAGGTAGTTTACATGGTTACGAGTAGTACATGCTATTACAATAGCATCCATTGCGTGGTGGCGGTGGTCAATCCTTTTTTTGCTGAAACCACGTGATATTTCCAGAGGAACATCGATTTGGAAGTATTGTTTGCCATTCCGACTTACGAATTTACCATAATTATTTGTTCCTGTAAGTGAGTTGAGTCTTTGGAAACGAGGCGCAATGATGTCGTTCCATACAGAATTTACTCCCCATTCTTTTTTCAGACGGTCTGTAATTTTTCCAGTAGTGACGATGACATTTTTCGATGTTGCCTCGGCTTCATTTTCTTCACGGACGAGTCTGGATAGAATAGCAATTGTCTTGCGTGCTATATATCTGCTATCATTTAGTTGTCGTTCAATGAAGCTATCAGGAATATCCTCCATCAGTAATTTTTTCATTTTCCCCTTATTGCCGGAGTAATGTTGTTTGACAAAATCCTCATATTGGACTTTATCTAAAAGCTTAATTTGTGTTCCTAAATTACCTTGTATGATTTCCCCACCATGTTTAGTGATAAACTCATAACCGAGCATGCGGTCTTTTAGTTTGTTTACTTCACTTTCGCAAATTACTTTGTTACTAAGAGAGTCATCAAAATAGCGTGACTGAGGAATGACATGTTCTATTTCGTAAGCAGATGTGAAGAGTTTTGATAGCGGTATAGGCTGCCCTGTATAAGGAGACTTGTATTTTTGTTCAAGCCATAGCCGATAACGCATGATTTCCGACTGGCTGACATGCTTGGTGGGATTGCCGAGATTGTCGGCAATCATTTGAATGTCTTCCGAATCATCATCATTACCCATATTGGCGAGGGCATTCTCTTCATATATCTTGAAGATTTCCTGTTGGGAAGGAGAGTTGGGGTGTACACCTTCTATTTTATATTCTGGATTTAAAAATTCCTGAAGTAATAAACGGATGCGTAAGTTAGTTTGTTCGTTCTTACGAATTCTGTCTGTGCTATCTTTACGCTCCTGATTACTTTTCTTTAAGTCGCGTCCCATCTCGACATGAACTTCGGCTATCTCACCATAAGTTTTCCATATGTCACGAACCACCCTCATCGTTTCTCCTAAGACAGATTCGACGACAGGATTACGTAAGGAGTGCTGCTTGAATTCATATTCAAGATAACGGTCAATATCCTCTGGTTTAGTCCATCTGTCAGTATTGGCAGCTTCCGAAAATCTGCCATATACTTCGTAACAAGCATCATGAAGTCTTATGCCTTTTCGCATATAAGGTAAAAGTTTCTTGATCGCTTTCTCTGAATACGCCCCATAGTTATTGTCGAATGGCTCAATATGCTCAAAGGCTTTCACAAAAGGTTCCGTGTCAATACTGTTCTTCTTTGCAAATGATGTTAGTGCTTTTCTTAGTACGATGATGTCATCTATAGAATATAAAATATGCCACAATGCAATTTCTTGTTCGAGAGTTAACTGCTTGTATCCAATGTCTGCGAGCTGTTTGTTAATAGTATAGTGAGTCTCATTACATGGATAAGACTTGTCTTCGACATAATTCCATCTGTATTCTGAAGCATTCTTCCCAATATTGAATAACGGGTTTCGAAGTAGTTCCTTTTCGTTGATTTCTTCTTTCTCATACAACCAATCGAAAAGAGCATTATAGTCTTCTTGTGTGCTCAGATAGTCAGACGTAACGTCAACATCGGTCTTCAGCATTCCATTGACGACTTTCTCCCGTTTGAATATCTTTAAGTTTTGTAAGAATTGGCGAAGTCGGAATTCTTGGAACAGGGGATGTGACTTAGGAATACATTTGATAGGTTTGTTAACAATCTCTCCTGTTTCTTTATCGATATAGTGGTAGTGTTCAAATGGGCAGTTGGCAATTTCAGACTTCTTACTCTTCAAGGGTCGCTGATAGAAGATAATATCATCAACAAAGAGTTTGGTAAATGATTTGTCCATGATGGATTGTACATGCGCTTCATTCTGATGGTACAATTCACGGACACACTTCTCATAAAGAATTCGGTCTTGCAGTTCTGGGATGAATTCTGTTTGTCTATTAAGAATTCTCTCAAACTCATCTTTATAGAAAGGTCTGTCTATTACTCTTATCAGTTTTCCCTTGATTTTTATTTCTGGGTTAGCAAGCAATTCTTCATAGATATATTCGCCAACAGTTTTACCGCTTTCCTTGATGGCTTTTTCAGATCTCTTTTTCAAGAGTTTCCATTCGTCGGCTGGTGGGGTGCTTATGCTTATTTTGGGGTTACCATCTTTATCAGTTTTGATTTTACCATCCTTGTCATAAGATGTTGTAACAATAACCTCAACCATATCGCCAACTTTCCTTGGAGCAACAGGTCCGGATTTTCTTTGCTTTGCACCATTCTCGTAAGTTATTTCATACCAGAATATTCCTTTCCTTTTCTTATCTTCATTTGTCTTTTCAACACTTGTGACCTGAAGTATCTTGTATTCTTCACCATCGGTGGTCTTGGTTTCATCTTCCATTCCACGTAATTGGTAATAGCCACGCTTTGTGTTAAAATTCAGAATCAACCATGCTAATTCCTCTTTCTTAATAGGCTGATATAAAGCTTTTTTGCGAAGATAGAAAATAGTCCAGTCGTATGGAATCCGTTTACCGTTCTCTGTTAGTTGTGGATGCTTCTGAGCAAATTCTGTAATCATCTCGTTGAATGAATCCATAAAAATAAATTCATTCTTGTTTTCCTCAGTTTTTTTATAGGGTAATAAAGGTTCGCAGTGGTCAATAAAACGACCTGGATGTTTATCGAAATCTATTTGTTGTTTAAAGTGTTCAGGCAGAAAACCAAGTACATTTAAAACCCTGAGCAGTCTTTCTCTTCGTAAGATTGCTCGTTCATATAGACGACGAGTACCTCTAAAGCCTGTTCTTGCAGCTGCTGCAGATTGTAGGTTACCAGTTTCATATTCACTCATCGCCCTTGCATCCATCGGGATAATTCTACTACCAGCCTTTATAATAGCATTATTGTTTCCATCTACTAATGCCCATCCTATACTGTTCGTACCTAAATCGAGACCTAATATTCTTTTCATATTGCTTAGATTTTAGTTAATTTGCGACAAAGGTAAACTTTTTCTTTAAAACATTTGCATGTTTGAAGGATTTTTTGTTTCTTTGCAGCACGAAATTTAGCTAATCACAATAAGGATTATTCCGTTGTGAAAACAAATGGGCGGGGCGACTCGTCCTTTCTTTTTAAGATTAGTTGATGAAGGGCTTCTTCCTTGGTAAGTTTTTTTACGATTACCTCTTGCGAAAGGCAGTACTTATATTAATTGTGCAGGTGGTATTCCGTCCATGGAATTCCAGGACGATGTTGTGGATGGGCGTTGAGGGATATGGCTTTGGCTGGCGGGAAGTTGTCATTTCTTCCTGAATGTCATGATTTTTGTTTTCATCGTTGTCAGATTTTTATAAGGGAAGTTATCGCGTAAAGAGCCGCGATAACCTCCCGGAAATGCTATAACATATAATACTTCGTCAGGGGATAGGTTCTCTCCCAGTCTACAATCTTTACGTCGGCTTCCTTTGCCGGATGGATGTCGAACTCGTCGAGCACCATCACCTTCTTGTCCTCCAGGTCGTAGAGCGGCCACTCCTTCGCCTTGCCGTCGGGTGAGATGTCTGCCGTGAGCGACGGGTTGCCGGTCTTGGCAAACTGTACCCACATCTGGCGCATGGTCTTGCAGAAGGTTTCATCGAACGCCCGTCCCGTGTCGGCGGTGAACTCCGGGTGGTTGAACACGATGGAAAGCTCTATGGCATGTCCGCATTTCATGATCGGGTCGGGCGACTCGGGCGTGAAGTAGTAGGTGAAACATTTGCCGCCGCCCTTGGTCTGTTCCTCCGAAATCCTGATGATCGGCGCAATGAACCAGCTCTGGCTGAACAGCCGGCTGTCGGGTTGGTAGCTGTCGCCTACCACTTCGCTCATGTAGCTCTCTGCCAGCGCCTTCTCTTCAGGCGGCAGCTGGGCAAACTTCTCCTTCTTGCGGCCGGTAACCCACGTGTCCCAGCCTTCCAGTCCGAAGCTGTAGACGAAGAAGTCCATTTCGTCCTTGTTGCAGCCCACGAGGATTTCTATATCCTTGGCAGCGCCGTTGGCGTATGCTTCATACGTGTCTGTGGGCAGAATCCTGCCGTCTCTTTCCGGAACCTGCTTGGCAAAGAGTCCCGACGCGGCTTCCAGGAACTTCTCTCCATCGACCTTCAGCAGGTCGGCAACGTTCTTGCAGCCGAGTGTTTCCATCAGTTTGTCGGTACACCCGGCAGCCTCTTCGGGTGTCCTTGTCTGGTTGATGGAGCCGCTTTCGGCAATGAGGCGCTTGAAATACTGTTGTGAGCCTTTGACGAGCGGAAGCAAGGTACAGCTTGCGGCACCTGCCGACTCGCCAAAGAGGGTTACGTTGTCGGGGTCTCCGCCGAAGCCTGCGATGTTTTCATGTACCCATTTCAGCGCCTTTACCTGATCCAGCAGTCCCAGGTTCTGCGCGTCGGGGTAGTCCTTGCCGTCAGGCAGGTGGGACAGGTGCAGGAATCCCATCACGCCGAGCCTGTAGGCGATGGTGACGACGATGACCTCCGGGTGCTCTTTCACGAGATTGACACAGTCGAACATCGGGTCGATGGTGCCTCCAGCCTCGAAAGCTCCGCCGTGAATCCACACCATGACGGGCTTCTTCGTCGGCTGCCCGTTTGTCTCTTCCGCCTTAAAGATGTTCAGATACAGGCAGTCTTCGTCCATATAGTAGAGGGACCCCGTCTCCAGTTGTCCGTTGCCGAAGGCGCTCTTCGCATTGTAATACGCCTCATAGACGCCATCCCTCGGACTGATGTCTACGGGTGCTTTCCATCGCAGCTCTCCCACAGGTTGCTTTCCTACATACGGAATGCCCCTGTAGGTAATGATGTTCTCCTGCTTCTTGCCGACGAACGTGCCGTTGATACACTTCACCGCCAGCGACTTGTCGTAATTGCCGTCGCTAATCGGTCTGTTCTCTCCACCGTACATGCCCTTCAGGGCTTCTCTAATCTCATGTGGTTCCATCATACAATTCTTTTGTTTAGGTTGGTGATTTTAGTCTGATTCCGTCACGAAGCAAGCCACCAGTCCGTAGGTAATCGTGGGGCGTATCCATATTTCCGTCATCAGGTAGGGCTTCGCCTCGCCAACGTACTCTTCGATGAAGATGTCATAGTTGTAGAGTGCGGCGATGATGACGTCTACAATAAAGATGAACCACAGGTTGGCTTTGGAATAAGTCTTCCACTCCTTGCGGGCATAGAAGTAGGTAAGCATCAGGATAAGGTACACCGAGAGCGTAAGGCACGCCAGATGAAGGGCGTAGGTAGCCAGCGGGGGAGGGAAGAGGATGTCGCGCAACAATACCGTTATAGCCACGCACACCGAGCTCCAGTAGTTGAACTTGTCGGTAGAGAGGCGGTTGAAGAAGTACATCCACATCATGACGATGCAGGCTATGTAGAACATGTTAAGGATGATTTCTTCGCCAGCCTCATACAGTCCGAAAAGAGCTACGGCATAGAGCATGACACCTACAGACAGCATGGCTGACACGGCAGTCACGATGACATTAAAGATGTTGGCTTTCTTCTTGAATCTTGTTTCCATATTTAGACTTGGTTATTCATTTCGCAAAGATATGAAAAAAGTGAGAAAACGCCAAAACAATTCCCTTATAATATGTGGTTTTTGCTGTTGACACAAACCCTTCACAGCGTCGTAACTCGCTGAAAGACAGTCGGATGCTGTGAAGGGTTTGCTTGTGGTTGATAATTGACAATTGATAATTCACAATTGACAATTCACAATTGACAATTCACAATTGATAATTATTCAAGTTTCGCATTCGCTCCACTTATGGAGTTAGAGGAAGTCAGAAGAATTTATCGGCCTTCGGCCTTATGGAGTCAGAAGCCGTTAGTATCGCATTCTGAGTCTCCAGCTGATAAATCTATCGACTTTTCGCTCGACCTTTGGTCGCTTCGCTTGCGAAGAACTACTTCTTCATTAGCTCCGCTCGACTTTAATTCGCTTTCCTTTGGAAAGAACTTCCGATGAAGCTTTTCTCAAACCTTTTGACACGTGTCGGAAAACCTTCTGACACGTGTCAAAAACGTTTCCGACACGTGTCAAAAGGTTTTAATGAGTCTGTTTCGTGACAACATCGAAAGTTTTTTTTATGTTTATCCGATGGAAGAAAGGGAACAGGTAGACCTGAATGTGGGATATGCAAACCCTTCACAATATTCGGCTGACAGCCAGACGGTTACGGGCGTGTGAAGGGTTTTTGCGAAATAAAAAAACGAGAAAGTATCTTGGCAGATACATCCTCGCTTTGCGTTGATGATGTTTTCTTCATGTAATTTTTTCATGCCTGCAACAAAAAAGAGGGCAACACCCAGTCGGCATTGCCCTCTCTCTTAGTATTTTTACGTGTGCGTTTTAGTTTAATCCGCGGTTGATCATCGTAGCGTTCAGATAGATCAAGTACTTGTGATACTGCTGCTCACTCAGCACATAGTGCATGTAGCTCAGGTTCTTCTTCACAGCCTTGTTCTTCATTTCGCTGCGCTTGTCTGCCGAAGCCTTGGCAGCGGCACCCATCTCCTTGTTGAAGATGCGGTTGATGTCTTCTACTGCCTCAGCCTGATCGTCATTCAGTTTCAGTGCGTTGGTCATGGAGTAGACGCTGAAGTTCATCTCGTAAGCGTTCATCTCGTTCTCCATGTCTGCCATTTCGCTCTTGGCGAATGTCATTGTCATGCTCAGCATGGCAACAACTGCTAAAATCATTCTTTTCATCTTTTTACCCTTTCTTTAAATTTTTAATTTTAAATCCTGAATCATTACGGGCTTCACAGCCCCTTTCTTTCACTTTCTTTTTACCTTATATTATCCTTTTTGTTGACTTATAAAAGTCGTTATCCTTTGTCTTTTGACGGTGCAAAGGTACGACCGTGTGCGTACACATCAAACTTTTTCGGGGTAAAACTTTGAAAAATGCTCGATTTATTGACGTAGGTCAAAAACTTAGGGCAAAGCTAACTTGCAGGAATACTTTTAACCGCAGATTACATGGATTGCACCGAAGAGTAGGCGTGACAAACCATGAAAATCATTAGGCGGTTTTACATAAAAGTCATATCTTTGCATGACGAGAACCTGCCAAGTCTTTTCACAAAGATTAAATCGGCGGGCTGTTTTTTATGGTATTATCGCTTTACATTTTCCTCGTCAGAACTGTATGATAAGTATATGACACGAAAAGATGTTGAATGTCTGTTCAAGACATACTACACACAGATGTATCATCTGGCACTCACACTGCTCTTCGACGAGGCGGAGAGCAAGGATGTGGTGAGTGAGGTGTTCACCACTCTGCTCAGTAGTAGTACCGTCATGAAGGCAGACCATGCGAGAGCATTCCTGTTGACGAGTGTCCGTCACCGCTGCCTGAATGTGTTGCAGCACAAGCAAGTGAAGGAACGGTTCGCACGTCTGCTTACAGGAGACAGCGACAAACTCGTCTGCAACGATGCGGTAGATGAGCAAATACAGATGGAGGAACTGATGCGTTACTTGCAGGACAGCCTGCCGCCAATGAGCCTGGAGATATTCCGTCTGCGTTATCTGCAAGAGATGACCTGTCAGGAAGTGGCTGAGGCACTACATATCAGTCGTCAGACCGTTCACACTCACCTGAAGCAGACATTGGAGAGAATCAAAGCGTATTTTAATTCAAACTCAAAAGCGATATAATGATTGAAGAACGTTTTCATGAAGACGAGAGCAGAGGCCATACTTATATGGACTTTGCCGAGGCAAGGAAAAAGTCGCATGAAATGCAACAGCGTATAGAATGGCTTTTGGAATTGCAGGAGCACCTTGGGCAACTGTCGGACGAGCCAGAGCAGAAAGATGCTTGCTTCAATTTTGCTGAGCAAGAAGGAAGAAGGCAATGCCAGCTGACCGACAATCAGATACGGCAGATACTCGCTGACGACGAGATGTCCCAGCTGGTACGGCAGCTTGGTTTCACGAAGCGTGCCTTCAAACATCATGAGTTGAAGGGTAGTACTCCCGACGTAGATAACGAATGGGAGCAGTTTGCTGCTTCCCATGCTGTAGAACTGGATGCCCTTGACAGTGAACCACCTGTCAAGTCTGTCATGATAAAGCACATCTTCTCACATCACAAAATAGCAGCCTCCTTCATTGGCGTACTCTTCGTATCGGGTATAGCGTTTGCTGCCATCTGGAGTCTTACCCCCAGCTCCTCTCCCAAAGGCAAGGGGAGTGAATACACTCAGGTTTCGGACACGGTGAAGAATGATCCTATTCCCCTCTCCACCGGGAGCGAGGCAGGGAGCGAGACAGTGGGTGATGCACCTTATGTCTTTAATAACGTACAACTCGACTCCATGCTCACGACTATAGCAGCCGCCCACGGGGTAGAGGTGGAGTTTAATAACGATGCGGCTCGTGAGCTTCGTTTCCATTTCGTCTGGAAGCGTGAAGACAGTCTCGCCCGTGTCGTAGAGAAGTTGAACACTTTCGAGGCCGTGAATATCGGCATGGAAGACAAAAAACTGGTGGTAAGATGAGAAGTGCACTACACGTTTTAACGCTCGTGGCCTGTATCCTTTTCGGAGCCATTGAAGCATACGCACAGCGTATCAGCCATACCTATAATAATGTTTCGCTCAGTGATGCCCTTTTTGGATTGAACAACATGCAGAAAGAATACGTCATCAACTTCCTCTACAACGAGTTAGAGGATTTCCGCATCACTACTACCGTCAGCCGCAAGACACTGCCCGATGCCATCAGGCAGATGATAGGCTTCTATCCCGTCCGCATGACCGTGAAGCCCGACGACCATGAAATCTATGTGGAGTGTACTCACAAGACCGACTGCCGCCTGACGGGTACCATCATTGACGAACTGGGACAGCCCATGCCATACGCCAATATAGCCGTCCTCAATCCTGCTGACTCCACGTTGCTTAGTGGTGGTGTCAGCAATGAAAGCGGCTACTTTGCCATTCCATACGAACAGCCTACCGTGCTTGTGCGAATCTCGTATGTAGGCTATAAGACCATCTACAAGATATGCAGCCAGCCAAGAGTAGGAACAATACGGATGCAGCCCGGAAAATACGCCCTGAGCGGCGTACAAATAAAAGGTGAGCGGCAATTTGTCAAAGCTGAGGCAGGACACCTTGTCTATAACATGCCCTTGCTGCTACAGGTCTATCCTGCCGATAATGCCTATGATGCATTGACCAGCATTCCTGGCGTGAGCGAGATGAACGGCACCATCATGTTCTCCGGTCAGGCCGTGACACTTATCATCAACGGTAAGCCCACCACGCTGAGTGCCGACAAGGTGGTGGAGCGGCTGAAGCAGATGCCCGCCGCCATGCTGGCAAAGGCAGAGGTAATGCCGTCGGCTCCAGCGAAATACCATGTACGGGGCATGGCCATCAACCTCGTCACCAAGGACTTTACCGGAACTAATCAACTCTCCGGACAGGTGATGGGCGGCTGGCGGCAGCACAAATACGGTACGGGATATGCTGGCGGCAGCATCGCCTATAATCACGGCAAACTGGGCATTGACGCTTCGTATATGTTTACCCATGGCACAGGCTACGGACAGGTGGAGCATGAGGCCAACCATCCGCTTGGCGGCCAGCGCGTGCCTTACAGCGACAAGACCCGCAACCGTAGTGATGGCACCGACCATGACTACCGCATCGGACTCGACTATGCTATCAGCGACGACCATCGCATCAGCCTGGCTTATACGGGACAATGGAACAGCACCCGCTCTGCCAACACCACGACGGGCACGGCGCAGTCCACGCAGGACTCCCACCAGCATACCTACCTGCACAATGTGGACGCCAGCTATTCGGCTCCTTTCGGCCTACAGCTTGGAGCATCCTACACTAACTATCAGGAGCCGCGCACGCAACATCTGTACGGTCGGCTGAACGACATCAGCCGTAATCTCTCAGTTGATAGCCGACAGAAAGTAAGCAAGTGGCTTTTTACTATAGACCAGACCCATTCGCTGCCGAAAGGTTGGCAGCTGAGCTACGGCGGCAAAGTGCAGTTTACCAATAACAACAGTTATCAGACCACCCTCGACGCCAACGGTCAACCCATGCCCGATGCTACCTCGCACGTGGACTATGACGAGCGCATCTTGAACGGCTACGTCGGAATGAGTAAACAGATTGGAACGTCGCTGAACCTGGAAGCGTCTGTGACTGCCGAGCAATACCATGCCACCAAGTGGAACGAGTGGCGCATCTATCCGCAGTTCAATGCGATGTGGAACGTTAACGAGAAAAATATGCTCAACCTTTCGTTCAGCAGCGAAGCTGTCTATCCCAGCTACTGGAGCACCATGAGCAGCATCTACTACGCCTCCGCCTACAGCGAGATATGGGGCAACCCCGACCTGAAGCCCATGTCGAAATACGACATCAACCTGATGTGGCAGCTGAACCGCAAATACACCTTCACCGCCTTCGCCATGCTGGAGCCCGACTATTTCGTGCAGATGGCCTATCAACCCACAGACCGCATGGCCGTTATCATGAAGGAGACCAATTTCGACTATTCCAACTACTACGGGCTGCAGGCCTCTGCACAGTTCCGCGTCGGCCAATGGCTCAACGGTAACATCAATGCCACTGCCCTCTATCGTCACGACAAGACCCAATTCTTTGACCTGCCCATCGACCGCACCCGTCTCTCTGGCATTCTTGGCGGTACGGTCGTCGCCCGATTGTCGAAGAAGCACAACATCCAGTTCATCCTCAATCCGTTCTTCCAGACCAAAGCCATCCAGGGCGTCTACGATATCGACCCCTTCCTGCGACTCAATGCCACGCTCCGTTACACCTCCAAGAACGGAAAGTGGAGCCTCGTGGCCAAGGGCGAGAACATCCTGAACGCCCACATGAGCACCAGCTCCACGATAGCCCATCAGGACTACGCCATGCGCGTCTGGATGCCCTACACCAACTATTCTCTCACCGCCATCTACCGTATCGGCAAGTTCAAGGAGAAGAAAAAGAAAGAGGTGGACACCTCGCGAATGGGATATTGAACCGAAAAAATGACCGTTGGGGCAATAATTTCTACGTTTCATCGCTATATTGACAATAGCATGAAAAAACAGAATAAAAATGATGAAAATGAAATCAATGAGAATTTGGAGACTCGCGCTTGGTCTTTGGTCGCCCCACTTCACGTTCGGGAAAGTAATGCAGGTATCACTTTCCTCTCGCTTAATCGGTACCTTCGCGATACTTGCTGCTTTCTCCCTGGCCTCTTGCAGCGGCGACAACAGTGTGGTGAAGCGGTTGACGAGCGAACAAAAGGAGAAGTATGTGCAGAACATTTCGGGCGAATATCCCGGACAGTATGCCATCGTCTACAAAGACAAGGATTGCAAGGACTTGACGGACGAGAAAGGGCGGCACATCATAACGAAAGCCCACGAAGTAGTACTCGACGGTGTGCAACTCGATGTGTCCGACTACAAGATGCAGCATGTGTTCTTTCAGAACTTCCCTGTATCGCTGATTTCAAAGGTCGTGGATGCAGACGAAGGGCTGAGCCGTGCACTTGCCGAGGCTTCCCCGCAGACCATCACTGCCCGCTATGGCTTCGACTACGATACGGACTATTCACACGTTAACTGGACTTTCATTCCCAATGTCATGCTCTTGCAGTTGAACTATAATGGTGAAGACCACCATATCCGCATAGAGTTCAACAACAACAGCCAGTTATACAAGTTTACGGAGGATGAGCTAAAACAGCCGAAAGCGTTCTTCCGTCTCGCAGAATACGGCATAGCCCTCCAACTGCAAGCCATCTACGACGGTCCGACGCTTATCCAGCGTTTCGGTTATGGGGACGGAAACTATATGCACATCATGTTTTATCCGGAATAAAAGAGTATACGCCAGTTCGGGATAAGTAATTCTTTCGTCACTCCGTCCGTCTACATTGTTTTTTCTCCTGCTTGGCAACAAAAATGATGATTTCTTTTGTTTTGTATTCGCTTCATAGTACCTTTGTCGGCATGAAGTTATTGAAATATAGTGCAGCAATCGTGTTGCTGTTAGGATCGGTGATGCTCTTTGCCCGTCAGGACGGTAAGGGTAAGATGTCGGGATGGGTACGGATGTTGGTGGAGAGCCGGCAGGTGCAGGAGGCAAGGAAAGGCGTGGACGGCAAGTCGCTGATGCGTCAGCGCAAGGCAACGGCACTGGGCAGTGAGCCGGCAGAGCCGAGAACGATAGTGTTCCTGCAAGTGAAGCCTGAACATACCGATGCACTCATGGCAGACTTCGATGGAAAGAAGTGGGCACAGTTGGACGACATCGCCATCGTAGAGGTACCCGTGAGCCGGTTGGAAGAGCTGGTAGAGCGCGACGAGGTGATGCGCGTCGAAGCCAACGAGCGTGCCTCGCTGACCACCGACACCACGGCAAGCATCATCGGTGCCGACAAGTGCTACGTTGCCGATGGCGGCCATCCTGCCTATACCGGCGAGGGTATCATCGTTGGGGTGATGGACGTGGGCTTCGACCTGACACACCCTATCTTCTATGACGCCACCCATAGCAGCTACCGCGTGGGAGCCCTATGGGATATGTTGGCTCCCGACGGCGACGGCATGATGCCCGTAGGCCGCACCTACAAGGGTAGGGCGGCACTGATGGGACTCGGCTATACGACAGACTCCCAGCTGATGCAGCACGGTACCCACACAGCAGGCATCGTTGCCAGCGGACATGAAACCTATCGCGGAATAGCCTATGGCAGTGAGGTCTGCCTTGTTGCCAATGTCGTGACGGGTCATGAGTCGCTGATTGCCAAGAACTGCGAGGAGATGTATACCAGTGCTACCGATGCCTTGGGATTCAAGTATCTCTTCGACTATGCTGAGGAGGCAGGCAAGCCCTGTGTCGTATCGTTCAGCGAGGGTTATGCTCCTTATATGGACCAGGACGACAGCCTCTACTCGGAGTTTCTCGGCAAGCTGCAAGGACCGGGGCGCATCCTCGTGTCCTCGGCAGGCAACGAGAACAATCAGCAGACCTACTACGAGAAGCCTGTGGGCATGGAGGCTGCCGGAGCCTATATCTCCACCTCGTCGAAGAAGTCGGCTTTCTACCGCATGAAGAGCAACGGCCCCATGACCATGCGGCTTTGTGCCTACCGTAACGGCAGTGTCACGCCAACCGATGAGTATAGCCTCCGTTCTGAGGACGCTCTCGGTGGGAAGGTGGTCAACGACACCCTCTTTCTGGACAGCGACACCTGTGCCATCTTGGTATATAAAGACGACAGGAACATGACTGGCGAAGACCTCTACTTCTTCTCTGTCAGCTGCAACAAGAATATAACCCAGCTGCCACCCCTGGCTCTCATTGCCGAAGGTGCTGACAGCAGGGTAGAGGTGTTCGGCTCGACATCGAGCTATTTCACCAACAAGTCGGTAGACACCCGATGGAACAGTGCTGTGAAAGGACGCAACGTGATGGCGCCAGGATGCTTCCCTACGGCACTCTGCGTGGGGGCAACGACCCACCGGCTGCTCGTGACCAACTATCAGGGGAATCCCATCACCTGGACAACGGCAACGGTGAAAGGGCTGCGTGCCGACTATTCGTCTACAGGACCTACGATGAGCGGACAGACGAAGCCTGACGTGCTGGCCCCCGGCACGAATGTCGTCTCTGGATATAACAGCCGTTACATGGAGAGCCATCCCATACAGAAGAACAGTCAGGCGTTTGTCACCACCATCAACGGACGGGAGTATGCGTGGGGCATCAACTCCGGCACGTCGATGGCGACACCCGTCGTGGCGGGAACGGTGGCTTTGTGGTTGCAGGCAGACCCTTCGCTGACGCGCGACGATGTCATGGACATCATCAGTGTGACGAGCAGGAAGATAGACCAGACGGCAACCTACCCGAACTCCTTGGATGGCTATGGAGAGATACAAGCCCATGCCGGACTCATCGAAGTGTTGCGACGCAAGGTGACGGGGCTGGACGAGCTATCCTACAACCCTCCGCAGAAGGTGCGTGCATCGGCTGTAGGCGGAATGCTCCGACTCTCGCTCTCCTGTCCGTCTTCGGCTCCCGTCCGTCTTCGGCTCTATGCCGTCAACGGCATTCTTCTGAAGGAGGAGATGCTTCCTTCATACCAAGACAGCTATACCATTCCCCTGCCACAGCAGGCTCATGGCGTCGTCATCCTGCAACTGAACAGCGTAGACAAGACAGCCGAAGGCAGTTTGCTGATCAAGAGCGAATGATGAAAGCCTTACCCCATCCCCCTCTCTCATGGGAGAGGGGAGTAAATAGAAACAAGTGAAAAGGTTATAAACATCGGGGGCTGTCTCGCGACAGCCCCCGATGATTATACAAAAACATTATGAATCTTTATAGTTAGCGAACAAGATAATTTTCAATTCCCCATTGCCATCGGCACTCTGCACTTGCGCTCACAATAGCGTTCACACTGGGCACAGATGTCATAGCCCAGCATGGCACCGAGGATGAAGTCCTCTTCAGGCGTCAGCTGGTTCAGAGGGCGTGTGACGAACAGCCGGATGGCATCGAGACACTCCTGCTTGCCGAAGAATAGGTTCAGTGTGTCGCCGGCACCCACCGGCTTGATGATGTAGGGGATGCCCTGCCGCTCCAATCGCGTGCGTGCAAACTGCTCATAGCGTTTGTTGAACGTGAAGAGCACCATTCGGCGTACACCCTTTTTGTACTCGTAGATGTGGTTCATGAGCACTTTCATGTCGTTGGCCATCTGAACTTCCTTCGTCATAGCGTCATCGTCTGTTATAGGTTATACTTTATTCATTGGTCATCAAAGCTGTGCCTTGATGCTTTCTATCCATGCGTCAATGCGGGAGCCGGTCTTCTCCTCTTCATTGACATTGTCGAGGGCGAGTCCTACGAAGCTACCGTCGATAACAGCTTCTGAGTCGTCGAAGGTATAGTCGTCGGTAGCAACGCTGCCAATGATGTTGGCACGTCCCTCTACTGCATGATATAATTCTGCCATCGCACCGCAGAACGTGTCGGGATAGCTTTCGGCATCGCCGCAACCGAAGAGGGCTACCGTCTTGCCCGTCAAGTCGGCACTCTTCAGTACGTCCAGCCCGTCATACCAGTCATCCTGCAACTCTCCGGCACCCCACGTGGAGGTACCCAGCAACAGGTTGTCGTTTTCGGCAATAGTGTCTGCCGTCATGTCGGCAACATTGATCAGTTCTGCACCTATTTTCTCTGCAATAGCATTAGCTATCTCCTCACAGGTGCCGGTTGAGGAACCGTAAACTACAATTGTTTTTTTCATTTTTTTACTTACTATGATTTTACTTACTGATTAAATTCGGATGCAAAGATAGCGCGAAAGTGAGTGTTGCGCAATACCTAAAATTAGGGTTTCGTTGAAAATACCTAACTTTAGGGAGGTGGGGATGAAGGTTCTTACCTTCTTCTCAGGCAAGCGTCTCCTTTCGTCGCCGAGCGGCAAGCGGCCAAAGGTGGAGCTGATGGAAAAAAATATGGGGAATTTGTTTGGTAGTTTGAAGAATATGGCGTAACTTTGTCGCATCTTTCAATACTTATGTACCTGAACTTCCAAATATCGTTATCTACAAAACAATAATTAAAAACATGATGAAAAAAAACAAACTATTTTTAGTTGCAGCATGGATGTGTTCCGTGCTGGCAGCAACGGCACAGACCGCCAACAACGATCCTGTAACGGTGAAGTGGGCGTTGACCACGGGTAATCTCGAAACTGGTGTTTGTGCACCAGAGACTCAGAGCCAGTTTATTACGCCAGGGGCTATGACCACTGGCAGCGGCATCACCATTACCGCTGAATCTTCCAGCGACAAGACCGGTGTAACTTCCGACGGTTACACGCAGACCTTCTTCAAAGCATCGAAGAGTGGCGACAACACCATCACCTTTACCATTACGCCGAAAGAGGGCATCACATTCACCCCAACAAAGGTTGGGCTGAAAATGGCTCGCTGGAAGACCGATAAGGGCGACGGTACCTCTGTGGCATGGGTAAACGGTGATGGTACAACGAAGTCATTGGACTCATTCAAGCCCAATCGTGAAGGAACCGATGCCACTTGCTCCATCAAGGAATATACGATGGAGGGCAGCATCGCCAGCGACAAGACCTGTAAACTGGTGGTTACTATCAATGGTATGGACGGCAAGAAGACTGTCTCCATGGGCGACGTGTTCATCGAAGGTGTTACTAACGGTACTGTAGGGCAGGCTATCACCCACAACCTCACGGTAGTGGCCAACCCGGCTGAAGCCGGTAGCGTAAGTGTTTCGCCGGCAGGAACCGTCTTCGAGCGTGGAAGCTCTGTCACCCTTAGCCAGACCACCAACGAAGGTTGGGTGTTTGCAGGCTGGTACAGCAACGGTGCCTTCCTGTCGAAGAGCTCTACCTATACTTTCAACATCATGGGTAACATGGATGTGGAAGCCAAGTACCAGTCGGAGGCTTCTCTGTTGGTGGGCGACTACACCGTCGTTGACAATATTGCAGCCTTCCGTGCAGCCATCAAGCAGTTCAACGAAACTCCTACTGCCCAACGTCGTTTCATCTTCCTGAAGAACGGCGATTACGATTATGGCAATTTTGACAGTTCTGAGTCTGGAGTAAACCTACACAATGGTCGTGATACCATAAAGGTAAGCAACATTTCCATCATAGGCGAAAGCAAAGAAGGGGTCGTTATTCATATTCAGCCCACTGAGGCAAAGGTAAGCCGTACATCTCCCATCGTGGTCGGCAGCGGAACATCGGATACTTATTTCCAAGACCTCACCTTATCCAACAACTTTGCTTATAGTGGCAACGACGGACAGGCAGCTGCACTCATGGACAAGGGCGACAAGACCATCATGAAGAACGTGAAGATGATGTCCAGTCAGGATACTTACTACCCCAATACGGATACAGGACGTATATATCTGGAGAATTGCGACATCGAGGGTACCGTTGACTATGTCTGTGGACGAGGCGACGTTTATCTCTACAAGTGTAACTTGCTCAATAAGACCCGTTACCCGAAGAATGGAGAATACAGTGGCGGTACGGATATCGCAGCCCCCTATACAATAGTTGAAGACTTCAATCAGCAGGGTGGGCATGGCTTTGTCTTTGAAAGCTGCCATGTCGATTGTAAGTCGCAGATCTGGGACTTCGGACGCGGATGGCGCGGATGGCCGAAGATGGCGTTCCTGAATACTGTTTTCAGCGACGATGCCAAGATGCGCATTGGTGTAGATCAGACCAAGGGAAAGACTCCTGACAACAAACTACGTGTTGGTCAGAAGAGCATTCAGACATCAAGTGACTGTCATGCTATGGAGTTCTATGAGTACAATACGATGGATGAACAAGGTAACGTGATCTCTCCTTCAACCAACGAACTGACATTTACCGCTTCCGACAGCAAGACTATAGAAACCATACTGAAGGCTTCTGAGATTGACCGCTTCTCCCTGCAAAACATCTTCCCAGGCTGGCAGCCGGATCTTGATAGTAAGCAGGTGGCAGTGACCAAGGTGGAGCGCAGCGGCAACACGCTGTCGTGGACAACTGACCAAAAGGCAAAGGCGTTCCTCATTGAGCAGGACGGCAACTTCGTCACCATCGTTGACGGTACACAGAACAGTTTCGACGCTTCTGCCTATACGGGCAAGCTGACCGTTCGTGCTGCCAACATGATGGGTGGTTTTGGTCTGCCTACGCAAGAAGGACAGACGGTGACAGCCATCAGCAAGGCAACGACAGACAGTGCTCAGGTGGTTAACACGGCTTACTATTCGCTTTCTGGTGCACGTCTTGCTACTCCGCAGCATGGCGTGAACATCGTCGTGAAGACCCTTAGCAACGGCAATACCATCGTAACGAAAGAACTGAAATAAACTAAGATGAAAAAGAAACTTTTTGTGCTGTCAGCATTGGTGTGCCCAATGCTGACAGTTTCAGCACAACAGGTCAACGACTATATCATCGTTGGCAACAAGGATGAGTTGCGTGCCGCTATCAAGCAAGTAAACCAAAATACGTCGGGCAAGCGGCAGTTCATCTTCATGAAGAACGGCGACTACGACTATGGGAAGTTCTATAACTATCCAAACGATAAAAATAATTACGACCCGTCTGTGCGAGACACCATCAAGGTGGACAACGTGTCGCTGATTGGTCAGAAGGCAAGGCATAGCGGCAACAACCAATATAATGCTGAAGGAAGCCCCGTAGAGAAGGGTGTACTGATACATATCCTGCCCGTAAAGGAGGGTATCAGTACCACATCACCCATTGTGAACCGCGGAAATGGAATCTATTTGCAAGACTTCACGATAGAAAACGATTATAAATTTTCAGGAACTGCTCGTGGTTGTTGCTGGCAGGATGAAGGTAACCACACCATAGGTAAGAATATGTGCCTGTTGTCGTATCAGGATACTTACTACGCACACAAAGAAGATGGACAGTTCTATTGGGAATCGTCAGACATTCGTGGTGTTGTGGATTTCATCTGCGGCAACGGTGACGTGTTCTTCAACAAATGTCTCCTCTACATCCGCGACAGACAACCTTACAATGCGACACCCTTTCAGGGAGAGGCAACGCTGACAGCTCCCTATACGCAGGTGGAGGACTTCAACCAGCCTGGCGGTCACGGTTTCATCTTTATGGACTGCGATGTCGAATGTGAGGCAACGAAATGGATTTTCGGACGTGGATGGCGCGGATGGCCGAAAGAGGTGTTCATTAACACCAAGCTGACGGAGGTGGCTCGTATGCACTTGGGTACAGACCAACGGTATAAAGCTTACGACAAGACGGCGCGTGTTGCCGTGACTGGTATGTTTACGACAGATGACGCTCACTATATGCAGTTTTATGAGTACAATACGATGGACGAGAATGGTCAGAACATTACGCCAGAGACCAACGTGTTGACGTTCAAGGCTCATGACAGCAAGACCTACGAAACGGTACTGAAGGCAAGTGATATTGATAAATACCAGTTGCGCAGTGTCTATCCCGACTGGACACCTGATGTGGACTGCCAGCAGATTGTCGTGACCAGCGTGAAGCGTGAAGGCAATACTTTGAAGTGGACGGCAGACCAGGCTGCCAAGGCGTTCCTCATTGAGCAGGATGGTGACTTCGTGACCATCGTCGACGGTACGGAGAGCAGCTTCGACGTTTCTGCCTACAGCGGAAAGCTCACCGTTCGTGGTGCCAACATGATGGGTGGCTTCGGTGAACCTACTGAAGAGGGTGAGACCGTGGTGACGGCACTCCGTAAGGCTTCGACCGACACTCAGGTGAAGAACGTTGACTATTACTCCCTCTCTGGTGCACGCCTCGCTGCTCCGCAGCATGGTGTGACCATCGTCGTGAAGACACTTGACAATGGTAAGACCATTACAACAAAAGAATTGAGATAATTCTAACAGACTCGGCTGTTGTTTTGTATGTCCGACATCCGATAGCAGTATTAGACGACCACAAACTCTACTACAACATGGGCTTATAAAATGTTTTTGTGATTTTTATAGTAGAAAGGGTGGATTGACTATCATGCAAAGCATTTTAATGCCGGAGGTAGACATATTGGCAACAGCCGATTATGATGTACTACATGTAAGAAGGAGGATGCTCACGCACCCTCCTTCTTCGTGTTAGTAATTGTTGGTAATCTAAAATAAATACTACATATACAAAAATATTCTTTTACGTTGTGTGTTTTTTATTTGCGAATGAACTTCTTAACGGTTTTCTTTCCGTCGCTACCGATGATGACGGCGGTGTAGACACCCTTGTCTGTCGAAGAAAGGTTACAGAACTGCGACAGAGCTGAGGCTGCGACCTGCCGACCGCTGGCATCGAAGACGGTGATGCCGGCTATCTCACCGTAGGCAATGATGCCATTGGTGGTGAAGAAAACATCATGGTTGTTGTTGGCAAGGGCAGCGTTGATAGCTGTAGGCACATCGCCCTTATACTCTTCGAATCCGTTCAGCGTCAGGTCGGTGAGGTATACATCGTTGCTGCCTGTAGAGTTGATGCGGACGATGATAGGCTCTTTAGACTGCGGAATGCCATATTCAACAAAGTTGACGGTGAAGACGCGCTGGTCGAAGGTGACGCTTTCGCCGTCGTGCCAGCTGCTCTCTCCTGGACGCTTCCATTGCATCTTGAGCGTAGACGACTTGCCGCCTCCATAACAGTTGCTGCGCATCTCACTCAGGCTCGGTACGCTAAACTCAACATATCCGCTCGACTTGGCAATCATGTAAGCACCCTGTGTGGCTCCGCCATAGAGAGCACCGGGCTTGATGGGATAGTTGCCGCTCTTGCCGTAGTAGGTAGGCAACAGCTTGTTGGCGGTGGCAGCATCGGTAATATATTGTGAAACCTCGCTTGCCAGTGCTGCGTCTTGGAACAGATAGTCGTTGATGAGCAGATGCTTCTGATAGTTCTTGCCGTCTATCTGGCTGATTTCATCTACGTCGGGCAGTGTGCCGTCGTTGACGGGAAGGGTTTCCAATACGAATGCGGGACGCTCCCAGCCGGCTTCGTAAGCTCCGTAGTCGGGAGCTGCACCAGCGTAGGGTAGGGTGATGGTGCGACTATAGTCGTCGAGCCACTTGCCTGCCAGCTTGTAATGGTCTTTGAAGACATCGCTGCACTTGAAGTTCTCGATAGGCATACCCTTGTCAGCGAAGATGCTCCCCACCTTAGGACGTGCAAATTTCAATGGCAGTTCGCCGTTAGGCTGACGTGCACTGAGAGCGGTCTCCATGGAGATGTCCTCAAATTGGTCATCGAAACTGGGCCAATCCTTTGAACTGAGCCGTTTGTATTCTTCTCCGGTAGCTGGGTCTGTGCCCTTGCCCATGTTGTATTGAGGTGACAAGCCCATCAAATCCTGCCAGTTGGTATATTTGGAATCAGGCCACATATCACCGAAACGGTGGTTGGCTTCACCTGGATTGAAGCCCAGGCAGTTGCGCAGATGGAAGACCGTGCCGCCGACCATCTCTACATCGCAGTTGAAACGGAAGTTCACCTGTTTGTTGTTGAAGGCAGTACAGTTGATAATCCAGTTGCCTTCGTTGTGGTTGTTTTGGTCAAAGCCGTGGTAGAGGTTGTAGGCTGCCACACAGTTGGTGAAGACATGAGCACCGTATGATCCACCGCCCTGCTTGTTACCACCCTGTTTGAAGCCATTGCCATTGACACCGATAGAACCGTCTTCGAGGTATCCGTTCCAGATAGCCCAGCAGTTGTCAATCAGACAGGGATAGGCAGCGTAGTAGAGATCCCATCCGTCATCGCTGTTGCCCCAGCAACGGTCGCCGTGCCACTCGTTACCCGGTCCGGGGAAGAGCTTGTTGGCGAATCCGTCAGCGTTGCCGCCATGTGCCTGTACGTCATAATTAAAATAGGAGTCGCAGTTGATAATCTGATTGTAGCGACCATACAGGTACTTGGGGTTACGGTTGTTGCCACCGTTTCCGTCCTTGTCGAAGCCTAACTGCAAGCCCGTGTCTCCACAACGGTAGAAGTTACAGCGTTCAATGACGCAGTAAGAACTTTCCAGTTTCATGCCGCTGTCGGCAGACTTCGTAATCTCTATGTCGCGCCAGTACCAGTAGTCGGCAAAAGGATTCATCAGCACGCCACGGAACTGTTTGGCGGTGTCGTCACCGGTATGGGGTTGTTTCGAGAAGTCGAAGACGACGCGCAGGTCGTTGGGACCGAGATTCATCTTCGGAAGTCCGTCTTCTCCGATGGTGTTGTAGCCGAAGACACAGATGCGGTGGTGGCGTGTACCTCCGTGTCGTACGTTGATCATCTGGTCAAGATTGTCATACACGCCGGCTTTCACCCACAGGGTGTCGCCAGCCTCAAGGCTTTCGATTGTTGTCCGCGGGTCTCCGGCAGGCGACGACTGTGACATACCGTCACCCGTACCTCCTGGCGAGAGCCACAACTGCCGTGCACAAACGTCAGTATACCCTGTCAACCACAAGGCGGCACACAAAACTTTCAAAATGGTTTGCGTTCTCATTGTTTTAAGTAGTTGTTGTTTGTTATTTTTGGAATGATAGAATCTTCGTAGTTCCTTTTCGTCTGCAAAGCTAAATAAAAATCATTTAATTGCAAAATAAATTCCACTTTTTTTCTCTTCTTTTGTTCATTTCAGAATAAAGTCGTATATTTGCAACATCAAGTTTTGGGAGTTAAAGGGGAGTTAAAAGGGAAGTTAAAGGGGAGTTAAAGGGGAGTTAAAGGGGAGTTGAAAGGGAGTTGAAAGGACAATTAGTATCTGCAAATGAGAAATACGATAAAAACATAAGACAATGAAACAACTGAAATTTATTTTGATGGCATTGGTCGTACTGCTTGCCTCGTGTGGTACGTCGCGCATGGTGCCTATTACGGGACGCAAACAAACGCTGAATGTCACCGACGAACAGATGCTTTCGTTGAGTACTCAGCAGTATGCCAAATACATGCAGACGGCAAAGAAGTCGACCAATGCAGCCAACACCGCTATGGTACAGCGTGTTGGTAAGCGGTTGGCAAGTGCCGTAGAGAATTATATGCGCACCAACGGCTTGGCGAGTGAGCTGAATGGCTATCAATGGGAGTTCAATCTCATCCAGGACAAGAGTGTCAATGCATGGTGTATGCCGGGTGGAAAGATTGCGGTCTTTGAAGGACTGCTGCCCGTCACGCAGACAGAAGATGCCCTCGCGATTGTGTTAGGACACGAGATTGCCCACGCCGTAGCCAAGCACTCGGCAGAGCAGCTGTCGCAGCAGTACCGCCAGCAGGTGGGACAGCAGATTGGCGGTGCCGTCCTGGGAGCTGTCGTCGGCACCCAAGCTGCCAATATCGCCACATGGGTGGGACAGCAGGGTTTGCAGTTGCAGAACCTGAAGTATTCGCGCAACCATGAGAACGAAGCCGACCACATGGGACTTATCTTCGCGGCTATGGCAGGCTACGACCCCAATGCCGCCGTCACCTTCTGGGAACGTATGGCTTCGGCATCTGGCAACAAGAGCGACTTCCTGAGCGACCACCCGTCTGACGCCAAGCGTGTGGCAAACATCAAGGGCTGGCTGCCAGAAGCCATGAAGTATTATAAAGGTCAGGGGACGACGACCACGGTAAAGTCTTCAACAAAAAAGACGACGACTACTCGCACGCTCTCTGCAAAGAAACTGAAGTAACAACTTTCACAAATGGTAGATTATTTCATGCAACACCTTTGGCAGGCTTGGGCATTAGTGTCGCTCATCTGCCTCATCTTGGAACTCACCAATGGTGATCTCTATATTCTGTGCTTTGCATTGGGTGCCGTCGGTGGTGCCGTCGCCTCATTGTTTACCGAGAGCCTCGTGACTCAGATCATCGTCTTTGCCGTCTGTACGCTGTTGAGCGTCTTCTTCATCCGCCCCGTAGCCCTTCGCTGGCTGCACAAGGGTGAGGACGAGCGGTTGAGCAATGCCGATGCGCTCATCGGACGTGTGGGCAGGGTTTCTCAGAAGATAGAAGCCGGTGGCTACGGTCGTGTTGCCATCGACGGCGACGACTGGAAGGCAGAAAGCATCGACGGCTCCGCCATTGCCGAAGGCGAGAAAGTAACGGTAGCCGGAAGAGAAAGCATCATCCTGCAAGTAAAATTGTAAAATCGTCAAATCTTATAATCGTCAAATCAATCTATGGACATTATCACTTATGTATTGATTGCCATTGTCATCCTGGTGGCCATCATCGCCAAGAAAGCACTTGTGATCATCTCACAGTCAGAGACTAAAATTGTGGAGCGACTGGGTAAGTATTATGCTACCCTGAACCCAGGTATTAACTTTATCATCCCCTTCATCGACCATGCCAAGGAGATTGTGTCTGTCAAGAACGGACGCTATGCCTATACCAGTAGCATCGACTTGCGCGAACAGGTATATGACTTCGACCGTCAGAACGTGATTACCAAGGATAACATCCAGATGCAGATCAATGCGCTGCTGTATTTCCAAATCGTCGACCCGTTCAAGGCGGTATACGAAATCAACAACCTGCCGAATGCTATCGAGAAGCTGACGCAGACGACATTGCGTAACATCATTGGTGAGATGGAACTCGACCAGACGCTGACCTCGCGCGACACCATCAACACGAAGTTGCGTGCCGTGCTCGACGATGCCACTAATAAGTGGGGTATCAAGGTGAACCGTGTAGAGTTGCAGGACATCATGCCGCCGGAGAGCGTGCTCACCGCTATGGAGAAGCAGATGCAGGCAGAGCGCAACAAGCGTGCCGTCATCCTGACGAGCGAAGGACAGAAGCAGAGCCAGATTCTCCAGTCGGAAGGTGAGAAGGCTGCCACCATCAATAAGGCAGAGGCACAGAAGCAACAGGAGATTCTGCGTGCAGAGGGTGAGGCACAGGCACGCATCCGCAAGGCAGAGGCAGAGGCTATCGCCATCGAGAAGATTACGGAGGCGGTAGGCAAGTCTACCAACCCGGCTAACTACCTGTTGGCACAGAAGTATATCCAGATGATGCAGGAACTTGCCAAGGGCGACAAGACCAAGACGGTATACCTGCCCTACGAGGCTACCAACGTCATGGGAAGCATTGGCGGCATCAAGGAACTGTTTAAAGAGAATTCATAATTCATGAATATCTGTATATTTACCGGGGCGCGACCTAATTTCATTAAGGTCGCCCCTTTGATAAGAGCTATCAAGAAGGGACAGGGCGACACGCCGTCGCTGTCTTATCAGCTGGTCTATGCCGGCAGTGAGGACGACCCTACATTGGAACCCATGCTGTTTGAGCACTTGGGCATCAGTCGTCCTGACGTCTGGTTGGACGTGGTGTGCGAGAACCTGAACGAGCTGACCGGCCAGGTGATGGCGAAGTTTGAACGCTACCTGCAGGACAACCCCACGGATGTCGTTGTCGTTGTCGACGACCTTGCCTCGGCAATGGCGGCGTCTATCGTCACCAAGAAGCAAGGCGTGCAGCTGGCTCATATCGCAGCGGGGACGCGTTCATTCGACATCACCATGCCGAAGGAAATCAACCGCCTGGTCATCGACGGTCTCTCAGACATCCTTTTCACGGCAGGGATCTCCAATAACTCCATTGCCAACAAGGAGGGTGCTGAGTTGTCGAAGGTCTATATGGTGGGAAACATCCTCATGGACAACATCCGTTACAACCAGTCGAAGCAGGTGCGTCCGCGGGTGCTGGACGAACTGCAAGTGAATGATGGCGAGTATATCGTATTCACCTTGAACAGGAAGGCTCTGTTGGCTGATGGGGACAACCTGAAGGAGATGCTTGCATCCATCCTGCGCGAATCGGGAAAGGTGAAGATTATTGCTCCCTTGCGCAAGCCGGCATCCTACATTTCTGCCATTGTTTATCAGTGGGAACGGTGGGGTGTCAGCGATGAGGGGCATATTGAATTTATTGCCCCCCTCGGCTTTTTGGAGTTCAGCTACCTCATAGCCCATGCCAAAGGCATCATCACCGATTCGGGTAATGTGGCTGAGGAGGCGACGTTCTACCATGTGCCCTGCATCACGCTCAACAGCTATACAGAGCATGAAGAAACGGTGAAGGTTGGCACCAATGTCCTTGTTGGCGAAGATGCTGAGAAACTCGGCGAGGAGGTTCATCGGATGGTCAGCGGTGAATGGAAGCCATCGGGTATTCCCGACCGCTGGGACGGCAGGACGGCTGACCGTATCTTGCAGATCCTTTGCACTCAACTTCCGGAGTTTAAAAAGGGGAGTTATAAGGGAGTTAAAGGGGAGTTAAAGAGGAGTTAAAGAGGAGTTAAAGGGGAGTTATAATGGAGTTAAAATGGAGTTAAAGGGGAGTTAAAAGGGAGTGAAAAGGGAGTGAAAGGGACATTAGAACTTTCAAATAGAAAAAACTATCGTCCTTTTAACTCCATGAGCGCCGAAGGGCGAGATACGAGCTTGCTCGCTTCGCTTGCGAAGAACTCCCCTTTAACTCCTTGAGCGAAGCGATAACTCCCTTTAAACTTTTTGAGCGAAGCGATAACTCCCTAAACCTAAAATAATTACGATTCAAAAATTGAAAAAGACGATTCCTGTGGTCGGCATGGCATGTTCGGCATGCTCGGCACATGTAGAGAAGAAGTTGAACTCCTTGGACGGCGTGAAGTCAGCATCAGTGTCGCTGGCTTCTCGTTCTGCATTGGTGGAATATGACGAACAGACCGTCACGTTGGAAGACATGAAGCGCGAACTCAACGGCATTGGCTTCGACCTGGTCATAGAGGCAGACCGTTCCGTTGAGGAGATAGAACGCCGCGAGTATGGGCTGCTGAAGCGGAAGTGCCTGCTGTCGTGGTGCTTCGCGTTGCTGGTCATGGCGGTGTCGATGGGGTGGATACCTGTTGGCAGCCGCGATGTAGCCAACCAGACGGCACTCCTGCTGGCCTTGGCGAACATGCTGTACTGCGGACGTCCTTTCTATCTGAATGCGTGGAAGCTCATCCGTCACGGCATGGCGAATATGGATACGCTGGTAGCGCTCTCTACGGGCATCGCCTTCCTGTTCAGCACGTTCAACACGTTTTGGGGCGAGAGCGTATGGAGTGCTCGTGGCATCTCGTGGCATACCTATTTCGATGCGAGTGTGATGATTATCACCTTCGTGCTCACCGGTCGCCTGTTGGAAGAGAAGGCGAAGCGGGGGACGGCTGGCAGCATACGCGAACTGATGGGACTGCAACCCAAAACCGCAAGGGTGATAAATGAAGAATTAAGAATGAAGAATGAAGAATCGGCTGCCGCAAGTCCTTCTTCAGAGAATGATTCTTCATTCTTCATTCTTCATTCTTCATTTCAAGAAGTTCCCCTCTCAACCATTTCCATTGGTGACGTTCTCGAAGTAAGGGCAGGAGAGAAGATTCCCGTTGACGGCATGGTGACGTGGGCAGAGAGTTTCATGACGGCTGATGGGGCGTATGTCGATGAGGCGATGATAACAGGTGAACCTACCCCCGTCTTGAAACAGAAGAACGACCAAGTGCTTGCTGGAACCATCCTTCAGCAAGGAAAGTTGCATTTCCGTGCCCGTCAGATCGGCGAGAAGACGGCATTGGCGCAGATGATCAGGATGGTGCAGGAGGCACAAGGCTCCAAGGCTCCCGTGCAGCGCCTCGTCGACCGCGTATCCATGGTTTTCGTACCTGTCGTTGCCGGCATCTCCCTGCTCACGTTCCTGACGTGGATGGCCGTTGGCACCCTTCCTCATGCCGTCATCTCAGCCGTCAGCGTGTTGGTCATCGCCTGTCCGTGTGCCATGGGACTGGCCACCCCCACGGCGCTCATGGTGGGCATCGGCAAGGCGGCACGCCGCAACATCCTTATCAAGGACGCCACGGCGCTGGAGCTGTTGCGGAAGGTCAACGCTATGGTCATCGACAAGACGGGAACGCTCACCATCCCCAACCAGCAGATAGACTTCACCAAGGCTGACCAGCTGCCGTTAGAGCAGCGGGAGACGCTGAAGCCAAATGCTTACGAGGCGATGCAGCAGTTGCAGCAGCAAGGCATTGAGGTCTATATGATGAGCGGCGACAAGCATGAGGCGGCGCAGTACTGGGCGGAGAAGGCAGGCATCAGCCATTTCAAGAGTCGTGTGAAACCGCAAGACAAGGAGCAGCTCGTTAAGCAGTTGCAACAAGAGGGCAGGACGGTGGCGATGATAGGCGACGGCATCAACGACACACAGGCATTGGCGACGGCTGATGTGAGCATAGCGATGGGGCGGGGGACGGATGTGGCGATGGACGTGGCACAAGTGACGCTCATGGGCGACGACCTGCGCCGGCTGCCCGAAGCCGTGCTGCTCAGCCGCCGGACGGTCAGCATGATACGCCAGAACCTCTTCTGGGCTTTCGTCTACAACATCGTCAGCATACCCCTCGCAGCCGGTGTCCTCTACCTCTTCGGCATCCACTGGCAGATCACCCCTATGTGGGCAAGCGCTCTCATGGCATTCTCCAGCGTCAGCGTCGTGCTCAACAGCCTGCGCCTGAAGTTTATTTCACTATGAGTTTCTTGCCTTGCAAGCGTCCTTCGGCCGATCGCTCGATGACGATGCCTCGGTAGCCAGAGCCGACGGGCTTTCCCGTCAGGTCGTAACGTTGACTGCCACGAGCCTTGTCTGCATTGATGTCGGTAATACTGGTCGTGGTGTTGTCTAACGAAATGATGACATTTTCTCCTGTTTCGGGCATGGTGAGCGTCCATGTGTCGTCACCGTTGTCGGCAAGGTCACCGCTGCTGGCTATGAACGAGGTCTGTGCACTTGTTCGCAAGATGGGCGCATTGTACGCTCCGTTCTGGCTGACACTCAACTTGAGAATCACCTGCTGCTTGGCGCCGGCATAAACTATACCGTTGAAGGTTAACCCCACTGTGGCATCATCTATCAATTCAACGACGACGTCGTTACCTCCGGTGATGGTGTAGCCACGCTGAGCTTGGTTGTCACGATCTCTACCATTGATACCACCAACGTTGCAGTCGCCGGCATAATAGTTGTTGGTATATGTGGTACCGTTGTACCCCACGATGCCACCGACCATGTTTACTGCCTCTACGCTGCCAAGGTTAAGGCTGTTGCTTATGTCGGATGCGGAGCCCAACGCCTTGTATGCACTTCCGGCAATGCCACCGGCTGTGTTACCCTCATTATTGTCTGTGATCACCGATGCCTGATTGACGCAGTGGTCGATTTTACCAACACATCGCCCCACGATACCACCCACTTCATGGTTACTGCTAACAATAACGCCAGGGGCGGTGGTACAGTTGCTGATGGTGCCTGAGAAGAGTCCGGCGAAGGCTCCCACGCACGACCCACCTGTAATGATACAACCCTCGCCCAGATGGAGGTCGCTGATAACACCATTATTGCCGACAATAGCAAAAATTGCCACATTGGTTTCACCGGGCTTGTTGATTACCATGTTGGTGAACGTGTGACCATTGCCGTTGAAGTTGCCGTTGAAACGCCGCTGCAAAGTGCCGATTGGCAACAGTTCGGCATCGGTATAGTCAAGGTCGTTCTCAAGCCTGAAGTACACGCCTGTATAGTCCATTTCGTTCTGCTTGAGTGCGATGAGGTTCATATCCAATACGCTCTTAATCAAATAGGGCGCTTCGGCTGTGCCTTCTCCGTCCCATGAACCTGTGGCTGGTGCTATTTGTGCCACGAGCGACTGCTCGCTCGTATCGAGATGGTTGTCGTCAACGTGTGCCTTATAATATATGGTGTAGGTGCCTGCCGAAATAGCGGTGGGCAGTTCGGTACTGTATTCTTCGTTCTCAAGACGATAGAGCATAACACCACCTTCAGCCTCTCCAGCGGTGATAAGTACTTGAGCTTGACCGTTATATGTAAGTCCGCTGATGGCTGTAGGAGGCGTGACGATGCGAACCGCAGCATCGGCAGGCTCCACACGGAACGTTACAGTAGTGGTACCAGCGTAGTCGCCAATACCATTGATGGTGGCGGTGTATTCTCCTACCTGAATGATTTCCTCTGGCCATTTGACGGAGAAATGTTCGCCCTCGGTGAGCGTCTGTTGAGCGTTATCCTTGATGTTGGTCACTTGCACCGTAGGTGCCAATTGTTCTCCTGTATAGGTGAGCGACGGGATGTCGATTTTCACCCACGTAGAGTAGGCGATGTCACGTTTGAGGTCGACAACGGCGCTGATGGTGACATCCTCATCTGGCATAGTAAACTCGTAATATTGCTTTCCGGATCTCTCGGTCTCTCCGATAGCTATATCATTAGCTTTGTAGGACACTATGTCTCCTTGTCGACAGTAACCTTCTGGCGCAGAGTAGTCAAGCGTCAGGAGCATATATTTATCGGTGGCAAAATACGATTTGTTACCGTTGGTATAAGTCGCTTCAGGCAGAGAGCCAGACACACCTTCTCCCATTGTGACTGTACCCATCCACTTGGCGCCATCGGTGTCGGCTCCGTTGATTCCACCGTGACGATTGGCAGTATTATAATAGTTTCTGCTGACGGTTCCGTTGTTTTTACCCGCAATATCGCCAACGGTATTGGTGCCGTCTACTGTGCCGAGAAAATAGTTTTCTTCCACTTTGCCCGATGGCCACACTTCGCCTGCGATGCCTCCCAGCTCTGTGGTCTTGGCTATGCCCGAATTACTGACTGTTGCCCTACTTACACAGCCCGACACTCTACCGCCAGTGGAGCCAACGATGCCTCCGAAACACCCAGGCTTGTAAGAACTGCCGGCAGCGTCGGGATGAACTTTCACAACGACATTTTCGCCGACGGTGCAGTTGAAAATATACGTATTATTGTCAGCAGAACCGACAATAGCCCCAGTATTACCGATTCCTGTTATCGTGGAATTGCCGTCAATCGTAAGATCACCCACGTAGCCTCCATAACCCAGATACCCGAAGAGACCGCATTGGTCAGGATTCTCGGTGATGGTGAGATTGTAGAGTGTACGGTTATTGCCGAGGAAAGTGCCGCAGAAGCGCCTGATACCTGTGGCATTGCCTTCATAATAGTATTGACCACCGATGGGCGGTATCTGACCATACAGCTTGAAGTCAACGGAACTGGTGAGTTTGAAATAGACGTTCTCAAAAGTATTGCCAGCCTTTACAGCGTCAGATAATTCTACGAAATGGCTGGGGTTCTAGATTTGATAGGGGTCAGTGTAGGTTCCACTTCCACCTCCAAATGATTGTGCCCTCAATGAAGCGGGCATAGTGAGGAGCATTACCGTCATTACGGTTAATGATCTCCAGAATGTCTGCTTGTAAGTCATTTTTCTGAAAAGATTTAATAGGTTAATAGATGATGTTTGCAAAGTTACTCAAAAACGAGTGCAGAACAAAATAAACTTGTTTATTTTTTATGCCGAGTGCCATTAACTTCGGCGAAGCCAAAGTTACTCAAAAACGTTGACTTGGGAAAGCAATTTTGGAGAATTAAATCATCTCACAGCGAAAGAGGCACACGGCACAGCAATGCACGACGGGCTTGATGCTAGCGCAGGTACGGATATTTCCACGAGACGGAAAATACCATAGCCTATTAGGGGATTTTCCGAGCCGCACATACATGTTAGTGCTAAAAATCCCCAATAGACCGAGGTGTGGCACCCCTCTGGACACCCTGCCAGAATCGTCGGCATGAACTGAGCACAAGAAACAATGGCAGACGTTATTCATCTGTTCATATTCATACAAGCATAGGAATATAGCAAGATGTCTTTTGAGTTACTCAGAAGCTTTTGTGTTACTCTTAATATACACAGCCTCCGAAGTCAGTGCTATCCTTTTAAGAATTGAGAAGTGTAAAGGATGAGAAGATTGTTTATGTGATTCGTCTTCTCATCCTCTTACTAAACAATACGGTTTCAAAAAAAACCGCCTATTTAACCGTAGCTTTTACATAACTTTTCCCTGCAGGTAATTTTTGGTCTTGGTCGTACTTGGTGCTATATTTACCTTCTGGCATATCGCTTAACACGTATACAGTGCATTTGCGACCAGCAACCACCTTATCTGTTGCGGCTGTGTTAATCGCTGTTGCGGCAAGACTAACCAACCCCCCAAAGATTCCTACGCCACCATTTACACTTGTGTCAACTTTGATTAAGCCTTCACGTCTATAGAGGGTTTCTCCAGTTTTTGTGGAACGTAAAATATACTCAACCCCAGCAGTTATCTTGCCACCTATATTATTACGCTTCCAAGATTTGATAATGGTAAACATAGCGGCATCCGCACCAAGAACATTGCGAAACTGGGATAAGTCTGCCTCTATAAATTGTTCTGCATCGTATGCACTTTCAGATTGGAACATTTCCATCGTCATCATTGGAGAATAGACGTAATATCCTTTTTCACAAAGAGGGGCATAAAGAGTGGTATAGAAGTAGTCTTTTGCTTCGACATGTTGTGTCTGATTAATCGGAGGCATCACCGCTATGGTAAGTGGCTTTTCCTCATACATTTTAGGATATTGAGCAATACGTGTAATTTGCTCTGCACATGACGACATTAATAATGTCATCAGGCTAAGAATGATATACTTTTTCATTTTTCCAACTGCTTAATGATTCTTGAAATGAATGTCTCTGACTCTGGATATGCCTTTATTTCTGCATGCAACAAGGCCAGTCCTTCTTCTTTCTTTCCTGCTTTATATAGCAAAAATCCATATTCTGCATTAACACCTGGTGGAACAACTTTACGGACACCCTTTTGCTTTGCAATGACTTTTTCGTATTGAGCCATAGCTTTAGTTAGAGTTTCTTCCGTACCTCGTTTTATGTACGTGTAAGTCGCATCTTCAGAATCGTACCAAGAATAGAGCGATTTCTGTGTTTGGCATGAAGCCAACGCCATCACGCAGATGGCCAATACTAACAACTTCCTCATGGCAATGTTATGATTTTTGTTTCTTGACTTGATAAAAATAATTGCTTTTGATAGATGGTTTGACCATTGAATTTAACAGTTACATTTCTGCGCCCAGTAGCCACGCCATACTGAATTCCTTTTCTGTTCGCAGTCTTGGGCTTAACTACTCTTGCATCGAATTGTTTTCCGTCCACATCGACTTGTACTGGCTTTGAACCATTACCGTATGTCTGACGCGGACCAACAAATACGAGATAGGCCATATCTTCCTTGCCACTTTGTTGTGCAACAGGAAAACTTGACTTACAGCCTACTAAAATGCAGGCAATAGCCATTGTTAGTAATAAAATTTTCGCTTTCATTTCTATTTAATTTCTTCTATGTAATAATCTGTCAATTTGTTCGCGTCTATATTGCTCGTGCCGGTGAAGGAAACAAATGAATACTCTGTTTCTGGCGTATCACCACTTGTCTGAGAAACCGTCACAGTGCCAATCTGCTTGCCTGGGAGTTCAATCATAACACCTGTTTGTGGATTCTTTACTTTCTTACCTTTAGTTTTTACACTAAACACATCGCCCACTTTGATTCCCTGACTTGCTCCGCCCGCAATAAGCTGCGCATCGTTATCATATGAAAGGAAGTATGTACGCCAAGGTTTGTCAGTACACTTGTTTATGATATTTTCAACGAGTTGTCCAATGGCTTCAGATATCGCTTTGTCGCTAAGTGTTGCATCATAGTCAGCTTTTCCACCAACACCCATAGTTGTCCTTGTTGTCAACTCTGCCATCCCTTTTCCCTCGTCAGAATAAATGATAAGACCAGTTGAAACATCTACAAGACGTACTGCTACTGCAGCTTCTACTATTTGGCTTTTGGTACTTGAGAAAACTCCAGACTTACCAACATTTTTTCTACCGAACTCTGTTATAGAACCGATAATCATATAGTCAGCGCCAATAGTTGCTAAACCATTTTCACTTTTATTAGCCTCTTCTAATAAAGAAGCTAAGTCTCCACGCTCCAATAACAAGAATTTGCCAGTTGCAGCTAGCTTTGCCGACAAGATGTCAAGTGCCTGTTTACCCATCGGATCGTTCTCCTTGTCGTAGAAGATGCCCTTGGCATACTGAGTCTCATTGCTAAAGCGGCCAATTGCCACTTTTCGCTTAATCACACGTCCACCCGCATCGGCTATATTCTGCTTTACGGGTTCCACTATCTCTGTTTTTCGCTGTGCCGAAATCTGTGTACAGACAGAGATAAGTGCCAAACACAAAATAATCTTCTTCATTTCGCTTATTATTTATTAGTAGTAAAAGAATATGCAAAAGGCAAAGCATGAAGAATGGCGTGGCCACTCTTATGCACTTATCTAAGGGGCATGTCTGGAAATTGGAACCCCTACCTAACTATAAGAATGCTCCATGCCATAAGGCGTGTGCATAGCTATGCGTTAGGTGGGAAACCGCTTTCGAGGTTTTCCCTTGCTTCTCAATCGAACTTATTCCAAATTAGTTTTCCAGACATTTTCGGTAAGTGCGAAATAAAAGCTAATGCATCTGTAACTCGGGATTTCTCTCCCAAGCTACTGCAAAGATAGTGATTTTTCTCGAATCCTTGTGCTGTTTTGCTAATTTTCTTCAAAATTACCCTCGATTTTCTTTCTTTTTGGCTGAAATCTTGCTAAATGCTTGCAACTTTGGAGAATTTCTCCTAATTTTGCAGCGAGAACATAAAGGATATACATATATGGCAACACCAGTAAAGATTATCCCAACATTGCACGGTGAAGCCGCAAGGACATTCATAGAGCGTGCAGAAGAGCGTGAGCGCAACCCTCATCCCACTCCCATATATACGGAGAGTGAGAAGAAGGCTTATTACAGAATGCTTGAAGAATCAGGAATGCCGGTATGACAAACGATGAATTCCTGAGCAAATACGTTTTCAAAGAACTGACGGAAGAAGTGCTCGCTGAGTGCGAGCATTTTTCTTGTGGATTTGCTGACCTTGACGAATATTTCCAAAAGGATGTGCTTGCCTATTCCCAACGTATGGTAAGCCGTTCATATGTGTTCTGTCCCAAGGAATGCCCTCAGAAGATTGCTTGTGCTTTTTCCGTATCATACGACAGTCTGCGCATAACAGACCTGTCTAACCGAAAGCAAGAGGAGTTCCGTGAATTGAACGCTCTCAGCGAAAAGCGATTGAAACGTTATCCCGGAATCTTAATAGGTCGTTTGGCTGTTAATCAGGAAATGGCACATCAAGGCATTGGCACAGCCCTTATGAACTTTATCAAGATGTGGCTGGGGCATGGAGGTAAGGCTGGTTGCCGCTTCCTTATCGTTGATGCCCGTAATGCTCCAGACGCTTTGGCCTATTATGTAAAGAACGGATTCACCTATCTATTCCCATCAGAGGAAATTGAATCAATGAGTACACGAAAGGACAAGGCCATTGTTCCTCAGACTACTCGTTTAATGTATTTCGATCTGAAGGACTCCAAGGAATAAATATTGGAAAAGATTTGGTTATCTTCTTTTTCTATGTACCTTTGCCCCCGACAATGAGCCATTGAAACAGGCTGGTGGCTCAACGTTGAGTGGTCTAACAATACGTATATCGCGGAAGAATGTGGAAATCAGAAGGTTTCCAATTCGTAACATCGAAAATCGCGTTATCTCTCAAACCTCCGATAAACAAAGATGGTTTGAGATTTCTTCCAAAGTTACTCAAAAACGAGAGCAGAACAAAATAAACTTGTTTATTTTTTATGCCGAGTGCCATTAACTTCGGCGAAGCCAAAGTTACTCAAAAACGAGAGCAGAACAAAATAAACTCGTTTATTTTTTTATGCCGATTGCATTGTAACTTCAGTGAAACCCTTCACACGGTTGCAAGTGGCTGGTGGTCAGCAGGTTCGTGTGAAGGGTTTGGATTTACGCCCTATAGCAGGACGACGCGGTAGGCGTTGCCGTCGCGGGTGTGGATGCGTGGGATGTTGAGGCGGCTGAGGGTTCGTCCGAACTCGGTCTGGGAGATGTGGCGCATGAGGTGGGTGTTGCGGGGCGTGAGCAGGCGCATGAGTTCCTGTCCGCTTATCTCGCGGGCGTCCTCTCCTTCGCGTGCTGCCCGGCAGAAACGGGTGACGAGCTGCTCCAGCTCGTTGGGCACGTAGTAAGCCTGGTTGCGGCGGTTCATCTGTTCTTCCTCGGCTTTGGTAAAGTAGTAGCGTTCGCCGTGCTCCACCTCGTAGACGAGCTGGGCGTAGAGCTGGTCGTGGTCGATGCCATCGACGGGTATCACCTGTGCGGGTTCGAGGATGAGGAAGCGGCGTGAGCCGGTGCGGTCGGTGAGCAGCTGGCGGGTGTTGCTGGTGCCGGTGAAGGAGGCTATGCGCGGCAGCTGGTTGAAGTTCTTCTTGTAGGCTCCGATGAAGCTGGGCTTCATGGTCTGCATGAGCGTCTTCAGCTGCGGCATCTTGCGGGCGGGTTCCTTGTCGAACTCGTCGATGTTGACGATGGCATACTCTACGAGTTTGCGCTGGGCGTTGCCGTTGGAGGCGAGGGAGAAGTCGTCGGTGTAGTACTCCTGCAACTCTCGTGGCAGCATGGAGCGCAGGAAGGTGCTCTTCTGCATGCCTTGCCGTTCGCTCACGAGCAGCAGCATGACGGCGTTGGCGTGCTCAGGGTCGAAGCCCATCCATTGTGCGACGACCGCCCTGAGCCACAGCCTTCCCATCTGCAGGCAGTAGTCGTCGCCGTTGATGCGGCGCAGGAGGTCTGCGGTGCGGTCCCTGCCGTCCCATGTCCCCCTGATGCGGTTGATGTAGTGGGTGACGGGATGGTAGTCGTGGGCGTAGTTGGAGCGTATGCGTTGCTCCACGTAGCGATCGTAGCAGAACACGTTGCCCTTGTCCTGGATGTCGATGCAGATGGTGTTCAGCTGCTGCTTGTCGACCAGCCGGAAGGCCGTCTCGCCCGTCTCGTCCTTGCGTCGGTACTCATAGGTGTCGCGGATGATGTTGTGGCGGAACTCGTAGGTGCGCTCCACGTAGGCCGCCATGTGGCGTATGGGCAGCAGGTACCACTGGGTGCGTTGCCTGAATTTCGCCTCCGTGCCGGCTTCCCGGTCTCGGCTGTCATCCTGCGGCTGCCGCTTGCCCTCGGTCTTGGCGCATGGCTGCTGCGGGGTTATCAACACTTCGGCTGCCGTCGTCCTGGCAGCCGGTTTGCGGGCAGTCGTCAGTCGCTGCCACAACTCTCTTAATGTTTTCAATAGGTGCTTCATAACTACTTTCTGATTAAAATTCCACGGCAAAGGTACAACTTCGCAACCCTTTGCTGCAAGCGATTTCGGCACAGAAATTAGCCAATTTGAAGAAGTCCTGATACCTGTCAGAAGGTGGCACGAAAGCATACGTCTGAAGTTGCGAAAGTGGCTTCCTGAAACCTTTTGACACGTGTCGGAAATGTTTTTGACACGTGTCAGAAGGTTTTCCGACACGTGTCAAAAGGTTTGAGAAAAGCTTTATCGGAACTTCGTCTGTACAAAATCAGTACTTCATTCGTGCCAAACGGGAACTCCGTTTCCGTCAATTGTCAATTATGAATTATGAATTGAAAGCCCCCCAGCCCCCTAAAGGGGGTGTTGTGATTGTGAATTATGAATTGTGAATTGTCAATTGTGAATTTTGAATTGTCAATTACAGACAAACCCTTCACAGCTACTTGCTGACAGCCAGTGGGTTACGGGCTTGTGAAGGGTTTTATATCTCTTCGCCAGTCTTCTTATATATATAGGTTTTGCCTACCATCTTGCGATGATACTTCGGATATTCTTCGTTGATGAGTTCGTTAAGCAGCTTGTTCGCCATGTAGGGTGTGACGTGGAACTTGTAGATGATGTCGCGCAGGGTGAAGAATCCTTGCTCCTCTGTGAGCTCATGCAGCCCCTTGAGCCATTGTGAGCGCGAGACCTTGGCAGAGTGCGACCTGTCCTTGGCGTTGTAGAACGTATGTCCCACCTTCGTCACGCTCTCGTTGAGTTCCTTGTCGGGCTTGAATCCGATGCCGGTGACGGTCACGTTGCGTGCCGTGATGTCTTCCGCCTTTTCAAACTTAGGCGTATACCACTTGCCGTCCTTGTCTTTCTTCTTGGCGATGCGCATCTTCAGGAAGAAGGTTCCCAGTCCTTCGATGTGCAGGTCATGGCCGTCGTTGAGTACCTGTGGTATGAAGGTTTTCAGCACACGCATGAATCCCTCGTAGTCTCCATCGGTAAAGGTTGTTGCGTTGACGATTTTCTCGCGCAGTTCACTGCTTGTCAACGCTGTACCCTTTGCCTGTCTGACGTGGAAGAATGTCTTTCCAGCCTTCCCCTTCTCTCCGTCGTTGGGGTTGGCTTGTACGGTAAAACCTAATGGGTTGACTGTTTTTTTCATGATGTATCGTTTTGTAGAAGAGTTTGCCGTCTACCTGTTAGTTGAAGATAAGGATTCCATCACTTTCTATTTGTTGATTGAGGTAAGGTTTCATGTTGTTGTGAAGTCTAAGAACGTCAACTTTGCATTTCAGCAACTCTTCCAGATAGATTTTTAATCCTGAGCGTCTGAATAAGCTGGGTTCCATTTCTACACAAATATCAACATCACTTGATTCGTTCTGCTCGTTTCGGGCTACTGAACCAAACAACCTCATAGAATGGACACCAAACCTGTCGGTAACGATATCCTTGCAGGCTTTCAACTTTTCTATACACTCACTTGTACTTATCATTTATGTTGCAAAGTTAAGGTTTCTCTACAATAATTCCAAAGAATTAAAGTAAAAAAGATTTCTGAAAAGCGTAAATCTCAAATCCATGCGCTCTTTTCTTCCGTAGAGGTAATCCGGACAATCTGTGGTTAACTCCAATTCTTCCGTTTTTTCCGTGGGTTCTTGCTCTGTCAAGCGCTTCGCGATTACCGTTGTTCAAAAGCTCAAGGCGACTCCTTCAAGATGCCCGAAAATAGAGCTAATAGCAGGAATTTGCACTGCGATAGTGCAATTTTCCTCCATTTTCTGCACTCCTTTAGTGCAAATTCCGTATCTTTGCAGTCGAATTGAGAATGGTAAACGGTAAAAAACGAAGAAAGGAATCGTCATGGACTTATCGCTCATCAATACTATGCAGAACCTGTTGGAGCTGACCGTTTCAACGTTCCATCGCTATATGTACAATCAAGTCAGTTGGGAGGCCAGAATGTTTGGACTCGTCGGTCCCCGTGGTGTCGGAAAAACTACGATGCTGCTGCAATATGTCAAGGAGCATCAGGGAGAAAGAAACATCCTCTATGTATCAGCCGACCATGTGTATTTCTCCACGCATACATTGACAGAATTGGCAGATGAGTTCGTTATGGACGGTGGAGAACAGCTGTTGATAGACGAGATACACAAGTATGAAAACTGGTCGCGTGAATTGAAGCAGGTCTATGATACACACCCTGATTTGAAAGTGGTGTTTACAGGATCTTCGGTCCTGGATATATATAAAGGATATTCCGACCTGAGCCGTCGGGCGGCAATCTTCATGATGCAGGGACTGTCGTTCAGGGAATACTTGGAACTGTTTCATGCTATCAAGCTCCCAGTGGTTAACATTCAGGAAATCATTACCCATCAAGCAGACATGAAAGCGCTTCGCCATCCTCTTCCCCTCTTTCGGGAGTATCTCCAAAAAGGCTACTATCCTTTCGCCCAGGATGTCAACTACGATATAGAACTGCGACAAGTCATCAACCAGACGATGGAGGTCGACATACCTCAATATGCCAACATGAACGTTTCAACAGGCAGGAAGCTGAAGAAACTGTTGGCGGTGATAGCCCAGAGTGTACCTTTCAAGCCCGTCATGGACTCACTCTCAACAGTCATCGGAGTCAGCCGGAATGTCTTGCCCGACTATTTCATCTATATGGAGCAAGCCGGCATGATAGGCCAGCTGCGCGATGATACAGGAGGCATCAGAGGGGTAGGAAAGGTTGACAAAGTTTATCTTGACAATACGAATCTGGCATACGTCTTGGGAGGACAGGCGACAGACATCGGCAATATCCGTGAAACCTTCTTCTATAATCAGATGCGCGTAACCTCAGATGTCGTCAGTTCACAGATAAGCGATTTCGAGATTGACGGTAAAACCTTTGAAGTAGGTGGAAGGAAGAAGAGGAAAAAGCAAATCGCAGATGCCGATGAGGGATATGTGGTGAGAGACGACATCGAGCACGGCGCAGGCAATATCCTGCCCCTATGGACTTTCGGCCTGACCTATTGAACTAACTCATCATTTCATACACTCAGCTGCCATTTCATACAATCCCCGCCCGTATCCTTTCCCGTTTCCTATTAAATTCTTAGCTTTGCATCGTCCAAACAAATAAAGGACATTGCTCACGGGATAGGGCATGCTTTTAAAGTTTTTATATTTATAAACGTAAAAAGCAATTGAAAGTTTGGTAAATTGTGTCTTTTTTCCTATTTTTGCAGTCAGAACAGGTTTCTGAAAAGATTATCTGCTCAAGACATATTGGTAAAATAGAGGCGTTATGCTCTTTCTTGCAAGCTGAGAACGTAGGAAATTTTCAATTGCAAAAGTAATGAGGTGTGTATGCGCATGCATACCAGCCGAACAACAAAAGACGGGCATAGTAGCTTCTCACGTTATACGTGGGGCTGCTATATATTCATCTTTGTTGTTCGGGTTTTTCCTACGACCTTCAGCTTGAAGATGTGGACATACAGTCCCACGCTTCTTATATATTTATGATTAGAATTCATCTTATAGGGGCTGTGAGGTGGCTTTGTTTGAAAACAAATAATAACTAAAACCTATAAGATTATGAAGCGATTTGGACTTTTGTTATTCCTTTCCGTTCTAACAAACTTGTTGAGTATAACGGTTTCTGCACATCAGAACGGAGAATTAGCCGCTGTAGATGCGGCAGTCGAAGATGTTGTTGATATTAGTATATCTCCTACAGAAGGTGATATAGGTGCTCTTGTAGCTGCTGAGGTAAATAAAATTATGAATGCAGGCAATGAGGTTGGCAATATAATTATTACCCTTAAAAAAGGAAATACTTATAGTACAAGTACTTCTATTGAGGCTCCAGCAAGTGTAACCATAAATGGAAATGGAGCAATCATTGATGCATCTCTGCTTTCGACTCCATTTGTACAAATGAATTATAATTATAATACAGAAGATTGGAAAGAAGTGACATTCAATATTAATGGCGTAGTTTTTCAAAATATGCAGAATGCAGTCTTTAAAAGCACAAGCAGATACTATCTTTTCAAGGAATTTAAAATTGACAACTGTATTATAGATGTTGCCGACAATAAAACGGTCTTTGATTTCACAGGTGGAAGCGCGGCTGTTTTGTTTGCAATTAACAATTCAACGATTTACTCAAATACAGCTACAACAAGCCAATTCTATAATTCTAGTGGAGGTCAAAAAATTATTGATGCCAACATGGATTATACACAAACTTTTAAAATAGCAAATTCTACATTCTATAATATATCAAAAGGTAAAAACATTTTCCAACATCGTCAGTCAGGTCAAAAGTGGTTGATCTTTGATGTTCAAAACTCTATGTTTGTGAATTGTGGAAAAGAAGGACAAGTGATTAGAGGCCTGAACGGAGGACAGGGTAGTGGAAACCCAACATGGATTATCAAGGGAAATGCCTTTAATTTTGATGGTTCTGACACCAGTGCTAATGAAATAAATGGTGATGAAGATGAACCTGTACAGGGTAGTGTGTCAGGTGTGATGTCATTCACAAATGTTGAAAAGCCAGATTTTGGTGGTACTTTTACTTTGTGTGACTGCCAAGTTGCCCCACAAACCCTAGGCGATCCACGTTGGAAAGTAAATTATGTCGGTGGAATCTTTATAGCTTCTACAACAGATGGCATGGATATGAAGTTCCAGACGATTAGCAATACAGAGGCAGAAGTGTATGGGGATGCAACTACCAGCTCAATAGATAATTCATATAAAGGCAGCATAACAATACCCAATGTAGTAAAAGGATTCGTAGTTTCAGGAATAGGTGATTATGCTTTCACTGATTGCGTTGGGCTTACCACCGTCACCATTCCCAATGGTGTTAATAATATAGGTAATAATGCGTTTAAGAATTGTTCAAGTTTAAATTCTATAGTAATACCAAATAGTGTAAATAGCATAGGTACTCAGGCATTTTATGGCTGTTCAAATCTGGCATCTGTAATACTCAATAGTAACGCTTTGCTGTCAAAAGATTATACTAAAGATAATAACCTAAATGCAATATTTAAGAATCAAGAAACAAAATTTACATTCGGTGATGATGTCTTATCTATAGGAGCTTATGCTTTTTATGGGTTTAGTGATATTAAATCTATTCTTATTTCAAAGAACATAACGCGTTTAGGAAAGGGTTGTTTTAATGGTACAGGTCTTACGTCTATAGCTGTAGAAGACGGAAATACAAAATTCGACTCACGTGACAGCTGCAATGCTGTTATAGAGACTGCAACCAACACTCTTGTTGTTGGTTGTGAGAAAACGGTAATCCCTAATAGTGTTGTTGCTCTTGGTGAAAGTGCATTTGAAGATGTTTCTTTAGAATCAATCAAGATTCCCAAGGGTGTAACGGTTATTGGTAACAATGCATTCAATGGATGTTCAAACCTTGTATCAGTAACAGTAAACAATGAAACTCCAGTGGCTATTGCCCCCAATACTTTTAGTAATAGTGGTAATGCGACATTGTATGTTCCTTATGGATGCTTTGACCTTTATTCGGTAGCAGAAGGATGGAGAGATTTTAAAGAGATAAAAGAGATAGGAACTACCGAAGTTATTCATGTGGGAACTGAGGGGACGTTAAAGGAAATCATATCTGATTTGGAAAGTCTTACAATCAAAAACTTAACAATCACAGGTAGGCTTAACGCCGCAGACATCTCATATTTGCATTCCAACGCTGGTCGTATTGGGGATTTGGAAGTTTTGGATTTGTCAGATGTGACACTTGTCCCTGGTGATGATTACTACAATTCCTACTTTCATGGCACCAATGAAGCAGGCATGAGCACGGAGACTATTTATTTTTACATCAGTTCCGAAAACAAGCGTGAAAGTCAAAGTACGGGTAATGGGCTGGGTGGAGCAACAACAACGACTCGGCTTTATAGTAATGGTCTTGCTGGTGCTTTTTCCGGTTGTAATTTAAAAAAAATTGTGATGCCGAAAACTATTAATGAAGTTGCACCATATACTTTCAAGGGGTGTTCACAATTAGAATCTGTTACATACTCGCCCAACGTACTTCGTGTGCGTGAAAATGCATTCGAAGGATGTAATAATTTGAAAACATTTTTGCTTACAGCAGCATGTGATACTATTGAACATCGTGCTTTTTCGGAATGCAAATCTTTAGAATATGTGGGTGATTTAAGTGGTCTGCGTGCAATACATGCTCAGGCATTCTATGATTGTGAAAATTTAATAGGTGACCCAAATACCCAGACCGTCGATTTAAGTAATTTGGAAGAAACAGTAATTTGGTTTGGCGACCATTCTTCTTTTGCAAAATGTAAGTCGCTAAAACAAGTTAAGTTGTCAAACAAACTTAAGATAATACAAGATGGTATGTTTGAAGGTTGTACATCATTGACGTCTATTGTAATTCCTAATTCTGTAACGGATATAGATAGTTATGCATTCGCAGGTTGTACAAGTTTAGCAAATGTAACACTGTCTGAAAATCTTGTAAAGCTTGGAAGTGGTGTTTTCTCTAATACGCCTTATCAGAATAATATAGTTCCTGAAGACGGAATAACATATATTGGGAAATTTGCAGTTGCTTGTAGTAAAGATGTTACTTCGATTACGATTAAAGAGGGAACTATTTCTATATCAGATGAAATGTGCCGAGAATATAAGAACCTGACAACAGTTACGCTTCCTTCTTCCATTCGACATATTGGTAAAAAAGCATTCTATTACACAGGGATAAAGTCAGTCAATCTTCCAGAAGGACTTCAATATATAGGTGAATATGCATTTTCTAATTGTTCCTTTAAAACAGTAACTCTGCCAGAATCGCTTTGTGAGATGGGAGATGATGCGTTCGAAGGTTGTAATTCCTTAATACAAGTAAATTTCAATGCTCAGAAAATCACGGGAGGTCGATATTGCTTTGGTGGTATTTCTGGATTAGAAAAAGTTGTATTTGGACCCAATGTTGAATATATCCCTGAATATGCGTTTAAAGGAAGTTCGCTTGTAAAGGCTACTTTTAAAGAAAGAACAGAAGGAACGCATTTATACATAGATGATGAAGCTTTTAGTAAATGTAAGAGCTTAACAAGTATATCCTTACCAATAGGTACAGATTCTATAGGGAACAGAATGTTCTATGAATGCGAATCTCTTAAGTCTATTGATTTCCCTGAAGGTATTCAAAAGATTGGAAAATGGGGCGAAACCGGCGATGATACTTTCTATGGTTGCAAATCGTTAACTTCATTGATTATTCCTACTGGCGTAGAGGGTATATATATAAATGAGTGCGAGAATTTAAAGTCCTTGGAAATACATGCGAAAAACGTTCATGTAGGAATCTCTACTCCAGCTCTTAGCAATTTGGTTATAGGCGAAGAGGTTGAATTTGTAAGGGGCATCGATAGTTATATGGGTGAATCCATTATTATACCAGATGGTGTGAAGACATTGGAATATGCTTTTCAAAATTGTCAAAACGCAAAAGAAATATACATAGGAAAAGGTGTTGAGACAATGAAATATTCGTTTATTTTTAGGGATTTTCTCCCGAGTAATCTTGAGAAAGTTACAATCAACTGTAAGGCAGATTATGGTAAAGATTTTCTTAGTAAAAACAATCGAGATGGTAAAGAGAAGTTCCAAACACTAATCATAGGCGGCAATGCGGAGATGGTTCCTGCTTATGCTTTTGAAGGGTGGCCAAATCTGAAAAACGTTTCGATTGGAGGGAATGTAAAGAGCATTGGAGAAAGTGCATTTAAAGGATCTGCTATAGAGAATATAATTATTGGAGATAAGGTGGAAACTATTGGGAACAGTGCTTTCGCATCTTGTAGAATGAAAAAAGTAGAATTACCCATGAGTGTTAAAGCTATAGGTCAAGAGGCATTTCAGGCTTGTGGTGGATTGGAATATATATCTATGCCTGGAGTAGAATCTATTGGAAAGAAAGCCTTTAACTACGCAAAAGTATCAGTGGTGAAGGATTTGAATTCTCTGAAAACAATAGGGGATGAAGCCTTCTTGGAGTCAGGTATAGAAGAAATAAATATACCAGGTTGTGTTACTAATGTACCATACCGTTCATTCTATAACTGTACCAAACTAAAGAAACTAGGTTTTTCAAATGGAGTAGGAAGTATTGACCTCTATGCATTTTACGGCTGTTCCAGTCTGGAGTCCGTGGAATTCCCTAATTCGATATTCGATATAGGGGAATCAGCATTTGAAAATTGCGGTTTAAACATGCCTTCTCTTTATTTACCAGGCAGTATAAGCAGTGTCAATTATAATGCTTTTAGGGGCAACAAAATTAAATCTGTTACATTTGGTGAGGGATTCAAAAATATAGGTTCATATTCATTCTCAAATAATTATGAGCTAAAGAGTATAGTTCTTCCAAGTACTCTAGAGTCAATTGGAAAAGGTGCATTCGAAGGCTGTACAAGCATGACTTCTACCAGAATGTATCATGCAAATCCTAATACAATAGAAGGCACAAATAGCAATTCGGCCGATTTCGGGTTGAGATGGCAAACAACATTATATGTACCCCAAGCTTATCTCAACAATTATAAAGGTCATTCTCCTTGGTCTTGGTTCAATAGCATTCAACCTTTTGATGACAATGTGCTGAATCCTGTGAATGGAACTAACAATGTGGCCTTTAGTAAAGCGGATTTTAATGAAGATGTGGAGCTGACTGACACAATTGTTAATAACGTCTATTATAACTTCAATCCAGATGGAAATAATGGTTATTCTGAAGATAATACTTCATTGATATTAAACTCGAATGTTTCTGACATTCAGATGGAAGCCATACAAGGAAAGAATATAGCAGATGAGGCTATAGCTGCTAACTTTAATGGAATCATCTTCCAAATTCCAGCTGGAGAGGGTAGGATTTCTATTACAGCACAGACTCACGGGCGGAAGGAACTAAATATTAAAATAGGCGACAACGACTCGTATAAGTACCAATTGTCAGATAAACAGACGGTTGATGTTGACTATAATGTAGAAGAATCGGCTTATGTTTACATATATGCGACAGAAAAGGAAGAAGAGTATCAAACAATGGCTAAAGGTACTATAGACCAGACTTCATTGCCTTCTTTCGACAAAGACTATGTAGAAATCTTCGGATATTCTTTAATTTCGGGTTCTGTCGTTCCTGGAGATGCTAATGGTGATGGTGAAGTGAATGTATCTGATATCGTGGAGATTGTTAATTACATCATGGAAAAGCCGTCAGAGAAGTTCGTTTTTGACGCCGCAAACTTAAACGGTGATGAAGACGTGAATGTTACAGACATTGTAAAAGTTGTCAGTATCATCATGTCTTCTGAAAATGCCGCCAAGGCATTTGGACAAACTAAGGCACATGAGCAGGCAGTCAATGATCGTTTGTTGTTGACTGTAAATGACAACAATTCTCGTATTCTTTGCCTTGAGAATGAATTCGGATATTTAGCTTCGCAGTTCGATATTGTTCTTTCTGGCGAGATGAAGTTGGAAGACATTTGTTTAAACAACGAGCGTAGTAACAAGCATATTTTGAATTATTCTCAGATAGACGATAATCGCTATAGAGTAGTAATATACTCGTTGAACAACCAAAGGTATCTTGGAACATATGGCACATTGCTGAATATTTCTGTATCTGGCGATGGTAACATGGGGGTTGAGGATATCCTGTTTGTTACTGAAGATAAAACAGAAAAGAGATTTGCATCTATTTATGACGATGTAACAAGTGTCAGTAGCGTAGAATTATCGGACGATTTAAGGTCTTACGATTGGTATGATTTACGGGGCTATAAGATAGTTAAACCTTCACGGGGTAAAAATCCAACAGGCATTTACATTATTAACGGCAAAAAATATGTAGTAAAATGAAAATGAGAAAATTATCGATGATGATGCTCATGCTCGCAATAGTGGGCATGGCATCAGCAGACAACTTGACGGTGTCTGATTTCGCGATTGATGCGAATGAAACAAAAGCAATTACTATTGATCTGGCTAATCCAGAAAGGAAGTATGCAGCCTTTCAGTTTGACTTGGTTTTGCCAGAAGGAATAACTATCGCTTTGAATAAAAAGAATAAGCTGATAGCATCGCTTGACGAGGATCGTATAGACGATCATACGCTTACAGTTGATAATGTGGGAAATAATACTTACCGTTTTTTGGCCATTTCTATGACCAATGCGGAGTTTTATGAAGAAAGCGGTGCTTTGGTGCATGTGGCACTACAGGCTGATGCGAATATTGTTGGTGGCAAAAAAACAGCAACTATCAAGTCTCAGGTTTTCACGGAAGCAAGTGGAGACCAGCATAAGTGGAGTGACCTTACGTTTAACATCACCAATCCAATAGCAGTTTCAAGTCTTGACATTACCGTCGGTAAAGCCGAAGATGGTGAGGTGCCAGAACTTATAGTTAAGTATGGTGATGCTACCCTTATTGAAGGCGAAGACTATGCGGTTTCATATTGTGACGATGCCGATAATGAGGTGACGGAGGAATATATGAAAGCGCATCCTGATAGCTATAAGGCCGTAATTACATTACAAGGAATCTATAGTGGGAGATTCACACAGCCAATCTCTGTCTCTTTTGTAACAGGCATCAATGAAATCGTGACGGAGTGCAAGTATGGTGTGGGTAATGGCTATACGATCAATGGGCAGAAGATTGGCAAAGTACCTCCTACAAAAGGTATATACATCATTAATAGAAAGAAGATAGTGATGAATTAGAAGTTAGTTGCGACCAATTATTTTCGTGTGACTGTATTGGACGAAGCCAAACGCAGTCACACTTTTTTCAATAAGTGTATTCTCAACAATATTAGGAGAAATAGAGGAGATTAATTATTGATATCTTTCATAGTCACGGCTGCTATCTCACGGGATAGTCGTAGCGGCGATGGTTGTAGTGGAAGCCGCGCTGGGAGGGCATGTGGTCAAACTCCACCTGTATCTGTATGTAGTTGTGGTTGCCCCATTCGTAGCGCAGTCCTGCACCGATGCGGTCCATGTTGCGATAGGGGTTGGAATTGCCGCCAAAGCCCATCGGGTAGTAGCGTCCCCATCCCGGATAGTAGCCGCCCCAGTAAGGGTCGTACCATCCCATCTGGCTGTAGTTCTTGCTGGTGAACGCTTTCTGAACAAAGGCGTAGGCACTCCAGTGCTCGTCGAAACGGTAGCCCAACATGGCGTTGATGCCTGCCGCCGTATAGTTGTCGCCTCCCCATATCGTGTTGTTGAAATAGCCACCGACGGCAAGTGTCGCCTTCTTCGACAGGTTGGTGACGTACATCAGTGAGATGTCCTGAGTGAAGCCTGCCCCCCGATTGCTTCCGCCTCCGAAGTTGGCGAATACCGATGCGCCGACGTTCACGTTCAGACCTTTGTGCAGGTGCCACGGAGCACTGTGGAAACCATGATATAAGAAAGGATAGAAGAGGTCCGTTCCTGCTACGATCTGTCCTTTCTCGTCCACTGGCAGCAGGTTCTCGTCAATCTGTTGTTGCTCTTGTCGTTCCTGTGCCAGCATGCGGGCATATTGTTTTTCGGCTTCGGTGGCTTCTCTCTTGCCGTGCAACCGTTCAGACACCATCGGTTCGATGTGTATGGTGTCAGCCGTTGCCTGTCGGTCTTGTGCTGCTATGGGCAGGCATGCCAGCCAGAATGCTATGATGGTCAGTATCTGCTTCATCTTGTTTGTCGAGTGCTTTCTTGTTGCAAAGGTAATAAATCCCTCAGCGGTGCGAACCGAGAGGGTCGAGATTTTTTGTTTTTTAACCGAAAGCGTTTGATTTTAGCATCTGTAAAAATAAAATAAAGAGGAGCAATGACGATAAGGATATTACTATGCCAGCATTTTTTATACCTATTGAGAAAGTACTGGTACAGTTGTCATTACTCCTCTGTGGGGTAGGGAAGATTACTGATTGTAGTCGCCGTTCATCATCAACTTCGGGTCGGTCGTGAACTTGAAGACCGTCTTCGAGTGCCATGTCTCGCCCGGACGGAGCACCGTAGAAGGGAACTGCGGCTTGTTGGGACCGTCTGCCAAATGTTGTGTCTCTAAGCAGATGGCACTTCTCCGTTGGTACTTGATGCCGCCCTTTCCCACCTGGTTGCCCTTGAGCCCGTTGCCGGTGTAAACCTGTATGGCAGGTTCGGTGGTATAGACGGTCAGCGTGCGACCGCTCGGTGCATCAAAGAGGATGGCAGCCGGTCGGCGAATGTTGCCCGGATGACGCAGCAGGAAGGCATGGTCGTAGCCTCCCGTCACCTTCAGCTGCGGATGGTCTTGGTCTATGCGGTCGCCGATCTGTCGCGGTTTCGTAAAGTCGAAGGGCGTATGGCGCACACGCAGGAACTTGCCGTCGACGTTCTTGTTGGCATCGTAGGTCGCTATCTCGCGGCTGTCAATCCACAGGTTCTGTGTCAATACCGAGCAGTTCAGGTCGCCAGAGATGTTGAAGAACGAGTGGTTGGTGAGGTTCAGTACGGTAGGCTTTGTCGTTGTAGCCTTATAGTCGACGTCCAGCGTGTTCTGTTCGGTCAGCATATAGGTCAGCGTCACTGTCAGCTCACCCGGAAATCCGTTCTCGCCGTCGGGCGAGACATAGCGCAGTACCAGCTTGTTGTGTCTGGTTTCAACGACATCCCACACGCGGTTCTGAAAGCCAGGCTTGCCACCGTGAGAGATATGCCCCTTGCCGTTGTCCTGCAACTGGTAGGTGTTGCCGTCGAGGGTGAACGAGGGACCGAGTATGCGGCCGACATACCTGCCGATGGTAGCCCCGAAGTTCTGTCCTTTGGTGTGGTAGTCCATCACGTTGTCATAGCCTAAGACGACATCCTCGAACCGACCGTTCCAGTTAGGCACCATCAGCGACACCAGTCGTGCGCCGTAGTTGGTGATGCACGCCTCCAGACCGTTCTGGTTGGTCAGCGTGTAGAGGGCAGTCTTTTTGCCGTCGATGGTCTCGCAGAACCGTTCGGGCTTCAGTCCCGACCTGGTGGTCTGTGCCTGCATGCTGCCTGTCAGCAACAGTGCAACCATCATCGTAAGAATGTGTTTCATAAGTAATACGGTTTTGTCGTTTGAGGGGATTTGTCGTTTCGGGGATTGGTCGTTCCCTTGCTCTCCCTGTTCCCCCGCCCTTTAGCGTAGGGCGGGGGGAGAGAGGGCTTTTCATTCCTTACAGCTCGGCTTTGATGGCATCGATCATCTCCTGATATTCGGCATCCGTGAGGTAGACCTTGCCGGGATTCATCTGGAAGGTTCCACCATAGTCGGGACCGTCTACATATTTCGGTGCCAGGTGGAAGTGCAGGTGAGAGAGTTTGTCGCTGTAGGCTCCGTAGTTGATCTTCTCCGGGTTGAACGCCTTCTGCATGGCACGTGTCACGCGGGCTACATCCGACATGAAGGCGTTGCGCTCTTCGTCGGAGAGTTCGTTCAGGTCGTTCACGTGTCCGTTGTACGCCACGAGGCAGCGTCCGCGGTAGGTCTGCTCCTTGAAGAGGAACGCTCTGGAAACAGAGAGCTTGCAGATTTCAATCATCAGGTCATGAAGAGTCTCGTTGTTTGTGCAGTAGAGGCACTGTTTGGGATCACTTTGCATAATTATCAGTATTTAGGTTTAACGTTATTGATTTATAATTGTTTGGCTTCTTGTGTCAAGACAAGTCTGAATGGGTTCCCGTCTGTATGAATCATACAATGGTTGCCATCATTCATTCAAGTTTATTCTTTCTGCCTGCAAAAATACAACAAATAGATGAAACAGCCGTGACTTATCCAAAAAAAATGAAGAGTGAGGAGTTGAGAGGGGCGGGTTGAAGGATAAATCATGAATCAGTAAATCATAAATCATGGTAGATGGAATGCCTGTGAAATTGAGAAATTCTTGTTTTTCCTTTAAAATTTCTTTTAAAATGCTTGTGAGTTTCTTCGGAATATTATAAATTTGCAGCCGAAATCATCAAAACAACGTCTACAATGAGTAACGCTTATACTTATTTTTACGGCTTTTATTTTTACTTTGCAGGGCACTGTGAAGCGGTAAGTCGTGTGTAAGAAATGAATGGAAACAGAACACAGAAAGTAAAACAACATAAGACTCCCGCTTCACACTAAGAGTGACAGCGGGATTTTTTATTGAACATGAACATTGGAATAAAACAATAAAGATAGATGAAGAGAATAGCTATACAAGGAGAACTGGGGTCGTTCCACGACATTGCTGCCCACCAGTACTACAAGGATGAGCAGATACAGCTGATCTGTTGCCGCACCTTCGAGCAGGTCTTCGAGAGCGTGAAGCGCGACCCCACGGTGATTGCGATGCTTGCCATCGAGAACACCATTGCCGGTTCGCTGTTGCACAACTACGACCTGCTCCGCCAGTCGGGGACAACGGTAGTGGGTGAGCACAAGTTGCACATCGAACACTGTATCTGCTGCCTGCCCGATGACGACTGGAGCAGCATCCAGGAGGTACATTCCCATCCGGTAGCGTTGCAGCAGTGTCGCATGTTCCTTGCCAATCACCCCGACATCAAGGCAGTGGAGTCGGAAGACACGGCAGGTGCAGCTCAGTATATCGCCGCCAACCAGTGCCGGGGATGGGCTGCCATCTGCAACTCCTCTGCCGCCCGCCTGTATGGGTTGAAGGTGTTGGAGGACAGCATCGAGGACAACAAGCATAACTTCACCCGCTTCCTCGTGGCATCGGCACCGCAGAAGGCCGACTTCCTTCGCCCGCTGGAGAAGACCGACAAGTCGAGCCTTGTCTTCTCGCTGCCCCATTCAGAGGGTAGCCTGAGCAAGGTGCTCACCATCCTTTCCTTCTACAACATCAACATGACGAAGATACAGTCGCTGCCGATTATCGGTCACGAGTGGGAGTACATGTTCTACGTCGATGTCACCTACGACAACCTGACACGCTACCGTCAGTCTATCGATGCCATCATACCATTGACAAAGGAACTCACCATCTTAGGTGAATACGAAGAGTGTAAGTGATTTACAATTGACAATTGACAATTCATATTGATAATTAAAAATGATACAGCCAGCAGAAAGACTACAAAGTGTACAAGAATACTACTTCTCGCGCAAGCTGAAGGAAGTAGCACAGTTGAATGCAGAGGGGAAGGACATCATCAGCCTTGCCATCGGCAGTCCCGACATGCCACCCTCAAGACAGACCATTGACAAGTTGTGCGAGGTGGCGGCACAGCCCGGTGCCCACGGCTACCAGCCCACGATGGGAACGCCGGAACTGCGGCAGGCTATGGCTGCCTTCTACCAGAAATGGTACGGGGTGACACTCGATGCCAAGAAAGAGATACAGCCGCTGATAGGTTCCAAGGAGGGCATCCTGCACGTGACCCTCGCCTTCGTCAACCCCGGCGACACGGTGTTGGTGCCCAACCCCGGCTATCCCACCTACACCTCACTGTCGAAGATTCTCGGTGCCAACATCGTGAACTACGACCTTTGCGAAGCAGACGGATGGCAACCCGACTTCGACCAGCTGGAGGAAATCGTTAACCGCAAGTCCTTAAACTGCAAACTGCTTTGGACCAACTATCCCAATATGCCTACTGGCGGCAATGCCCGTCGTGAGACCTACGAACGGCTGGTACGCTTTGCGCAGGAGCACGACATCGTCGTGGTCAACGACAACCCTTATTCCTTTATCCTCAACGAGGAACACCTCTCGCTGATGCAGGTACCGGGAGCCAAGGACTGTTGCATCGAGTTCAACTCGCTGTCCAAGAGCCACAACATGCCCGGCTGGCGTGTGGGCATGTGTGTGTCGAACCCCACCTTTATCTCATGGATACTGAAAATCAAGAGCAACATAGACAGCGGTACCTTCCGTGGCATACAGCTGGCTGCTGCCGCTGCCCTGACGGAGAACACGGAGGAGTGGCATCGGGAGTACAACATCAACACCTATCGCCGTCGTCGTGACATCGCCGAGAAGATTATGCAGACGTTGGGTTGCACCTACGACCCGAAGCAGGTGGGTATGTTCCTCTGGGGACGCATCCCCGACACGTATGCCAATGTTGAAGACCTCACCGAGCGGGTGCTCCACGAAGCGCGCGTCTTCATCACCCCCGGATTCATCTTCGGCAGCAACGGTGAGCGGTACATCCGCATCTCCCTCTGTGCCAAGGATGAGAAGATAGAGGAGGCACTGAAGAGGATTGAAAGCCTACCCTCAACCCCTCCCGAAGGAAAGGGAGAATGAAAGATAGGTAATCATGAAGGACCGTACACATAAAAAATGCGATACAGAAAACAATACAAATAATATTAATACAGTAAAAACTAACTGCCCAGACTCCCCTCCTTTAGGGAGGGGATGAGGGTAGACTCTTAAGATTATGGAACTAGATTTACAACCTTTAAACCTACCGAGTGATAACGAACGCCCGTTCGTCATCGCAGGACCCTGTTCTGCGGAGACTGAAGAGCAAGTGATGACAACCGCTATGGAGCTGGCATCGAAGGGATGCCACAACTTCCGTGCCGGTGTATGGAAACCGCGTACCAAACCCGGCGGCTTCGAAGGACACGGCGAGAAGGCCTTGCCTTGGATGAAGCGTGTGAAGGACGAGACCGGCATGCTTGTCGGTACGGAGGTCGCCACTCCCGAACATGTGGAGCTGGCATTGAAGTATGGCATCGACATCCTGTGGATAGGTGCCCGTACCACCGCCAATCCCTTTGCGATGCAGGCTTTGGCTGACGCACTGAAAGGTGTCGACATACCGGTCTTTGTCAAGAACCCCGTCAACCCCGACCTGGAGTTGTGGATAGGTGCTATGGAGCGTCTGAACCAGGCGGGTGTGAAGCGCATGGCTGCCATCCATCGTGGCTTCTCTTCCTTCGACAAGAAGATCTATCGCAACATGCCGATGTGGCAGATTCCTATAGAGCTGCACCGTCGCATTCCCAACCTGCCCATCATCTGTGACCCCAGCCACATCGGAGGGCGTCGCGAACTGATTGCACCGCTCTGTCAGCAGGCGATGGACCTGGGCTTCAAGGGACTTATCGTCGAGAGCCATTGCAACCCCGACGAGGCATGGAGCGATGCCAAGCAGCAGGTGACGCCGGAGGTGCTCGACTACATCCTCTCGCTGTTGGTCATCCGCGACGGTTCGGAGACAACGGAGATCCTGTCGCGGATGCGTAAGCAGATTGACGAACTCGACAACGAGCTGATGGGCCTGTTGGCAAAGCGTATGCGTGTATGTCGTGAGATCGGCGAGTACAAGAAAACCCACAACATGACGGTGCTGCAAGCCAACCGCTACAATGAGATTCTTCAGAAACGTGGTGCGCAGGGCAGCCTGATGGGTATCTCACCAGAGAGCGTTGCCGCCATCTTTGAGACCATCCATGAGGAGAGTGTCCGCCAGCAGCTGGAGATTATCAATAAGTAAAGCCCCACCCCCGACCCCTCCCGCAAGGGGAGGGGAGTAAATAGGGATAAACTGATTGGAAGAAGGGGTAATACTTTGCTCAACGATAATTGTGAATAGATAAACGATAGATCCGATATATGAATAATACAGGAAATAAACTATCCCAATCCCCCTCCCGTGCGGGAGGGGCAAGGGGTGGGTTCCGAATACTGATCTTAGGAGCAGGCAAGATGGGAAGCTTCTTCATCGACCTGCTGAGTTTCGACCACGAAGTGGCAGTATTCGAGAAAGACCCGCGCAGGCTGCGGTTCACCTACAACTGCCAGCGATTCCAAGAGTTAGGTGAGATTCGTGAGTTCCAACCCGAACTCGTCATCAATGCCGTCACGGTGAAATACACCATTCCTGCCTTCGAGGAGGTGCTGCCCTACCTTCGTCAGGAGTGCATCCTCAGCGACATATCGTCGGTGAAGACGGGGCTGAAGGACTGGTACGAGCAGTGCGGTCATCCCTTTGTCAGCACGCACCCGATGTTTGGTCCCACCTTCGCCAACCTGAACCAGCTGAGCGAAGAAAATGCCATCATCATCACCGAGGGCGACTACATGGGGCGCATCTTCTTCAAGGACCTCTACCAGCGGCTGGGACTCAACATCTACGAATACACCTTCGAGGAGCACGACAAGACCGTTGCCTACTCGCTGAGTATTCCCTTCGTCTCCACCTTCGTCTTTGCTGCGGTCATGAAGCACCAGGATGCGCCGGGAACAACCTTCAAGCGCCACATGCGCATTGCCAAGGGGGTGCTCAACGAAGACGACTACCTGTTGCAGGAAATCCTCTTCAACCCCTATACCCACGACCAGGTGTCGCAGATTCGTACCGAACTGAAGGAGCTTTTGGAAATCATCGACAACAAGGATGCCGACGGAATGAAGGCTTACCTGACGAAAATCAGGAACAACGTCAAGCGCGACATCGAGATCAATCGGTAATCCCCTCTCGGCTACTGATTGCCATTACACATTTTGTGTAATCGGAAATAATCAGTATATTTGCATCAATAGCGTAGATTTATTTGATGATGATTTATCTTAACGACCAGATAGAAACATTCGACCTGCAGGCAGCGTTGGGACAGTTGTCGCCGCAGCGCCTGCAACAGGTAGAGGCGTTCAAGCCCCTGCTGAGCAAGAAACTCTGTGCTGCTGCCTACCTGCTGTTGCGGCAGGGGTTGCAGGAGGAGTATGGCATCAGCGAGGCGGTGGAGTTTGAATACGGAGAGCACGGCAAGCCGTCTCTCATCGGCTATCCCGACATCCATTTCAACCTGAGCCATTGCCGTGAGGCTGCCATCTGTGTGCTGTCAGACCAGCCTGTCGGGGTGGACATCGAGTCGATAGGACGGCAGAGCGAACGGCTGATGCGCTATGTACTCAGCGACGAAGAGTATGAGCAGGTGAAGCGTTCGTCGTCGCCAGACGTCGAATTCACCTGCTTCTGGACGAAGAAGGAGAGCATGCTGAAGCTGACGGGAGAGGGTATCAACACCGACCTGAAGCTGCTGTTGCCTGCTCCCTATCGGTTCACGACAGTGGTCAACGAGGAGCGCGGCTATGTCTATACGCTCTGTACCGCCGAAGGCTTTTCCGTTTGGAACTGAAAATAAAAACGAGTTTTCATTTTGTATTTCACTCACTTCATCGTATCTTTGTGCGCAATTCCTATCGTCAACATGAAAGAGTGGTTCGGAAAATTGCTGAAAATGGCGCGGTCGAACATCAGCTTGACTTTGATTATCATCGCCGCACTCATGGTGGAACTGGTTTCTATCGTGCAGTACAATTATGTGCGTGACCTGCTCAGGAACAAGCTGGAGCAGCGGGCAGAGATGGAGCTGGTGGCGAAGGGTGAAATCATCGACAACATGCTGGACGATGCCGAGGCAACGATGGCGGAGCACGTATGGGACATCCAGGCCAACCTGGGGAATCCTGATGCGATGTTCGGCGTCACCGAGCGGCTCATCATGACCAACCCGCATGTCGTCGGTGGCTGCATAGCCTTTGTGCCCGACTATTATCCGGAGAAGGGAAGGCTCTTTGAGCCATACGCCTATAAGGAGGATGGGACAGTAAAGGTGGAGCAGATTGCCACCGAGCAGCATAACTATACCGACCATCCTGCCTACCAAAAGGTGGTGGCAACACGCAAGGAGTTCTGGAGCGACCCATATATATATGGTGATAAGTCGGAGGAGTATCTGACGACCTATTCGTTCCCATTGGTTGACAAGAAGGACAGGATGGCAGCCGTCGTCGGTCTCGACATCAACCTGTCGTGGCTGGGCGACACTCTCAATGCCGAGATGGCTCATCCGTCGTCGTTCGGCTTGATGCTCACGAGAAAAGGCAAGCTCGTGGCGGGTCCTCCGGCACGGCACGTGAAGCAAAACGACGTCAACTCCATTGTCAAGGTCATCAACGACAGCACCGTGGAGCGCAGGCGCACACCCAACGGGAAGTACTGGGTGAAGGAGTTCATAGACCCGGAAGACCATGAAAAGGCCTATGTTTACTTCCTGCAGATGGACGGCAACCCGTATTGGCAGATAGCCATCGTCAACTACGACAGCGAGGTATACGAGCCGCTGTACAGGATGCGGTCGCGCAACATGTTCATGATTTTGGCAGGTCTGTTCGTGATGTTCTTTATCATCAACCGTTTTGCACGTAACGAGAAACGGCTGCACCAGGCTAACATCGACCAGGCACGGATAGGCAGCGAACTGCGCATTGCCAAGACCATTCAGATGGAGATGCTCCCCAAGACGTTTCCGCCCTATCCCGACCGCAACGACATAGACATCTACGGGTCGCTCGTGCCTGCCAAGGAGGTGGGCGGCGACCTCTTCGACTTCTTCATCCGCAACGAGAAACTGTTCTTCTGCATTGGCGATGTCAGCGGAAAGGGAGTGCCGTCGGCTATGGTGATGTCGGTCATTCGCACCCTCTTCCGCATGGTCACCCGCAGCGAGAGCAACCCGGCTCTGATCATGAAGATGCTGAACAGGGAACTCTGCCGCAACAACGAGACCAACATGTTCGTCACCTTCTTCATCGGTATCCTCGACCTGCCTACAGGACACTTGTATTACTGCAATGCAGGTCACGACAACCCCGTGCTGATCGGTGAGCAGACGGAGAAGCTGGAGGCAAAGGCAAACCTGCCGCTGGGCGTCTTCGACAACTTTGCGTACCAGATGCACGACAGCATGCTGCCTACCGATACCACCATCTTCCTCTATACCGACGGGCTGACCGAGGCAAAGAACCCCCATCGTCAGCAGTTCACCAGAAAACGGATGATGCAGGTGCTGGAGCATTGCCGCCAGCGCAAGCTGGTCGCTGCCCAGCCGCTGGTCGGCGAGATTGCCCGGCAGGTACACCTGTTTGCGAAGGATGCCGAGCAGAGCGACGACCTGACGCTGCTTGCCATCCGCTATCAGCGCAAGAAGGAGACGTATGTCCTGGAAGACACCATCACCCTGAAGAATAACGTAGGACAGATAGACCTGCTGAGCGACTTCAGCAAGACGGTCTTCAGCCGGCTGAAGATGAACCGGAAGGAGGCGAACGGCATGAGGCTGGCGGTCGAGGAGGCTGTCGTCAACGTCATCAGCTATGCCTACCCCGAAGACGAGACGGGCGACATCGTCGTGCAGGCAAAGTCAGACGGCAGGCAGGTACTGTTCGTCATCATCGACTCAGGAGCGGCGTTCGATCCGACTAAGATCCAAAGTGCCAACACGACGATGGCGGCAGAAGAGCGCCCGATAGGAGGACTCGGACTGTTCCTCGTCCGCAAGATGGTAGACTCCATCAACTACGAGCGCGTCGAGGGAAAGAACGTGCTGACGTTGCGTAAGAAATACCAGACTGAATAAAAAATAAAAATAAAAAAATGGAAACAACAATTCAAGAAGTAAACGGCAAACTGGTTGCCACGTTGCAGGGAGAGATGGACACGGCGGCAGCCGTGGAAGTAGAGAAAGCGCTGAAACCCCTTTACGAGAGCGAGGGACGGGAGATTGTCATCGACTGCACCCGCCTGGAGTATATCGCCTCCAGCGGCCTGCGCATCCTGCTCAGCATCCTCAAGAAGGCGAAGACCAACAACAACCATGTGGTCTTGAAGAACGTCAATGAAGACATCAAGGAGGTGTTCGAGCTGACGGGCTTCATCAACATCTTCGATTTCGAATAGGCGTGCCCCCCTTCGGGGCACCCTCTTCCTCTGTGCCTCTGTGTGAGATTTTTAACAGGCTGATAAGGAGTGTCATTTCGTGACAAATGAATTCCTTTGAAAAGAGGTACGGTTTGTAAACTATCATTCGATGCTCTTTTCCAAACGATGCATCATTGTCCTTTATTTTAATTGATTCACTCCCTGACATGTGTGATGCCATGCCAGTAGACGGGTAAGAGCAGCTGGGTGGTGCCAGAGGTGGTAGAAGATGAAGACGGTGTCGAACGTCAGGGAGGGCAGCATGACGGTGGCATCGCCGATGGCTGCCTGTCGGCAGTTGGCTGCTTGCAGTTCTTCTGCCGCCATTGTTCCAGCACCTTTGACGCAGCAGACCTGTCGCGTTGATGACATACCTGTGCAACTCTATCTCCACACCGTTGCGTTCCAGCTTGATGTGTTTGGGATTCTCGTCCTCGTAGCTGTCGGGGTCGGCAGAGAGCTGTCCCTCGTCGTCGGTGTGTCGCCACAAAGCCATGCGCACGAGGCACAGCATCTGTCTTTCTTCTTTTCTCATGCCGTAAAGATTTTTTTAAGCTACATGAAACTTCAGTCGAAGTACCCCATGTCGTTGATGGCCCTGAGGAACTGGCGTACATAGTCCCACGACGTGGGCGACCATCGGAATCCGAGGCGGTAGAGCACCTGGGTGGTGTAGTTGTTCTTCGTCGGAATCATGTAGGACTCGTGTCCGTGTGCCATGTCCTGATATGCCAACAGGCTGGACAGGAGCTTCGCCTTCTCTGCGTCCTGCTTGGCAGTTTCCATTTCTTCGGAGAAGACGGGAGCCTCTACCGGTCGGGGCGCCTTGCCGATCTGTCCCAGTTCGTTCAGCACGTCGCCGAAGTAGACGTGGTGGTTGTTGAACGGGTGGAAGAGCGTACACTCGCGCGGCGTCTGGGCAAGCAGGACGATGGCTTGCGCCACCTCGTTGATGGGCGAGAACTCCATGGGGTCGTCGCACATGGCGTACGGGTAGCATCCTAACATCTTGAAGACGCGGATGCGCCCCATGGCGCTGTTGGTCTGGAAGTTGATCTGGAACTCGCCGTCGGAGGAGCGTGGTGCCAGGTTGCCCACACGCATCACCTTGGTGCCGATGCCGTGGACGGCAGCTGCTTCGAGGACGACGCGCTCGGAGATGAACTTCGAGTGGATGTACTGGTTGTCCATGTACTGTCCGTAGTAGAGTTTCTGCTCGGTGAGCTTCGCTTCCGGTCCGGGCTTCCCGTCTACCGACAGTCCTGCGGTGCTGTAGGTGGAGATGTGTACGAGTCGTGCTCCTGTCTTGGCGCAGAACTTCACGCAGTTGACGGCACCGCCGATGTTGACGTCTTCAATCTCCGTTCCCTTGGAGAAGTGCTTGACCATGGCGGCACAGTTGAAGACGGTGTCTATCTTGCCGTCGACCGTTATCTCCTGGGTGACGTCGCCCAGGAGCACGTGCAGCCGGTTGCCGAAGAGTTCCTTGTAGTTCTTTCCGAAGTAGTAGAACAACATCTGACGCAGTCGTCGCTCGGCCTTGTCGAGGTCTTTGGCGCGTACCATGCACCACAGCTCAGGTATGTCGTCGCGCTCAATCAGCTCCTTCAGCACGTGGATGCCTAAGTAGCCGGTGGCTCCCGTCAGCAGGACGTTGCCGATGGGCTGCCGTTCGCCCTTCCTGAAGCTGTCCAGGGTGTTGCGCATGAGCATGGTGTCGATGGGCCTGTAGTCGTACCTTGCATCCTCGGTGTCGTCGCTCTGGACGACGTCGTCGGCAGTGCCGCTGACAAACTGTGCCAGCTGTCGCGGCGTGGGGTAAGAGAAGAGTTCGCCGTAGGCGATGCGGTGGTTGTGCTTGTCGGCCTCGATGATGACGCGCGTCACCATGAGCGACGTGCCGCCGAGTTCGAAGAAGTTGTCCAACGCTCCCACCTTGTCCGTCGACAGGATGTCGGCGAAGATGTCGCAGAAGAGTTTCTCCGTGTCGTTGGCAGGTGCTACGTAGTCGCGGTCGCCGGCCTGGATGACCGGTGCGGGCAACGCCTTGCGGTTCACCTTCTGGTTCTGGTTCAGCGGGATGGCATCAATCTGCATCGTGGCAGCTGGTATCATGTACGACGGCTTCTGCTTGCCGATGAAGTTGTTGAGGGCTTTGATGTCTATCTGCTTGTCGCTGACGATATAGGCAGCGATATACTTGCCGCCGTTGTCGTATTCAAAGGCCTGTACGGTGGCATCCTTGATGCCCTCGAACTGGCGGATGACGGCTTCGACCTCTTTCAGCTCGATGCGGAATCCGCGTATCTTCACCTGACCGTCCTTGCGGCCTACGAACTGGATGTTGCCGTCGGGCAGGTAACGGACGATGTCACCGGTGCGGTATACTCGGTTAAATGAAGAATGTAGAGTGAAGGATGAAGAATCGGCTGGCGCATGAAGGGATAATTCTTCATTCTTCATTCTACATTCTTCATTTACAAAAGGATTCGGGATGAAGACCTCGGCAGTCTTCTCCGGGCGGTTCAGGTAGCCGCGGCTTATCTGCGGACCGCTGACCCACAGTTCGCCGGCTGCTCCTGGCGGCAGGCGGTTGAACTCTTTGTCGACGATGTACAGGTGCAGGTTGTCGAGGGCTTTTCCGATGGGGATGTCAGCCTCGTAGTTCTGTATCCAATATGTTGTCGTGAAGATGGTACACTCGGTGGGTCCGTAGCCGTTGTACATCTTATAGTGTTTCGGCGGATTCAGAGCCGACAACTTCTCGCCACCTACGGCGAAATATTCCAGCGAGTGGTTGTCCACATTCGTCGCAAACTGGTAGCCCACCTGAGTGGTGATGAACGAGTGGGTGATGCCGTTCTCGTTGAAGTAGGTGTTCAGGTCGGGCAGGTTCAGGCGGATATCGTCGCCGATGATGTAGACACAGGCACCGCACGTAACGGCAGGATAGATGTCCATCATGCAGGCATCGAAGCCATAGCTGGCGTAGGCGGCGACATGTTTGTCAGCCTTCAGGCAGAACTGCCGCTGATACCAGTGGCAGAAAGCCACGATGTTGCGGTGCTCCAGCTGGCAGCCTTTCGGCACTCCCGTTGACCCGGAGGTGTAGAGGAGGATGAAGAGGCTCTCTGGAGTTGGCTCCGTGGGCTGGGGCAAGGCCTCGGCAGACGGGGCGGAGAGGGCGGGGATGTCTTTGATGAAGAGCACGTCGCCCTTGTAGTCGCTGACCAGCGGGCGCAGCTCTTCGTCGGCAATCAGCAGCCTGGCATTGGCATCCTGCATCATGAAGTTCAGTCGCTCTTCCGGATAGCTGGGGTCGAGAGGCTGGTAGGCACAGCCTGCTTTCACGATACCCAACGAAGCGATGACCATCCATTCGCAACGGGGGATGAGCACAGAGACCACATCCTCGCTACCCAGCCCCTTGGCGCTGATGTACTGGGCGATGCGCTCCGAGATGTCGTCCACCTCACGATAGGTGTAGCGGTTCTCATGGTAGACGACACACTCGTTGTCGGGTGTCGCAGCCACCTGGCTGCGGAACAGCGATACGATGGTCTGCGTGTTGTCGTAGGGAACCTCGGTCTGGTTGAAGCTGTCGAGCAACTGCTCCTGTTGCTTGTCCAATAGCGATACTTGCAACAGCTGTTGTTGCGGGTTGGCAACAAATGCTTTTGTGGCGTTGACAACCGACTGGGCGAGGTGCTGCATCAACTCCTTGCTGTAGCGCCCGTTGTCGTATTCTATGCAGACGGAAGGCTGACCTGCTTCTTCGCGGATGTAGAAGGCTACACGGAACTTGGGCGTGTCAGACTCCATATTCTCCATCTTTACCTCCTCGCCCTGGCAGATGTACTTGTCGAGGACACCCATCTGGTAGGCAAACATGATTTCGGCAGACAGGTCATAGTCGGCGGCAATCTGTGCAAAGGGATAGTTCTCGTGAGTCAGCGTCTCGTCGAAGTTGCGGCTGGTCTCTTCGAGGTATTCCATCACCGTCTGTTGGTTGATGGCGCTGCTCAATGCCAACGTGTTGACAAACATGCCGACAGTGTTGCGGATACTCAGGTTGGAACGACCGTTGCTGATGGTGGTGATGCAAAGGCGCTCGTTGTTGGTGAACCGAGCCAGGGTGTAGAAGGTGGCAGCCAGCGTCAGATGGGCTGCCGTCAGGTTGTGCTGCCTGCAGAAGGCTTCTATCGCGGGGAAGTCTAACGCGCTGGTGACGGTACGCTGGTGACCTTCCTCCTGCGGGTTGGTCAGGTCTGACGGTATCTCGGTGACACCTTCACACTCGCCCAGCTGCTGCTGGAAGAAGTCGCGTGCAGCCTGGAACTGTTCGGTGTTCTCTGCTGCTTTCTCCGCAGCGACAAAGTCGGCGAAGGTGGCATCTTCAGGTTCTATGTCCCGACCGTCCAACAAGTCGCACAGCTGATGAATGAACACATCCATCGAACCACCGTCCATGACCAGGTGGTGGACATCCATCAGGAGACAGACATGTTGCCCGGTAGTGACCACTTCCAAGTGGTAGAGCGGTCCCTGCTTGAGGTTGAACGGCTGTACAAACTCCCATTTGTAGTTTTCCAGTTCCTCTTCACTCATGTTGCTCATGGTCACCGCCACCTCTTGGCCGGGCTGGGTCAGCATGACGATATCGGAACCTTGGCTGCCGAAGTGGGCTGTCAAGGCTGGATGGGCCTTGATGAGCGCCTGCAGTGCCTTCGTCAGCGCCTCCTTGTCGGTCTTGGGGGAGAACCTCAAGAGGAAGGGGATATTGTATACGGTGGAGGTCGGGTTCTTCATGCAGTCGACATAGACCCCCATCTGTGCGTAGGAGAGGGGGATTTCAGAAGAAGGTTGAAGGTCGGAAGAAGAAGGTTGAAGGTCGTCCCTTGTCTCTTTCTTGGTCTCTTGTGCTTTGCCGTTGCCTTCCATGTATGCTTGCAAGATGGTGTTCTCGATGCTCTGTAGCGTAGCTGACTTTGCCAGCGTCTTCGAGTTGAGGGTAACTCCGAAGCGTTTGCTGATCTGGATGGCGAGTTTGATAGCCATGATGGAGGTCAGACCGGCATAGCCTAATGGGGTAGTGAGACTGAAATCATCGTTGTTGACGATGCCTGCGATGATGTCGTGGATTTCTTTTTCCAGGATGTTCATCGGTGCCGACGGCTCGTTGCCTTGTCCTCCTGCTCCCGCACTGCTTTGCTTTTCAGGTTTCGGCAGCGCCTTCTTGTCTACCTTCTGGTTCTGGTTCAGCGGAATCTTGTCAATCTGCATCGTTACGGCAGGCACCATGTAGGGCGGTTTCTCTTCCATGATGAAGTTGTTCAGAGCCTGAATATCCACCTTTTCGTCACTGACGATATAGGCAGCAATGAACTTGCCGCCGCCGGTTTCGTCGAAGGCTTGCACCGTTACCTCCTTGATGCCGGGGTATTGGCGGATGATGCCTTCCACCTCTTTCAGCTCGATGCGGAATCCGCGTATCTTCACCTGTCCGTCCCTGCGGCCTACGAACTGGATGTTGCCGTCGGGCAGGTAACGGACGATGTCGCCGGTACGGTATACTCGGTTAAATGAAGAATGAATAGTGAAGAATGAAGAATCGGCTGGCGCATGAAGGGATGATTCTTCATTCTTCATTCTACATTCTTCAATTATAAAAGGATTCGGGATGAAGACCTCGGCAGTCTTCTCCGGACGGTTCAGGTAGCCGCGTCCCACCTGCGGACCGCTGACCCACAGTTCGCCGGAGGCTCCGATGGGCAGCCGGTGTCCGTACTTGTCGACGACATACAGGTGGGTGTTGTCGTTAGCCTTGCCGATAGGGATGTTGTCCAAGACTTCGTTCACATGGAAGTAAGTGACGCTGACGGTAGACTCGGTAGGTCCGTAGAGGTTGATCAGCTTAAAATCTTTTGGTGGTTGCAACGAACCTAACTTCTCGCCGCCGGTAAGGAGATAATGCAAGGTGCTGTTCTCCATCATGGAGGCAAACTGGTAGCCCACCTGAGTGGTCATGAAGGCATGGGTGATGCCGTTCTGGATAAAGTAGTCGTTCAGGGCAATCAGGTCGAGCCGCATCTCTTCCGGAACGATGTATAGCGTAGCGCCGTTGGTCAGCGCACAGTATGTTTCCATCATGCTGGCATCGAAGCCATAGCTGGCGTATGCTGAAATGCGTGAGGTCTCGTCGACGTGGAGGTAGCGCTGGTACCAGTGGCAGAAAGCAACCAGGTTGCGGTGCTCCAGTTGACAACCCTTGGGCGTGCCGGTAGAGCCGGAGGTGTAGAGGAGGATGACACGGTCGTCAGGTTTTGGCTCTGTTGGCTGAGGCAGTGCCTCAGCGGACGGGGCGGTGAGGGTAGGGATGTCCTTGGTATAGAGCACGTTGCCTTGATAGTTGCTGACCAGCGGGCGCAGTTCCTCAGTGGTGATGAGGTATTTGGCATCGGCATCCTGCATCATGAAGTTCAGCCGCTCGGCAGGGTAGGTGGGGTCCAGGGGCTGATAGGTGCAGCCAGCCTTCAAGACACCTATCGACGCTATGGCCATCCATTCGCAACGGGGTATCAATATGGAGACTACATCTTCGGTCTGCAACCCTTGTGCCGCAAGGAAGGCAGCCAGTCGGTCGCTGATGTCGTCTGCTTCCTGATAGGTATAGCTCCGGTCCTGGTAGACTACGGCAGTATGGTCGGGGTGTTGTCGTGCCTGACGGCGGAAGAGCGAAGCGATGGTCTGCGTGCTGTCATAGTCGACGTCATTGGCATTGAACTGGTCGAGTTGCTGCAACTGCCCGGCTGTGGTGAGGCTGATGTCGCGCAACGGCTTGTCGAGTTCTGTCATTTGTCCTATTATACACTCATAGCTCTGGGCGAGCTGCCGCAGCATCTCCACCGAATAGTAATCGGTGCGATAGGTGAACTCCAGCCTGTAGTGCTTTTCTACCCTGTACAGTTGTATGTTCAGCGGTATTCCTGTGGCTGCATCGTCCTCCATCTTCAGCGTCACCGGCTTTCCGCCCATCGACAAGCTCTGGAACAAGTCGCCCTGATAGGCAAAGAGTGAGGTGGGTGGTGTGCTGATTCCGCTACAGAAATCGGCATAGGAGTAGAGCGAGTGCCGACGGCTTTCAACTACCGATGTCTCTCCTTGGCGGAACAGGTCGCCGACGGTAGTATCGTCGCTCAGCAGGAAATAGCAGGGCAGTGTCTGTACGAACATACCCATTGAGCGCTCCATGTGCTCGTAGCGTCCATGCCAGATGGTGGAGAAGAGCACCTGTTCGTCGCCAGTGAAGCGGGAAAGCAGCAAGGCGTATGCCGAGGTCATGAAGACACTCTGCTTGACGCGGTTTTCTTTGCAGAAGGTTTTTATCTTATCCGTGTCGGGATGAATGTCTACCTGTATGATCGCCTCCTTGTGCTGCTTGTTGTCTTTGCTGTTTCGGTTGGCGGCTTGGTCTATGTCGGGCAACAGCAGTGTGTCTACGTCGTCGCAAGGGAAGTGCTCCAGATACCACTGCTCGTTGGCTTTCCACGCATCACCCTGACGTTGTTCCTGTTCGTAGTCAGCCCATTGCAGGGCATTCATCCCTTCGTCTTCTACCGGTTCGCCCCGGTAGGCGCGCTCGATGTCTTGGTAGAAGACCGTCATGCCTGTGCCGTCGCAGACGATATGGTGAATCTGGATGAACAGGTATACGGCATCGGGAGCTTTTAATATGCGGATGTAAGACAGTCTGCCGCCGATAAGGTCAAACGGTTGTACCAGTTGCTGTCTTATAGCCTCTATGTCGTCGATGGCATCAATGCCTATCTCTATCGGTTCGCTTTCGTCGATATATTGTTCAGGTGCACCCTCTTGGTTGATTCTTATGCGGCAATAGATGTACGGATGGGCGGCAATAGCCTGCATGACGGCATGACGCAGTTGTTCCGTGTCGATGCTTTTGTCCATTTTGTACAGGCAAGGCATGTTGTATATGTCATTCGTCGAGCGCTGCATGCATACTACGAAGATGCCCATTTGCGATTGTGACAAGGGGAAACTGGTGTTGTTGTTCATAGTCGTATAGTTTTTTGTTTTAAGTTGTCCTTTTTAGTTGGAAATAGGTTATTATGGTTGCAAAGATACGATTAAGCGAGGACAATGCAAAAGAAAAAAACTTTTTTCTTTTCATTGTCGAGCGCAAGTATTTTCTATAAAGATACGATTAAGCGAGGACAATGCAAAAGAAAATGTCTTTTTTTCTTTTCATGGTCGAGCGCAAGTATTTTCTATAAAGTACGATTAAGCGAGGACAATGCCAAAGAAAATGTCCTTATTCTTTTCATTGTCGAGCGTAAAATTGTATATTTGCACCGTGAAACCATTAGACTGGCACAATGAAAAAACGACTCATCTTCATAGCCGCACTCCTGCTGACACTCGGCAGCAAGGCTGAAAACCACCAAGATACAGACACGTTGAAGAGCTCTGAAACACTCTTTACGTCAGCAGGAAAGGCAGGGGAGAACCGTCCCAACCACTTCACGTTGGATGCCAACCTGATGGCGCGCGGAGAGATGAGAAGGGGCGGACTACCGATAGTAGATGTCGGCGAGGAGAATGACCGTGCCAACTTCGTGGTGGAGCGTGCCCGACTCATCCTGGGCTATGAGCGTGACTTCCTTCAGGCACGTGTCAGCATCCAGCACGAAGGATTGTGGGGCAGCGAGAGCAACGGAGAATTAAATATCTACGAGGCATGGGCTCAGCTGAAGACGAAAAACGGTTTCTTTACCCGTGTCGGCAGGCAGGAGCTGGTCTATGACGATGAACGCATCCTCGGCAACGACGACTGGGCGATGGCGGCACTGTCTCACGATGTCTTGAAAGTGGGCTATGAGGGACACGGCCATAAGGCGCATGCCTTCTTTGCCTACAACCAGAACAACAAGAACGTGATCGGCGGCAACTTCTACAAGAACGGTGCCCAGCCTTACAAGTCGATCCAGGCGGTATGGTACCATTATGATGTGCCTAAGATTCCGTTGGGTGTCTCTTTGATATTTATGAACGTGGGCATGCAGAGCGGCACAGAGGAGAAGAACCATACCACCAACCAGCAGCTCTTCGGCGGATACCTGAAGTTCAAGCCGAAGCGTTTCTCCCTGGAAGCATCCTACTATCGGCAGAGCGGAAAGGCTTCGCTGAACTATGAAAGTGGGATGGATTTGCCGCTCAAGGCTTGGATGGCGGGTGTGAAGACGAGCTACGACTTCAATTCCTACGTCTCGGCATACGCCGGCTACGACTACCTCAGCGGCGACAAGGAGTTTGTTGTTCCGGAACAAGGCGCCATCGGTATGACGCTACACTCCAAGATTACCGCCTTTACCTCTATCTTCGGCTCCTGCCATAAGTTCTATGGGGCTATGGACTTCTTCTATGTCAGTGCCTACTACGGAACCAACTCGCCGGGTTTGCAGAACCTCTACGGAGGAGTCGTCGTCAAGCCTGTCAAGAACCTGTCCATCGATGCTGCCTACCACTACATGAGTATCGCCAGCAACCTGACGAACTTGAAAAAGACACTCGGCCACGAACTGGAGGTCAGCGCTTCCTACAAGATTATGCGTGACGTTTCCGTCGCTGCCGGCTACTCATACATGAAGGGTTCAGAGACGATGGAACGTCTGAAACGAAGCACCGATAAACGACAGATGCACTGGGCGTGGCTCATGCTCAGCATCTCGCCACGCATCTTCTCAGCAAAATGGTAACACATTCATCATGATACTATTCGCAGCCGCATTGCTTCCGGCACTTCTTCTGTTGCTCTACATCTGGAAGAAAGACCCGCAGCCGGAACCGACTTCAAAGCTCCTGAAGGCATTTCTGGCCGGAGTCCTCATCTGTATCCCTGTTTCTATAGTGGAAATGGCAATACAGTCGTTGCTGTTTGGCGAAGGTGGAGAGGGCACCACCCTGATAGGTTCCACCGCCGAGGCGTTCCTCGTGGCTGCCATTCCCGAAGAAGCCTTCAAGCTGTTGGCACTATGGTTGCTGGTAAGGAAGAACCCTTACTTCGACGAACACTTCGACGGCATCGTCTATGCCGTCTTCGTGGGACTGGGATTCGCAGCCATAGAGAATATCTTCTACGTCGTAGGCGAAGAAGAATGGCTGACGGTAGCCGTCAGCAGGGCGCTCCTTGCCGTCCCCGGCCACTATGCTTTCGCCGTCTTGATGGGCTACTATTATTCCCTCTACCACTTTGTTGACCGTTCAAGGCGCAATGCCGTCAACATCCTGCTGATGCCTGTCCTGGCGCACGGCATCTATGATGCCCTCCTGATGAGCGGTCAGGTGCATCCCTATCTCGGCATCATCGGCTTCTTCGTCGTCATCTGGTTCTGTATTAAGTTGCACAAGTATGCTAAGAAGAAAATTATGGCGCAGATCTACCGCGACAATGAAGATGCAGAGCCCCCAACTCCATCGGTAACATAAATGAAGAGGGCACTTCAACATGAGGTGCCCTCTTCATCATATAAATCTCAGGATGTTCAGCGTGGTTACAGCCTATTTCAGCTTGTCGTATACCTCGTCGTTGACGGGTTCCAACCATTCGTTGCTGGCTCCTTCTTCCACGTGGGTCATGTAGGTGAGGTGCTGGAACCATGAGTCTTTGGCTGCTCCGTGCCAGTGTTTCACCTCGGTGGGTATGGCGATGACGGTGCCGGGAGTCATGGGTACTGCCTCCTTGCCCCATTCCTGATACCATCCTCGTCCGCTGACACAGATGAGCACCTGTACCGACTTGTGGTGGATGTGCCAGTTGTTGCGGCAACGTGGCTCGAAGGTGACGTTGACCAGTGCGCCGTCGGCCCCTCCCATCGGTGCGAGATAGCTGTTGCCGATGAAGTATTTGGCGTATGCCGTGTTCAGGTTGCCTTTGGGCCATACGGTGCTGACGATGCCGTCGGCGGGCAGGGGTAGGGTGGTGCCGCACACCTCGTTGACGGCTTTGGTGCAGCGGATGGCCTCTTCCGTTCCCACCTTCGTTGCCAGTAGTGCGGGTATGGCACACAGCTGTGCATCGGTGACCCCCATGTGGCGTGCGCCGTTGACGTGCGCCTTCAGTTGCGGTTCGCATCCCGGCAGTGCGGCGATGGCGCTGACGGTGACGATTTCGCGCTCGGCATGGGTCAGGTTGTTGCGTGCGAAGATGTCGCCGAAGAGGTGAGCCTTCAGGTAGTAGTCAGTCTGCGGTGCAAACTCATAGTTGAACGGCACGCCGGTGAGCCTTGTCTGCACCTCCGTACCCTGCTTCAGTGCGTCGTAGTCTGGTGCCATGGCGTCGGCTTCCTTTCCGGCAGGCGTGGCAAGTCCTTTCTCCTGTCGTTCCTTGACAACCTGCTGGAGTGCGCCCAGCGCGTTCAGTGAGCGTGGAAATCCCGTGTAGGCATAGAGTTGTGAGAGTGCTTCCTTGATTTTGCTGACGGTGAGTCCCTGTTCAAACCCCTCGTCGATGGCTTTCTTCAGCGCCTCGATGTTGCCCTTAGCTTCTTGGGCGGCAATGGCAACGAATGCCGTCCATGTGTTTTCCTGTTCCATGTCCTTTTCTTTATGGTTGATAGTTGATGTTTGTTGTGCGTGCATGTAGCCTGCCATGCAGAGCATGACGGCAGTGACGAATGTTTTGATATGCATGATTTTTCCCTTTTTGCGTGCAAAGATACGGTTAAGCGAGGACAATGCAAAAGAAAAAGCCTTTTTTCTTTTCATGGTCGAGCGCAAGTATCTTCTAACTCCCCTTTAACTCCCCTTTAACTCCCCTTTAACTCCCCTTTCGCTCGACCTTTGGTCGCTTTCCTTGGAAAGAACTCCCCTTCAACTCCCCTTTATCCAGCTGACAGAGTGGCAAATACCATGTTTGTGGGATGCGGAATACCATATCTGGGGGATTGTGTGCGGCAACAAACGGCAGTACCTTTGCACCGTGAAACCAATTAAAGAAAGGATTGAAAGATGAAAAAGGTAATTTTTAACTTAGCGACCATGCTGTTGGCACTTCCCCTTACCGCCACAGCCGAGCATTTCAGGATTAACGTTTCAGATGCTCATTTCACGATGCCTATCATAGAGAAGTGGATAGAAGAATATCGTCAGATAGACCCGACGTTAGAGATAGAGATTGTCAGCCAGCGCGGAGCCGCTGCCGATGCCCTCGTCAGCATAGGCGAACTGCCCGCCGTAGGCCATCCCCACACGTCGGTGGCACGCTACCTGATCTTGCCGATAGCGAATGCCCAAGGCGAGATTCTCCACGACAAGAAGGTGCAGAAAGGCCTCACCTCGCGGCTTGCAAAGGAAATTTTTATAGAGAAAGAGCTGGACGAGCTGCTGGACGAGGAGTCGTCAGCCCAGCCGTTGCCAGCCACCGTCTATACGCTCACCGGCAGCCGTGCCACCACGACGCAGCTCTTTGCCGAATCGTTGAGCACCACCCCCTCACGCATGAAGGGCAAGAAGGTGCTGGGCAGGGAAGAAAACGTGCTCACCGCCGTCAAGACCCATCAGGATGCCGTCTCGTTCAATGTTGCCAACCTTATCTACGACCTTCAGAGTCGTAAGCCAGTAGACGGCCTGTATGTCTTTGCAGTAGACTTAGACAACAACGGCAAGATCAGCGACGACGAGCGCCAGGCTGCCCACAACCTCGACCTGCTGACGGCATTGGTAGAGAACACACCCAGTACGGCGGTGGCTACAGGCGACGTCAACATCGTGCTGAGCAACCCCGGTGCCGGCAAGCTCAACGACTTCATCAACTGGGTAGCCCGTGACGGCCAGCACTATGCCGCCGAATATGGCTATCTGAAAGTACAAGGCAGGCTGACAGCCCAGAAATAACCCCATCACTACGTATCACAAAAACCCATTAGACTTATGAGAAAACTATTACATCATGGCACACCCAGCCGGTGTGTCCTCACCCTGCTCACGCTCCTGCTGGCAACCCTCACCACAGCCCAGACACTCACGGGAACGGTGAAGGACAGCAGGACGGGCACCCCCATTGTCGGGGCTACCGTAGCCCTGAAGAGCGGCCGCACCCTTGTCGGCGGCGTGGCTACCGACCTCGACGGCAACTTCACGCTGAAAGTCAACAAGCTGCCTGCCGTGCTCGTTGTCAACTATGCCGGCTACAATACCGAGGAGATAGGCCTCTACGAGGTCAGCGACGACCCTATAGAGGTAGCCCTGACCGAGAACCTGAACTCGCTGAACGAGGTTGTCGTAGTAGGCTACGGCACCCAGAAGCGCAAGGCGCTCACCGGCTCCGTCGCCACCGTAAAAAACGATGCCCTGCTGCAGACCTCCACCTCGCTCGACAACATTCTGGGCGGTTCCGTAGCCGGTCTTGACGCCACATCGTCTTCAGGTCAGCCTGGTGCTGCCGTCAACATCCGCATACGTGGCGGCAACAGCATCAATGCCGGCAACGAGCCGCTGTATGTCATCGACGGTGTCCTCATCTACAACAGCACGTCGTCCACAGACACGGGCGTCTCCTTCGCCAATGCCAACGTGAACCCCCTCGCCGCCATCAACCCTGCCGACATCGAGAGCATAGAAGTGCTGAAAGACGTATCGGCATCAGCCATCTACGGCTCGCGCGGAGCCAACGGCGTCATCATCGTGACCACCAAGAACGGCAGCAAGGGTAAGGGGCATGTGAAGATAGACTACGGATACAACGTAGGCATCTCCAACGTGCACAAGAAACTCGACCTGATGGACGCACAACAGTGGGGAGACCTCTACCTGGAACTTGCCACCGACGCCCAGAAGGCAGCCGCAGGCATCACCCCCGAGGTGGTCAGGAGTTGGGGCAGCGGCACCAACTGGCAGGATGCCCTCTTCCGCACAGCCGTCTCGCAGCAGCACCAGCTGTCCGTCAGCGGCGGCTCGGCAGTAGACCGCTTCCTGCTCTCTGCCAACTACACCGACCAGAACGGCATCATCCAGGCTACCGACTTCACCCGTTTCGGTGCGCGCATCAACTACGAGCGCGACCTGCTGAAAAACCTCACCGTAGGACTAAAATCTAACTTTGCCAAAAGCACCCAGCGCGGTTCCTACACCTTCTCAGGCAACACCAACAGCATGAGCGGACTCCTGGAACAGGCTCTGCGCACCTCGCCAGCCGTACCCATCTACAACGCCGACGGCACCTACAACTATGCCAACCCCTTCGAGACGGGCGACTTCGTGCGCAACGGACTCACCCCCAACCCCATTGCCGACCTCAACGAGGTAGGGGCTGAAACGAAAGTCGACAACGCCCTGCTCTCTGCCTTTGCCTCATGGGAAATCGTCAAAGGTCTGCGCCTGCGCGTCCAGGGTTCAGCCAACATCATCAACACGCGCCAGAACTTCTTCGGCCCTGCCACCTCCGTAGCCGGTTTCAACACCAACGGCTTTGGCTCCATCGGCTCCAAACGCTGGGAGAGCGACCAGCTTGAGGCTACCCTCACCTGGCACAAAAACTGGAAGGGCATTCACGAACTGGAAATCATGGGCGGATATACCTATCAGCAGGAGAAGAGCGAACGCGCTATTGCCGCCTCTGCCAACTTTGCCAACGACAACCTGACATACCACAGCCTGCAGTCGGGTGTCCAGCTGATAGAACCCACATCGGAGTTTGTTACCTCCGTACTCTATTCCGGTATCGGACGCATCAACTACTCACTCTTCGACCGCTACCACCTCACCGCCACCCTCCGCGCCGACGGCTCGTCGCGCTTCGCCAAGAACAACAAGTGGGGATGGTTCCCGTCGCTCGGCTTCTCTTGGAACATAGACGAAGAGAAATGGCTGAAGGGGGTGAAGTGGATTGAAGACCTGAAACTGCGAGCCAGCATCGGAACAGTCGGCAATCAGGAAATCGGCGACTACCGTTTCCTCTCCGACTATGTTGCCACCCATTATTACTTTGGCGACGGACAACGCAACACGGGCTACTACCGCAGTGCCCTGGGCAACAACGACCTGAAGTGGGAGACGACCACATCCTACGACCTCGGCCTGGACTTCTCCATCCTGCGCGGCCGCGTTGGTTTTGTCTTCGATTTCTATCATAAGAAGACCCGCGACCTGCTGCTCAACAAACCTGTTGAACTGACTACAGGTTTCAGTAGCCAGCTGAGCAACGTGGGTAACGTCACCAACCGAGGTGTTGAGTTTGCTGTCAATGCAGCCATCATTCAGACAAAAGACCTTACCTGGAACGCCTCTGCCAACATCGCCCATAATAAGAATAAGGTGACGAGCCTCGGAAGTCAGACTGAAATCATCGACGGCAACACCATCCTTCGCGTGGGTGAGTCGTTGGGAACCTACTACGGATGGGTGTTCGACGGCGTGGTACAGCATGGCGACGACCTGAGCTGCGTTCCCTCGCCATCGAATAAGCCACGAGTGGAATATGGCGATGCAAAATATGTCGACCAGAACGGCGACGGCAAGGTCGACCAGCAGAGCGACCGCGTCGTGCTGGGCTCGGCACAACCCAAGTTCACCTACGGTTTCGCCTCGCAGCTGCGCTATAAGCGATGGGACCTGAGCCTGAACGTCCAGGGCTCCTACGGCAACAAGCTCTACAACGCCTTGCAGCACGCCCTGGAGTCGCCCACCATCAACTACAACGTCTCTGCCAAGCTGTCAGACCGTTGGACAGACGACAATCCCGGCAGCTCGGTACCGCGTGCCTACGCCCTGAACCAGGGCAGCAGCTACCTCGACAGCCGATACGTCGAAGGTGCCAGCTACCTGCGACTGAAGAACATCCAGTTGGGCTACAACCTCCAGCCCCGCTTCAACAACGGCACTGCGCTCAACATCTATCTCTATGCATCGGCACAGAACCTGATGACCATCACCCGCTACAGCGGCTTCGATCCTGAATATTCAGGATATACTGACAGGGGCACCTATCCCCTGGCACGCACTTTCACCTTTGGTATCAGACTTTCCTATTAACAACAAAAAAAATACAAGAGCAATGAAAAGGAACAACTATATCAAACATATCGCACTCGCAGCACTCATAGGCATCAGCATTTTCACCCTCGCCTCCTGCGAGTCGTTGGACCAAAGTTCTTCCAGCCAGCTGGCAGAAGGCAATGTCCCGCAAAACAATGCCGATGCTGAGGCCCTCATCAATGGTGTCTATGCCCGTAACATCCCCACCAGCACGGTCTGGATGTACCTCTTCGACCTGACGACGGAGACCACCATATCAGGTGAAAGTTCCAACAGTGGTGCCGGCACGCTCTCACTCTTCTCCTGGGACGGAAAGAACAGCTACATGAACTCCGCATGGTCAACCGTCTATGAAGGTCTGGCACGTGCCAACGATGTCATTGAGAAACTTTCTGGCAGTCCCGCTGGTGTCTCTCCCGAATTGGCATCACGTATCGTCGGCGAGGCTAAATTCTTCCGTGCCTATTATCTTAACTATGCTGTGCAGGTGTGGGGGCCCGTGCCCATCGTAACTTCTACAAGCGGAGGTCACAACGCCGTGCGCAGTCCTGAAGGCGAGGTATATAAGCAGATTGTCGCTGACCTGGAGGATGCTGCCGAACGCCTGCCCTCTGTTTCGGCATACTCGGCAACGCAGGCAGGACGCATCACGCGTGGTGCTGCGAAGTCGGCACTGGCAAAGGTGTATCTCACTTGGGCGCAAGTCGATGACGAGCTCACCGATGCCGAGCGCCACGAGTATTTCTCCAAGTCCGTACAGTATGCCCAGGAAGTGATCAATTCCCATGAATATAGTCTTGAGGAAAACTTCTACGACAACTGGAACAACCAGCACCGCAATGGCAAGGAGAGCATCTATGCCGTACAGTATTACATCGGGTCGGGAACGAATGCCGGTGACAACACTGGTGGAAACCACCTCTGCCACTGCTCGTTCTCCACTTCCTTCAGCGTGGACTTGCCCCACATCACCCCTGAACCCAGCAATGCCGTAAAGGATTCCTACCTCGAAGGCGACCAGCGAAAGAATGTCTCTTTTGCCGACTCCCTGTGGCGACCCTCTACCAACAGCTTTTTCCATTTCTATTATGATGCCGATGGTGACGGCATCAGGGAATCGGGCTTCTCGCGTTACAACAAATATATTGACCACGATAGTCCGGAGACCAGTGCTGCCGACCGCGCCATGAACCGCACCGTCATACGCTATGCCGAGGTGCTGCTCATCCTTGCCGAGGCCATCAATGAACGTGACGGAAAACCCAACCAAGAGGCTTACGATGCGTTTAATCAAGTGCGTCGCCGAGCTTTCCGAGAAGATATCTACAGCGGCACACCGCAGCCTCACGACCTGGAGAAAGGATTAGACTATAACGGCTTCAGGAATGCCATCATACAAGAACGTTCATGGGAGTTTGTCTTGGAACAGAAACACCTGCCCGACTTAAAGCGTTGGAAGATTCTCGTCAAGACCATCAAGAATAGTCCCGTGGCAAAACAATATCCGCAGTATAACAAGCAGAACGTAGATTTTAAGCACTACCGTTTCCCCATCCCCCAGGCGCAACGCGACGTGAACCCCAACCTCTGGCAAAACTATGGATACGACGGATCAGAAATTTCAGCGAACCCGTATGTGGGGAGAGAGTAGGAGTTTTGAGAGTTTAGAGTTTAGAGTTTAAAACCATAAAAAATAAAACGTGATATGAACAAGAAATTATCAGCATTAGCAATAGCAGCATTTGCTGTACTGACAACGGCGCAGGCACAGCAGAACGACCAGCGATTGAACAAGGCGATAACAGACGCCCAGTATTTCCAAAAGGCAGCCAAGAGCGCTCCCGGTTTCCGTGACTTGTTGGCGCGGAGAAAGAAGGCTGTAAAAGCATTCCGTGCTATCCCTACAGAACGGCTGCAGCCCGTAACCCTCAAGGCTTTCGCCGTTGCTGAGCAACGTGCCGGCACGCGTCATGTCATTATTCGTGAACATCAGTATCTCAACGATAGCGGTTATAACAATGGTGGATTCGACCTCGGTATCGGTACGCCCGACCATGTGGTGGCAGCCATCGCTGGCGACCTTGCTGACAGCTACGTTACCCAAGCAGCATTGAAGGGTATCGCCATTGACAGCCTCGCTATCAGCATCAAGAAGATGGGACGTGGAGTGAAAGACTGGGGACTGCAATATACGCTGCACATCGACTCTCCTGCCTCGGATGCTGCTCTGGCAGAACTGAAAAAACAGGCTGAAGCAAATTCTCCCTTGTATCAGTTCTCTATCCGTGCACACGATGTCGAGACCATCGTCGATTACACGAAGAGTGCCGATTCGCTCGTTATACCGCCTACCTATCAGCCAGGTCTTCGCGAGTTTATCGAGTGGGAAACACGCAAACACGAGGCAGGAAAGGCGGCACGGACAGCAGGACAGCGTCCCGACCACTCGCGCTTTGGAGGCTACGCCTTCGACTATCCCTATTCGCGAGCCAACGAGTTCACTCCGTTCAATACCGAGAGTTTCCTGACTCCTGGCGATCCCACAGCGTTTGTCAATCCCAGCACAGGTGTAGTAGTCTTGCAGGTGCGCCACCATCGTGTTTACCAAGACCATCCCGCCATCTTCGGCGGTAACGACCTCGGCCCCACAGGCATAGAGAGCCACATCGGACTGCTCGGCTCTTGTTTCACTCACGTGGCTGAAGGTCAGGCTGCTGGCAAGCAGATACCCCTCGACACGCTGAAGGTGTCGCTAACAGCTCAGTTTGACCCGCGTGCAGGACGCAAAGGCTTCGAACATACACCGCTCTATCCCACAGACATCAAGATGCGTGTCGTTATCAGCAGTCCACGCGAAGAGGCTGTTATCCGTCAGTTAGTCGAAGACACGGAACGTTCCTGCCCCATCTACAACCTCGTTGTGAACGCACAGCGCATAGAAGGGCGCATAGAACGAGTGACGGCAAAGGTAAAGTAGAACAGGTAAAATATTCTTTATGAGACTTTTAGCATTCCCCCTCATCACTTTTGCGTCATTGCCTGCGACGGTTTTCGCAGGCAATGCTTCTTCTGATTCGCTGCGGATATCTTATCCGCCTGCATTTCAGGCAACGACGCAACACAGGTCATTAGACTCGCTGAAAGCCGAGGCGGTAAGGCAACTGAAGGTTCGCTTCGGGCAACACTACGGCTGTTCGGCTCTTTCCTTGACATCGGTTGCCGCCACGTTGGGCGCTCCGTTCTCAGAAAAACAGTTGCGCAGCATGTCCGACTCCTTCTCCGGAGGCATCGGACATGAGTTCTCGCAAGGAACATGCGGTGCGCTGACGGGGGCGGTCATGGCACTGGGCTTCTATGCCAGCGGCGACAAGTCGAAGCATCTCAGACTGGCAGCCGAGTTGTATGAGACCTTCAGGGCACAAGAGGGTACCGTCTCTTGTGGCGACATCTATGGTCCTAACGGCTTTTCACGTTGCGACGGCTGCCTCCGTTGTGCTGTTGAGAAGGTGGTGGAGTTGCTCTACCGTGAGGGCGACATCGAAACGGCAACAATCAACCTTGCCGACGGCATGCGCGAATATGCACTTCAGGATCAGCCTTAGTTGATATCCGTGTTGACTATTTCAGGTTTCGTATTCACTCCGCTTAACCTTCAGTTGCTTTCCTTTGGAAAAAACTTGAAGAAGTTGGGTAAAAAATACGCTTATGTTTTGTCTTTTCCGCTCATTGTTGTATCTTTGTCAGCAACAATGAACAGATGGGGGAAAATGGCATGAAACGAGCGTTGATATGTTCTTTATGGCTGCGGCACCGCCTTGCGGCGCTGCTGTTGTGTGTGGCTTTGCCGCCTGTAGGAGCGGGCGTTGCCGTAGCGCAGTCGTCGTTGCGGGTGGTGGAGTGGAACGTGGAGAACCTGTTCGACTGTGAGCACGACTCGCTGAAGGACGACTACGCGCTGTTGCCGGAGGGCGCTCACCACTGGACGCGGACGAGGTACTGGCGCAAGCTGAACCGGGTGGGACAGACGCTGATAGCCTGTGGAGGGAAAGAAAGAGAGGAAAGGGAGCACTATCGTTGGCGCCTGCCCGACCTGGTGGGGCTTTGCGAAGTGGAGAACGACACGGTGATGCGCGATCTGACGAAGCGTTCGTTGTTGAGGAAGGCACGTTATGAATATGTGATAACCTCTTCGCCCGACGTTCGCGGCATTGACGTGGCGTTGCTGTATTCGCCCTTCTCGTTCCGGCTGGTCAGCAGCTACGCCATACGGGTGGCTCCGCTGAGGGACATGAGGCCGACGCGCGACATCCTGTATGCCTGCGGAGAGGTGCTGTCGGGCGACACGCTGCACGTATTCGTGGTGCATGCGCCCAGCAGGACGGGCGGCGAGGGTGCCACGCGTGCCAACAGGCTGCGGGTGGCCGACCGGCTGGTGCAGTCGTTAGACTCTGTCCGCCAGGCGTCGCCGGGGGCGAAGGTGCTGGTGATGGGCGACTTCAACGACTATGCTGGCGACGCGTCGCTGAAGCTGATCTGCGGTCACGGGATGACGAACGTGTCGGAGGGCGCACGCGGGCGCAACGGCGCAAGGGGCACCTACCGCTGGCAGGGCGAGTGGGGCAGCCTCGACCAAATGCTCGTCAGCAACAATATGGGCTCCCGCGTCCGCTGGTGCCGCATCTTCGACGCGCCGTTCCTGTTGGAGGAGGATACGAAGTACGGCGGAGTGAAGCCCCGCCGCAATTATCTTGGTCCGCGCTACCTGAACGGTTTCTCCGACCACTTGCCGTTGGTGTCAGAGATTGCTTTCTGACGAGGGATCTGGGGTGTCCGGACGGCCCGACCTGCCTGGCTCGTCCGTGCCGTCCGACTGCCCGCCCATGATGTCGTTGAAGATGCCGCCCAGTGCCTCGTCGATGGGGTCGACGACGTTCTCGCGTATCTGTTGCCTGACGGCATCCTCAGCTTCCTGCCTGATGTCCCTGTAGTATTTCTCGGCAGCCTTCGTCAGGTCTTCCTTGTTGATGGTGAAGACATGGCCGAGGATGCCCGCCGAGACGACATGGTCCTTGCCGTCGTAGTGTATTTTCCCTATCGAGCAGACGAAGTAGTTGTCGACGGTCAGCATCTTGTCGATGGCGGTTTCGGTCACGTTGCCCACGAGCAGGTCGCCGACGACCCGTATGCCGTGGGTCAGCAGGTCGTCGCCGGCAGAGCCGCTTGCCGACATGTCGTTGAGGGTTTCCGTCATGACGTTTGTCACCACCTCCTTGTGGCGCCGGCTGTCGGGACAGGTGAAGACCATAGCCGCCACCACGACGGCGACCAGCAGCAAGGTCAGCAGGCAGCCCAGGCGGCTCTTTTTCTTCTTGACAGGAACGGGTGGAACGGGTGGGACAGCCACCGGCTGCCGTGGCTCTTCCTCTTTCTCTTCCTGTATAGGTATTCCCGTAGGTATTTCGTCTATCTGCCATGCTGCCTGCCAACGCTCATTGCCGTCGTCAGCCATGACCAGCGTCTCGTCGGTGATACCTCTCGCGCGGAGCTCCTCTACGCTGTAGGGACCTCTCTTCTCGTTGTTGATGCTCACGTAATACTCCATGTTCAGTACGTTTTTAGGTTACGAAAATAGTCATTTTGCAGCATAAGTCGAACGACTAAGCGCATATTTTTGACTGCACCCCATAAAAATAGTTTAATGATAAAAACCTTTGCCTTCGGAAAATTCCAAATAAATTTGGCTTTTCGCTCATTTCTCCGTACCTTTGGCGCCGCAATCAGAATTTAAGGTAAAATGTTTGAAAATCTTAGTGACAGATTAGAACGCTCGTTTAAGATACTCAAGGGCGAAGGTAAGATAACCGAAATCAATGTGGCGGAGACGCTGAAGGATGTCCGCAGGGCATTGCTGGATGCCGACGTCAACTATAAGGTTGCCAAGACCTTCACGGACACGGTGAAGCAGAAGGCGATGGGCATGAACGTGCTCACTGCCATCAAGCCGGGACAGCTGATGGTGAAGCTGGTTCACGACGAGCTGGCGGAGCTGATGGGCGGCGATGCTGTCGACATGAGGCTGGAAGGCAAGCCTGCCGTCATCCTGATGTCGGGCCTGCAGGGTTCGGGAAAGACCACGTTCAGCGGCAAACTTGCCAACATGCTGAAGAAGAAGCAGAACAAGAAGCCGCTGCTGGTGGCCTGTGATGTCTATCGTCCGGCAGCCATCCAGCAGTTGCATGTCGTCGGCGAACAGATTGGCGTACCGGTTTATTCCGAGCCCGACAGCAAGAACGTGAACGAGATTGCCGACCACGCCCTGGCTGAGGCAAAGGCAAAGGGATATAACGTCGTCATCATCGACACCGCCGGCCGACTGGCTGTCGACGAGGAGATGATGAACGAGATAGAGAGCCTGAAGAACCATGTGCAGCCCGACGAGACGTTGTTTGTCGTCGACTCGATGACGGGTCAGGATGCCGTGAACACAGCCAAGGAGTTCAACGACAGGCTGGACTTCGACGGCGTGGTACTGACGAAGCTCGACGGTGACACCCGCGGCGGTGCTGCGCTGAGCATCCGTACCGTCGTCACCAAGCCCATCAAGTTTATCGGTACAGGGGAGAAGATGGAAGCCATCGACGTGTTCCATCCCTCGCGCATGGCTGACAGAATACTGGGAATGGGTGACGTCGTTTCGCTCGTGGAGCGTGCCCAGGAGCAGTTCGACGAGGAAGAGGCCCGTCGCCTGGAGAAGAAGATTCGCAAGAATCAGTTTGACTTCAACGACTTCATGAACCAGATTCAGCAGATCAAGAAGATGGGCAACCTGAAAGACCTGGCATCGATGATACCGGGCGTGGGCAAGGCCATCCGCGACATGGACATAGACGACAATGCCTTTAAGAACATCGAGGCCATCATCCAGAGCATGACACCCAAGGAGCGGTCGCACCCCGAACTGCTGAACACCAGCCGCCGCCAGCGCATCGCCAAAGGGTCGGGTACTAATATACAAGAGGTGAACCGGCTCATCAAGCAGTTCGACCAGACCCGCAAGATGATGAAGATGGTCACCGGCGGAGGGATGAAAGGAATGATGGGGATGATGAAGGGAATGCCAAAGATGAATTGAAATCATATCAGACATGAAACTTATCGACGGAAAGGCTACGGCGACAGCTATCAAGGCTGAGATTGCCGAAGAAGTGAAAAAGATGGTTGCCGGTGGCGGCAAGCAGCCGCATCTGGCTGCCGTCCTCGTAGGGCATGACGGTGGTTCGGAGACGTATGTCAAGAACAAGGTCATCGCCTGTGAGCAGTGTGGATTCAAATCCACGCTGATTCGCTATGAGGCGGATGTTACGGAAGAAGAACTGCTGGCTTGTGTAGACAGGCTGAACAAGGACGACGATGTAGACGGGTTTATAGTCCAGCTGCCCTTGCCCAAGCATATCGACGAGCAGAAGATTACCGAGGCAATAGACTACCGGAAGGATGTCGACGGGTTCCATCCCGTGAATGTAGGCCGCATGGCTATCGGCTTGCCCTGTTTTATCTCGGCAACACCGTTGGGCATCCTGACGCTCCTGAAACATTATCATATCGAGACCAGCGGAAAGAACTGCGTCATCCTTGGCCGCTCTAACATCGTCGGCAAGCCGATGGCACAGCTGATGATGCAGAAGCAGTATGGCGATGCAACGGTGACGGTGTGCCACAGCCGGTCGAAGGACCTGAAGGAGAAGTGTCGAGAAGCCGACATCATCATCGCTGCCATCGGTCGCCCGGACTTTGTGACGGCTGACATGGTGAAGGAGGGTGCCGTCGTCATCGATGTGGGTACGACACGGGTCCCGGATGCCACACGCAAGAGTGGCTTCCGTCTCAATGGTGACGTGAAGTTCGACGAGGTGGCGCCCAAGTGCAGCTACATCACGCCTGTGCCGGGTGGTGTCGGTCCGATGACCATCTGCTCGCTGATGATGAACACGCTGAAGGCAGGAAAGAGATAATTCACAATTATCGTGCAAACCGAGTGCAATGAAGCTTGCTTCAATTGCCGAGGTGCAGCCGATAATCGAACGAAATTCAATTCATAATTCACAATTCACAACACCCCCTTTAGGGGGCTTGGGGGCTTTTTCAATGACGGCAGAGGAATGGTACAGACAAGGCAATGAGTATCGAAGGCAGAGCGACTGGCAACATGCCCTCGACTGCTATATGGAAGCCATTGCACTTGATCCGGACTCGCCGGCTGTAGAAGCAAAAAAGATGCTGGAAGACATTCTGAACTTCTATCATAAGGATGCGTATAATCCGTAAAATATAAAGAAATAAGTATATGAGCAAGATGAAAGGTGCCATAGTGGTCAACACCGACCGCTGCAAGGGATGCCAGTTGTGCATCGTGGCGTGTCCGCAGAAGGTGATAGCCTTGGCACAGAAAAAGGTTAACGTTCATGGTTATCCATACGTGGAGGCTGCCGATGCAGAGAAATGTGTAGGATGTGCATCGTGTGCTATTGTATGTCCCGACGGATGTATTACCGTTTATCGAAAAAAAGTGGAGGAATAGAAGATGGCTGAACAAGAAGTTACATTGATGAAAGGCAATGAGGCGATAGCCCATGCTGCCATTAGGTGCGGTGCTGACGGATACTTCGGCTATCCGATTACGCCGCAGAGTGAGGTTCTGGAAACATTGGCGCTGCTCAAGCCGTGGGAGACAACGGGAATGGTAGTCTTGCAGGCTGAGAGCGAGGTCGCTGCCATCAACATGATTCATGGCGGTGCCGGTGCCGGCAAGCGCGTCCTGACTTCTTCGTCAAGTCCCGGTGTGGCACTGATGCAGGAGGGTATTGCTTACATGGCAGGCTCGGAGATTCCCGGACTGATCGTCAACGTGCAGCGTGGCGGTCCCGGACTGGGTACCATCCAGCCTTCGCAGAGCGACTATTTTCAGGCAACACGAGGGGGTGGCAACGGTGACTACAACGTCATCGTGTTGGCTCCAAACTCCGTTCAGGAGATGGCAGACTTCGTAGACCTGGCTTTTGAACTGGCTTTCAGATACCGTAACCCGGCGATGATTCTGAGTGACGGCGTCATCGGGCAGATGATGGAGAAGGTCGTGCTGCCGCCGCAAAAGCCGCGTCGCACGGAAGAGGAAATCCGTAAGCAGTGTCCGTGGGCTACCATAGGCAGGACGAAAGACCGTCAACCCAACATCATGACCTCACTGGAGCTGAAGCCGGAGGTAATGGAAGCCCGCAACATCCACCTGCAAGAGAAGTATGCAGAGATAAAGGCGAAGGAGGTGCGCTTCGAGATGCAGCAGATGGACGATGCAGAGTATGTGATTGTGGCGTTCGGAAGTGCCGCTCGTATTGCAGAGAAAGCGATTGAGATAGCACGTGAAGAGGGCATCAAGGTGGGACTGTTCCGACCGATAACGCTCTGGCCGTTCCCGGAGAAGCAGATTGCAGAGCTGGCAAAGGGAAAGAAGGGCATTCTTGTGGCTGAAATCAATGCCGGACAGATGGTAGAAGACGTTCGGCTGGCTGTGAATGGCTCTATTCAGGTGGAACACTTCGGTCGTCTCGGCGGCATCGTTCCTGATCCGGAAGAGATTGTTAACGCTTTGAAAACAAAGCTAATGGGTAATTGATAATGGATAATTGACAATGGAAAATAGTATAGTTAATCCAAATAACATCGTTTATAAGAAGCCGGCATTGATGAACGACACCCCTATGCACTATTGTCCGGGATGTTCGCATGGTGTCGTACACAAGCTTGTGGCTGAGGTGATAGAGGAAATGGGGATGGAAGAGAAGACCGTAGGCGTATGCCCGGTAGGATGTGCCGTCTTCGCCTATCGCTATTTAGACATCGACTGGCAGGAAGCAGCACACGGCCGTGCTCCCGCTGTGGCTACGGCGGTGAAGCGACTGTGGCCCGACCGCCTTGTCTTCACCTACCAGGGTGACGGCGACTTGGCATGTATCGGTACGGCAGAGACTATCCATGCCTTGAACCGTGGCGAGAACTTCACCATCATCTTCATCAACAATGCCATCTACGGCATGACCGGTGGACAGATGGCTCCCACCACGCTGTTGGGACAGAAGACGGCAACGTGTCCGTATGGACGTACGCCGGAGCTGCACGGCTATCCGCTGAAGATTACTGAGATTGCAGCTCGGTTGGAAGGTACCTGCTACGTCACCAGGCAGAGCGTGGAGAGCGTCGGGGCTATACGCCAGGCAAAGAAAGCTATCCGTAAGGCTTTTGAGGCTTCAATGGCGGGCAAGGGTTCCTCTCTGGTGGAGATTGTCTCTACCTGCAACAGCGGGTGGAAACTGTCACCGGTCAAAGCCAATGAGTGGATGAAAGAGAACATGTTCAACTACTACGAAAAAGGAGACTTAAAAGATACGTTATGAAAACAGAAATAATTATCAGCGGTTTCGGCGGCCAGGGCGTACTCTCTATGGGTAAGATTCTGGCGTATTCCGGTCTGATGGAGGACAAGGAAGTGACTTGGATGCCGGCATACGGACCGGAACAACGTGGAGGTACCGCCAATGTGACGGTCATCGTCAGCGATGAGCGTATCTCTTCGCCCATCCTGAGCAAGTTTGATGTTGCCATAGTCCTGAACCAACCGTCGTTGGATAAGTTTGAACCCCAGTTGAAGCCGGGCGGCATACTCATCTATGACGGATACGGTATCATGAACCCACCTACCAGGAAGGATATTTCCGTCTACCGTATCGACGCTATGGACAAGGCGGCAGAGATGAAGAATGGGAAGGTGTTCAACATGATTGTGCTGGGCGGATTGCTGAAAGTGTGTCCCGTGGTCAGCACCGAAGGTCTGAACAAGGCACTCTTCAAGTCGTTGCCAGAGCGTCATCACGGCATGATTCCCTTGAACATGCAGGCGGTGGAAGAGGGCATGAAGCTCATCCGTCCTGTAGAATAGCCTATATATATAATAAGGTGTAACATGAAATAGAGGTGAAAGCCCTATATATATAATAAGGTGTAACGGGAAATGGAAACAATATCCTGTCAAAAGTAAAGAAGTAAGAAAAGGCAGAAACAGGTCAAAAAAGCCCGTTTTTAAAGCATTTTTCACAGGTTAAAGCCTAATTGATGCACTTTTTTGCAAAATAATTTGGTGGATAAATAAATTTTTCATTACTTTGCACCCAAAATGAAGAGATAATAATTCTTTTTAATAATAATTAATTAAATTCAGAGAGAAATGAAAAAGTTAGTTTTATTCTTTGCTGCTGCTGCTATGGCAGTGTCTGCTTCTGCACAGGTAACTGTTGAGGGAAGCAAATTTACCGACAACATTTATGTTGGTATCAATGGTGGTGTAGGTGTTGTTCCTACTCACAACAAGTGGATGAAGAACCTCATGCCAAACTTCGGTCTGCGCGTAGGTAAGAACATCACTCCGATCTTCGGTATCGCTATCGACGGAACAGCTTACATGGGTCTGCGTCAGGAGAATCCTATCGTAGGTAACCATAACGTTTTGAGCACAGGTTTCAAGGCTATTAACACTTCTGTACTCGGAACTGTTAACTTCAACAACCTGTTTGCTGGTTACAAGGGTGAGCCCCGTGCTATCGAGGTTACTGGTCTCTTTGGTATGGGCTGGTTCCACACCTTCGGTTCTCACAACGGCACTCGCCTGATGGAGAATCCTCTTGTTGCAGCTATTGATGCAGCTCAGAGATATGCAGGTACCAATTACCCCATTGATTATGAAGCAGACGGTTACGTAAGTCAGAATAAGATTTCTTCTAAGGCTGCTTTGAACATTGCTTACAACTTCGGTTCTGCTAAGCAGTGGCAGGTTTATGTTGAGCCTTCTATGACTTGGATTTTCGGTTTGAACATGCACGACACACGTATTGGCGAGCAGACTTCTGATCCTGCTTACAACATCAACAACTCTATCTTCGGTCTTAACGCAGGTATTGTTTACAAGTTCAAGAACTCTAACGGTACTCACAACTTCAAGATTGCTCAGCTCCGCGACCAGGCTGAAATCGATGAGCTGAACCGCATCATCAACGAGCTCCGCAACCGCAAGCCTGAGGTGATCACCAAGGAAGTCATCAAGGAAGTTCCGGTTGGTAAGGAAGTTCGCGTAGAAGACCTCGTATTCGTAACCTTCGCACAGGGCAAGTACAACCTGACCAACGATGCTAAGGCTGCTCTTGACAAGGTTAAGGAAGGTGCTCACGTACAGATCGTAGGTACTGCTTCTCCTGAGGGTAGCAAGGAACTCAACGACCGTCTGTCTCAGAACCGTGCAAACGCTGTTGCTGACTACCTGAAGGGTCGCGGCGTCGTTGTTGACGAGGCTATCGGTAAGGGTGTTCAGGGCACTACTTCTAACCGTCTGGCTATCGTTTACGTAAAGTAATCGACTGACAACAGCTAAGAAGTAATCCTTAGATTACACAATACAAGGCTCCTGGTGCTTAGGCATCAGGAGCTTTTTTTATGTAATTAGTTGCATATTAGGTGGAAATCACGTAACTTTGCACTTTCAAAAAGGTATGTTTAGCATCCCTAAATGGTATGTTTAGCACACCTGAACGATAGGTTTTATAAAAAACAATAAGTAAAGACAAGTTCTATGAAGCATCAGTTGCGTAGTGCTGTATGCACGGAAGGTAGAAAGATGGCAGGTGCCCGCGCTCTGTGGGTAGCTGCAGGTATGAAGCAGGAGCAGTTTGGCAAACCCATTATTGCCATCGTCAACTCGTTCACCCAGTTTGTACCGGGACACACCCATCTGCATGAGATAGGTCAGATCGTCAAACAGGAGATTGAGGCGATGGGGTGTTATGCTGCCGAGTTCAATACGATTGCCATTGACGACGGTATCGCGATGGGACATGACGGCATGCTCTATTCGCTGCCGAGCCGTGACATCATTGCCGATTCGGTAGAATATATGGTCAACGCACATAAGGCTGATGCCATGATTTGTATTTCCAACTGCGACAAGGTGACACCGGGAATGCTGATGGCATCCATGCGAATGAACATCCCGACGGTGTTCTGTTCGGGCGGACCGATGGAGGCAGGTCGCTGGCGCGGTGAGAATGCCGACCTGATAACGGCAATGGTGAAGGGAGCCGACCCGTCTGTCACCGATGAGGAAATCCATGAGTTGGAGCGTTGTGCCTGTCCGGGTTGCGGTAGCTGTTCCGGCATGTTTACGGCAAACTCCATGAACTCGTTGACAGAAGCTATCGGCTTGTCGCTTCCCGGAAACGGAACCATCCTTGCCACCCATACCAACCGTGTAGAACTCTTCAAGGCGGCTGCCCGTCAGGTGGTAAAGAACGCCTTTGCCTATTATGAAGATGGTGACGAGAGCGTCCTGCCCCGTAGCATAGCCACACGCGATGCCTTCCTGAATGCCATGACCCTCGACATTGCCATGGGCGGCAGCACCAATACCGTGCTCCACCTGTTGGCTGTTGCTCAGGAGGCCGGTGCCGATTTCAAGATGGAAGACATTGATCAGCTGAGCCGCAAGGTGCCGTGTCTGTGTAAGTTGGCACCGAACACCCAGAAATATAGCGTACAGGAATGTAACCGTGCCGGCGGCATCCTCGGTATCATGAATGAACTGGCAAAGGGAGGATTGCTGAGTCTCGATGCAAAGAGAGTAGACGGCAAGACGCTTGGTGAACAACTGAAGGCCTACGACATTACATCTGGTGCTGTCTCTGAGGAGGCCAACCGCATTTATCAGAGCGCTCCCGGAAACAAGTTCTCCACGAAGATAGGTTCACAGTCTTCGCAATGGGGCACTCTTGACACCGACCGTGCCAACGGTTGTATCCGCGACATCGAGCATGCCTATACGAAAGACGGCGGATTGGCTGTCCTTTTCGGCAACATCGCCCAGGACGGTTGCGTGGTGAAAACAGCTGGTGTGGATGAGGAGTTGTGGCACTTTGAAGGTCCTGCCGTTGTCTTCGACTCACAGGAAGATGCCTGTGACGGCATCCTCGGCGGTAAGGTGAAGAGCGGCGACTGTGTGGTCATCACTCACGAAGGTCCGAAGGGTGGCCCCGGAATGCAGGAGATGCTCTATCCAACCTCTTATATCAAGAGCATGCATCTTGGTAAGGAGTGCGCATTGATTACTGACGGACGTTTCTCCGGCGGTACGAGTGGATTGAGCATCGGGCACATCTCACCCGAAGCAGCTGCTGGTGGCAATATCGGAAAAATCAAGGATGGAGACATCATTGAGATAGACATCCCCAGCCGTAGCATCAATGTGAAACTCAGCGATGAAGAACTGGCAGCGCGTCCGCAACAGCCGCTGATGCGTAACCGTGTGGTTAGCAAGGCGTTGCGTGCATACGCCCAAAGCGTTTCTTCTGCGGACAAAGGTGGCGTGAGGATTATAAATGAAGAATGAAGGTTGAAGAATGAAGAATGAAGAATTGAAAGGCTCAAGGAGCCTAAAAGACCGCATAACAGGAGCGAAAGCGCTGATGCGGGCATTGCAGGCAGAGGGCGTGAAGACGATCTTCGGTTACCCAGGTGGTGCTATCATGCCTGTCTATGATGCGCTGTTCGACTATACACGAGGTGAAAAGAAATGTTTCGACCACGTTTTGGTGCGTCACGAACAAGCAGCCGCTCATGCCGCTGAGGGCTATGCCCGTGTGTCGGGTGAGGTTGGTGTAGCGTTGGTGACCAGTGGTCCCGGCGTGACGAACACGCTGACAGGTATCGCCGATGCCATGATGGACTCGACGCCCATTGTCGTCATTGCCGGTCAGGTGGCCATTTCATCCTTGGGAACAGATGCTTTTCAGGAAGTAGACCTTGTGGGTGTAGCGCAACCTATTTCCAAGTGGAGCTATCAGATACGCCGTGCCGAGGACATCGCCTGGGCAGTGAGCCGCGCTTTCTATATTGCCCGTAGCGGCCGTCCCGGTCCTGTCGTTCTCGACTTCCCGCGTAATGCGCAGGTTGAAGAGATTGAATGGGAGCCGAAGAAGGTAGACTTTGTACGCTCATACGTGCCTTATCCGAAACCCGATGCCGACACTATACGTGAGGCAGCGGCACTCATCAACAATGCCAAGAAGCCGTTGGCGCTGGTAGGGCAGGGCGTCGAGTTGGGTAATGCGCAGGAAGAACTGAAGGCTTTCCTTGAGAAAGCCGACATCCCAGCCGGTCGTACCATGTTAGGACTGAGTGCATTGCCGTCCGACCATCCGCTGAATGTCGGAATGTTGGGCATGCACGGCAACTATGCTGTTAATCTGAAGGAACAACAGTGCGACGTACTGATTGCTATCGGTATGCGTTTCAGTGACCGTGTGACAGGCAACGTGAAGACCTATGCCAAGCAAGCAAAGATCATCCATTTGGATATTGACCCCAGCGAGATAGACAAGAATGTGCAGACGACGGTGGCTGTTGTGGCCGATTGCAAGGAGTCGCTGCCAGCCATCACCGCCCTGCTGAACAAGAACAAGCATAAGGAGTGGCGCGATTCCTTCAAGCCTCTTGACGAGAAAGAGCGTGTGAAGGTCATAGAGCCTGCCATCCATCCTAAAGACGGTCCGCTACTGATGGGAGAGGTTGTTCATGCGGTGGCTGAGCAGGCTGCCGATGATGCCATCCTCGTGACGGATGTTGGTCAGAACCAGCTCTTCGCTACCCGTTATTTCAAATACCATCACAAACGCAGCATCTGTACCAGTGGCGGATTGGGAACCATGGGCTACGGAATGCCGGCAGCTGTCGGGGCTACCTTCGCTTCACCAGACCGTCAGGTGGTTTGCTTCATGGGCGACGGAGGCTTCCAGATGTGCATAGAAGAGTTGGGTACCATCATGGAATGGAAGGCTCCCGTGAAGATGATTCTGCTGAACAACCATTACTTGGGAAATGTGCGCCAGTGGCAGGACATGTTCTGGATGCGACGCAAGTCGTTCACCAAGATGTTGAATCCCTGTTATGAACTGATAGCACAGGGCTATGGCATCCCCTATCAGGCTGTTACCGACCGTAAGGACTTGGCGGAAGCTATCGAGAAAATGCTGAAGACTGACGGGCCGTTTATCTTGGAATGTTCCATCAAGGAAGAAGACGACGTGCTGCCGATGACACCTCCGGGTATGAATGTCGACGAGATGATGCTGGAAGTTTAAAGGGGGAGTGCATAGTTCATAGTGCATAGTTCATAGTGCATAGTTCATAGTTCATAGTTATTTGTAGTTTATCGTATTTAGATATGGAAAAAAAGAAACTCTATACTCTTTTGGTTTACTCTGAGAATGTGGCTGGTATCTTGAATCAGATTACCGCTGTCTTCACCCGTCGTCAGGTGAACATCGAGAGCCTTAATGTGTCGGCATCGAGCATCAAGGGCATTCACAAGTATACCATTACGGCTTGGAGTGACCTTGACCAGATTGTGAAGATTACCAAGCAGATAGAGAAGAAGATAGACGTGGTGAAGGCCGACTACTACACCGACGAGGAGATTTTCATCCATGAGGTAGGACTGTATAAGATTTCTACCGACAAACTGATGGGGAATCCTGAGATTTCACGCACCATCCGCTGGCACGATGCCCGTATGATGGAGGTGAATCCTACCTATACCACGGTGTTGCTGGCAGGTCTGACAGAAGATATCACCAATCTTTTTGATAAGTTGAACGAGTATGACTGCATCTTGCAGTACAGCCGTAGCGGGCGTATTGCCGTCACGCGCAGCAAGGAGGAGGCCATTTCAGACTATTTGCACGAAAGAGAGAAAGAGGAGAAATGGAGAATTTAGATAAGGTAGGGCGCTATCCCTTTCTGGCAGAGCCGTTCCATTGTGACTTTTCCGGCAGGCTTTTTCTCGGACACATGGGCAACCACATGCTCAATGCAGCCGACTTCCATAGTACCGACCGCGGCTTTGGCATGCGCTATCTGCTCACCATCAACCGGTCGTGGGTGCTCTCGCGCCTTGCCATCGAGATGGACGAGATGCCGAAGATGTACACCCGTTTCCATGTAGAGACGTGGGTGGAGAGCGCCATGCGCTATTTCACCAACCGTAACTTTGCTGTCACGGGCGACGACGGCAAGGTCTATGGCTACGGACGCAGCATCTGGGCGATGATCGATACGGAGAGTCGGCAGCCTACCGACATCTTTGCCATCAACGACGGGTCTATCAACCAGTGGATTGAGAAAGAGAAAACTTGTCCCATTGACAAGGGGGGAAGGGTGAAGATGAGTGATGAAGCCAGATATGTGCGCACTATCGACACCAACTACAGCGACGTAGACATTAACGGACACATCAATTCCGTGAAATATATCGAGCACGTCCTCGACCTGTGGCCGATGGACTGGTACAAGGAGCATGCCGTGAAGCGGTTTGAGATAGCCTACGTTGCCGAAGCACATGCCGGAGATCAGCTGAAATTCTATTGTGAGAACGTTGGTCGCTCGGATATGCAGGCTGATGTCAACGAGTTCTGCGTGCGCATCTCGAAGGTTGCCGCCGGCAGTCCGGAAGAAACAGAAGTTGTCAGAAGCAAGGTGCAATTTAAATAAATTGTCGTTTTTCTTTGCATTCTGCTTACAATTTACTAACTTTGCAAGCAATTATTTAGTTAACCCCTCGTCGCCTTCTCGTGCAGAAGGGGAATGGGTCAACAAGACGACGGCTCTCGGGTAGGGCGGGCATGACTCATAGGGAATTTATCAACAATCAAAATTTAGTTCTTTATGGCAGAAATGAATTTCGGTGGCGTTATTGAAACAGTAGTCACCAGTAAAGAGTTCTCTCTTGACAAGGCACGCGAAGTGCTCAAAGATGAAACAATCGCAGTTATCGGTTATGGTATTCAGGGACCGGGTCAGGCTTGCAACCTGCGCGACAATGGCTTCAATGTCATCGTTGGTCAGCGCGAGGGTAAGACCTACGACAAGGCTGTTGCCGACGGATGGGTTCCCGGCAAGACCTTGTTCTCTATCGAAGAGGCTGTCCAGAAGGGTACCATCGTTTGTATGCTTCTGTCTGATGCTGGTCAGATTCAGGTGTGGCCGAAGATCAAACAGTATCTCACTCCTGGTAAGACATTATATTATTCTCACGGCTTCGCTATCAACTGGAGCGACCGTACTGGTGTTATTCCTCCGAAGGATATTGATGTCATCCTCGTTGCCCCGAAGGGTTCTGGTACCTCTCTTCGTACCATGTTCTGCGAGGGTCGCGGTCTGAACTGCTCTTACGCTGTCTATCAGGATGCCAGCGGCAAGGCAGAGGAGAAGACGATTGCCTTCGGTATCGGTATCGGTGCCGGTTACCTGTTCAAGACTACCTTCGAGCGTGAGGCAACCTCAGACCTTACCGGTGAGCGCGGCTCGCTGATGGGTGCTATCCAGGGCTTGTTGCTTGCTCAGTATGAGGTTCTCCGTGAGAACGGTCACTCACCTTCAGAGGCTTTCAACGAGACCGTCGAGGAACTGACACAGAGTCTTGGTCCGTTATTCGGTGAGAAGGGTATGGACTGGATGTATGCCAACTGCTCTACCACCGCTCAGCGTGGTGCCTTGGATTGGGCTCCGCGTTTCCACGATGCTATCAAGCCCGTTATGCAGCAGCTCTATGAGTCTGTAAAGAGCGGCAACGAGGCTCAGATTTCTATCGATGCCAACTCTAAGCCCGACTATCGTGCCGGTCTGGAGAAGGAACTGGAGGCTATGCGCAATCAGGAGATGTGGCAGGCAGGTGCTGTCGTCCGTCAGCTGCGTCCTGAGAACAACTAATGAGCCATCTCTTTAGAGCAACAACATTCCTTGTTGTTCTGAAATGTGAATAAAGCGAATGACACGAATGTATGGGTGTTTGTCATCACTCTGCATTCGTGTTATTTGTTACGGAAGTGTGATGTAGCTGCCGTCCATGATGACGCGCTCCTCTGCCGTCAGCGTCTGTAGGGCAGCCGAGATGTCGTTGCTGTCGTAGGGTAGTTGCATCAGTTCTGTGATGAAGTGCTGTTTCTTGTCGGCAAGGAAGTCCATGATAGCTTGTATGACGGAAGGCGGTTGCTGTCCGTTTTCGGGTGTCTTCAGCTGTTCCCGGCATACATCGCAGATGCCGCAATCCTTGCCGTCTTCCTCTCCGAAGTATGCCAGTAGTTGTCGGCTTCGGCATACGTAGTCGTTGTGTATGTATCTCATCATGGCGTTGATGCGCCGTTCAAACTGCACCTTCCGGTCTTCATAGGCTTCCTTCGGGATGATGAGGTCTTTGCCTTCTTCCCTGTCACGTGTATAGGTGATGAAGGGTGTGCTCTTTCTGGGAATGAAGTCGATGATATGTTTCTGGTGAAGAACCTTCAGTGCCTGATAGGTGTGGTTGCGGTCGAGACCGGCTTCCTGTGCAATAAGGCTCTCGTCGACGTAGCTGTAGTCGGAGAACAGTCCTCCATAGCAGCGTAGGAGAGCCGTGATGACTGCTGACTCGTTGGGTGCGTTCTCGTCCAACCGATAGAGTTCATGTCGCGAAAGGATGAACCTGATGCGTGCGGAGGTGTCTGGTTCTTGTTCAAACTCCACATATCCAGCCCGTTGCAGTATGGTTAATGCGGCGTGTACGCGTGTGGGGAAGTGGTGGAAGGCTGTACAGAACTTGTCTATGTTGAACTCAAAAGTATGCCTGTTGCCGCTGCCTACACCTATCTGGTAGAAGTATGCCAGGTGGTCGTAGATGTCGCAGATGTTGTCTTTGGCGTAGTTCTTCGCTTCGGTCGTATTGTCGCCTGCGGTCTTTGGCGGGAAGGTGTCGGCAATGCGCTTGCTCAGCTGTGTAAAGTCGCTGTCGTTGTAGAGCAACACCGCGTAGGCACGCTTGCCGTCGCGTCCTGCTCTGCCAGCCTCCTGGAAGTAGGCTTCAATGGAATTGGGCGCATCCATGTGTATGACGAGTCGCACGTCAGCCTTGTCGATGCCCATGCCGAAAGCGTTGGTAGCCACCATGACGCGCACCTGGTCTTGCTGCCAGGCTTCCTGTCGCTGGTCTTTCACGGCAGGTTCCAGTCCGGCGTGGTAGAAGGTAGAAGGTTCTTGCCTTGCAAGCGATCTTCGGTCGAGCGGATGGTTGAAGGTTGATGTTTGAAGGTGGGTGTTGATGTATTCCGAGATTTCCTTGGTACGTTTTCGTGAGCGTACATAGATGATGGCTGTGCCTTCTACATGGTTGAGAATGTGTGTCATCTCCGCTAACTTGTCGTGCGCCTGCCTGACAACGTAGGCGAGGTTCTTGCGGGCGAAGCTCATGCGGATGACGTTCTTCTGTTGGAAGTGCAACTGTTCCTGTATGTCTTCGATGACCTCTGTCGTTGCCGTTGCCGTGAGCGCAAGGACGGGTGGGGTGGCGGCGACGAGTTGGCGTATCTTGGCAATCTCTAAGTAGGCGGGCCGGAAGTCGTACCCCCACTGGCTGATGCAATGGGCTTCATCGACGGTGATGAAGCTGATGCGCATCTTTCGGAGCTTGGTCTGGAAGAGTTCTGACGAGAGGCGTTCGGGCGATACATATAACAGCTTGACATCGCCGAAGATACAGTTCTCAAGGATGGTGAGTATCTCGTTGCGCGACATTCCGGAGTAGATGGCATACGCCTTGATGCCTTTCTGCCGCAGGTGGTCCACCTGGTCTTTCATCAGGGAGATTAGCGGTGTGATGACGATACATGTTCCCGGCATGGCGAGTGCGGGCACCTGAAAGGTGAGCGACTTGCCGCCACCTGTGGGCATCAGTCCCAGTGTGTCCTTGCCGTCACCAATGCTCTGAATAATCTCTTGCTGGATACCCCGGAAGCTGTCGTAGCCCCAGTAGCGCTTCAGTATCAATTGATAATTGGCAATTGACAATTGACAATTGCTTTTTGCCGGAGCATCGTTCCGGTCGCCAGCCTTAACATTGTCGTTATGTGTATTGCGTTTCAATGATCAATTATTAATTATCAATTATCAATTGTCAATTGTCAATTGTTTTTATCCTACTCCTCTTCAGCGGGTCTGATTTTCTCTATCTGCAACTGTATGGCACCGCGTTTGAAGACGTTGTCCTCGATGGTATAGGCGATGTCGAACGAGCGTTTCGACTTGATGTATCGTGCCGAAGCACTCTGTCCGAAGGCAATGCCGTTCATGACGTTGCTTGACTTCGAGTCGATGAGTTCCAGCTTGATGTGTTCCTGTTCGCGCCCTACCACTTTGCTGGTACCGAAGTCGTATACCTCTTCTGTGCAGAAGAGGGGCTTGGGGTTGCCAGGTCCGAAGGGTGAGAACTTCTTCAGGTCGCTGTGCAGTTTCTTGGTGATGTCCTTGAAGTCTATCTTTGCATCGATGTCGAGGATGGCTTCCGTCTGTTCGGGTTGGATGTGTTCCTCTACATACTTCTGGAACCGGTTGCGGAACTTCACCACGTCGTCCCACCGCAGCGTGAGTCCTGCCGCGTAGGTATGGCCGCCGAAGTTCAGCAACAGGTCGCGGCAACTCTTGATGGCGGCATAGACGTCGAAGCCTGCCACGCTGCGTGCCGAGCCTGTGGCGAGGTTCTCGTCGCGGGTCAGTACGACGGTCGGACGGAAGTAGATTTCCGTCAGTCGCGATGCCACGATGCCGACGACACCTTTCTTCCAGTTCTCATCGTAGAGGACGATGCTCGACTGGTGCTTCTGGCTCTCTAACCGTTCTACGATCTGGTTGGCTTCTTCCGTCATCTGCCGGTCCACATCCTTGCGCTGCTCGTTGTATTGGTCGATGTGCTTGGCAGCCGTCAGCGCGTGCTGGAAGTCGCGTTCCACCAGCAGGTCAACGGTCTCTTTTCCGTTCTCCATACGTCCGGAGGCGTTGATGCGGGGACCGATTTTGAACGTGATGTCGCTCATTGACAGCTCGCGCCCGTTCAGTCCGCAGATGTCGATGATGGCCTTCAGCCCTATGCTGGGGTTCAGGTTCAGCTGCTTCAGCCCATGATAGGCGAGTATGCGGTTCTCGTCGGTCACGGAGACGAGGTCGGCGGCTATGCTTACCGCACAGAAGTCGAGCAGGGGGATAAGCCGTGAGAAAGGAATGCCGTTGTTCTTGGCGAACGCCTGCATGAACTTGAAGCCCACTCCGCAACCGCACAGGTCCTTGAACGGGTAGCTGTCGTCAGGACGCTTGGGGTTCAGTATAGCCACCGCCGGCGGCATCACCTCGTCGGGGACGTGGTGGTCGCAGATGATGAAGTCGATACCAATGCTCTTGGCATATTCAATTTCCTTGACGGCCTTGATGCCGCAGTCAAGGATGATGATGAGTTTTACACCCGTTTGCTGCGCATATTCCAGTCCTTTCCGGCTTACCCCGTATCCTTCGTCGTAGCGGTCGGGAATGTAGTAGTCGATGTTGGAATAGAATTGCCGCAGAAACTTGTAGACTAATGCTACCGCCGTACATCCGTCTACGTCGTAGTCACCGTAGACGAGTATGCGCTCTTTGCGCCCCATGGCATCGTTCAGTCGGTCTACCGCCAGGTCCATGTCCTTCATCAGGAACGGATTGATGAGGTCTGCCAACTGAGGGCGGAAGAACCGCTTCGCTGCCGACTCCGTCGTAATGCCCCGGCGAATCAGCAACAGCGCGAGTATCGGGCTGATACTCAGCTTCTCGCCCAGCTCACTGGCTGCCTGCTTTTGTTCGGATGTAGGTGGTTCGTAATTCCATTTAAGTTGCATTTATATATATTTTTGTTCTTTTCTGCTCCAGTTATCGGGGATGCTCCCTTGCGGTCAGTTTCGCATGGTTTCTGCGGTAAAGCTATAATACCCCAATATAAAAAGTCCGTAAAATTACAAATATCTCGGCAAAATACCATCACAAACACCAGTTTTTTTATGTTTTTTTACTTTCAGGTTTGGATTTCTACTCTTTTTTTTGTATCTTTGTATTCGACTTAGATTATGTCTTTGCACATGCTTTCCAACATTCCGGACAGCATGTAGCCGATAAAAGTCATCGTTAACCTATAGGTTTACAAATGAAAACTTACAGGTTAACAAATAAAAACCTGCAAGTTTTCACATGAGAACCTGCAGGTTTTTAATTTTATCTCTACGCTTTCGTCCCTCGAACATAACACTTTCGTCCCTCGAACAGAACACTTTCATCCCTCGAACATAACGCTTTCGTCCCGTCATTTGCACTCAATGGTCTTTCGGTCGGTACTTACTCGTCATGCAATCATCCGAAAATGATGCTATGTTTGAGGGAAAAAAGTCTCTTTGTCAGATGCCGAGTTTCTTGCGGATATCCTTGGGAATGGCGTTCTTGTTGACGAGGAAGTCCATCGTCTTTCCGGCAACGAAGGCTTTGGTCATATACCAGGTGCCCTTGTAGTCGCCGTATTCGCCCCATGAGTTCTTCACCATGTAGTACTCCTTGCCGTTCTGGTCTTTGGCAAGTCCGTAGATATGCATGCCGTGGTCGTCGGTCAGCTCCCAGCTGTCGAAGCCCTGCTGACGGTATTCCTGCGTAGGAACGATCTCCGGTGCGTTCACTCCGAGGCTGTCCAGCTTCTCCTTCTTCTCAGAAGCCTTCAGCTTGAGCCAGCGTGCGGCATCGCTGCCGGTGAGCGACTGCGCCTTCTTGGTGTCGTAGAGGATGCCGAGTCCCTTGCGTGTAAAACCTTCTTCGCTGACGTCACCGCCCCAGGCGATGGTGTATCCGTTGTCCAGAGCGTTGTCGATGATGCGCATCATCTCGTCCATCGGAACGTTGTAGCTCTGGTCCCAGCGCCAGTTGTCCTGTACTTCAACGGCAAACTTGGTGTAGAACGGGTGGTGGGTATAGCTGGTGATGCTCACGTAGTCGTCAAGGTTGATGCCCAGGCTTGCGCAGAACGATTTCGGCGTGTAGGTCTTTCCTTCGTAGGTGAAGGTCTCAGGAGTCTTCCCAAGGTAGGCATCGAGTATGCCTTGCAGTCCCACCTTCCACTGGTTGCTGATCTTCTTGGCGTCGCTCTTGGCGATAGCCTTCACGTAAGGTTCCATGACGGAGAAGAACTCGTTGAAGTTAGCCAGCGAGTCGCCCTGCATGGTACCGGGCAATGCCATTGCAGTTTCAGGCACGATGCCGTGTTCCTTCATCACGATGAGCACGTCGCCTGCCGAGCCTCCCTGTGAGAACTGGCTGTCACCGTGCATGCGCACCGTCAGCGTGGCACGGTCCATGTAGTCCTTGTTGGCGATGAACATCTCGCTGAGGTCGTAGGTCTTGCCCGTCTTCTTCAGGATTTCGCTCTCGAAGAAGGAGAGGGTAGAGTAAGCCCAGCACGTGCCTGAGCGGTTCTGGTCCTTGATGCTGGTGATGGGCAGCGCCTTGATGGTGGTAAATACGGGTTTGTTGGAGGCCGTGGAGTCTTTCTTAGTCTCTTGTGCGTTTGCGCTGAGGGCAAATGCAGCCATCAGCAACATGGTAAATAAATTCTTCATTGTGACTATAATTATGTTTGTTAGGTGCAAAGGTAATAAACAATTTACAATTATTTGAAAGTAAAGCCAAGAATAAATGTATTCTTTCTTGATATTGTCGCACATCTTCCTTAAAATCAACGTGTTAGGAAAAAACAATATAACAATAGGAAAAAACCTTTTGGGGTGTGCCATACATTATCTATATTTGCAACATAGATATTACTGAAAACCAAAAATTAAACTGAAATGAAACTGAAAAACTTATTCTTGTCATTTGTTATAGCCTTTGTTTCTATAGGTGCTGTACAGGCACAAGAGTGTTGCAAGGCGAAGAAGGAGTGTTGCAAAGCACAGAAGGAGTGTTGCAAGGTTGAAAAGAAAGAGAAGAAAGTGGTTGTCAAGATTGAAGACAACAATATCTTCTCGCAGTGTTTTAAGGACATCGACACCAACGGCGACGGCATCGTGGATTGCTGTGAAGCTAAGAAGGCAACCTTCCTCTCGCTTGAAAGAGGTGGTCGCAGCAATGTCGTCACCAACTATGACTTCCTGAAGTATTTCCCCAACCTTACCGCGCTGGGCGTAGGTACCACACCGCTGGAGGTCATCGACCTGCACAAACAGAAGAAACTGGAGAAGCTCAACGTCAGCAATGCCTCTGAGTTGAAGAAGATCATCCTTGCCGAAGGCTGCAAACCGGAGATTAGTGGTCAGAACAATGCTCAGGTAGAGTATGCAAAGGGTAAGTGTAACAAGAAGTGCGACAAGGCTAAGAAGGAATGCAGCAAAGCCCAAAAGAATTGCTGCAAAGCTCAAAAGGAATGCTGCAAGGCTCAAAAGGATTGCTGCAAAAAATAGGAACCGCAGCATAGACTTGCCGTAGAATAATAACATTAAAAACAATCAGACGATGAAACGACTTATTTTATCATTAGTAATCGCAATCGTGGGTACATTATCCATGAATGCACAGACCTGTAAAAGATGCGGAGATTCAGGTGTAATCCGTGAGACATGCCTTAGTTGTAAAGGACAAGGTGGTGGACATTGTAGTAACTGTAACGGCAGTGGAACCGTAGAATGTTACCATTGTCAAGGTTCTGGCGAATTGAAGTGTCTTTCTTGCGACGGAACCGGCACGAATGGCGACGAAACATGTTCCAACTGCGGCGGACAGAGAACCTTCACTTGTGAGGCTTGTAAGGGACATGCAGGCACCCTAAGATGTAGCCGTTGCAACGGCAATGGTGGCGGCAATTGCTATAATTGCGGTGGCTCAGGAGTTAAACAATGGCGCTGTCCGGAGTGTATAGCAGCAGGAAGGATATAAAGTAAGGTGTAAAGCGGAGTAGTTATGAAAAGATACATTTTAACCATAGCAATAGCCGTTGCAAGTTTGATGTCCGTACAAGCGCAGGTTGCCGACGAAACAGCCCGCGCTCTTACGAAGGAGTATAACTACTGCGAGAAGATAGAGCAGGATGGGGAAGTCTTCTATATCGTCAGCAAAGGTTATGAAAACTACGGCATTTGGCATAACGGAAAATTGGAAGTCCCCTGCAACTATAATCTTGAAGACTTGAAAAGCAAGTATTTCACAGTCGAGGTGAAGGAGTTGCCGTCTGGTATAGCTTTCAAGGATGGAGGCTTCAGGGATTTCTGTCTGCGCGACAAGCGTTTGAATGTTGACAAGGACAAAACAATTACCGAGGAAGAAGCGAAAGCAGCTACAAAGTTGAGTCTGATGAGCTTCAGGAGTTTCATCCGTAATATCAAAGACTACGAAGACTTGAAATATTTCCCCAACCTTGAGTATTTCCATGCAGGATATACATACGCAGAAACGATTGACCTGAGCTGTTGTCCCAAACTGAAAGAAGTGGACCTCAGCGACTGCCGTATGCTCAAGAAGATTATCCTCGCTAATGGTTGCAAACCCGAGATAAAATACCCTGTAGCCTATAAAGGCGAGCAGGCGAAGATTGAGTATAAGTAAAGCCCATCCAGCATCCTCCCGATAGAAACTTAAGATGTTAGGAACGAAGATTTACAAAATATGAAGTTTGTATCATACACCATTGTTATAGCCCTTGCGCTCTTCCTCGGTACGATGTATTTACAGCCGGAGGATGAACCATCTCCCAACAAGCCTACATCGTCGTTGGTGGATGGCAGCAGGTCCATTCCTGAAATGTACGAGGAACTGATGAACGAGGAGTCGAAGGCGCAGTACGACAAGATGCATGCCCAGATGGAGGAGTATCAGCAGAAGAAGGAAGAGCGCCATAACCGCTGGATGCTGATGGTATATATCTGTGCTGCTATTGCCGTCATTCCCACTATTAATATGTTAGGACAGTTCGTTCTCGGCAAGCTGGAACTCAAATCTGCCAAAGACGTGCTGTATATATTCTCTGTCTGCATCGGCTTGGGAATCCTTTTGTTTGCCATCAACTTGGGAGCAGTCTATCTGATGTTCTATGCTGAACGCAGTATTCAGGTGATGGCACTTGCCGCCATCCTCTTCGGAGGCGGTGCCGCATTATGGATAGCCTCCTTTAGGACTAAAAGGAAGCAATCCAAAACCGAAGATGTTAATCTCAGTTAAAGCGTCATTTCATCCTCATTAATTCCTCAAAAGTTATTATATTTGCAACATGCTTTAATGGCAAAGCTCTGACATCTACGAATCACCACCTCGAAGAAGACGAGCAGGATAAGCTAAGTATAAGAGCGAATGCGTATATATGCGCAGACGTTCCTATGACTTAGTTGGGTTTGTGGTGAACCTGTAGATGCGTAGAGATGTTCTGCGCATTTTTCGTGATATCATGTTAAACCTAAAATACAAATAGAAATGAAAAAGAAGAATTGTTTAGTATTTGCGTTGATGCTGCTGATGGTCTTGTCCGGAATGTCGGCTTGTGGCAGCGATGCTGAAGGAACCGGTGGAACACCATCAGTACAGAAAACGGTATCAGGGACGATAGAGAAAGGTCCATTTGTGCAAGGGTCGAGAGTGACTTTGTATGAATTGAAGAATGACCTGACGCAGACGGGTAGGAGTTTCAGAACGCAGACAAACAGCGACCTGGGTGCGTTCAGATTTGAATCGGTGTCGCTGGAAAGCCAGTTTGTGGAACTGGAAACGAGTGGGTATTTCTATAATGAGGTGAAAGGAGGTCTGTCTTCATCTGAGATTACGCTGAATGCCTTGTCGGATATATCCAATCGGAATGCTGTAAACGTCAATATCATAACTCATCTTGAGTTCGGAAGAGTGAAGAAATTGGTACAGAGCGGCAGCAGTTTCAGTAATGCAAAAAAGCAAGCAGAAAGGGAATTGCTGAAATGTTTTGCCATTACTGATGAGATTTCCAATCCTGAAGGCATCTCCGTTACAGACAATAGTGTGGGTTCATCTATTCTGTTGGCAATCTCTACCATCATGTTGTATGATAAGAGTGAGGGTGAATTCACAGAATTTTTGGCGAAGTTCATGGCAGACTTTGCTGATAATGGAATAATAGACAACCAAAGTATCCGTGATGGTATAGCTGCCGGACAGAAGAATGCGCATCCAAGTGAGGTGACAGCGCGGATGAAGGAGTTCTATGCCAACAAGGGTGTACAAATAGATTGTAGGGATTTCTCAACTTATATCGACTTCAATGGTGATGGTGTTATAGACGATCAAGACAAGGAAGAAAACACGTGGAATTATCCTGTACCTGTAGAAGAAAATCGGTATACTTCTGAGTCATATGTTCGAATTGTCTTATCCGGTATGTATGAATCTTTATCCGAATTTATAGGTTACCAGACTCAACTTGAAAGGGCTCGTTTGACTAAGAGCATTGACGTAAACCCATCTGACCCTAATGATAGAACATTGTATCTGGCATGGGAAGCGGCTTATAAAACCATTAATATTGCAAATAGGATGGTAAATGGATTGAAATATAACAATAACAATATGAACCCAGTTTTTTCTTCTTTTTATGCAGAAGCCCTTGTACTGCGCTCATTTGTCTATTATCAATTGGCGATGCTCTGGGGTAATGTACCCCTTGTTACTGAGGCTGAAGGTCTTATGGATAAAATAGCGCAGCGTAGTCAGCCTGAAGTATTGGAATTCGTACAAAGTGATGTGGTTGAATCAAAGGCTGTATTTGGGACAAATGCTTCTCGTTGGGATAGGGGAGAACTGCAATTTAATGAAGTTAACGTCAATGTATTGCTGGCAGAGGTCTTGTTAACTCTGAAACAGAGAAGTGAAGCCCTTCAATTGTTACAGGCTTCCAGCAATAGTAATTTGATGATAAATGGTATGAGCATATACGATAGCATATATCTTGAGCTGTTGTCAGATGAGGCTAAGGGAAATACAACAGGTCTTGGCAATAGATGGAAGGATTATTCTCTTATTCATTATGGAGCCTGGGCAGCATTAAAACGTCTTGGCGAGGCACAAACCATATCATCATGTAAAACCTATGAGCTATTGTTGCCAATACCTGCACAGGAAATTAGGAATAGCATGTCTTCCCTCAAGCAGAATCCAGGCTATTGACAGCCGCAACTCCATCCTCGCAGATCATGCGCGCCATTGTGGATAGCCTCCCTTAGGACTAAATATTGAATATTTAAAAGGTACGGCTAAAAAAAATTCTTTATGCATGAGCTGTTGTACTGACAACGACCGAGCTGTCCTTGCCGTAAGAGCAGCCGGTCGTTGTAGCCGTGGGCAAAGAGGAGACCGTGGGTCCGGTCCTCGCCATGGTGGGAGCGTTTTGTTTGTTGCGACTGCAGTCGCAACAAACGGGACATTCTTCCTTCTGTTTTCTTCCTTTCTGTTTTCTTCTTTTCTGTTTTCTTCCTTCTTCCTGTTTTTCTTACGATTGTGCCATGAAGACTTCAAGGTCTTGCGGATGGTAGGGAATGCGCTGGGTACCGAGGAAGCGGCAGCCGTCGGCGGTGATGAGCACGTCGTCCTCGATGCGTATGCCCCCGAAGTCCTTGTAGGTCTCTAAGAGTTCGTAGTTGAGGAAGTCCTTGTGGAGTCCTTTTGCGCGCCATTCGTCGATGAGGGCAGGGATGAAGTAGATGCCCGGCTCGTCGGTGACGACGAAACCTTCCTGAAGTCGGCGTCCCATGCGCAGGGCATTGGTTCCGAACTGCTGCAGGTTGGGACGTGTCTCTTCGTCGAAGCCAACGTAGATTTGTCCTAATCCCTCCATGTCGTGTACGTCCATACCCATCATGTGGCCGAGTCCGTGAGGCAGGAACATCGCGTGTGCACCGGCGGCAACAGCCTCGTCGGTGTCGCCCTTCATCAGTCCCAGTTCTTTGAGGCGTTCTGTCATCAATCGGCAGACGGCAAAGTGTACGTCCATGTACTTCACTCCAGGCTTTGCGACCTGCAGGACATAGTCGTGACATTCCTCAACGATGCGGTAGATGTCGAGTTGTCGCTGGGTGAACTTGCCGTTGACAGGCATCGTCCGCGTGTGGTCGGAGCAGTAGTCTTCCAGTTCACAGCCGGCATCACACAACGCCAGCCTTCCGTCTTGCAGTGGTGCGTCGGTCGGTTCGCCGTGCATGATCTCGCCATGCTGTGTGAAGATGGTCTCAAAACTGGTCTTCCCGGCTAATGACAATGCCTCTCCGTCAATCTGTCCGGCGATGTATCGTTCGGTTATCCCCGGAAGGATCAGCTTCTGTGCGGTGGTATGCATGATGTATCCGACGTCGCAGGCGCGGTCGATGATGTCAATCTCCTGCTGTTCCTTCGTGGCACGCATCTTGACGACCGCCTTGATGAGCTTCAGCGAAGCTGCCTCGCGCTGCTGCTGGTGCGGAATGCCCAGCCATTCCATGATCTGCATCTTGGTGTTGCTGCGGTAGGGGGGCAGGAAGTGGATGGGGCGGTGGGCAGCGATGGCATCGCTGCATACGGAACTGAGGGCAGATATGGGTGCCGTCTTGCTGACTCCCACTTGTGATGCCATGTCGCTGACAGATGGAGTGAACCCCATCCACACGATGTCTTCGATGTCGATGTCGTCTCCGTAGATGGTCTCCGTGTCGTTGTCTATATCAATCACGCCGACCAGCCGTTCGCGGTGTAGCCCAAAGTAGTAGAGAAACGCCGAGTCCTGGCGCATGGGAGCGTGGTTGGAGGGATAGTTGACAGACGACTTGTTGTTGCCGAAAAAGATAATGATGCCGTCAGAAACCAGTCGTTTCAGTTCCTGACGGCGTCGGATATACGTTTCTTTGCTGAACATATTGTGTGTCTTTACATTCGTATTCAACGAAACATCTGTCCCAGCTGCATCATCAGGTTCTGGTAGTTTTTCTGCTTGGTAGCATTAGAGATCATAAAGATGTCGATGAGCCACCAGATACCGCAGCCGCCAGCTGTCAGCAGCTTGCCTACACCGAGTCCGATGTCGCCGATCAGGAAGCGGTCAACGCCTAACGTTCCCACCAGTACGGACAGGATAAGCGAAATAGTGGGGTCCTTGACCTGCGAGAGCATGATTTGAAAACTCTGGCTGTCGATGTTCTTTTCTTCAACGAGTTGTGCAATCTGGTCGATAGTCCCTATCGGGAACTTATCGGCGTGCAGCATCAGCAGCTGCCTGATTTGTTGTATGTCCATTGTTTATAGTGTTATTGGTGAATAATATCATTAACTTTCTGTCGTGTATTTGGGCGAGTCGCCGTACTTGTTGGGACCGACCTGGCTGTCCTGGCAGAGGAAGACGAGCATGACAATCTCATAGATGAACGAGACAGCCAGTCCTATGAGGAAGGCAGGGCTTGTGAAAATCTCTTTGAAGAACTCGATGACAAATTCATCTTCGTCCATCAGTTCAGGGCTGCCGACAATGTCCTTGAAGAACGGGACGGCGGCAACGACGGCGATGATGCAGAGGGCTATGCCTATGAAGACGCTTGCTCCCCACCACCATCCGCTGCGTCCGGTGTCGTGCAGCCGGCGGAATATGATCGGAATGATGGCCAGTGAGAGCAGCAATGACACTACAGAGCCGACGAAGGGAATGAAGCCCGCCACCATGTTGGCGATGATGACGGCGAGGTAGCACCACCAGAACTCCGAACGTCGTGAGCGTCCGGTGAACTCCGTCACTCTCTTTGAGGCTACGTTCAGCGCTTCAGAGAACGTCAGCCGGGGCTTTACATAAGTTTGTTGTACCATAAGTCTCGATGTTTTATTGGTGTTATAAATGTTGGATATGTTTTTTTCTGACGGCTTCGGAAGGGCTTCCGGCTATTGTCCGTCCTTCAGCAGGTCGGGACGCAGGCGTCGCGTGCGCTCCATGGCCTGCTCGAACTCCCACTGCTTGATTTTCGCTTCGTTGCCGCTGAGCAGTATCTCCGGCACCTTCCATCCCTTGTAGTCGGCAGGTCGGGTGTAGATGGGTGCCGAGAGCATGTCGTCCTGGAAGCAGTCGGAGAGCGCACTCTGTTCGTCGCCGATGACTCCGGGCACGACGCGCACGATGGCGTCTGCCATGATAGCCGCAGCCAGCTCTCCTCCTGTCAGCACATAGTCGCCGACGGATATTTCGCGGGTGATGAGGTGTTCGCGAATGCGGTGGTCGATGCCTTTGTAATGTCCGCAAAGGATGATGATGTTGTCCAACATCGACAGCTCGTTGGCAACATGTTGGTTGAACTGTTCGCCGTCAGGCGAAGTGAAGATGACTTCATCGTAGTCGCGCTCGGCCTTCAGTGCCGAGATGCAGCGGTCTATAGGCTCACATTGCATCACCATCCCGGCAAAGCCGCCGTAGGGATAGTCGTCCACGCGGCGCCATTTGTCTTTCGTATAGTCGCGGAGGTTGTGCAGGTGAATCTCTGCCAGCCCCTTCTTCTGTGCCCTTGCCAGGATAGACTCGTGTACGAATCCCTCGATCATCTCCGGCAACACGGTAATAATATCAATTCTCATACAGCATACAAAAGTACAAAAAAATGCTTAATCTGTCATGAACAACACACAATTATTGACGAGAAATTGAAAAAAATACGTATAAAGCATGTCTCATTGCCGAATATTTTATACCTTTGCAGGCGTATTGAACTGAAAAAATGCGGAGAGTTTTTTCCCTACCCACCCGTCTGGTGGAAGCTTTAAATGGATTTTGACGTATGGTTTATTGCATATCGAAGAAGATGGAAGTTGCTGGAAGCCACCAGCTTATGCTTTCGTATGAAAGCAAGTGTAGAGCACTGCATGGTCACAACTGGCTCATCACGGTGTTCTTGGCATCGCGCGAGAAGAATGCCGACGGCATGGTGGTCGATTATCAACGTATCAAGGAGAAGGTACATGGCTATCTGGATCATGGAAACTTCAACGACCTGCTGCCTTTCAATCCCACGGCTGAGAATGTTGCCGAGTGGATTGTAGGACAGTTTCCGGAGTGCTACAAGGCTATTGTCGAGGAGTCGCAGATGAACAAGGCGATGGCTTACGACGATGACTTCCCCATTGATGCCAAATACCTGCTGTGAAGTGATAGGTGACAGGATGTATCGCGTCAATGAAATCTTCTATTCCTTGCAGGGTGAGGGGCGGCACACGGGGCGTGCTGCCGTCTTTGTGCGTTTCAGCGGCTGCAATCTTCGCTGTCCGTTCTGCGATACCGACTTCTCTTCTTACAGGGAGATGACCGCCCGCGAGATTGTCGACGCAGTCTGCCAGTGGCGCAGTTGCGGCTTTTTGGTGCTGACAGGCGGCGAACCTTCGTTGCAAGTCGACGCCCCGCTGGTGCGTGCATTGAAGTCGGAAGGCTTCTTTCTTGCGATGGAAACCAACGGTACACAGCCCGTTGCTGAAGGAATTGACTGGGTGACGTTGTCGCCGAAGAGCAGTTTCGTCGACCATGCGCCAGCCTTGCAGGTGGAGAAAGTCGATGAGGTGAAGGTCGTCTTCGATGGCATTCATGCTCCACGCCGGTACGACGAGTACGGCTGCCTGCACTACCTGCAGCCCTGTGATACGGGCGATGCCGTGAAAAACCTCACCGTCACAGCCCAGTGTGTGGAATACATCAAGGAACATCCTGGGTGGCTTTTGTCGTTGCAGACGCACAAGCTCATTCATATACCTTAGCAGGGCGTAGGCGCGTTCGTTGTAAGACCGTGCGTAGGATAGTGTGTTTTGGCTTGCAAAACCTATGTAATTGCGTTCTAAACTCATAGGTTTTGCAAGCCAAACTCATAGGTTTTGGAAAGCAAAAACATAGCAACTTGCTTTCACTCCCTTTGTTCAGTTCCGCATAGCGTTGAGGCTCAGAAGAGCGACAACTGTTCGGGTGGGGCAGCTTCGTTGCCGAACCGACTGATGAAGTCGTCTTCAGAAAGGATGGCGATGCCCAGTTCCTGTGCCTTCTTGTTCTTTCCCGATGTTGAGTTGACGTCGTTGTTGATGAGGAACGAGGTGCTCTTGCTGACGCTTCCCGTCACCTTTCCGCCCTGACTCTCGATGTAGGCTTTCATTTCGTTACGGTTCTTGTACCGTCTGACGTCGCCCGTGATGACGAAAGTCAGCCCTTCACACCGCTTGCCGGTAGGTTGTGCCTGCTTCTGGGTGACGGTGATTTCTGTCAGCAGGTTGCTCAGCGTACGTTGGTTGTCGGCATCGGAGAACCACTCCACAATCAGTGCCGACCGCTCAGGACCGATGCCGTCGATGTGGGAGAAGACCTCTGCAGAAGGAGCGGTTGCTCCGGAAGTTCCGGAAGTCCCGGATAATCCGGCTTGTGTGGCTTTCTCCCTGAGTTCCTCGAACGGGTAGGCGGCAAGCAGCCGCTTGGCTACGTCGGGGCCGCACTTGGGAATGCTCAGTGCGATGAGCAGTTTCTGTGCATCTACCTCGCGTGCCTTGTCGACAGAGCGCATGATGTTGGCAGCCGATTTCTCGCCGAAGCCTTCCAGGGAGGCCATCTCGCGGATGTGGTTACGCAGGCGGAAGATGTCGGCATACTCCTGCACCCATCCCAGGTTGACAAACTTGGCAAGCGTCTGTTCGCTGATGCCGTCGATGTCCATGCCGTCTTTCGACACGAAACGGGCATACTTCTTCAGCTGCTTGGCAGGACAGGCAGGGTTGGTGCAGTGGAGGGTGCGCGTGCCGCTGGCTTCGCTCTCGACAATCTTGGTCGGATGCTCGCAAACGGGACAATGGGCGGGAATCTCTAACGCGCCGATGGTTTCGTTGACCTGTATGACCTTCGGGATGATTTTGTTGGCTTTGATGACCGAAAGTCTTGTGCCTGCGCCGCCGATGCCAAGCCGTTCGCACTCGCTGATGTTACATAGCGAGGCTCGTCGGACGGTGGTTCCCTCCAGTTCTACGGGTCGGAAGATGGCAACGGGCGAGATGATGCTTGCCGCACACGACCATTCCACCTCTACCAGCTCGGTCTCTGCCGACTCGTCCTCCCATTTGAAGGCAAGCCCGGCGCGTGTGGCGTGGTGACCGGTCACGCTGCCTGTCTGTGCAAAAGCGGTGTCGTCATACGATACCACCAACCCGTCGACGGGGAAGGGGTTGCTGTTGTCGGTTACCATTTGGGTGAAATCGTCGATGACCTCCGTCACCTGTTCCACACCGGGGTGCTCAACCCGTCTTCTTTCAACGGGTGTGAAGCCCTGCCGTTGCAGCCATTCCATGCGTTGTCCCCATGAAGGCAGGTCGTGGTCAGTATATACTAAGGTGAAAGGAATCCACTGCAGGTGTCGGCGCTTCACCTCCTCCACATCCTTCAGCGTCAGCGAACCGGAGGCGAGGTTGCGCGGATTGGCATAGTCTTCGCCGCTTTCCAGAAGGAAGCGGTTGAAGTCGTCGTAGGAGATGACCGCCTCGCCGCGAATGACGGTATGTCCCTTTTCGCTGATGGCTTGCGGTATGCCGCCGATGGCTTTCGCCAGGTGGGTAATGTTGGTACCGATATGTCCGTTGCCGCGTGTCACCACCTTCGTCAGGCGGCCGTTGTCGTAGGTGACGACAAGCGTCAGGCCGTCCAGCTTCCACGAAATCCAGATGGGTTTGCCTTCTGCCCATTTCACCAGGTCGCCCACCTGCTTGGTCTTCGCCAGCGAGAGCGCGGCAAACTCGTGCTCCTCCTTCTGTCCCTCCACGTTGTCTTCCGACACTTTCTGCGTTGGTGAGTCGGGCAGAATCTCGCCCGTCTCCTCTTCCAGCCGGTGCAGTTCGTCGAAGCGTGCGTCCCATTCGTGGTCGCTCAACAGCTCAGCCTTACCATTATAGTATGCCTCTGATGCACGGTTGAGTTCCTCAACCAGTTGCTGCATCCGATGTATCTTCTTTTCCATTTCGTGCTTTTTATGGTGCAAAGTTAAA
>ODAI014364270.1_pt1 | contig 113881 bp, 142 predicted proteins | sample 1539321 | NCBI WGS metagenome assembly ODAI01 (sample SAMN02144231, study PRJEB22623) | gut metagenome | biome: sheep rumen | host: Ovis aries | place: New Zealand
ATTCCAAGACATATCTTTATCACTGTGGGTAGTCAGGTAGTGCAACGGCTCTCTGTATAGGAGGTAAGACATTGCTATTGCTTTACGTTGGTGCTCATTAGGACATTGCCCTCCACTCCAACCATAAGCTGAACCTCTGTATTTCAATTCAGGTACAATGTAGGGACGGACATAAGTGTCAAGATTCTCACGGGCTGTGTACCCATCTTTAATATATGATGTAGCATTATCCATACCACATTGTCCTGAAAGAAATCTATGCCAATCCTCTATGGCATCAATCATAAGCCGCAGTTGGCTTTCTGTCATTGTTATTCTATATTTCTTCTCCATATTATTCTCCTTTTATTGCTTCTTTAAATCCTTCGATAATAGTATGATTGCTACAGTATTTGGGCCAGCAGTTTTCAAGCCAACTGAGAGTATCTGCAATTACATCAGCCCTTCCTTTCTCATACTCTGTACGGAGGGCTTCTATTGTAGGTTCAATAGAGCAAAGTATGTCAACTAATTCATTTGTCATACCTTTTGTTTCTTCTTCTAAGTTGAAATACTCACCTTGAAGAAGATTAAGCCTTCGATTGACTATTCTTTCAATCTTTGATAAAATATGTTCTTTATCTATCATATTATCATTTTTCTTTTCTTGAAAGTATTTCTGATACCAGTAGTTGATTAAATTATTCATAACTTTATTCTTTTAATCCCCAAATAGCCAAATCTATGCAAGCAGAAAAACCTACCCCAAGCAATATGATATCCCAACTACTGAGACTCTTAACCAGTTCAGGGTTACTAAAACATAAAATTGTGAAGAAAGGTATTCCTAAACCTATAGAAACTGCCATTGATTTAATCATTTCTTTCATAACTTTATTCTTTATAAGGGTTATTATCTTCTGTTACTTCAATAGCAAGACCTTTAGGAATTAATCCATTTATATCAAAGTGTTTAGAGAAATACCAACTCAATTCTTCAAAAGTGTCTTTAGCCGTATGACTTCCCCAAAAGTTTTTAATCAGTTCCTCTTTCTCTTCCTCAGTCATTGAAGACAATGGACGAAGTAATAATTTTGGAAGATTGTCTATCTTATCTTCACTTGCAATTGCACAATAAATATGAGGTGTAACAGTTAATGGATGTTTGCCATCCCATGTAACTTTTACTCCATACGGCAGTCTTCCACAGAGGTCTTTCAGTAATAGTTCTTTATCTTTTTGTGTCATAACTTATTATTTCAAAATTAGGGCAATTATGGCAACACATGAGATTTCCTTTATGCGGACAAATATCACAAGTATAAACAATCTCTGCCAGCTTCTTACTTTGTTCTATGTCTGTATAACTTTTAATTGTTGTCATAGTCAGATCAAATTTTTATAAATTATTAAATGCCCCTCCGATCCATAGTAATCCTATGCTTACTATTGTCGCAATGAGATCTACCCAAAAATTATAATAACCTTCTTTAGGTTCTCCGTGTCTTGCTAGTGTAATACCTAGTGACATTAGCACAAGAGCTAACCATATATAAATTGCTAGTTTCATAATTTATTCTTTATTATTAAGCTCAAAATTCTTAAATTGCCACCAATCTTTCATTGCTTTACTAAGATGGGAAGCATCAGTGCTCATCATTTGGGCTGCATAATACATTTCATCTGCAAGTTTAACTGCCTTTGATAATTTTTCTTTTTGTGTCATAACTTTATTCCTTTATTCATTAAAAACAGTTCAAACTCAATTGATTGATGCTTGGCAAATCTGCTTCCAAACAGTCTTTCAGATAACCTTCTAAACCATCCAAGTTCCTTACAATGGGTTTCCAATTCTTTATCTTGCATGGCCATGAAAGCCATCATTTCATCATATACGTCTTTTACCATAGTTTATTCCTCTCTAATGATTATCAATTTAACTTTGTCGCCATATTTATATGGGTACTTGCAAGAAAGAACGCTTTGCGATTGGAAGTATATATCTCCAACATTACCTTGATGGTGGCGAACATAGCCTTCAACAGAACCCTTCATCATCTGCTCTTTCTGCCATTGAGCACCTGCTTTGAAGTCCCATGAAACTATTTGTTGAAGAGTGGTATCTTTATGCTTTGATTTAGCATATTGCATAGCTGCTTCTTCCAAGTCATTGCTTACAGGGTCTTCTTCAAGGGAGTCAAGGAAACAAGATAGGCTATTCATATTAGAAGCTAAAGCAGCATAATAACTTTCTTTGTCTTCCTTGCCTATTTTATGGAATGCTTCTGCTTGAAATACAAATTGATTTTTTCTTCTCTCTATCTCAGCTTTTATTTTTTCTACTTTGTTCATATTACCAAATACTTACATAATAGTTTCCATTATTGTCTTGACTGAGTTCAAGATGTGTAATATTATCACCTACTCCCTGGTATACAACAGGGATTTCACAAGAGGTTATCTGCCTTCCTATGGAAGTAGATTGGTCAATTAATTGTTGTAGTGTCATAATTGTTTTGTTTTTAGTTAATAATTAGTGGGGTAAGCTGGATTTGAACCAGCGAGGAGGGATATTTCACCGTTTCTCCATCCCATCTTAGTGAGACCCATCTGCCATCCTGATATTACCCCAGGTTGCCTCTCCGCTGAGAGGCTGTGTTGGAAATAATTAATCGTTCTTGAATGAAATACATGAACTAGAACCTTCACAGGCTATCTTTTCTTAGGTCTCCATATCTCAAGAAGTGTATATACCCTTTCTGGGTTATTGACTTCTACAAAGTATGGAACCTTGTTTACAAATGCTACTTGTTCCACCAGTATCTTCTTACCTGATGGTATGAGTTTTACAATCTCTTTCATACTCATTTGCTATTAATATTTTTTATTAAAATCCAATTGCTTTTATCCTTTGCAGGAACTCTGCATCCATTACTTAGACCATAAGCTTCATCAAGATAGGTAGTCACTTCAGCAGTAATGCCTGAGTTCTTATTGCAAATGATATCTCCAATCTTAAAGATAGTAGGATCATCAAAGGCAGCATACAGAGGATTGGTATGTATGGTTTTAAAGAATCCTCTCTCATCATACATATAATCTTGCTCTTCTAAAGCTTTGTCAATTAGTTTTCTTTCAGCACTGTCCTTATCCAAGTTTTTGACAATGCTTAGTAGCAATTCTTGAAAATCTAACATACTATTCAAATTTTATTAGTTCAATAGTATTTTCATCTACAAAATGCCTACTGCCAATCCACACCATCCCTCCATGAATACGTGTCTTGACTATCATGGGCTTTACTCCTGGGGACTCAAAAGTTCTTTGGGCATAGATTAAATCTCCTTGAACTTCATTGCCTGTCTTTAGTTCTTTGGCTTTGAATTTATAAGTACTCATACTATTCAAATTTTTCGTGTTTGAATGTTAACTCACTCCTTTTCTTTCTATTGGCTTGGACCTTGTCCCTGCCTCCTTTATTCCAGTACCAGTCTTTCCAATAGCCTGGCTTATGGTATTCTTTCATTTCAGTACTTCTTTATGAAAGGTTATATTACCACCTGAAATCATCCATTGACAATCATTGGCATTATGGCCTAACTCTTCTATTACACTCTCTGCATCATCTATATGACTTACAGGATAAATATCTACTTCTCCCGTATTAAAGTCAAGGATTACCAGTTTCTCCATACTCAGTCCTCCACATATTCAGTTTCATCTTCTGTCCAGTTACTACACTCTTCAATAAGATGCTTAATCCACCTCTCATTCTTGACTTCTCCCATTCTGTTGAGGTCATTCTCAAGATACTGCTTAAAGATTTCTATCAGCTGTAGAGGAGTATGATAATCATTAGCATGATACTCATCTGCCCAATTAGTATCTGAGGTATCATCTGGATCATGGCCTCCTATGGTAATACCATCATCATACTCACACCACTCTCCACCAGGAACATAGTTATTGGTTAATACTGATACTGTCTTTGAGAGTGTTTGAGTGCAGGTGACATCAAACTCTTTCTCTGGGACATCTGGTTCTGACCAAGGACATCCTGGTGTGAAATCACTTACTCCAGGGGGATAATTGTCTAACATAATTCTATTGTTCTATATAGTTATCAAACATTTGGGAGAACATGGAATGTTCCATGTAACAAAAGGGACTTTCAATGTCTTTAAACATCCTTTCCCTTGCATCTTTAGTAATACCTACCAATCTTCCTGTACGATAGGGATTCTTTCCTGATTCACCATCCCTGACTTCAATAATCATCAAGCCCTTCTGGTCAATCACATTCTTACAATCATCACAGAGGCCCATATAGACATCTCTGGGAGCTTCTACATCTCCCTTAAGCTTACCTAACAAGGCTATACCAATCTCTTTGCCACAGCACTCACAATGAGTTATGGAAGGATTGACTCCATGTTTCTTTGATAATGTTAGTCTTCTACTCATTTACTTGGTTTTTTAATGTCATTCAGTCTATCTGATATACTATCACCAACCCATAAGAATATCTTTCCTTTAGCAGTATATTTATTATGACCGCTTCCATCACATCCATTACAGCATCTGGTGATATCTGAGACATGCATATTAAGGTCTCTACTGGCTGCAGAAGCAGAAGGATATGCCTTAAGGAATTTACCATCTAGAGAGTAGACATCTACTTCCCTATATTTAGGTCTTTTCTGACTTAGTCTATAAAGTTCTGCCTTGACTTCCTTTACTCTCTGCTTGATATCATCTTCAGGATATATGAATATTCTCTTGTCAACAAACAGCCTTCTACCTTTACAGCAACTAGCAATAACCTGAGAAGAGACTCCTATTGACTGACCAGCCATCTTATAGGAAGGCCATTTAAACAAGAACCTTCCGCCTAAAGTATATTCACATACCTCTTTATTTGTACTGGCATGAGCAGGAAGCATCATTTGTACAGGATTGAGTTTCTTAAGTCTTTCCGTGATATCATCTCCTCTATAGAGAAAGATGCTCATAGTCTTGCTGCTATAAAGAAACCTTCCTTTACATATATTGCCAATAGCACTTCCACTTATATTATGGTAGTAACTGGCTTGGGTGATGCTTTCAAATGATCTCAGGTAGACTCCTTCAAGGGTATATTCAACTACAGGCTTGTATAGCTCATGCCTTCTTTTTATAGGTAGTCTCTCTTGGAATTCCTTAAAATCATCGAAATTATTAACTACGATATCTTCATCCATCCATTCCTCCTAATTCCATGAATTTATCTAAGTACCATTGGGCTTTCTTGATATCTTCATTCCTGCCCTTATCATAGCATCTGAAGAGATATTTAAAAGCATTACACAAGCAGAAGGATTTCACATCTTCATCACCATAGGCTGCCCTCATTGCATCTATGCATTCTATCTGCAGCTCTGGATTATAGGACTGGTAATGATGAGGATGATTGACCATGTCATTTTCAGAAGCAGACTGCTTTGTCTGATTACAGTTTTCCTGATATTTCATCCCTAAATGAAGAGCGTGCTTGCCAAAATCTTCTACAGCTTCCATAGCTTCTTCTACTTTTCCCTGCTTTATTAAACTGGCTATTGCTGCCTTATAATTCTCCACTCTATTCTCCATCAGCAGTTTCTGCTAAATACTCATACTCTACTTGCTTGATGCCTTCAATCTGCATATCATAGCCTTGGCGAGCTAACTGCTGAGCTCTCTGGTTAGCTTGAGAGAGGTCATTGGCCCATAGAAGGACTTTGTATCTCATGGATTTCTCATTACCATTGTCATCATGGAAGATGTCCCTGAGAGTAGCAATGAAAGTGAAGGCACTACCAGGCATTGTATCTTCACAGATTTCCTTAATAGGAGACTGTCTCAGAGATATAATCTCTGAAGAATCAACAGTACCTAACTCTTGTTCATTGGCAAGACTGGACATTACTGCATACTCTGCCTCTGCATAGAGTTCTTTGTCAATCAGGTAAGTCTCTGTTCTTTTTCTAAGCTTAGAATCAATGATTCTAGAGACTTTAGCTTTTACTTCTATCAACATAGTTATAACATAGCAACACTACGGCTGCCTTTCATGTTTGAATTAATGTAGTTCTGACGCAATTTAGAGAGTTCCTGGAGAATCTCATCAGATGTCCAGGTCTTATCTATCTCTACAAGAGATGTACCATTGTAGGCAATGAAGAGGGAAGTTCCAAAGTCAGTCAAGGTGATCACTTCCTTAGACCTTTCCTGAATATCTTCCATCAGTTTTGACTGGGATTTCTCCCTGAGTTTCTTAAAGAATTCCATATTATGCTGAAATTTCCATGTTACGTTTTGAAGGGAATGACTTGATAAAGTCAACTAACTTATTATATACTTCTACATCACAATCTCCACTCCTGTCAATAATCAGGAGAAGAATAGTCTGTAGGAGGTCACACACATCTGCATAGGATGTTCTCATCTCTTCATTGGCACCTTTCATTACCTTACGGAGATTATAGGCATCCTTAAGAAAGGCATTCCAGTATTTCTTCTGCTCATATTTAAAGCCTTTGAAACCTGCCTTCTTACGGTAGTCTATTACATCCTGCATCAATGCTTCACAGATGTCTGGAAGAGTATAGAGAGTGGTCAGGCGAAGTTCTGCCTGACGCAAGTTCTCTATCTGAGTATCATTTAACTGTATGTCCATATTACCACGAATCTATGTCAGATATATCAGTTCTGGTTTCAGGTAAATCCTTTACTTGAACCCAAGTAGAATAGCCAAGTCCACTGTGCTTATCCTGAGTAACTTCTACTACTCCTACTGCAAGATTACCATCACAGTAGTTCTTCAGGGATTCTACTTCATCTTTGGTGAGGAATATCTTTTTCATAATCAATGTTTCCAAAATAATTCTACTTCAGGTTCTGCAGGAATAGGAAGTTTGTGATAATACTTTGCTGCTGCTTTCTGCATAGTCTTGGCTACCAACTGAGGATAGATATCCTTGAGTTCTTCAGGAAACTCTGAATTGATTTCATCATGAGTAAAATTTACAAAGAGAATTTTTCCCCAATAACCATTGTCAACTATCCATCTATAAAGGGCTGTAGCAGCTTCTTTCAAAACCACCGCACCCCCACCTTGGGTTGGAAGGTTCAAACTCATACGGTCACACCATTTAGACTTAGCCTGGAAATGCTGCTTTACTTCCTTGCACACATCATCACCTGTACCTTTATGATACTGCTTATAATTATCCCAGAATTCCTTGGTATAAGATGCCTGTACTTCTTTCCAATGTTCCCAGTCATGCCAATATCCACGATGGCCAGTATCTGGAAGAATAGGCATATATCCATTATCAAGTACAAACTTAGACCATTTCTCCTTAAAGGACTTTAAACCTGACATACCATTCAGCAGGTTAATGACCAACTGTCTGGCTTCTTCTACAGAAATCTTTAATTGAGGAGCCACAGCTGTGCCATCACTTCCAAATTGAACGGCAAATTCAATACTCTTTACCTTGCTTCTAAGGTCAGGTCTTAGTTTCTTTACATCCTTAGTCTTAATATTCTTCAGTTCTTCTGTAAACACAGCCTTGGCATAGGCAGCATGAGTATCTCCTGAACCATACAGGAATTCATCCAATAGTTTATGCTCATCATATACATCTGCACCAATCCTTGCTTCCATAGCTGCATAGTCACAAGAACAGAAGAGATTTCCCTTTTCAGAGACAAAACAAGCTCTGGTTACTTTATCATGAGGAAGCTGCTGCATATTGGGATACTTACATTCCTTTGCAGGAATCTTTTTGAGCTTAGCCAAATCCTCATTAGGCTGGTCAGAACCTGAAGACATCCTACCTGAGATAGTACCAATAGCCCTGTAAACAGTATGGATTCTACCAGTAATAGGATTAATGGCATTCAGATGACCTTGACCAAATGAAGTAGTGACTTTGTAGAAGCCTTGATAGTCAAAATAGAGATTTAAAAACTCATCATCAATACCTTTCTGAGGAGCAAGCAGTTTCTCTGTTACAGAATCAGTCTCCTTACCTGTAGCCTTACTGATAGCCCTTGTATCAAAGCCTAATGCCTGGAATACCTTGATAGCTTCCTTCTTCTGCCAGTCAATGTTGAACTGAGGTTCTAAATTATATCCGTTGAATAAGTCTCCTTGAGTATCTACAAATACCCATTTTCTTAATTCAGGCTTCTGGATACAATAGTCATTGAGTTTCTTGGTAGCTTCCTTTAAATTCTCCTGATCCTGCTTCATCTTAGCTTTCCATTTATCTACAGAAAGTTTGATGCCACACCATTCAAGATAGGCTATTACAGGAGTAAAGTCACACTCAATCTTAGCACCTTTGACAGCATTCCTTTCTTTGACAGTATTCATCTGAAGCTGCATGATTTTACCCATGTACTTGACATCACTCGCACCATAGGCTATTACATCAGCATCAACACCCCTGAATCTAATCTGACCTCTGATAGTCTTATCCAGATGAATGCCCAGATATCTTTCAGCCATAGCAGCTAAAGAATAGCTGATGCTTCCTGGAGGATATCCCAGATGAATAAACTGCTCTACAATCATCAGGTCATAGACCTTCATAGGATGAATACCTTTGGTATAAAGGAACTGAAGGTCAAACTTTAGATTCTGACCTATAAGGAGTTTACTTTCCAGAAGTTCCTTATACTTTCTGATATCAGTAGTAGTACAGTCAACAACAATCTGTGCCTCTCCATCATAGGAACCAAACTGAGCCAGCAGGATATGATTGATATGTGCCTCCTTTCCGTCTGTCTCAGTATCAAACTGAACCATATTCCAAGGCTGCATCATCCTAAGAGACTCCTCAACAGAGATGATAGTGAAATCATCCCTGTCAAAGAGTTCCTGTTGAGCTGTGACCAGATAGATCATTGCTTATTATAGGCTATGAGATTATTAAAGTCTAATACAATGTTATTTTCTCTCAAGAATTTAGAGCCAAGCATTCCATGCAACTGAATACCATGACACCTGCGCATATTATCAAATGCTTCCTTAAGGGTATCTGAGATAATAAACATTCCTGTAAAGGATTCATTTTCATGCTGGAAAGTGATATTACATCCTTCAACATCATATACACCTCCTACACCAGAAAGAGTTCCTTTATATCCAGACTTCTCATGTTCTATCTCAGGAAGGGCTTCCTTGTTGATTACATTATCATCTGAACCAGTATCAATAATAAAGTTAAGTTCCTTTTCACCTTGATAGAAAGTTGCAATAGGAATGTTAGGACTTGAGAATCCCTTAGCCAGGGAAAATGAAATAAAAGAGTTATGGTTATTCTTTTTCATAATAGATTTTAGTTTAAATTATTTTCCTGTACCTTCTCCAAAACCACTGCGCTCAGGGTTATTAAGGGAAGATACTGCTTTAAGCTTGACTCCACCAGAGAAGAGCCATTTTAGTTTTTGCAGGAAGGTTGCTTTCTGCGAGGGTACAACTTTGAACTGGGCAATCCTTGTACCTTTAGGAATGGTAACATCTCTTGTTGCTACAATAGGAAGTTTCCACTCGTCCTTATCAGATGCATAGGTTCTGTCTATAATACCCATAGAATTAGTCTGAATAAGTCCCCAGTTCTTAAAGGCAGAGCTTCTTGGAAGGAGGTGGCATTCTGTACCTTTTGGCATCTCCATAGCTACTCCTAAAGGAATGAATGTCCAGTCAAAATCAACATCCCTCATCCTTATCTCAGGAGTCTCTTTCTTCTGGTTATACTTATGAAGCCTGTTTGCCTGAGGAGCTTTCAGTTTAATCTCTTCTGCTGTGCATAAATCAAACCAGTCTCCAATTTCAAAATCCACAGGAAAGCATCCTTTGGTTTTTTCTAATACTTTAATTGTCATTATTAAGTTATAAATTATAAATATACATAAACAGTTTATAGCCTCCTACTGCTGCTATGAGGATAGCCCAGAACAGTATAATCACAAACAGGCATCCACAGCAGCCTGACTCATCTTTTATCTCCATCTTTCCAAAATGTTGAAGTTATGTCTGTAAGCTTATTATCTGGATGAGAGACCTTATACAATCTCTGATTGGTAGTAGACTCATTGAGAGGACCTAAATCCATATCAAATCTTCCTAACTTTATATAATCCAGATATTCTAGAATTCCTAGGTGATTCTTTGGAAGGATATCTAAGCCACAATACCAGGCAGTCTTGATTCTCTTATGGGCATACATGAAGAGTTCTGTAAGAGTATCTATATCATGCTCTCCACCAAAGAGACAGAGACAAGTAATGCCTTGGTGATTCTTGAGCAAAAGCTCAAGACACTGTGGTGTTAGAGGTGTGCCTTTATCTTCCCAGAGGTCTCTTGAGTGGCAGCCTTTGCATCTTATCTGACATCCAGAGATAGAGATGCCAAGTGTTATCTCACCTGGCACCTCTTTGAATATCTCCTTACAATAGAGGTATTTTAGCATACTGTTTCTTTTTTTGCAAAATATCTGTGAGAGCCTTCCTTTTGTCTTGCTTCACTCCATGCTTTGATGGGCCGTAAGTAGCCTATGATCCTTGTCCATTGAGTTACTTTTTCTGAACCACATTCTGGACATTTATCAAATGGATGTTTAGCAATAAAACCACAATCATCACACTGAGTCTGAGGAACATTGAAGGTGATATAGGAATTACCTACCTGTACTGCATACTCAAGAAGCTTCTTATACTGCTCTTTAGAAAGATTATCCTGCAAGTTAAGGTGAGATGCCTGACCACCATCAATAGACTTGGCAATCTGACCACCTTGCATAGCTATCTTATCAAGGATAGAAGTATCATCATGGGCATCATAGATATAGCTATTGTACAGGTTTTCATCATCAGGTACCCAATAATTTTCAGACTTATCCCAATTATAGTTCTTAACTCCAAGAGATTCCGCAGGGACCAATTCCAAATTGTACATAAACTTCTTCTCAGAATGCTGCTTGTTATAGTCTTTGATAACTCCAAGAATCCATGAAGCAAAATCCATATAGTCCTTGTTATTGCCTACTGTAAAACCTAAGAATCTTGCTGCCTCATTCAATCCATTAACACCAATAGTACTATAGAGCTTATCAAAGGAGATATATCCTGCATTGACTTGTGGGAACATACCTTGTTTTGCTAACTTATAGAGACCTGTCTTATAGGCTTTCTGATAGTCATAGATTCTATTAAGGATAGATTCAAGATATTCCTTAAGTCCTTTCTTGAATATATCTACATTGTTCTCACCATTGCTTAAACAGTCTTTTCCATATCTTGCAGCCTTACAATAATCCTGAACAATTCTGTTGAGATTAAGAGTCATTACATTGCAAGAACCTGTCTGTACACCAGTAAGACCTGTAGTAGAGGAGAAGGTATTCTCTGTGATTTCATTTCTTAGTCTGCAGCAAGATGAGATGGAGTCAGCATTCTCTGAGAGATATACAAAGAAAGAATCTCCTTCTGCCCATTGAGTAGTGATGAAGCCCTTATATTCCTTGTCAAGAACATCTTTACCATCAGTAAGAAGGCATACAGTCATTACTGGGAAAGTCAGAAGAGTCTTGGTCCTCTCTTTATTGAGCCACTTCATATATCTCTTCTGAAGCCAATTAACTGCATCCCAATGAGGCTTAGTTCCATCAGGGAAGGTGAAATCATCAAACATGGTATGCCAGTAATAGCTGTCAAAAACATTGAAGTTAGTGAAAGGAGACTGATAACCTCTATTGCCAGCTGGCTGGTTGATATAGTGAGTTACTGACTGGAAATACTGGTCAATAATATCTCCTATAGTCCTATACTCAAGAGATGCACCACTGGTTACAATATCAGACTTCTGCCAATAGTTTTCTCCCCATTCCTTTTCACAGAAATAATTGAAGAAATTGAAGAATTCACCATAGGCTCCTGCACCTTTCTTCTGGGCAGAAAGCAGGAATACAAGATTCTGGAACTGTCCTACAAAAGAACTGAGATGCTTTGGGGCTTTATTCCTTGTGCCATCTACACTACTTGTACCATCTACCAATAGAGGATAAAGTGTATAGGCAGAGCAATAAGGCTTGATACCACCTGTCTCATCATGCTGGTAGAAGATATGATGTTCCAAATCCTTGAGATACTGGTCTCTATATGGAGAACCTATCTCTGCAAGTATCTCCTTCATCCACTGACGCTGAATAATCCTATTGGTATCCTTATACAACTCTCCTTCCAAAGTAGCCATATTCTTCTTATTAGAATTAGCATTATCATCTGTATTAGAGAGATTGGTAGCAGATTCCTTGGACTCAGTATACTTGTGGATATACTTCAACTTGTCTGATATTAGGCGGGCTTGCTTATGCTGCTCTCTATAGAGCATGTAAGCTTTACCTACAGGAAATTCAATGTGACAAAGAGTATTTTCCACAAAATCCTGAATTTCTTCTACAGCTATTTCAGAATCTTCTGTGAAATTATTCTTTAACCAAGCAGACCATATTCTATCAAACCTTTCCTTATAAGAAGGGTTGAAATCATAGTCTGTACCATTGAAATCCTTACCACAGGCTTTAAAAGCCTTTGCTATAGCACTCTCAATCTTCTTTGGATTGAACTCTTCCTTACTCCCGTCTCTTTTAATTACATACATATCATATTTGGTTTAAACAGTTACTACGAGATTTTCTCCTTGAGACACTTGATGGTATTTACACCTTCCATAGTGATACCATTGGGGACTTGAGGCTTACAGTCAAGATAGCCTTGGAGTTCCTTTCCTATCTCAAAGGGGTCTCTATACTCCTTACCACTGTCATCTACAAGAGTTCCTACTGACTTGGTCAATGGGAATTCCCATACCAATGGAGTAAGAGTATTCTTATTGACTACAATAAAACGATAGTTCTCAAAAGAGAAGTCCTTGAAATAGTCATCCTTTAATAGGTTTGCTCGGATGATTCTCCAATACAATCTGGCTTGAATCATATAGTTCCACTGACAGAAGCTTTCTTCAAAATCCCATTCTGTATGACTGCTGGTCTTCAGGTCTATTGGATAGATAACCTTTCTTTCATAGTCAACTACTATCAGGTCACTCATACAACGATAGCCCACACCTTCAAATCTGGCAGCAAACTTCAGCTGGAAATACCTTCTTACAGGAGAGAGTTCATCATTATCTGCAAAATATCCACAAGTAGCAGGAGATTCTCTCAGTGCATTCACCATAGCTACTGCTGTATTGAAGAGCTCACTGGAAATGACAGTCTTGTCATTTGCATACTGTACATTATAATACTCTGCTATGTTTCCAGTCTTCAGTACTTCTGCATATCTTTTCTTATCCCACTTATCTGCCTGCCAGAAACCTACTGACTTTGCAGTCTGAGAGACTATATCTTCAGGTATCTCCTCAAAAGTTTCAAACGGTAGACTGAGATTAAGTAGAGCTTTACAAATGTCAAGGCCACTATCCGTGACATTAATATCCAAAACTGTATAAAGACTTTGAAATTCATCTTCTCCACCTGTAAGAATGGTATCTACTACTGAACCCAGAAGGAGGGATGGGCTCTCCTTCTTGTCAAACAAGTGTTCAAGCCCATTAAACCCTGTCTTCTCGTATGTGCTCAGAGTACTATAGCTTAATTCTGGTCTTTGCCTGTACTCAGGTTCTGAGATTTGAAGGGAAATCTGATTTAATTCCTTCTGGATTTCCATTATCGCTCCCTATTGATATACAATTCCTTATAGATTTTAATAGCATTGAAAGGTGCTGAAATAGCCCATTGTTTCTTCTTGAAAGGAATACAGTCTTCTCCATCATGTTCCTTCTTCCAAATTTCATTATTCTTATCAAGGCTCCTGAATTCCTTTCTTAACCTTTCTTTATAAGGAGCAAGAGTTTCTTCCAGTTTTTCTGTTAGCTCCAGCATCATATTATAGGTTTCGTTAATGCTATTACTTTCCCTACGCTCTTTCTTTTCATCAAAGCTGAAATCATCAAAATTACTCATAATGTTTAATTGTTTAGTTACTAAAATTTAATAGGTTATAATTTTATTTTTACTAATTTCCAGTTATACCCATACACATACTGGGTTTTTCCAGTAAGAGACCTTAGGATGGCTCCTATAGGCTTTCCCGTGAGATTTAATTCACTCATGGCTTGCTGAATTGAATCAAAGAAATGACTTTCTTGGGTATTCCATGCTTTCATACCTTTACCTGTCTTCTTTACCTTTCCTTGAACTAAAACAGCAAAACCCAGATAAGTAAGGTGAGAGTCAAGAGCCTCAAGAAGATGCTTTCCTGCATCATGTATCTGATGGAAGATCACGTCAGGTTCATTCTCTGAAAGATACTTGAAAAGGAGTTTCTTCTTGATTTTCCACTCTGGAGTTTCAAAGCCCTTGCATTCAAGCATGATAGGGCCTATAATGAAATCTGGCGTATAAGTGACTGATCTCACCTTATCTTTCTGGTATGGGCATCTGAATCCTTCTTGAAGGATGAGTTTCCTTGACTCATATTCAAAGGGTATATGCAATGCATCCAGTACTTCAGCAGTCTTTACTTCCAACTGAGACCTGTACTTAACCCCTTTATATTCAAGGCATCTGTTATCCCCAAGATTCTGGATTCTCTCTGTCATTTCTTCTTCTTGGTAGTTTTGGTTTCCTGAAATACTTCAATCAAAGTTACCAGCTTGTCCATCACCTTGTCAAGGTTACCCAGGACTTTCTTCTGCTGTACTTCCAGTTTGTCAACCCTTTCTTCCAAAGCATCAAAGTCTTCCAACAGGGCTTCCAAAGTCTCACAAGGCTCATCCTCAAAGTCAAGAAGCTCATCATCCTCTACTTCCTGCTCTTCAATAATGCCCATCTCCAAAAGCAATGGAAGAGCAATAGGGCTGAACTTCACTTCTCCCTTTACAGTGTGAACACCATGTTTTGTCTTCTTAGTCATATCCAGCTCAATGGTATCACCAAACTGGATTTCCTCATCAGTCTCTTTTACAAAATACTTTTTCATTAAAATCCTTTTTATTAAATTATACTTCTTGAAACCACTCTATGCCATAACCATTCTGACCAATCAAGATACTGTTTATCTGATTCCATATATCAGAAGGCATGTTTGTCCTTGTCCTTGCATACCATGAAGGATGCCTTATCCTAATGACATGATTGAACCTGGTATTTATATAAGGCTCAAATGACTGTGCATCAGTTCCCATCAGGACATAGACAATACCTGTGAGATACTTTGAGAGATTGGTGAGCAAAGTCTTAATGAAAGGTCTCCACATCAGCCTATGACTGCCTGGCTTGCCAACCTCACAGGAAAGTGCTGAATTTAATAACAGCACTCCCTGTGCTTCCCACTTCTCCAAACTTGCGTCAAAGTTAATATTTCCATGTGGAAGGGTAGGGTTGATTACAGATTCCCTTAGGATTTCTAATGACGGAGAAAATAAATTCTCTGGAGTATCTGATGAATTGGCAAAGGCAAGGCCTGTAGCTACTGGGACTCTTGATGGAGAACCATCAAGTACTGTGGCTTTAAGATTATTATAAGGGTCTTGACCTAAGATGACTACTCTGAGACTATTATAAGGACACAGGTGGAAGGCTTTAAAAATATCTTTGAGATTGGGACAGATGATTGGATAGGTTACTAACTTCTTCAGGATTCTTTCTGCTTCTTTCAGGTCAATGACCTTTGACCATTCTCCAAAGTATTCCTCAATTGTCATGGCTTAATCTCCTCTATATAGTCTCTGGCTATCTGAAGTAAATCATTGTCTGTAACAGACACAGAAGGATATTTTACCTGTTTCAGGATAAATGGAGACATATCTATTTCAATCTTGATATTATAGCTGCCACTATATCTGATAACAGAATCAGGAATTTGGGGATTTACCCTTCTTATGCTTAATATTTCCATTGGAAACTTCTTGGCAATAAATCTCTCCATAGGATTTGACTGAGCCTGAAAACAGTCAGGACTGATTCTTATCAAGGGCCTATACAAAGAATAATCATAAAGCCTTTCTTCAGAAGTGCTTGGTCTTCTCTGTATCTGCCAGGAGCATATCATAACAGGTTTCAGATTTTCATCAAATACTGCCCCATGTGTACCATAATACTTAAAAGGAGGATCGCCTGGTATACCCAGTTCTATAAGATGTGTATCATTACATTCAACAAGAACATCCTTCATATACCTGTTCAGGGTGACATAGTTAGGCTTTGTTCCCATTGAATATAGAGGTGCTACAAGCATATCCATGTCAGGATGCTTTTCTATATTCTTACTGAAAGCATCTAAGGCAAATACTGGAAGCTCAAAGCTATCACCAATAGGAATCTCCAGATACTTAATGGAAGTAGTCTTGCTATTTCCGTTCCTATTATAATGCCTTCTGTATGTCCAACCCTCATATATCCTGCTTATTACTGTACTATAATCTAAAGTCATCAGTACTCAGTTTTAAATATCATATTCTGTGCATCATACTCAGTAAAGAAGGGGAGGTCATAAGGAATCACTGGATCCAGCAGATTGGCTACAAAATTAGTGAAGAGATTGGTCATCAGGGAGCCTATCATGCAAGCAAGATAAGTGGTCTGTTTCATAGAACATACAGTCTCATCTGCTTCATCATCTGAGAAGAGATAGTTATTGGAATACCTTGCCATATTAGCAGTATCATCACCTGTAATACAGAAGATTTGCAATGTATCTATACTTAATCTGCCATCCAGGAAGAGACATTTCTTCTTCTCATCTTCAGGCTTAGAATCCACATGAACTAACCATTGCCTGTAGAAGATTCCTCTTGCTTCCATATTATCAAAGCCGCACATCATTATATCAGAAGCCTCACTATTAGCTGTGAATTTCTCTGGTACAGCCATTACATGCTCTGTAGTAGTAAAATTATAAATCTTATTTGCTACTGCATTTACCTTGAATTCACCTACATCTGTAAGAGCAAATAGCTGACCTGACATATTAGCTCTTTCCACCTCATCATCATCATATAGAGTAATGGCATCAGGATGCATCCTTGCTATCTGGAAAGCCAAGTTAGAACCAATACCTCCCATTCCTGCTATAATGATACGCTTCCTTTGGATTTCATTATACCATTCAGTACCAGAGAATCTGGAAGTAGCATCATTCATTAAGAGAGTAGGAGAGTTAGGTTCAATCAATGGTGCTGGAGCAGGAGGAGCAGGTTCTGAATTTGACTCTTCAGTAGGAACAGGTATGTTGAGGACTCCTGTAGAATAAGGATTACTTCCAGCTGCTACTATGCGATTGGCAATGTATTCCATCTGCAATGCTTCAGCATCATTAGAAGGCATTTCCTGAGCAAAATCATCTTCTTCACCCATATTTTCATCATGCTCCTCTTCTTCAGTATCTTCAACAATCTCTGCTTCCTGGACTTCATTAAAGCCTAAGCCTTGGAGAATATCATCAAAATCATTATCTGATAGTTCCTGAGTAGAAGATTCTGTAGGCTCTGTTATAGGCTCTGTAGAGGGAAGATTCTCTGTGGCAGGCTGCGGTTCCTCATCAAATCCTAAGGAATTGAGCCATTCATCAATGTTATTCATACATATAACGGTTTAAAACTTCCTTATACTGCTCGATAAAAGGATTCTCTGGATAGTTATAAAGCTGTCTGTACATGGCTGATGCTATCTTTCCAAGATACATATCATAGTCATTATAGAGTTCTGCAGGAACTTCTGGATCATCATACCTGTCCAAGAGGAATTCTACAATGAATTCTTTCCAGTTATCAAAGCTTATAGCTACATTACCAAAGATTTCAGTATACTTCTTATTCATGTGACGGACAATCCACTGCTTAAGGTCAATATCCTTATTGACAATCAAAGAACAGGTAACCATCTGACAAACCAAATGATGAATAAGGTCAGGGTCTGGTTCCCAATCTTCAGCAGAAATTTCCATTTCCTTCATGGTATCATCATCAAAGAGATTCTGTTCCTTACACTGTTCTTTAGGCAGAGGATAGAAAGCCTCATTAATTTCAGCAGACTTGTTTCTGTTAGAATGAATCCAACTGTAGAAGTCTTCATCCCTTTCTTCTTCTCTGCTGTTATTATTGATAGTACTCAGGAATACCTGACTCTTTGTCTCAGATTTCTTGAGATTCTCAATCTCTTCAAATCTCTTGTCAAGGAAAGCAAATGGGTTATCTGCTATCTCACGCTCTACATCAAGCATGAAATATTCAATAGAAGTAGTCTCTACCTCTTCCTCTCTCCCCACATCTCCTCCAGCCAATTGCTTGGGACCATCACCAAAGAATTCATAGGAAGAGCCTAAATATTCTGTGATAACATTCTTCTTTTCCTGAACCTTACGGGTGATAGCAGCACAATATGTACCTGCATTATTGACGATAAGAGAGACAAAGCAATTAGTATCGTCTCCTTCACTCTGAAGAGTAGCAGTATCAGTGCCTGAGAAGAAGCAACTCATCTGATTATGAGAATGGATGAGGCCCATATCACAGTTGAAGAGGTCAATATTATCTGCTATATAGCCTGCTATGGTCTCATCATTGCGAAATTTAGTATAGGTAGCAGAACCTAAATCCATCGGATAGATATCCTCACAATGGATTTCAAGATTGTTGTCTTCAAAATTGCCTGTATGAGTATAAAATAAGATTCCTGACCATTCAAGTGTGGGAAACTTATTGCAGAGATACCTGATTTTCTCTTCTACCTTCTTAGGTACGAAGAGCTTATAGGTAGCAGACTGTTTGATGAGTGGAGGCAGTGGTGCTGCCTTGCTGGGAATTATTGTGTCCATTTTTATAATGATAATTTATTGTTTGTAAAATGTAATGAAGAATACACATGGCTATCTTGTGACTGAGCAATACCACTAAAGCCTGTTCATCAGGGCCATTACCATGAGCAATATGGAGAGTTATAGCCCTTCCTTTGAAATCAAGTATGTATTGTCCTTCATACTGAGTATAGTTTACATGCTCATATCTACTAGACTTATAGAACTTGCCTTGTTTGGCTGTTACATTCAACAGTACTTCTGAATCATATAGTGCATTGACCATTTCAGGAGTACCATGCTGATTAATCCATTCTATGAAAGCATTAGAGATAGAGACCATGTAGTCAAAATAAGGAAGGCCACATACAAATTCTCCTTTATTAAAACCAAAGGGTAATTTATTCAAAGAAATATAATATTCAATAAAATCTCCCAAGATATTCTTTAAGTTAAATCCGTTATTATCCATCCACCTAATCTCTCTATCCAAGTTGCTATAGGTTTCTTCTGAATACTTGCTGGTATATAGATATCCTGAAGAAGATATCTCCTCCAGCCTAATATAAGGTCCTCCATTCAGAGATTCAACTGTGACATAGAGAGACAGTTCTTGACAGAAAAGCATCCATAAGACTTCTTCTGAAGTGCTCTTCAAGTCAAGAATAGTATGACGGATAGGACCTCTTCCAAGACAAGGATTCTGAAAGCATACATTTCCCCAATCTAATCTTGGTACATGAGAATGGACATATCTTGTATTGAACTGCTGCTCAGAAAAGGTAGACCTTACTAACTGAAATCCTGTATTCTCATAGGGAATATGTCCTTCCCTAGTAATGACTATCTTTGCATAAAGGTCTTGGATATCTACAAATTTGTCATGTTCATTGGTTACCCTTACATTAGGCCACCAGACAAATATAGTGGCTCTGACATCATTAAATCTTGACCTGAATCTTTCATAGTCACTATCACTAATTTCATATAAATCAGATTCAACCTTAAATCGTTCTAGTATCTCTGTTAAATCTTCATTTGAAAGAGGTCCCTGTAAATCTACATATCTCTCATCAAAGAAGTTTTGGAATACCTCATAGACATCATAGACAGGACTGAAGAGTTTCTGCCTTAATTCATTAATTGTATATTGCATACTATTGGTTTTTAGTTGACATAGCATGTCAACATACTAAGTAAAATAAAAAAGAGGGGAACAGAGTAAATACCCTATTCCCCCCAGACACAATCAATATTAACCCTTAAAGATTGGCAATCATGTCATCAATATCAGCATCAGAGATAGTGGGAGTAGCCTCATGGAGACGGTTGGCAAGCTCAGTGATAAGTTCATTGAGGACATATACATCCTCAGTATAGAAAGAACCATCAGTCAGGAGAGCCTTGATGCCATCATAAATCCAGTTGACTGTATTAGCATGAGGAGCAGTCCTTACCTGAGGAATTCCAGTCTCCTCTTCTTCATCATCCAACTCATGGGCAAAAGCTTCTGCTCTCTCAATCATGCAAGCAAGGTCAGCATTGCCTACCATAGTATAGTTCTTGCCGAACTCTTCCTTGATGCTATCCTGGATACCCAGTTCCTTAATCTTAGCATAGAGTTCTTTACGGTTCATAGCACCTGAAGCAATCTGCTTGTTAGGATTGGTAAGCAGCATAACCAGGTTATTGGTAGGCTGTCCCTTATACATTACATTCGTAGGAAGGAGAGACTCACGGGTGAGCAACTGAGTCTTAGAGATGCCTTCAGTGAAGGTCATTCCAGAGAAATCAATTCCCTGTTCAATCATCTGGTCCTGAAGCTCACCAAGAGTGGTAGCATTGGTTTCAATACTGTAGCGACGCTGAGTTTTGTTGTTAGCAATAATAATGGTACGATTTTCCATAATGTTTTTAAACGTTTAAAATTAATGAAATAAATTCTCTAATTGTTTGAAATCTTCTTTGTTTTTAAGGGACTTGAAGTAATCTGAAAAATCCTTCTTTCCCTTTAAGTCAGGCACAATATAAGGAAAGCCTGTTTGTTTAGAGAGTTTCTTGGCATCTTCAATACCTGGTGTATCCACATCATAGCAGATAAATACCTTCTTATATCTTCTCTTAAGTTCATTGACAGCAGTCTGACTGATGCCATATCCTTCTCCCTGAGGAGCAATAGCAGGAATATGCAACTGACAAGAGATGCAAAGGGCATCCTTCAGACTACTGCAAATGATTAATCTATCACCATATTCAGGAACCTTAGTCCATAAGGAGATAACTGATGAATCCATTTTCATACACCACTTATACTTCTTATTAAATGGCTGATAAATCTTGAGGCTAAGGTTTCCATCCTTTCTTTCTGCAAAACAGTAGGCATGTTTATCTGCAGGGAAGATGTACTTATTGGATTTACCAGTTTCCTTATCCTTTTTAGTAATAATCTTATGAGAGATGGGATACACTTCAGCATATTTGAGCCATTGCTTCTCTATTCCATAAGAAGCCCAATATTCATAGTCATAATCTCTCCAAGGTCGGACAGCTACCTGAAGTTTGGTCAGTTCAGAAGTTTCCTTACGTGTAAGAGTCTTAATCTGCTTATGCTTTACAGTGACATCAGAGCCTTCCTGCTTTTGCATGACCTCCAATATCCTGTCAAATACCTGATGGAAGGTACAATTCCATTTCTTACACAATAAATCCAACAGACTACCTTTGGTTTCACTCTCCCCAAAGTCCTTATATCGGATGTGTTTGTCTTTATCAAGGTATATACCAAAAGAAGGATTGCTGTCTCTCCTAAATGGAGAAGAGATTTTACATGGGATACTTGTTATCTCAGGAAATACTGCCGTGAGTATCTGTACTTCAGAATACTTCTCAAACAGTTCTGAGACTGTGATGTTGGATGATGTCTTGCCTACTATCATAAGATATTACTAAAAAGGGTTAGAAATGGGATGGAATACTATTAATCCCAGGGCATTTCATTTGCTGCAAAGGAAAGTTCTTCCTGTGGTTTCTCCAGATTGGTAGGTTTTACAGAATATTCCTGCAGTTCCTGTACACGATAGTCAATGTTACTGTACAATCCACTCTGCTTAGCCCTTACAATATCACTTTCAAGCTTTGCAATAGCCTTAGCATTAGGATTCTTATAGAGTACTGTATCATAGCCAGTGCATACAGTCTGATACTGCTTACCTTCATTATTGGTACGGATACCATAGAGAAGAGTTACAGCAAGAGGCTTAATCTTCTTCTTGTTCTCAATCTCACTCCAAAGAGCAGAAACATCACCCTTGAAGAAACCGTCAAAATCACTCTTGTCAAGAGCCAGCATGTGGTTCTCATATACCAGCACATCATCTTTCTCAGCCTCTTCCTTGGTGAGTTCATTGATATGCTTCATCTTCTTCAGAAGGAAGGAACCATTGACATATTCAAAGGCATTTGGAATCAAGAGATACTTACGGAGGAAATCAACCAGTTCAGGCTCACCCTTATAGGCAATGCGATACTGGGCAATCTTAGCATTACCACCAGAAGAAAGAGTAGGCTGCTTATGATTATTAGCATCCTCTGCACTCATCCAGATTGAGTTGCCATAGGCATCAATAACCCTTACCTTAGAACCATCAGCATTAGCATACTTCTCAGCCCTGATAGTAAAGGTAGCATGAGAAGTGATATCAATACCATTACAAGCTTCAGGAACAGTCTTTACAATAAAATCAAGACGAGCCCACTTAACACCAGTCTGCTCATCAGTACCAAAATACTGTGGTTCATTTTGTACCTCACGGCCATAAATCTCTTCAAGCTGCTTCTTAGTAGGATTGAGGGCAATAATATCAGACTGTCCAAGTCCTACATAACGCTTAAACTCAGTGTTAGTTGATTCAATAGTCTTACCAATGGTAAGAAAACTAAAAGAATTAATTGTTTTGTCCATTGTTGTTATACTTTATTAATCGTTAAAAAATGGCATTTCATCTTCTGCAGAAACAGTCTCTTCAACCAGTTCCTCTGTATTCTCTGCATCTTCATCGAAGTCAGAGCCTGTCACATCTTCTGTGGTAGGAGGAACAATAGTCTCTTCATCATCAGGAAGAGTAATTACATATTGCTTAGCCTGCTCATCATAGGCTACAATGTCAGTAGGAAGATACTTAGTCACTACAATAGGCTTACCAGTCTTAGGATCAGTCTTTCCAGTAGGTTCCATCACCTTCTTTACAATGCTTGTGACATGTACACCCAGCATACTGACAATACCAGTCTCAAACAGTGCAATATCATTCTCCTTATTCTGCATCTGCAGTTCAAGGGAAGCACGTTTCTCTGCCAGTTCTAACTTAAGGTCTTCCTTCAACTTGGCCAATTTCTCTTCGGCCTTCTTCTTAAACTCTTCATCCAGGCCATCAATCTGAGCCTGAATCTTGTCTTTCTTACTGATAAGAGGTGCAATTGCCTTGGCAACACTCTTTGCCTGTTGAAATTCTGAATAAGAAATTCTTTTTTCCATCTTAAAAAATTATTAGTAATGTTATTTCTTTGAGTTGCTACAAAGTAGCAACATACTCTATTGCTTATCGAGGAATATCTTGGACATATCTACTTTAAGGTTACCTTCTTCATCTGATTCAGCAACCTCAAATATCTTCTCCCTGAGATGGAGTGGACGAGAGCCCTTGATATTATTATCACCACCTTTGAAAGTCAGGAGAGTCTTGTTACCCTGTCTGGATACATAGCCGATTGCATCTGCTTCACCACAGATGATATCACCCGTCTTACCTGCCAAATCTACTGCCATCTCAGTAGTCTCCTCATCATTCTTCTTAATCTGCTTATCCTTCACATGGCACACCAGGATAAGAGTATCACAAAGAGGCTGGAACATGTGGATCATCTCCTTAAGGGCATTTCTCATATAGAGATAACCTGCACCATTAGGAAGCTGTCTTACATCAGCCTTTGGGTCAGGAACTTTCTTACCATTCTCAATCAGGATATTGCCAACACGGTCTTTCTTATATCCCCATGTAGCACCCATTGAAGTCTGGCGATAAAGATGTGCTGCATAAGGAAGAGACATCTCTTCAAGTCTGGTGGCATTATCAATGGTAATAAAGCGATAGAATTTCTTTCCTGCTTCCTGATTCTTCTGTTCTATAGCAGCCTTGATATTGAAGATATCATTAGCACTTCTTGCCTGAACACACATGACATCCAGAGACCTATAGCCATCTTCCAGGTCAATGATAAGATTATTCTCAAGAGATGCCATCAAAGAAGACTTGCCTGATTTAGGCTTACCAAACAAGACCATCAACCTTGGGTTGTAGTCAGTTGCTTTCCTACGTTCTGTAGGTAACACAATGTTACTCATTTCTTACTTCTACTCTTTTTAAATGTTAGTAAATGCAAAGATAGCCGCCTCAGGAGAGACAGCCATCTTACTTAAATTCTTGATATGAAAATTGAAGAGGGTTACTAAGGATTAGATAGTTTAAGTGAAGGATTTGTTCTTTCTAACTCAAATCTTTGGGCACACCTATAGCAACTTTCAAGTCCTGCTGTATCATTATCCTTAGGTAATTCCTTAAAGGTACTTGTGGCACCATCAAAGAACAGGCTGCAGATATCACCATTAGCTCCATAATCCCTATCTTCAAGGACTTCCAGGAATCTTGCATAGTCTTTCAGCTTCTCTATATTGTACCTGTTATATTCCTTTTTCTTGAACTTAAAAGGGCTATATAATCCTAAGACAAGATTAGCATCCCTGGAGGTTGTCTTACAATCTCCTAATCCATCAGAGGTAGGTCTCATCCTATCTAATTTGATATTCTCAATGCCTTCCTGAGCCTGAGCCTGATGCTGAATTAAGACAAAAATATAATTCAACTGCTTTCTTAAGGTTATCCCGTACTTTGACATCTTCTCAATAGCAAGAGCCTTAGTCTCTGCACCTTTCTCAGGCATCAGATTAGCAGCATTATCCAGTATAATTATCCTGAATTCATCCTCATCATTCTGAGTATAAGGCTTAATGGGGTCAATCTTCTTCCTTTCCTCCATCTCACCTGTTACTTCATTCATCTCAGATACAGTAATATAGTTCATGTGACCATGAGCCATTGCTTCTTCACGACACTTCTTATTGATTCCTGTAGGATTTTTCACAGTATCTTCAAATTCAACCATCTCTTCAAAGGCACGGATATATTTCTGATGCCTTTCATCATTCAGCAGTTCATCAATCTCAGCAGGATATGCCTTATCCACACCTCTTATATCACGGGGAGATATCCTTATACCATCAAGCTTAAATAAAAGATGGCATAGAAATTCATTATACTTTTCATCTGCACCCATCTCCAAGGAGAAATACAAAACCTTCACCTTCAGGTTCTTCTCTGGGTAATCTACCATTGTAAATAATGGGTCATACATAAAGAGATAATCAGACAGTTTTGACTTTCCCACTTTTTGATTTGCGGTAATAATAATATATTTACCCTGTTCAAATCCTGGGAATACTTCCCTGAATCTCTTAAAAGGAATGGGAAGGCAGTTTAACTTACCTTCAAGAATTCTTTGTCTTCTCGCCTGATTCTTGGCTTGTACTTCTTCAAATTTACTCATACCATTCTAACTGTCCAATCATCATTATTATCCTCCTCTTCCTCGCTCCCCTTATTCTCAAGGAAAGTAGCAAGGTCAGAGATTTGCTCCACATGTCCTGTACCATCTTCTGAAGGGCGGACATCATCCTTTAAAATAAAATACTTGATAAGACGCATATTAGCATAGTTACCTCTAAAAGAGGCAACATACCTACGGGTAGCATCAAGTATATCTTCATCGGAATAATTACCAAAGATGAGGAAGAACTTCTTCAGTTTCTTTACCACCTCAGCATTATTGCAACGATAATAATAAGGTGTAACCTGTCCCGTACGGCTTCTCATCTTGCCTTGGGGATATATCTCCCGCATCTTCTTGGCAAGATTAAGCAGTCTTTCCTCATCTTGTTCTCCAGAAGAGTCACAGAGAATCTCATCAAGTACTTCTGACCAGTGCTGGGTTACCAAAGGATTTCCATCCTTCATTACCAGTACTTCCCTGTCCTTAAGATTCTTGATGACTTCCCTGGGTTTCTTAACCTGCCTGAACATAAGGGCCACCAGAAATTCTTCCAGTGTCAACTTATGTTTCAGACAGATTTTCTCATCAAATGCTATCTTCATCTGATTTTTGCTTTTTTCATTACATATTCATAGTATTCCTTCATCCATTCACCAGAGTTTTCATGCTGCCATTCAACTCCAGTATATAGATAGCAGTAACTGCTCTTATCACCTTTGTGATAGCCTCTCCATACCTTATCACTACTCTTACCCCTGAGTTTTGACTCAATGTATTCCTTAGCAGCAGTACGAGTCTTAAAGAACTCTTTGGCTACTAATTCAAACTTGTCTTCTAAATCACCCTTGACCCAATCTTTGTCATGATGGTAAACTTCTACTTGGTACATGCTAAATAACAGATTTAATTTGATAAAAATAACACCAATGCCCACAATCCAAATCAATAGTCCCATTACTATGTTTACTTGTATCGCATTTACTGACAGGTCTACCATATTTTGAATCTCTGGCACATATCTCAATACCTTCTATCTTACCTGTAACTCTTTCACCCCCAAAGAGAGAAGCAATTACAGTGTCACCTATTTTAATCTTCATAGTCTTCGATTAAATTTCGTTTATTGAATGAATGGTTTTAATATAATCCTTATTAAAGCCTTCCAGCATCTTTTCTATAATCTCTTCTTCCCTTGTACCTTTATAATAGGGAAAAATGATTACAGGAGACTTGTGACGCATAGAGCGGCCTATTCTCTGGGGGATGACTATCTCAGAGGAAGAGAGATTGGCAAAAATTGCATATTTACAATCTACAAGATTGGCATTCTCATTAAGGATATTTACTGCCGTGATATGATTGATGCGCTTCTTATTGAAGTTGTTATATACACGGGCAGCATACTTAGTGTGAGAATGAATGCAGTTCTTACCAAGAATTTCACATTGCTCAATAGTCTTACAGAAAGTAATAGTACGTTCCTTATCCAACTTCTGGAGAATAAGATGGATATATGCATTCTTACAGTTGGCAAGGAATTCAAGACGCTTACCACAGAGGAATAGCCAGGAATTCTTTAAGCCAGGATTGCGTGACTGCATATATTTATTCTTATACCACTCAATGGATCTGTCCAGTTCCATCAGTTTCTGCTTTTGAGTACATTTGAGAATAGCATGAGTCTTCTCCCTTTTATACTTCCAATGGTCCTTATATTCTCCATATACTATGGGACCTTTAGCCTTAGGATTCAACTCAATAGTTTCAGAGAGCCTGTTATTCTCTACCTGTAAAGGAAAGAGTAGGATAGTGGGCTCTGGCAATACTTCAGAATCAATGGCTTCAATAATGTCACAGGAGACTATTTGGGCATGATAATGATATTTGAACCATTGCTTTATCTTCAATGGAATAGTAGCACTAAGACCTATCATATATCCGTAATGGACAGTCTTCAAGGCCTCCATCCTGAGGTCACTGCCTATATGGTGGCATTCATCCATCAGGACAAAGTCAAAGGATTCTGAAGTATGCTTATGGAGAGACTCATAACATTCCATAGTGACATCACAGTTGATGCCTCCCCACTTCTTGAATTCATCTCTCCATGTCTGTTTATGTACTTTCTTTGCTACCAGAAGAAGCATCTTAGGCTTGTGGTCCTTATAGACAGCACCAGCAATCCAATTGACAAGGTCAATGGATATCTTGCTCTTTCCAAGCCCAGTTGCTGCTTCAAGTAGTAGCACATTACTTTTAGTTAGTGCTGTTACACAAGCACTATAGATTTCTTCTCTTGTCATAATTTAACTATACCAAATTTCTGGAAGTTCTGAGTCATCATAGAATGATGACCTGCTGTAAAGATTAAGCCACACTTTCATGGGCTTCCATACTTGAGAGATAACTGTCTGCTTCCTGAGAAAGGAGATAATCCAAAGCATCTTGCTCTGTCATTTCATCCTGGAGAGTCTTTGTAATCAGACAATTCAATTCATAGATACATTCACCAAGGGCATCCCTGTAGGGCAGAGGATGGGTAGTATTACCCATACGCTCTGTCCACTGAGATATAAGTTTCTGCAAATCGGTAATCATCATAATCCCCTGATAATATTCAATAATCTGCGCCAGATAGATGAGTTACTGTGTACACCCATACCATTCTTACGGTTCTTAGATACATGCTTTGCTGAAGCAGTAAAGAAGCAGAGGGATTCAGGCTTCTTAGACAACACTGTATACCAGTGAGCCTGTACAGCCTGAGGAGTTCTGTTGTATCCTGCATCAGTGAGATGCTCAGATACCATCATGAAACACCTGTGAAGATTATAGGGAGAGTTCTTCACATAGCGGAGTAATACCTGGTCTTCTTCAAAAGACCATTTTCTTTGATTTCTTCTTCTTTCCATTTTAATTATTTAAAAGATTAAACACTAAGTTCAAAAGAAATCCTACCCAGTCATCACGACTGAATAGGATAGCGCGTAAGAAAAAATGTATAAAGAAATATTGAACCACGATTTACAACATTTTCTTACTAAAATGCACGTATTTATGATTAAAATAACAAAAAACCCTTCACACCGCTGTGTTTCAGGCGCAAATATATATATAATTAGTTCTTAATTAATTGGATTAAGAAACGTGCTTAGACTTTCTAAAAGAAAAACCCCAATGCCAGAGAGACCTGACACTGGGGAATAAAAACAAAATGACAAAGACTAAAAGTCTTTTAATTTACCAACAATGTAATTGCCGATAGCAGCACCTATGATGATGGCTGCTGCAGCGAAAAGTACTGAAAAGAGAATGATTTTCATTGCTTATAGTAGTCTATATAGTTTTCGTATTTAGGATTAGATGCAGAGAAGAAGCATCTTGCCATAATCTGAGCATTGGAATGATAGGATTTCTTTCTTCTCTGAGCCTTAATCTGGTTACTGACCAGACGTTTCATTACTGGATTAAGTTCTGTACGGAAGGCTAAGAAGCACTTACCATTAAGTTCCAATTCTTTTTGAATGTCTTGGATTGCTAAATCTTTTGCTGACATAATGTTAAATTTTAAAGGGTTTATAATTAAGTGAACTAAAATGCTGTATGAGAGGGCCAGATAAAAAAGAAGGAGAAGGAGAAGAAAGGAATAATAATCCCTTCTTGCTCCCGCTCCTTATCTAACCCTTTAAATAACAATAATTGTGGGAATCAGGAGAATCGAACTCCTGTATAAGACCTACACAGCCCCTTCAGCTCAAGAAAACTTTTAAAGAGGCAGGACTGCTGTTACTTCGGTGAATTATACTTTTCTTGATTCAGTGTCTTATGCCACCGAGGATTCCCTTATAAAAACCAGCCTACTTTCACAAGCAAACTGGTTGCAGTTTTAACCTTAAACACCCATAAAAATGGAGTAGTCCCAATGAGAATCGAACCCATATCTACTCTTTAGCCTACCACACTATGTTACCATAGCCAAACAATTAGTGATGCAGGGACGCAAGAAATTCTGAATTATTTCATCAGGCACCATTTTTTAATGTCCCATAGAGTCTTTTGTTTGTTGTGGTCTGGACTGTCTCTTTACCATATTGAAATTCTTGCAAGAATAGACTGTTATCAATTATCCACGAACTAGTATTTTACGCGGCTGTTGTTTACATCTATAATTTCAACTTAGGCATCTCCCGTTCAGTCTCTACACGTTTACACTCTTCATTAGTCGGCAGTAACGTAATGATTCAACTCTTATAATACTAAGCTTTCCTCTAGGAGCATTAGAGTTTAGAGTATTTTCGCTCGGTATAGTCCTTCCACATTATTGTTTAGTGAGGTTACATATTTTCTCTCTTACGAAGGCTGACGCCTTTAAGGATTTCCACCGAATTTAGGAGATTCTACATAGGGATTTCTCGCCTATGCACTTCTTGTTTTGGAGAGAGTTGTTCTATCCATTGAACTATGAGACCATTTGCCCCACCGCTGTAGGGCTTTACTGCAATTTGTGAAATATGAAAAACTAAACCAATCGAAATTTAAATCAAGAAATATATGGCTGAAAATAATAATAAATTGCAGTAAGATGCCTTATCTATTTTCACAAATAGAATAGGCTGGATAATTACACATATAATGAAAAACACTTAAAGTTAGCCCTCAGCCTACTTATCACAAGCAAGCCGAGAATTTTGATTCAAGAAAACGCCTTAATCTATACTATTCTATACTCATTCAGTAATTTAGGTTTCAGTTGGTACCTATCATTTGTATTAAAGGACTCCAACTTAGAATCATCTTCATCAAAGTCCATCCATTCAGTCCATTGCTTACCTTTTGGATCCATATATTCATATCTTTTCTGTATCATATTCTTTCTGCTATCTCAAACAGTTCTTCAAAAGATAAATCCTGTAAAGGAGTCCAGTATTCCTGAACATTCAAATCAATAGATGTAATATAGTTATGCACTAAATGAGTCTTTTCTTCTGGATCATACTCTATGCCTACTATATCTTCAAACATTTCATCAGAATCTCTTGGAAAAGGGAACCTGACATAAGGAGAGAACTCTATCTTGTCTCCTACTATCTTACCAATAGCAGAAGAGAATTGATTCTTGAGTTCTGTATGAAGATGAAAGAGTTCTTTATTCATTGCTTAATGCATTATAGATTCTGATTAAATCTTTCTTATGCATATCATCAAATTCAACTGGCTCATTGAAGCCTTGAATATTGAAGTAGATAATTCCTTCAGAAGGAAGTTGAAAAGCACCAGTCACTATAGGCATCTGAAGGGAACTAAGTCCCATTGCCTGTTCTTCGCCTATAACTATATTACAATGTATAGGCTTTTCTTCACAAGTATCCATCAGGATAGCAGATAACTTGTGTCTTAATTGTTCTTTTGTCATAATCTTAAAGGGTTAAAGTAGAGTAAAAAGGAAGGAGGACAGCCTAAGGAGATGCTATAATAAGCATGACTGTCCTTATCCTTCCAGAGAGACTTACTCCTTGTATTTCTTAAAGTAAAAGGAAAGGCAATTGCAAGGCTAAAGTACTTTCATTAATTAATAAGGGAAGTAAGCCTTGCTTGAGCCTTTCTTGGTTATATATCATTTTCCAGTCAATTGAGAAGTTATACTTTATACTAATGTATTTTGATTCGTATAAGGACTCTATTGAGGGGAAATAGATTTGCCTATAAAATCATCGCATTTATCTACATCTCCAAAAAGAAATAGCCAATGGAGGACCCGAAGGTCACTCCAAAGGCTTTTTTCCTATGAGATTCAGATTTAGATTTCCACACGATAGATGTCTGCATCACCTTCACGATGGAGAGTGAGCAACTTAGCCTTAGCCAAGTCAACATCATCACCCAAACCAAGAGTAGAGTTAGTAGACAGTGGGATGAAAGTCTGACCACCAGACTTCATATAGAAACATACACTGTTTCCATACTGAGAGTCAACAACTGCAGCATGGTCAACTGCCTCAATCTCATCCTGAGAGAAACCACGGCTGTTAGAAACTGCCCACTTGCCTGCATAAACACGAAGAGAACTGAAAATGTTCATTAAATTCACCAATGCCCTTTGGATTTATTTTGGTATCTGGCACACCTGTTAATGAAAAATGTTGAATGTTGTTTGTGACAATGACTTAGGAGAGTGAATAATTTCAACTAAGACCCAAGCCAAGGCAAAGGCAAAGGGGGAGTGATTAGCCAGTCTGATAAGAGGAAAAAGATAAATGATAGGAGATTAGTAGTAATAAGATATATTCAATTGTACCACTTTTTTGCGGATTGCACAAGAAATTCCAGTTAAAATTGCATAAAGAGGTTTAGAATTATCTGTTATATGTAGGAGAGATTGCTTAAAGGAGAATAGGAGTTATAGAATAGTTGAGAGTAAAATGTGCCATTAATTTCATCTATGTTTAGTTTTGGAAAGGTTTTGGAAATGTTTGTGTTGGGAGGAGGGGAGTTATAACCAACCATTTTCGCAGATATTGGTTATATATCTGCCTAAAATATACCAATATCGCAGATTATTGATTTATAAGTAGTTACCACTTCCTCCCCTCTCTTCTCTCATTACTCCATATCTCTTTACACCTTATTATATATAAGGGGTGAGAGATGAGATAAGAGAAAAAGAATAATAAAGGGAAAATAGAACATTGCATTTACCTCATGCACAAAAAAGAAAAGCCAGAGGTAAATACCCCTGACTTAATAGTCTATACCTGATTGAGACCAGGCAATGATTGCTATTACTATAGCCATAAAGATAAAGAAGAGAATGAACTGGATACATCCTTGCATCTCAAAGTCTTTCTTTTCTTTCAGTCTGTCATTGTAACTTTTTGTTGAGTAATCCATATTGCTTAAACGATAAAATATTGCATTTATTATACAACCTTAAAAAAGAAAGCCAAGGGCTTTTGCCCCTGGCTTAAATATACTCTTAGCATCTAACACGATAGATATCTGCTTCTCCCTGCTTAGAGAGAGTCACAAGAGATGCTGATGACAAATCAATGGTATCCCCTGTTGCCTTAGAGGAATTCTGGTCAAGCGGAATATAGGACTGACCACCTGCCTTCATGAAGAAGCAGACTGACTGACCATACTGACTGTCTACTACTTCTGCCTTCTCAATGGCATCCTGTTCTTCCTTACTGAATGCACGTACTGCCTTCTCACTCCACTTACCTGCGTAAACTCTCAATGCTGAAAAAATGTTCATAATTTTTAATTTTAAAGGGTTAAACTTATTTGGCCACTTGGCCAGATGCATAGAAAAAGTGATTAGCCAATCTATTATCTTGCTCCGACCATAACTCATAAAAAATTATCTGAATAAAGATTGCTCCTGCCTGAGTGACAAAAAATAAAAGGCAGACAGCACAAAGCCATCTGCCTCAAATTCTATTTATATATTATCAAATATCTTGAATAGCCTCCCAATTAACAACAAAGGCATAACCACCATCTTGTGACATAAAGCCACAGCCAGTATGGCATAGCTCTTTGAAATTGTCAAAGGTTCTTTGTACCACAATATAACAGTCTTTATTTGACATCACTTCAAGTGTGCCATTAGTTACAGTAATTCTTGTTATAGGATTTCCAACATAGACATCCATACTCTTAAATTCCATTTTAGATAATGTCTCCATAATTCAAATTATTTAAAGGGTTATACAATCAGGTAAATAGAGTGAGATTAAATTCTTACTCTATAGATATCATCTTCACCAGGTCTCTGAAGAGTAACCAACTGAGCCTTAGTAAGGTCAATGAGGGTGCCAATACTGGCAGAAGAATTCTGATCTAGAGGAATATAAGTCTGTCCTCCACCAGCCATAAAGAAGCAAACAGAGAAGCCATAGTTAGACTCTACAACCTCTGCTTTCTCAACAGCAGATACTTCCTCAGGAGCAAAAGCTCTAGCACTCTTCTCAGACCACTTACCAGCATAAATACGAAGACTTGCAAAAATATTCATAATATCTAACCTTCACATACAACTAGGCACAATGATTTAGCCCAGAGCCTCTTAGCGGAAGGTACTGGCTTTTGATTGTTAATATAAAGGGTTAATAATTTGTGTTTATCAGAGTATAGATTATAGAACACTACAAGGTTCTAATAATAATAGTATCTATATGTTCTAATACCTCTTCAGGTAATTCAAGGGTATACTTAAGGTGATGCATAAGCTGTCCTTGATTCCATTCACCAGTGAAATAGCAGGTAAGACTGCTTGCTAAATCATTCAATAACTTAATCTGTTCCATAACATTTAAGATTTAAATTCAACTTCATCCTCCATCCATCCCATAGCTTTAAGTACCTTAAGCTGATGGGATATTCTTTTTCTCTTAGCAATTTCTTCTCTTGTCATAATCAATACTCTTTAATCATTGTTGTTTTGCCTGTATCAAGAAGCTGTCTGATTCTTACAGATGCTTCATCACTTGTATCAGAGAGACTATCAATGAGGTCAGCTACCTCACCAATAGTAGCATTATCATCCCAGCTAATCTCCATTGGAGGATTAGGTAACATACCTTCTTCAGTTGCAAGGTCTTCCTTGGTCTTACACCATGTGAATGCCAGAAAGCAAGTACTGTTCTTCCTTACTTCCAATGTTTCTCTAAAATCTGCCATAATGTTATTTGTTTAAATAAGTTTGATTAATTCTTTAATACTCTCTCCTTTAGTATTTTGCTGTGAGGTAATGTTGAAAACATCAGAAATGACTTCCTTTACCATACGCTGAATATCTTCAGCTGTATATAGCCACACAGCATAACTAGAGTCATGCCCATTCTGTATAAGGCAAGGTTCATCATAGGTGTTCCCAAAATGCAGGAACAGTCCTGTCATTTCAAATGTATTCAATCTGCGAAGCTCTTGTTTGTGTAATTTCTTCTTGAAGTAGAGAGTACACTTTGGTCCCCATTCATTGGAGAGCTTACCATCTCTATTCTTATAGCTCTTGTATGTCTTAATAGGCTTACAGTAGCTATCCCAGGTCATCAGCTTAGCCAATAATTCTGGATTCATCTTTGCTACTACAGGATGAATAGCAATGGTACATTTTTGTAGTTTCATAATTCTAATATTTAATTGTCCAACCATAATTTCCATAAGTAAACTTATACTCTGAAGCAGCCTGATAAGAGTAAAATACTCTCATCAGGTTACCTAAAGAGTCATAGACTTTATACTTCAGTCTAACATTCCTAATGATTCCCATACTCTTTCACTTTCTTCTAATTCATCATTTAGTCTATCTTCCTCAATCTCACCAAGGATTTCTCCTTGTTCTCTCTTAGTAGTAAGCCATTCATCCTCAGCCATCAACTCATCTTGGATAGACTCATATTCAGCCATAGTATAGTCATCAACATAATCTACAGAATCAGCATACTGTTCCCAAGGATCAGGCTCATAGTCTTCAAAGCAAGGTTCATAGGGTTCATATTGATACATAGAGCTACACTTAACCCAAGGAGACACTTCCAGTAATGTCTGTTTCTGAGTATCAAGTTCTTTCTCATACATAGAATATCTTCCCTCATAGTCTGAGAGAATCATATCACAATAGAAGGCATAAGCCTTCTCTTCGGTAGAGAACATAAAGTAATCTGTATATTCTCTGTAATCCTCATAGGATTCCCCATTATCATAGAAATGGGTAACAACATAGATTTTCATAACTGTAATATTTAAATGTTATTAGAATCCAATATCTTCAGATTCAGGCATACCCTCATAGATAGTATCATCACAGAGAATAATCTTAGTACCATGCTTTTGTAGGTACTCAATTATATTATCCTCCACATCTTCAACATAAGTCCATTCACACTTTATATTATAGAATCTGGTAGATTCTATAGTATCATACATTCTATACCATCTTCTGACATAAATGTAAATACCATCATTATGCCAAGTCATCTCTGAGATAGCCTCACATTCAACAAGACACAACACATTACTGTGTCTGTCTTTGCAATACATCATTCTTTTCATTTTCTTATAATTTAAAGGGTTTCTTCTTTATGATTGTTAAGATATGCTTCTTCAAGCATCTTATCATATTCAGGGAGAATAGCATAGTCCACAACGACTTCTTTTAAGGTAGCTTTTATCAAGTACCTTTCTTTTGTATAATTTTTTTGTATTTCATGTATCTGTACTATGCATAATCTATTTTGAGCGTAACATAAATAAAAATAGTTGAAATTATAGCACTTTTCTTTGCAGTTATATGTCCACTTAGATTTATCTAATACCTGTAAAATTATTGCTATTACTTCAACTCCATTGGGAGCTGTAAAAGTGAAAATATCATTCTTCTTCATTTTCTTATTATTTAAAAGAGTTATACTTAAATTTTAGAGCTGTTACATAGCTATCATCAGATTCCTTACCAGCATACTCAGGGTATGTACCATCACTGTCATCACCAAAGAAATAATGATTTCTCAAACTGCCAAGGATTAGTTTTTCTTCTTGGGTATCTGCAATGAACTTAATCTTAGTTACATTGTCTACTGTAATCTTTTCAATCTTCATAATTCTTATTATTTAAAGGGTTATTGTACAGCTCACTTTGTGTAAGGTGGAGCTGCATGACCTTGATTAGTTTAGAAGATTTCCATTACAATCTTAAAGCCCTGACATCTATTCAGATACTCCTGATAGGTAACAGTTGTCTTATTACCAAGAACACTGATGACTACCTTTCTAGGAGTCTTAGCCTTCTGAATTCTAGGTCTCTTCTTCTTAGCGTTAGTTACTTGCCAGCCATCAGCTAACATTCTTTCAAACTCTTCATGAGCCTTTAAAAGCTCTTCTCTTCTCTCTTTGAAGTTTGAGCATCCTGCCCATTGACTTCTATAGTTCTTGTTATTCATTGTTTAATAGTTTGATAAATTGATAAATCCCGTATAAACCAGAAATGGCACTGGCAATTACCAGCACCACTTCAAAAGATGTAAGATGTTCCATAATATTCAAGAATAGATTTTACATAAAACACAAGCCCATAAACCAAATGGCAGTAATAGAGGCATTACAACTGCCCAGCACCAAAAATCCAAGTTACACTTCCCTTCATCCCTGAGATGATCAATGGTGAGGAAGAGTGACAACCACATCATTGTAGTTGACATGAATGTAGTAATGATGAGAGGAGCAGATTCAACTTTGGCATGAATCAGGAAGAAGCCTGCTGCATTGAGGGTAATACTCACAATTGCTGCAATAATCTCACTGTTAAGTTTCATTGTCATTATTTTGTAGAAATTATATGCTGAAAACAGTTAGTCAGCAAAGACCCAGGGGGGATGAACCCCAACTGTCAAAGACAGGGGGAGGTGTGATATGTTATCTCCCACCTTTACATATACAATGGATTTTTTATAAATTCACCATCACACCCCTTTACACATACCCAATATTTTTTTGGAATATCTTCCTTTACACACATTCTTCATTCTACTTAGAGCAATTCTTAGCTATAGGACAGTCCGATCTTTTTGTAATATTTTTGTGTATTATAAATAGTAGAAGTATGGGAAATATAAAGTTGCATAACATGGAAGTGATGGAGCAAGCTAAGTATAGGGCAAGACAAATGGATACTTGGCCTTCTACATTAGAAGAAAGAATGAAAGAGTTCTTAGACAGGCACTATGTGGAATATGAATCTCAAAAGATATTCTATATCTATGCTGATGATGGATGGATAATAAGGTATTATATAGCTGATTTCTATATACCAGAGAAAGAGGTTATTATAGAGGTAGATGGTAAGTTCCATGATGAACACAAGCTACATGATAAGAACAGGACTAGGGATATTCAAGAACAGTATCCTTCTATAGAGGTATTAAGGTATAGGTGGAAAGACTTGTCTGATATGGATAAAATGGATGATCTTTTGTGTAGGATAAACGCTATATAATTGATGTAAAGCATTAAATCATAGGGATTTATACAGTTTTCTCGGCATTATTTTTGGTGAAATAACTTTATTTTGTACCTTTGCATCCAAGAAGTTTAACTAAAACTTGATACGATGAAAGGGTTAAAGGAGTATCTTAGGAAACATGGTAGGCATTTTACTGAAGAACTGGCTCATGCTGTCATGGGAAATACATGGACCTATGATGAGATAGATGCCATTATTCAGAAGAAGGTGTACTATAATGTTTCTGGTTGTACCAAGGGGGATATAGTTTATTTCTGTAATGGAATGAATCTATATACCAAGCATGATATTATAAAGAATGTGATTCCCATGCTTATGACAGTAGATGCCTATGAGGATATATTTACTTTATGGGCTAAAGTATATGGGGATTGCTTTGATTTTACCAAGTTTGTATAGGATAATTTTCTGTTTTATAATTATTTAAGAAATTTTGTTCAAGTAAAATTTTGGTATTATATTATTAGTTTGTATCTTTGCAACGCATACAAGAGTGATGCCATGCAAGTACTTATACTAACATTGGTTATAGTTATTGCTTGATTTTGATGTAGAGGTTTTATTTAGGTTGCAGCTTGATCCTACCAGCTCATAGGAAATAGAGGACCATGAGAAGGGTACAGGCAAAGGATCCTTGGGGGTGAAAGAGAGAAAAAGCCTATAGTTACTGTTCAGTTGGAGGGAACGTCACCTGATGATAACTGTTCTAGGAGGCAAGACGGGGCTGGAAACTAGGTAAAATAGCAAGGTGGAAATCCATGCAACCCTAGGCTTAAAGCAGGTTTTGCCTAAGGTCTCTTTATACAAAATTAAGTATTAATTTTTAATCAATAATAACTAGAGATAGTTAAAGTATAGGGAAAGGGGAAAGGTAGCTCTTGATTAGAAATAGCCTCTAATATCGCATGATATATCCGAAACCTGTCAGCCCCGTTCTCTCATAACACCCCTGGCAGGTTTCATTTTTTTATTTCTTAGCATTATCCTAAGATTCATTGTATCTAAAAGATTGTTTCTTATTTTTGCAACAAAATAAGAAGAATATGAATAAATATTTTATTGCAGCTATAGTGGTTCTCTTTGCTACCATAGGATTTATGTGGAAGCAAGTAAGGGATGCAAATGAGAAATGGAAGGTTTCTGAGGGTAATGTAAAGGCCTATGCATCCATGTTTGACAATAGCAAGAAACAGAATGCCGCTTTGCTATTGACTGTAGATCAGCTTGAATATTTCAAGGATTCTGTACTTCAGGAGCTTGATTCTACCAGGAAGGAACTGAAGGTAAAGGATAAGGACTTAAAGGCTTTACAGCAGATTAAGTCTAGTTTTACTAGGACAGATACTATCACAATAACCCAGGTGGATACTTTGTTTAAAGAACCCTCCTTGGCTATTGATACCGTATTGGGAGATGGATGGTATAAGCTTAATCTAGGACTTAAGTATCCTTCTACGATTGCAGTAAAGCCATACTTTAAGAGTGAGAAACATATCGTAGTCTCCAGTAAGAAAGAGACTGTTAATCCCCCAAAGAAGTTCTTTCTTTTGAGATGGTTTCAGAAACATCATACTGTGCTTCATATAGATGTTGTTGAGAAAAATCCTTATGTGAGTGATGAAACTAGTAGATACGTTGAGATTATCAGGTAACGGTTTGTTTGTTTTTTGTGAATAGATTATCTATTTGAATTTTCTGTTTTTGTTTTTCCTCCTGCCTGCGAAGGTGGGAGGTTTTTAATGGCTTCCACTACTGTCTCATCCAATAGCTTGGCATATACCTGTTCTGTAATCCTGGTAGAGGAGTGGCCACATATTCTGGATACTATCTGCATGGGTACTCCTTCATTTAATAATAAGGTGGCCCCTGTATGTCTTGCCCAATGTGTGCTGAGAGGCTTGTCTATTCCAGATGATTGTGCTACTACCTTCAGGTACTCATTGTACTTGACATTAGATATAATAGGCAGCCTGCCATTATATTTCATCAGGATATCCCAAGCAGGGGATAGGATAGGAATGGTAAAAGGTTTATCTGTCTTCAGCCTGTGTCCAGTATAGACCTTCATATCTTTAATCTCTTGTACGGATTTTATATTAAAGTATCTCAAATCCGAATAACTCAGACAGGTATAGGTTTGGAAAATAAACACATCCCTGACTTTCTCCAGACTTTCAGTAGGCATCTTAGAGGTTTTTATCTTATGGAATTCTTCTGGAGTCAAGCATTTTTCAAGGCTCTTTATGTCCTTACCTTTATCTATACAGATATTTTTATAGGGATTCTTAGTCATGTGGCCCTCATTAATGGCATCCAAGATGACAGAATTAAGGTGTCTGTGATAGTTATGCCATTTGGTATAGAGGCACATTCCCTTACTTGCCAGGTAATTGTCAAAAGCTATAAGATTCAGTTCATTGACATCCTTGAATCTCTTAATGCCTCCCCATTCTTTAAAGACTTTCAGAAACAAGTTGTATCTGTCTATGCTTCTTGAAGCCTTACCATATTTCCTTATATCAAATCTCTGCTGACAATAATCCAGGAAATTGATGTTCTTTCTCTGAATCTTTAACCTGGCTGGTATGGAGAATATATCTATATTCCCCTCATTGGTCATATCAAGGAGTATCTGCCTTACATCAGTAAGCATCTTATCCAGAGTACTGCTAATCTGAAGGATATCAGGGCAATTCAGGATCTTCCCTTTCTTCCACTGGTTTATATACAGCATGATACCAGTGGCAAGGTACTTTTGCTTATAGTCATAGGTGATTCTCATCTCTACTGCAGATTTTACAGTTAGGGATGCATTCTTTCTTCTGTTGAACACAAAAGTGATTTGAGGCTGTTTGTTAATCATATTTAAAAAAGTAAAATAAGTAGTTAACTTCTCTTTTGAAGAAGCTTAGTGTAATAAATAAAAAAGTAGGGTGTAATAAATATGTAATAAATTAAGGGCTAAAAAATGGATGATAGGCCTGTATTTCCTACCATCCCTTGGGTTCTTGGTACACCCGCAGGGGTTCGAACCCTGGACACCCTGATTAAGAGTCAGGTGCTCTACCAACTGAGCTACGGGTGCATGTTGGAGGTTTATGTAATGAATTTTAGGAAGAGCTGTCATAAATATGTAATGAATTATATAAAATACGTGAGGATTGTAGGGGTTTGGTTGCAAAGATAGTGAATAATCCTGAGATAGGAGAAGGATGGGAACCTTAAATAATTTTAAAATTAGGATAGAATTACAAAGAAGATTAGGTTATTTAAAGAAGATTGTTTATCTTTGTGGCGTATTTCATAACTTCATAAGTTATTGAGAAATAGGATAATAACGAAAAAGGTTAAACTATTACTTTAAGACAATTTTCATTATACTAATAATTAAATTAAAAGGATACAATCATGGCAATATCGAAAAAACAGGAACAACAGTGGCAGGCTCAGGATGATGCCAGAGTCATGGCCCAGTATCAGGAGATTATTAATGACAAGGCAAGGATGGGCAGAGCCATCAAGGAAGCCAGTAAGCAAGCCTCAGACTTAAGTAAGAGGGCTAATGCAATGAAGAATGCTGCCAATGTGAAGGCAAATGGCGGTACTCTCAGGAGGAAGAAGTAATCTGGTTATTAGACTTCCATATATAATAAGGTATGTCAGTAGAAGAGAAGAACCAGGAATATGATTCAGAGCCAGTGAAATACTGTGCCAGATGTTTCTCTTTGAAGATAAAGTATGAAGAGAGCATTGATGCTGAATGCTGCGGTGACTGTGGAAGTTCTGATATATTGGAATCCTCTATAGAAGAATGGGAGAAGAAGTATGAGAGGAAGTATGGGAAGAAGTTTGTCCAGAAGCAGGAAGATCCTCAGAAGAGTTTTATCTTCAAGATGTCTCTTGACAAGCTAAAGCTCAAAGTCTACGAGAGCAGTAACTGGAGAGAGATTATCAAGGCCATTTATCCCAAGTTTCCAGGAGGCTATGGAAAAGCAGACTCCATCATACTATTCTTTGATACACTCATCAAGCAGAATAAACTGAATGAGCTGAAATTATTTTTGTATAAGCATTTTAAATATTAGAATAATCAATAAAAATATTAGAAACTATGGAAGAGCAGAAGTTAAAGAGTAAGGAAATTAAGATGAATCCCAATGCAGAGGCAAAGCCTCAGCCTGCTGAGAATCAGAAACTCACTTATGAGCAGTTGAATCAGGCTTGTATGGAGCTGAGTCAGCAGAACCAGCAGATGCAGACCTATATCAAGAAACTCCATCAGCAGATGGGGCAGATGAATGCTCTCTTGGAGACAAGACGTATGGACTACCTTTTCAAGGTGATTGAGCTTCACACCAAGTATGAGAAATGGTTTGATTCTGATTTTGTCCTGAAGTGTGCTGAAGAGGTACAGGAATCCCTGACTATCCCTGAGGAAACAGAGCAGGAAGATAACAAAGAGCAGAACTGATTATGGAGAGTGAAGTTCAGACAAAGAAAGAAGGATGGAACTGGTCAAGGCATAAGCCTAATAATGTACTCAATATTGATGCCAGTTCCAGCATGGACTTCTTCAAATGGTGGTGTACCCTGATACATCCCTTTGTAGAGTTGACCCCCAGGGAGATTGATGTCATAGCCTCCTTCCTCAAACAGAGGCTTGAACTCTCCCAGCAGGTTCCTCCTGAATTGGTGGACAGGCTTCTTATGAGCAATGAGACCAAGAGTAAGGTTATTGAAGACTGTCATATTACACAGTCACACTTCTATGTGGTGATGAGTACCTTGAAGAAGAAGAAAGTAATCTCTGATAAAGGTATCAATCCCAGGCTGATTCCTAATGTAAGGAAGGATGACAATGGAGTATTCCAGTTACTGATTCTCATTAAGAATAACCAGAAGGATGACCTATGAAGAAATCATAGCTCAGGTATCAGAGTCTACGGGAGTGTCCAGGACATTGGTAGATAAGACCTATAAGGCTTATTGGAAGGCAGTCAGGAAGCATATTACATCCCTTCCCTTAAAGGAAGAGCTTACAGATGAAGAGTTCCTTAATCTCAGGCCAAATGTCAATATCCCCTCTATAGGCAAGCTCTATGTCACGTTAGACAGATACCATAACCTAAAGAAGCAGTTCAAGCTTTACTATAAGAATTATAAAGGAAAAGACAAATATAAAAAGGATAGCAATGATAAAGATAAAGAAGATTAAGCCCTTGTTCACTAATTTGGTAACAACAGGTGAGAAGTATGAGCAGGATATGTATGATGCACATGGGCTGATTGAATGTAAGAAGGGAGATCTTAAGACCTATCAGACAGTAGTGGCAGTAGGACCACTGGTAAGAGACATCCAGCCTGGTGATAAGGTGATGATTAATGTGATGAATTATGCAGTCAGGAAGTATGACCCTAACTCCATTAAGAATGACATGGATATGAATAAGGTCATTGACTTCAAGTTTAACTGGGTTCAGGTAGACGATGAGAAGGGAGAGCCGCAGGATTGCTTGTTCCTAAGTGACAGAGACATTCTGTTTTCATTTGAGGGAGAAGAAGTTCAGGGTAATAAGAATCCTATTATAACTCCAGAGAAGCCTAAAATCATTATAAGCTGAGTAGAAGTTGTTTTTGGGAGAAGAGGCCTGGGCTATTTGGCCTGGGCCTTTTTTAGATTTGAGAATTTTGTAGAGGTAAATTGAGAATTTTGTATGAAACTTCCAATTAAAGTAGGAGATAAGACCTTTTATATGGATTCTGAAGAATGGGAAAGGGAAATGAAATGGAAAGAGGATGCGGAGAAAGCATTTCGCTTAAAGATGTTGAGAGGGTTTTCAAAGAGATAATATTTGAAGAAAATTTAAAATCTTACAGAAATTTAGATAATGGTCTTTATGAACTTCCTGGAAATATTATAACCAATAAGAAAGGGCTTAAAGAATACTTGAAAGGAATTAAAACAACTATAATAGTATGAAGTGTCTTAGGAAAAATATAGAATGTGAATGGGCAGGAATCCTGACTATGGAAGGCTGTAAAGAACTTGGGGAAGAAGAAGGTTTCCATACATACCCACTTTGCTATAATGATTCTATTGAAAGAGATTATACTAAGTGTAAAAAATAACAATTGTAATGAAGCTGATAAAATACGAGGATTACCAAATAAAATTAGCAGATGAAGCTTTTCTGGTGAGACCCATCAGGAGATTGTTTCATCAGGACAGGAGTGAAAGAAAGGAGAACTTTTGGAGACAGATAGCCTTTATGTACTTTATGGTTTCTCCAGCAAGCTCTTATTCCTATATTATAGATATGGAGGAAAGGGCAGCAGAGGTTATCAAACAAGAAGGATTACCTGAAGATTTCAGGCCCTCAGAATTATTAAGGGAGGCTATGGAAATATATAGGAAACTAACCATTACCCCATCACAGGAACTGCTGCAGTCTTCCATCATAGGAGCCAAGAAGGTAGGGGATTTCCTGAGGACAGTAGACCTTACAGAGGAAGATGACAAGGGAAAGCCTAAGTATCAGGTATCATCCATTACATCTGCTTTGAAGGATGTAGAGAAGATTGTCAGTTCCCTACAGACACTACAGAAGAAAGTAGAGCAGGAACTGGAAGCAGATGAAGGAAAGGCAAGAGGTTCTCAAGAGTTGACCTTAGGAGATATAGGATTGGATTAAGGAGTTTCCACAAAGTGAAAACATACGGTAAAGGATTGTGATGGATAATGTAATTTTTAATAAATGCCAGACTCCCTTGGAAGAGCTGGAGTTGGGGAAATATCCACAGGAGGTACAAGAGAATTTCTGGGACTTTATGAATAATGTTCCCTTCATCAGATGGATGGTTTCTCCTAACAGGCCCCTTGTATCCCAGCTTCCAAGGGATGAGTTTGGCAGGGCTATCATAGATGTTACCAAGCCTCCTATATTGGAAGGTTCAGACTATTTCAGGCAATCAGCCTTACAATGGCAGGAGAATGAAAAATACACCAACCTTAGACCTAATGCCAATCCTAACAGTGAATATGGAAGATGGATAAGAGAGGAGAGACAGAGAGGCTGGGAAGGCTTTGTCAATCCTGATACAGGTATGTGGGTAACAGGAGACTACTACTGGATGCTGAACTATTGTCCTATGCATTTGGTGGTAAAGAGAGATGATGGCTTTGAGATGCGTACTACAAGACATCCAGGTTTCTGGGATGGGCAATTCCTTTTATCCCATTATGTTCTTCAGGCAAGACAGCATAAGAAACATGCAGATGCATTGGCCAGTCGTGGTAAAGGTAAGACCTCCTTTGGTGCAGGAATGCTTTCTAAGAGATTTGAGATAGGAGAGTTTGAGAATAACAGAAGTGAGGTGCAATGCATGGTTACTGCCACTGATAGGACCAAGCTGATAGGAACTAACCAGATACTCTCCGTATTTGTAGATAATATAGACTTCTGTGCCAAGAATACACAGTTTGCTGCAAGAAGATTGAAGAGTAGTGTACAGGAGCTTGTATGGCAGTCAGGCTACAAGAAGTCAGGAAGTGATGTAGCCTATGGTAGCAAGAACTCAGTATCAGGTATTATCACAGGTGTCAATCAGGATAAGCTGAATGGTTCCCGTGGTGTACTCTATCTAATTGAGGAGGCAGGTATCTTCAAGAATCTAAGAGAGATGTATAACATGATCAGGCCTTCTGTAGAGCAAGGTTCCTCTGTATTCGGTGAAATCTATATGTATGGTACGGCTGGTGATGACCAGAGTGACTTTACAGCCTTTGCAGAAATGTTCTATTCCCCAGACGGTTATAATCTGTATGGACTGGATAATGTATATGACAAGGAAGGTCAGGGTAGGAAGGAGTGTGGTTTCTTCTATCCAGCCTATATGAACTATGATGACACCTGTATAGACAAGGATGGTAATTCGGATGTCAGTAAGGCACTCTTGATGCTTTGTATGGACAGGTATAAAGTGAAGTATGGTTCAACAGATATCAATACTATTACCAAGCGTATTTCACAATATCCTATTACTCCACAGGAAGCTATCATCAGGAGTCAGGGAAATATGTTCCCTATTACAGAACTGAACAACAGGCTTAATCAGATAGATAATAATCCTAATGAGTATGACGATGTCTATGTAGGAGAGCTTATACAGGAAAAAGATGGTACTATACAATTCCAGCCCACAGGTGAGCTTCCCATCAGAGACTTTCCTACTAAGGATAATAAGGTAGTGGGAGCATTGGAAATATATGAGATGCCTCAGAAGAACAGTGAAGGAAAGGTTCCTTATGACAGATATGGATTTGGATTGGACCCCTTTGATGATGATGAATCAGGTACTATGTCATTAGGAAGTATCTTTGTCATGGACTTCTGGACAGACAGGATAGTAGCAGAGTTTACAGGAAGACCACAGTTTGCCAATGACCTGTATGAGAAAGTAAGACTGCTTTGCCTGTTCTATAACATGAAGGGACTCTATGAGAATAACCTGAAGGGTATCTTCTCATACTTCAGTATGAGGAACTGTACCTATATGCTTGCTGATACTCCAGAGTACTTAAGAGACAGGCAGCTTGTCACTTCTATAGGATATGGCAATAAGGCAAAAGGAGTTAGGGCAGTTACTCCTATTATCAAGGCAGGATTCAGAATGATTAGGGATTGGCTGCTTAAACCAGTTACCAAGATAGAGCATGATGCAGAAGGTACTGAGATAGAAGTTACCGTACCTAACTTATATAATATAAGGAATAGGGCTTTACTTAAGGAATTGATACAATGGAATCAATATGGTAACTTCGATAGAGTGATGGCCCTTGTACAATTGATGCTCTATAGGGAAGAGAAGATGATTCTCTATCAGGGAGATATCAAGAGTGCGGAGCATGTACCAACAGGTCTTGAGGCAGATGACTATTGGAGTAAGAATTATCCAGGGAAGAAAGACCAGTGGTGATAGGAGAGTAATCATAGAATGATTACTTAAAAGACGGGACAGGCAGTAAATTTAGTTTTAGCCTACTGTAAAGAAGGGATGTTTTCTTAGCATCCCTTTTATTGTGTCTTAACGGGAAATTAAGGATTTGAGCAAAAGCCTTTCAAATCAGTACTTTTGCAATACGAAGGATAGTAGAATAACTAAAAGAGAAGGATAACAATGGCAATGTTAGATTTTAACAACATCCTTGGTGAGCAGGAGATTGATGGCCTGTTCTCAGATACCGAGGAACCTGCTACTCAGGAGGAGTCAGCAGAATCTGACAAGGAGAAGTCAGATGGGACAGTAAATGGTGATACACAAAAGACTACTGAGGTTGTAAATCCCGATGATCTTTTTAGTGGAGACACGATTGAGGAAGAAGAGGAGAAGACACAGCCAGAGAGCGTAGGTAGTGGAAAGAATAAAGAGGAAAAGGAAGATGCCACCGCTGGTAAGGGCAGTGACACTTCTCCAAACTTCTACTCTTCCATTGCCAATGCCTTGGCAGTGGATGGTATCTTCCCCAACTCTGATGAAGCTGCAGTAAGCAAGGTGGACTCTGCTGAGTCACTCAGTGAGTTGATTGAAGCAGAGATTAATGCCCGCTTTGATGACAAGCAGCGTAGGATTTCAAAAGCTCTTGAGAATGGTGTGGAGCCCAGTCAGATTAGACAGTATGAAGGAGTACTGGAACAGATTTCCAATATTACTGACAATCAGTTGACTGCAGAGAGTGAAGAAGGAGAACGTCTGAGAAGAAACCTGATTTATCAGGATTATCTCAACAAAGGTTATACTCCAGAGAAAGCTCAGAAGATGACTCAGCGCACCTTTGATTCAGGAACAGACATTGAGGATGCAAAGGATGCCCTCCAAGGCAACAGGGAATTCTTCCAGGCTCAGTATGACAAACTGTTGGAAGAGGCCCAGAAAGCAGCAGAAAAGGATAAGGCAGAGTTGCAGAAGCAAGAAGCCAATCTGAAGAAGAGCATTTTGGAAGACAAGCAACTGATGGGAGACATGGAGTTGAATCAGGATGTCAGGAAGAAAATCTATGATAACATCTCCAGGCCAGTGTACAGAGACCCAGAATCAGGTCAGTACCTGACAGCCCTTCAGAAGTATGAATCAGAGAATCATGCAGACTTTATGAAGTATGTAGGTCTCTTCTACACATTGACTGATGGCTTTAAAGACTTTAAGAGTTTTGCCAAGGCTGAAGTCAAGAAAGAAATGAGAAAAGGTCTTAGGGAGTTGGAACAGACCCTGAATGGTAGCAGGAGGACTTCAGATGGTAGTCTTAACCTGGTAGGAAGCAGGAAAGAAGATCCAGAATCATTCCTCAGCGCAGGATTTAAGCTAGCTCTCTAGACATTAAAAATACAAGGTAAAAAGATTGTTTTTAATGTTTAACATTTTATATAATGGGTAAATTAGGTAAATTTCAGAGTTTTGAGTTCGACAGCTGGGGAAAGACCAGTAAGTTGAACCACCTTGGTGGTATTTTCAGGTTGCATCCTCAGATGGCAACAGAGATGATGGTCCAGCTTTTGGCTTTCCATAAGGGTAAGACCTTGGACACATTCCTCTCACAGTTCCCCACTAAGGAATTTGACAGTGATGATGAGTACACCTGGCAGGTGATTGGTTCTATGGTTAAGAACCTTCCCCTTATTGAGGCTCGTACTCTTGATGGTACCATTGTAGCAGACAATGTAAATGCTGGTGCTAACGGTGAACCTTTCTATGTAGTATTTGATGAAGACCTGTTTGCTGACGGTGCAGTGATTGTTGGTGAGCTGAATGAAATCTATCCCCTCCGTATTCTGGGTGATGGCTATCGTGAAGGTACTAACATCCGCTATAAGGTACAGCTGATGGGTGGTGTTATTGGTGGTATGCCTGGTGAGCAGCTTCAGCCTGGTAAAAGGTTCTCTAAGGAGTATGCTCCTGTTGAGCGTGAGTTCTCTCGCAAGGTTGATGATATCACCTTCTCCAGTCCTATCATGATGCGTAATGAGTTCAGCTCTATCCGTATGCAGCATAAGGTATCTGGTGCTCTCATCAACAAGAAGATTGCCTTTGGTATTCCTGTAGAAGTTCCCAACAACAATGGCTACACTGTCAAGACCTATGACATGTGGATGCACTATGAGCAGTGGGTACTTGAGCAGCAGTGGAATGCAGCTAAGAACAAGCTGATTGCCTATGGCCGTAGCAACCGTAACAAGAATGGTGAGTATCTTGACATTGGTAAGAGTGGTGAGGTTATCCGCATGGGTGCAGGTCTGTTCCAGCAGATGGAAGTTAACAACACAGACTTCTACAACAACTTCTCACTGAAGAAGATTGAGGATGCCCTGTACAATCTGAGTGCAGCCAATCTTGACATGAAAGACCGTGTATTCATCCTGAAGACTGGTGAGCGTGGTGCTGCTCAGTTCCATAAGGCAGCTCTTGATACCATCAGTGGCTGGCAGGCATTCACTACCAATGCAGACCAGATTGGTATGGTACGCAAGGTGAACTCTCCTCTGCATGACAATGCCCTGAGTATTGGTGCTCAGATTGTTGAGTTCAAGGCTCCTAATGGTGTAACTGTACGTGTAGATGTAGATCCCATGTATGATGATCCTGTACGCAACAAGATTATGCATCCTAATGGTGGTCCTGCCTATTCTTACCGTTATGACATCTTTGACATTGGTACTATGGACCAGCCTAACATCTTCAAGGTAGGTGTCAAGGGTCAGGTAGGTGACTACACTTCTTATGAGTGGGGCTTCCGCAATCCATTCACTGGCAAGATGGGCAATGAGTACATGAGCCATGATGAGGATTCTGCAACTATCCACAAGTTCACTACTACTGGTGTATGTGTTCTTGATCCTACAAGGACAATGAGCATTATTCCTGCAGTACTTCGTGGTTAAAAAGAGAAGGTAAGGAGGGGGACTTAGGTTCCTCTCCTGCCAATCTTTTTTATTATGATGAAGAAACGATACAACTAATAAATAAATAGGAGAAGTAATGGCAAACAAGAAGAGAGTAGAAGGAGAAGAGATGCCAAACTTTGGAAAGATTGTACTGGATACAGAGGAGCATCTCCAAGAAGTCCCCAAAAGGGCAATGGCAGAGGTAGAACCTCAGCCTACACAGAAAAGACAAGAGGCTGGTGAGCCTATCAACTGTCTGAGGAATGAACGGATTATTGTAAGATTTGTCCCCAGCCCAAGTGCTATGGTTCAGACTAAAGGACATGTACTTTGGGGAGGAATGGCAGAAGGAGCAAGAAGGAGCTTTGTAGTTCCAAGACTTCGTTCAGGACAGTATGTCAATGTTCTTACTGATAATGAGATGGCATTCCTGGAGCAGGCCATGCGTTTGGAGAAAGGAGCACTGAGTATCTATAACAAGCGTGACAACTTCTGGGATGACAATAATCCAGAGGGATGTGGAAAGGTGATACTGTTCAAGCAAGATAATTACCTTGACCTGAGTGACCCTCTCGATTACATCAAATACAAAGTGCTGCTTGCCAATAAGGACTATATTTGTCCTTCCATGCAAGAGCTTGAGGACAGGCCTAAGGCAACCTATCAGTATGTAATCATCTCAGAGAATGCAGAGGTACAGATGAACCTCAGCAAGAATGATGCAAAGATGGAGTGCTTTATGGAATATGGAGCTATCCGCAATGACAAGGATACTCTCCGTGCTATTCTTGAGATTCTTACTGGCAGACCTGTTACAGCCCAAACCAAGCTTGATTTCCTTCAGGCAAAGGTAATGGAGTATATAGAGAGTGATTCCCGCAGGTTCCTCAACACTATCAAGGATCCACTTCTTCCTGCAAAGGTACTTATCAAGAAAGGTGTTGAAGCAGGTATTATTACACGAAGGAATGACCTCTATTACTATGATGGTTCTCCGATGTGTGAAATGGGAGAGGATAGCACACTGACAAATGCAGCCAAGTATATCACTAATGTGAAGAGGCAAGAGCTTAAATATACCTTAGAAGCAAGATTAAAAGATTGATAACAACAGGGGAAGTATAGGGGCTATTCATTAGCCCCATACAGAACCTTAAAATAAAGTACTATGACAGCAGAGGAATTTGATAATCAATTTGATGTTCTGTACAATAACATCACAAGTAACCAGGCACCTGGATTAAACACTTATGAAAAGTGTGTATTGCTTACAAAGGCTCAGAATGAGATAGTGAAGAACTATTTCACAGCTAACAGTAAAGGCAATAACATTGGGCAGGGCTTTGATGACTCTGCTAAGAGGCAGGCAGATTTCTCCTCTTTGATGAAGACGGAATCCTTATCAGGAATTAGTACTCTTGGAGTACTAGGAAATTCTGATAGCTATTCGGTTTCCTATAAGAAACCTGGCACAAATACATTATCTCAGTTTTATACTGATAAAATTGATGACAGAAGTCATTTATATGCTTTTCCTGCGGATGTTTTCATTATGATTAATGAAACTCTTTCAAAAACTGTTAATAATAGTACTACTCGCCTCCAAGTAATTCCTCTAAGATTTGATGAGTATACCCGACTGATGTCAAAACCTTATAAGAGGCCTTTAAAAAATCAGGCCTGGAGGTTGATTAACTCTGGAAATTCTGATAATAATCAGAAATATGTAGAGATTATCACAGGTCCAGGAGATGACAGCACTGAATTTATCTATAGAATAAGGTATGTCAGAAGGCCCAAACCGATTATTATCGGTAATTTAGACGGGCTTACTATTGAAGGCTATGAGTTTGCAGGTACTGGCGTTACAAATCCTACTGAGGGCTGTGAATTAGACCCCATTCTTCATGAGGATATCCTTCAGAGGGCTGTAGAATTGGCTAAGGTAGCTTGGACAGCTACTGGTCAGGATAATGCACAGATGGTGCTTCAGGCAGGACAGAGGAGTGAATAATAGGAGACCCTCCTAAATCCTCCCTGAATATGGAGGACTTGTGGATAGGACATATAAAATAATAAACTATGACAAATGAGGATTTTTCAAATGGGTTTGACACTTTGCTAAACAGCTACTCTACAGTAGCAGAGTTTGGCAGTGATACCTCAAGCAGGGATATCAGGCTTGATGAGTATGAGAAGTCACAGTTCCTGACAATGGCTCAGGATGGTGTCATTTCAGACCTTTACAATGGCAGGAATCCTCTTGGAGAAGGTTTTGAGGAGACAGAGCAGCTGAGAAGGTATCTCTCTAATCTGGTTAGGGAAGAACTCTTGGAGCCTATTGATGATCCATCAGGAATGGCTATTGGTATTAGTAATAACTCCACCTTCTTCTCCCTCCCTTCAGACCTTATGTACATTACCTATGAGGCTGTAAAGCTTTCTGTAGGAAAGTGTGATGGTATGAAAGATATTGAAGTAGTACCTATCAGGCAGGATGAATATCATAGGATTAAGAAGAATCCTTTTAGGGGAGCCAATGACAGAAGGGCTTTAAGACTGGATTTGGCTGATGGGATTGTAGAGATAGTCTGCAAGAAAGGTTTTGAGGTACAGAGCTACTACGTGAGATATCTTGTCAAGGTGAACCCAATCATCTTGATTAACCTCAGTGATGGACAGACAATCAATGATGAATCACAGGCTATGGAATGTTCCTTGCCCGAGATACTACATCAAAGAGTATTGGAAAGGGCTGTGCAAATGGCTCTACAAAGCAGGGGATATAAAGTTCCCCAAGCTACACAAGCATAAAATAATGATTGATAAAAGTCCTTTGGGCTAAGCCATAGCCACTGGACAATGTTTAACTTAAATATTTTAATGTTATGGCAAACTTTAGTGTAAATCAGGTACGACAGTTTTATGTTGTACTTCCTGGAACAAACGGTGGTTATCAGACTTCAGTTGCTACAACCTCTCCTGCTGGTACTATTGGTGCAGTGAAGAAGATTGAAGATATTCTGGGTGACCAGCTTTTCTTTCAGTACAAGGGTGCTGATGCTGACACTGTGTTGAGGAGTGATTTTATCCCCATCAAGAACATTACCTATGCAAAGGCTATTGATGCTTTTGATATGGCAACTGTATTGAAGAAGGTAGAGGTCACACTTGACTCAAGTATTAACAGTGGAGCACCTATTGCAGGCAAAGACTATGTACTTGGTATTAATTTCAAGAACTTCTTTAGCTCTGGTGATGCTTCTCAGTATTACAAGGATGCAGCTGTTCATGCAACTTCTACTGTAAGTACTGCTTCAGCCTTCTATAAGGCAATGGTTAAGGAGCTTAATGCTTGCTTCAGCCGTGAAGATGGTGCTACTGCTACCAGCAATCCTTATCTGAAGTTCTCTATCAAGTATTCTGGAGGTACTTATGAAGAGACTGACTCTAGCTTTGATAGTGCAACTGCTACTGCTATTGTTATTGAGGAGAAGGCTCAGGCTTGGAAGCTTGGTACTATGAAGGTTCGCAGGATTATGTTTGATGTGCTTCCTGGTACTGTGTTTGATGGTACTGATGATGTTATCTGGGGTGTTGTAGCAGATGCTACTCCTGCTAAGTATGTAGAGGATTCTACCAGTTCTGCAAGTCCGAAGCCTCTTATTCCTAACTCTGCTGTTGTAGTAGGAACTAATGCTATTGGTAATGGTCAGGCAATTGCAGACCTTGAGTGGTTCTGTGCAGGTGAGCGTGGTGACCAGTATAGAATGAAGGGCTGGCCTAACTATGTACACACAGATTATCTGATTGGTACTTCAGGTGCTGCTCAGCAGTATCATGTACTGGAGATCCACTATGCATTCACTGATACTGGTGTGAATAGCTACCGTACTGAAAAGGAGATTACTGTTGTAGCTCCTGCTACATCTGCTGGTAAAACTGCATTGAATAGCTTCATTGGGGCTATCAATACTGCTAGTGGTCTGAGCATTGCTACTCTCAGCTAGTCGGTTCTTTTCAATTCATAATACTTCGGGGAGAGGGACTTAGCTCCCTTTCCCTTTTTCTTTTAACTAAAAATAAATACAGCTATGAAATATTTGAAAGTGGTATGTTCCAATACTGCACCTAATGTAAGGGATGCACTTTGGCTAAAGCCTACAGACGGTGGCTTTACTCTCTATGCTCTTAATGGTGGGTGGAAGCCTGTCAAGATGGAGGAAGGAGATGATGAGCCTAAGGCTGAGTATGAGGCAGCAGGAGCTGCTGAAGCAGTTAAGACAGCAGTTATTGGTTCTGTAAAAGATAAGAAGACAGCCAATACTATCAATGGTGCCAAAGCCTATGCAAAGGATGCAGCAGATGCTGTGAAATCCTATGTAGATGAGAAATTGGCAAAGTTGGATTAATAAAGAAGTTGTCATTATATGACAACATAAATAACAAAACGTAGAAGCAATGAATGTTATATTTGATCAACTTAGGGTTTCAGATAATGGAGAGAGACTGTTTATAGACTTACATGTAAGCCTTGCAGACTACTTTAACCATTTTTATCTTAAGAGCCTGACCATTACTACTGCGGATAAAGTACCAGAGGCTATCCAACAAGGAGATGCTGCTCCCAATGAATTTTTCTATAAGAAATTCTATCCAGCAATGATTGATGCCCAAACTGGAAAAGTAACAGGTAGTAGGGAAGACCATTTAATCATAGATAAAAATGCTTTAATTGCTGCCAATCCTTATCCAAGGGAAGGGACCCCTATTTCTGGAACTTATTATACCTATAAGTATACTGGAAGTTTCAGTGGCCCTTTGTTCTTTGTATTTGCTGAAGTCCAGATAAAGGGAGGAACTGATGAATGTCTACCTTGTGGTTATGATGAAGCAAATACTGTAGCAGTGACCTTTGATACTAATCTGCTGTATCAGCGAGTGATGGATTATACCAAGCAGTTTGGGGATAAATGTACTGTTCCTACTGGATTCACTGATTACATTCTCTTGTGGAATGCTTTTAAGGCCAGTGTGGAGACAGAGCATTATATCCCTGCTATCAAGTACTACAACATGCTGTTTGGTATTCCTCATGAGTCTCCTACAAGAGATGGAAGTCACAGTCCCTTTGGAGGAATAGGTGCTACCAGTAAGATAACTAAACCTTGTAACTGTAATGGATGAGCTGATTTATAATGGAGTAGGCTCCTACTACAATGCCTTGGAGAAGACAGGCTACATGAGCTATGCTAATATGCAGAAGCTTTTGCTGCTTATCTTCTACAGGGACTTTGTATTCCATGACTACAGGGGATTATTGAGTAAGGAGGACTACCGTCTGATAGAGAGAGCTTTAGACTGTCTTTGGGGCAGTACGTGTTTAATACCTTATCCAGATTATTTAAAGATGGGAAAATTACATTTAGGTGAGATGACCGAAGTAGGTCAGAGACTCAGGAAGATTGAGAATACTAAGGTTGTCAAAGTTAAGACTCCTGAAGAAGATGGCACTGAAGCCTATGAGAAGGTAATCAATGACATTGAGATTCCTGAAGATTCAGGTGATTGAGCCTTACTAAGTAAGGTACTTAACTCAGTAAATAAATTCTTTAATACGGCTCAGGAGTATACTAAAATGTTGTACTTTTGAGCCGTAATATATAATAACTATGAAAGTAAGAGAGGTCGTATATATGTGCCTTGACATGCTCAAGGGTTTCAGTGATGACTTTGTATATACAGAGGATCATCTGATATTCCTCTTGAAGAAGTACAGGGCCTTTCTGATTAAGAAGGAACAGGACAAGGAGAAAGCCTCTACTGATGTAGCTTCAGAGTTTGAGTATCAGGAGATATGCCTTGACTTGGAGAAGGTAGCAGCTATTGATGGTGAGCCTTGTACAGGAGGTTATTATCAGCGTACTACAGCAAAAATTCCTAAGATACTGGAAGGTACTCAGCCCAGAATCTATCCTATGGATTATTTCCAGGGTATCAATGTAAGCTATATCAGCAGGGACAGAATGAGGTATGTGGGAACCAATCCTTATCTCCAGAATATCCTCTATGTAGCCTTAGGTCCAGATATGCATCTGTATCTGAACAGTAATAATCCACAGTTTTTCTATATGAAGAAACTCAGGATGAGTGCTATCTTTGAGGACTTTGATGAAGCAGTGGATTTGCTCTGTGATAATGGAGATGATTCCACAGAAGGCTGTGATGTACTGGATTCAGAATTTCCTATCAGGGAATATCTGGTTCCTCCTTTGATTGAACTGGTAGTAAAGGAGCTTTCAGGCTTTAAGTACCAGAAGGAGGATGTGCAGAATAATGCCAAGGATAATATGCCTGAGAACTCCCGATAAGCCATGCAGACACTGGAAGAGTTTAAGACAGCACACATGCCCAAAAGGACAGGTAAGGGTAACAGGAATATCATTGTCACCAATTCATGGGGTGTGTATGACGCATATAAGCTAATCAGAAAGAATGGGTGGTATAATATCGGGAGACCTCTGAAAGAGAAAGAGTTCTATGCTATAGTAAGAGGAGTTAACAAGCTTCTGGCAGAGAATATCATCAATGGTGAGACTGTGAAGTTTCCTGAAAAGATGGGACTCTTAGAGTTAAGGAAATGGGAAAAAGGTGTCAGTATTGTGAATGGAAGGCTTAAAGTAAACTACCCAATAGACTGGGGAGAGACTTGGAAGCTATGGTACAATGACCCTGAGGCATTTAAGAACAAGACCTTACTGAGGGATGAGAAGAAAGATATATACTCTGTGAGGTATGTCAAGAACAATGCCAACTATGAGAACAAGCTGTTCTATCAGTTTGTGCTTAACCGCAAGATAAAGAAGCGTCTCAAAGTGAATATTAAGAATGATAAAATAGATACACTATGGTAAGTGAGATTAGATATACAACAGTTAAGAGAGTCTTGGATGACTTGCTTGACCATCCCCAGTTAAGGGATTTGACCTTGGAACAGGTAGTCAGGCATGTAATCCGCTTTATTGCTCTACATGGATATCCCAAACTCTATGAAGACAAGATAGAGAATGTAGAGATTCATGAGTTCAGGGGTTTGCTCCCTTGTGACCTGATAAAGATTATTCAGGTGAAGGACTTGAAGCACCATGTGTGTATGAGAGCTATGACAGATAATTTCACTCCAGGGATGAGACCTGAGGTAGAGGAGAGAGGAGAGTGGAGGGAGGAAAGAGAGATGCATCATCATCCATTCCATCATCCTCATCATTTCTGGCATGGAGAACCAGCCTTTAAGACTCAAGGAAGGGTTATCTATACTTCTTTTCCTGAAGGAATCATTCAGATAGCCTATAAGTCTATTCCTGTAGATGAAGATGGATATCCCAAGTTGATTGACAATGAGGTATATCTGGGTGCTCTGGAAGCCTATATCAAGAAGCAGGTATTTACCGTGAAGTTTGATACAGGAAAGATTTCCTCTGGTGTACTGGATAATGCCAAGCAAGACTATGCTTTCCTTGCCAAAGAGCTTCAGGCAGAATTCACTATTCCTTCTGTCAGTGAAGCAGAGGCTATGTCAAGGCAATATCAGACATTGATTCTTAATATGAGAAGCTTTGACAGAGGATTTAAGGATTTGGGTAATAGAGAGTATTTGAGGAGACATTAAAGCACTTCGTGCGGTTCTGGTTTCAGGTTTCAGGATAAAGATTAAAGATTAAGGAGAATGAAAAGAGTAGAATCACATATATTTCAGGGAATGCAGAGAGATGTTAGCATCTCTAAGCAGCAGCCTCAGTTTCTATGGGATGCAGAGAATATCAGGTTAACAGCCAGGGAAGGTGATACCTTGATGAGTGTTACCAATGAAAAGGGTTCTGTAGAAAGTGGTATAGGTGCTTTGACAGGTTCTTATATGGGTCATTGTGTGCTTGGTAATTATCTTACAGTATTTACTACAGGAAGTTCTTATGATTATATTTATAGAATTACAAAAAGCTCTAACGGTGTTTTTTCAAAAACTCTTTTATATGGAGGAGGACGAGCCAATAATATTACTCAAAATAAATTAGGATTTGATCTTAAACATCCTTTGCAAACACTTGGAATCTATGAGAATGAGAAGATCCAGAAAGTATATTGGACTGATGGTATTAACCAGCCGAGAGTCATTAATATAGTTAAGGATATTTTTAATCCTGGTGCTGAGTTAAATTATAACGAAGACTCCTTTGACTTTGTACCTAAAATGAGTCTTGCGGATTCTATTAAGATACAGAAGCTTGGTGACAGTAATGGTAGTTTTCCCGCAGGTGTAATTCAGTATGCAGTTACCTATTATAATAAGTATGGACAACAGAGTAATATTAGCTGTGTGTCCCCTCTTATCCCAACATCCTTCTTTAATAGAGCAGGAAGTCCTGAAGAGAAGGTCAGCAATTCTTTCAGAGTTATTATAAACAGTCCTGACACTACTTTCGAATATCTAAGGCTCTATTCTATATTCAGAAGTAGCTTGAATGGTACTCCTATATGCAGGAGAGTAGAGGATGTGAGACTGGGTGATGGAGGTAATAGCAGTACTGGATACGAGATTATCACTACTGGTACTATCAGAACTTCCAATTTTTGCTTTAAAGGAGATATCCTTCCTTATATATCAAATTCTTCTACACCTCCCTCACCCTCTTCAGGAGGTTCCTATTATTACGGGACTGCTCAAACAGTTTCAGATTTACCTGGAGTAAATGGGGGGTCTTTCTATCATCTTACCAAAACAAACTGCCCTTATTTATCAATCCATATTACAGGTTCAGACATTGACATTTGGGCAACCTGGGGAAATGCTACTGACATCTATATATCAAACAGTGAAACAACTGGTACTTATGGTACAGGGTATTATGTAATAGGAGTATCTGGTAATACCAGTCAGGGGCAGTCTGTTAAACCCAGCGCCAATCTGATGACTTCTACCTCCTATATGTATTACAAGCAGAAATCGGCATCTGAAACTAATGTAGTAATTACAGATAATGGTACTATAGGAGATGTTATAGACCCTCAGGAACTGTTCTACATCGGAGGAGAGGATATTACAGCCGAGACTATAGAAGCCAAAGATGGTACCCTTTTCTTTGGCAATATTAAATTAAACCAGTCTCAGATTGAGAATTATAAAAGTGATATAGAAGGAGGAGTCACTATTACTACAGATAGTAGTAGAAGAATAACCAGGGCACTTGCACTTAACGGAGATAGTTATAAATGGGGAAATTCATTGAATTCGACCATAAATGGGTACGCAACCAATCCTGCTGGATTTAAATGGGGAGAACATTATAGATTAGGAGTTCAGTTCCAATATAAAAATGGTAAATGGAGTGAGCCTGTATATATACCTAATATGGTTAATGGTAATGATTTAGGAAGTTTTAAGGTAGAAGCTATGCCTAATTTAGGTACTACTGAAGCAACAGAAATCTATGATACTCCAAGATTTACAGGTACTTTAAGTCGCAATGTTGCCACAACTTTATATAATGAAGGGTATAGAAGGGTGAGAGGGGTTGTTGTTTTCCCAACAGCCCAAGACAGGTTAATATTGGCTCAAGGAATATTAAATCCTACAGTTGCCAGTGCATCTGCTCAGGTTCAACATTCCCCTGACTATCAAAGCTCATGGTTTTTCAGGCCTTGGATTTCAGGTACTGTTGACAATGACACTAATATTTTAAAGGGAGCTACAGTACAGTGGCAGCATGGCAAGCTATTGTATGGTTTTAATGACAGAGGTTCTGAGATACAAGGACTTCCTAGTGAATATACTGGTTGGACTTTTACTTCTTTCGATACAGGTTTTTTTATTAATTTAGGAGATAAGGATGATCCATATCATAAGGCAACAGTTAATAACAATAATGCAGACAGTATGTTCCATGTTGATCAGCAGTATGTGACTATGCATTCTCCTGAATTTGAGTTTGACGATGCTTTAAAGAATTTTGATTTTATCGGTACAAAATTAAAAAAACGAGGCTATGTGCAATTTATATCTAATGTTGGAGATATATTTATAGAAACCTCGACCCCTCCCATTGGGGAAAAAAGTTCTGGGTTTATTCACAAAATGCTGTATTGGAATGTAAATGATGGGGGTACCCCAGCTAAAAGACTTTGTGCTGGAATGTTTTATAATGACTGGCTTGTAGATGAAAATGTTGGAGCCAAGAATATCTATAAAGATTACCCACGTCAAAGCTATGAGTTTGGTTTTATGGTCTATCCTTGGCATAAGTCAGGTTCTTTGAATAATGATTGTAACAGGCCTGCTGACTCTGGTGTAAGAAGTGCCGTTCTCAAAAGGAAAATTATATCTAACAGACTTTACAGTAGGCAGAGTTACCCAAGAGTGTACCAGTCTGATGAAATTACATTAGCTTCTAATATTACTCCCCAACTGTTTGATATTGACCAAATAGGCTTGGTAAAGATAGATAATAAAAACTACTACGGAAATATAGATACTTTATTGAATGCAATGGCTCCTTACAGTTCTATTATTAGTACTGGAGGAAGAACTGACTATATAGTGGATGAAGATGAGAACTCTGTGATTCCAATGACTTATGCTCATAATGTCTTTACAGCAGCTAAAAATACTTTTTGGAAAGGAACTTGGAATAAATTGGAAATGGTGAGCAGGCTCCCTAATACTAGCACAGGCACAGATTCTAATGGCGTAGGAAAAGAGAATCCTTCATTGCTGTTAAGTAAGGACAGTATCAGGATGAAATATAAATCTGTTCCCCATCTTGTCTTAAAACTTGCTACAACATTATCACAACCAACAGAGGAGGGTGCCAATGTGTCTAATAGTCTACATTTTGTGGAATTGTATAAGGACGCAAATGCATCTACTGATTTTGGTGGAAAAACAGAAGATGCCCTAAAAGCTAATATATGGGTTCCAGCTGGAGAAGCAGTATCCTTACGGACTTCCAGTGATACAGAGTTTTGCTATGATTGGGGAGATACTTGGTATCAGAGATATGACTGCCTGAAGACTTATCCATTTACTCCTGAAGATGAAAACCAGATTGTGGAGATTGGTTCCTTTATGGTTGAGACTCATGTGAATATAGATGGCAGATATGACAGGAATAGAGGACAAGATAGTAATCTTTATATGAATCCTCAGAATTTTAATCTAATAAATCCTGTTTACTCGCAATTGGATAACTTCTTCTCCTATAAGATTATGGACTCTGACTTCTACAAGTTGAACAGATTTCCAGCAACAGTAGCTTGGACATTACAAAAAAATAATGCTGCTGAAGTAGATTCCTGGACTAATGTAACTATGGGAAGTACTCTTGATATGGATGGTAATGCTGGACAGGTGACTTCCATTAATACCAGTATGGATACTCTTTACTGCTTCCAAGAGAGGGGAGTAAGTCAGATTATGTTTAACTCAAGAGTCCAGATTAATCCTTCTGATGGTGTTCCCATTGAGATAGGTAATAACTATAAAGTAGATGGCAGTCACTATATCAGTAATACAATAGGTTGTCCTAATAAGTTTGCTATTGCCAAATCTCCTATGGGACTGTATTTTGTAGATGGTGTAGGCAGCACTTTATATCTCCTTCAAGGGAACCAGATGCAGAATATCAGTGATACTCATGGTATGGGTTACTGGTTCTCTCAACAGGATACCCAGAATCCTTGGATTCCAAATACAGGCACTACAAATTATGCTCAAGGAATGAAGCTGTGTTATGATAATGTAAATGGGGACTTATATATTCTTCCACACGAAGGTCAAGCATTGTGCTATTCAGATCAATTGCAACAGTTTGTCTCTTTCTATGATTATTATGCTCACAGTATATTTAACATAGGAAATAGTGTACATGCCTTAACATTAGGAAGTGGCAACTCAGATGTTTCCATGTGGAATCTGTTCGAAGGTAACTATAATCACTTACTTGGTACTTACTATCCAAGCAGTATTACCTTTGTCAGCAATGCTGATATGCAGATGGACAAGATATTTACAAATCTTGAGACAAGAGCTGATTTCTATAAGAATGGAGAACTGCAGCACATGCATTTCTTTGATACCATCAGAGCTTGGAATGAATATCAGGATACTGATTGGAATGATGGGACTGCCCATACAACTGTTTTACAGCATAAGTATTTCCCCTATAGCAGTACTTCTATTGCCTCCAACACTAAGAAGAAATTTAGAATTTGGAGGGTAGATATTCCAAGAGCTAAGAAATGGATTGCTTATACAGAAGAAGAAAAGCAAGTTATGATAAGTGGTGGCTCTTATACTTCTGAGACAGTTCCTAACGGACATTTCATTAATGTCAATGATAGGATTAGGAATACTTGGTGTAAGATTAAATTGAGTATGAATGTGCCTCCTTCCGATTTAACAGGGTTTGAACCCTATAAGATGGAGATGCATGATATGAGTGTTATTTATTATATTTAAAAAGAAGCAGTAACTATGAAATACGAACAGAAATTTATATATCAGACAGAGGAAAGCTTTTCTACCGACAAGGCCTTGAAAGGAGTTACCCTAGCTTCTGTTACACAAGTGACACAGGAAGGAGAAACTAGAGATATTTTAACAAGTGTAGAAGATTTCCGAAAAGTAAGCTCTGATAAATATGCTGCTGTTATAGAAGGGGTAACACATTATTTCAACAGTAGAGGAGAATGTACCGATGATTCCTCTGTAGGAAATTTGTCTTTTGTTACCAGTGATATAGAAAAGAGCATTGATAATGCCGCTGAATCAGGTGACTCTGGAGGAGATACCGATAAAAAGGCTACTATTTCTTCCCTTAACCCAAGAGATTACTTTGCTCAGGAAGTAATGAATGGGTTTATGAAGAATATAGATAAGCCTTTTAATTTGAGTGATGCAGATATTTATAAGTATACTACATTAGCCTATAAGATAGCTCAGAGTATGATTAATGTATCTGCCGATAACAGAAGTACAGACCCTGAAAGTGAGGGAGAAGATCCTCCAGAAGTTGTTGTGGACCCTTCTACCTTGAATGGTAATACAGAGAAGTTGCTCAATAATATGGTAACTGCCTTGACTGACATTAATAACAGTATTGAAGATTCTGGTGGTGGAGGGGGTGAATCTACATTTGATGGCAATCTTACAGGATGGCCTACTGATGCTCTTAATGTCAGTCTCAGCAGAGGAGCCAGTTCCTCTAATCCTATATACATGTCTTGTAAGTATCCTGATTGGAGCAGTTTAACTGATATATCTGCTGTAAGTACAGAAGGATTTCCTGTATATAGTTCGGCCCCAGGAAACCCTCAAGGAAAGCTGTCTTTTGATAATTTGAAAGGAGCTATTTCCAATTATCTTGAAACCAATGGTTCTAATGGAGGATTAGATTCCCTAAAGTCTGCTTTACTTAGCACATTTAGCAGTTCTGATATCTACAATATTATCAGGAATGCCGTAATAGCTGAGATACAAGCATATATAAATGCTGCAACAGTTACTATTGGAAGTACAACTTATAATGTTAATTCTCATACACCCTCAACTTAAAGGGAAATACCATAGCTAAAAAAGTAAGAATAGAATAATTAAGGGTTCCATAATATTTACTATATAATGTAGCTAAAGGGAGTATAAGTAATTGACTTATATTCCCTTAGTACTTTAAATATCTAGGGCTGGAAATAGTAGTAATCTTTTATTTTTGCAGAAAATAGATGCATCGAAATGAAAAAAAGTAAACTGTATACAGTAACTCCGTGGAATAAACAAGCATTAGTAAAGGCAGAACCTTTACCTGTTAAGAATTTATTTTATCCAGGAGGTAATATGAATAATGGAGGCATAGGTAACTATAGTGGGCAAAACTATCAATTTACAATGGCTCCAACTATCAATAATTTGAGAAGCAGCGAAATAAGTATTCCTAATTATACTGCTTCTTCAAGTTTCCAAACAAGCAATCCAAGTCAGATTAACTATGGTACTGGAGCAGCTTCCCTTAGTAATAATTCCACTTTACCTCAGAATACTGGTTCACTAAATATTAATAGCGGTGGAAGTGATACAGGAGGAGGTAAGGGCAAATCTAAAGGCATGTCTGCTGGAGCTCAGCAAGCCATAGCTCTTGGAGTCAGTGCTCTTGGCAGCATTGATACAGGTGAAAGAAGAGGAATGTGGGATACTCTTGATCCTATACATCATCTTGCAGGAGGTAGAGAAACTGGTTTTGGAAATGCTCTTGGTGATGCAGGTGTAAAACTTACTGAAGCAGGTCTTGCTTCTGGCAACTATTATCTAGCTATAGCAGGTGCTGCTGCTAAAGGAGTTGGAGGACTAATTAATGCTGGCTGGGGATATAAGATTGAAAATGAGAAGGGTGTAAAAGATAATATCAACCGTCTTGCTAATACTAATTATAATGCTGATGACTATGATACCCTCTTGAGTCAAGATGCTGCAATGGGTGGAAGGGGTCGAGTAGACCTTGGAGAAGTGAAGAATGGATGGTTCAATAGTAAAGGAACTAAAAATGCTAAAAAACTTAATGCTACGCAAGATTGGGCTTTGGCTTTTGGGGATAACTCTTTTGAAAATGCAGAAAAGAATATACAACAGAGACAATTGGAAAATGCTTTAAGGTGGTATAGTACTACTGATTTTGACAGAAATCAGAGTGCTTATGGAGGACCTTTGGATATAATAGGAAATACTGAGAATGATATGAGTGCTGTGAATTATGGATTTATGTCTGACTATCTTACTGAGAAGAAACGTCAGAATGATTCAAAGAATAAGATGGTGGGTATGACTCAGATACCTAATTTTATAAATAATGGATATGCCATTGGTGGAGATTTACAGACTAATGGCTCCGACTTCCCTACAGGACTTACCTATGTCAATGCGGGAGGTTCTCATGAAGAGAATCCTTATGAAGGGGTGCAGATGGGAGTAGATCCTCAGGGAGTACCTAATCTTGTAGAGGAAGGAGAGACAGTATTCAATGATTATGTGTATTCTACCAGAATTCCTATTGATGATATTACTAAGGAAAGATTCCATATTGGAAAGAAAAGAGAAATGACTTATGCAGACTTATCTAAGAAGCTGGAAAAAGAAGTATCAGAAAGACCTAATGACCCGATTTCACAGGCTGCTTTTAAAGCACAGATGGCAGATTTGGCGGAAGAACAGGAGCGTCAAAAAGCTGAGATGGAAGCAGCAGGGGCAAGAGAGGCTTTTGAAGCATTAAGTCCTGAAGAGCAGACAGCCTTAATGCAACAGGCAGCTCAACAAGAACAAATGGCTCAAGAGCAAGCTATACAGGAACAGGCAATGGCCGAACAAGCTGCTGCAGAGCAACAGCCTACTTCTGAAGAAATAGCTATGGCAGAACAGCAGCAACAGATGGTGCAGGGAGTTCCCACAGCTGATGCTATGGGCACTGTGGCAACAGCTCAGCCTGTAATGGCTTGTGGAGGGAAGATGAATAAGTATGATGAAGGGGGAAAGAAGAATGTAGGTAAATGGAAGGATGATAAAGAAAATCATTGGGATGTATTTACCAAGCCTGGTCTCAGGAAATATATTGAGAATGTAAGACAAAAACTTAAGATGGCTCCTGATGAAAAAACCAAGAATGCCATCAGGAGAGATGCCATGAATGAGCTGAATACCTTGCAACAAAGCTATTATGACTATGTAAGAGAAGGAGCTGCTAATCCTACGCATGGATACAGTGATGATATCCTAAGACATCAACAGATGTTTGACAGACTCTATGGTAATACAGGATTCTACACAACGGATGAAAATGGTAATGTAAGGAATCTGATAGCAGAATCCATTGACCTTCCTAATGGGGCTGCTACTGAAGATAAACCCTCTAATTGGGTAGATGGTTATAATGGTCCAAGAACTTCTATTAGAAACTTTGGCTCTACAGCTTACGGTGATAATAAATATTATCAGGATTTGGTAGATGAATTTGCAGGTTTAGGTCTTACCTATGCTCCTAATGAGAATTGGAAATATGGAGAGAATGAGCTTTATGGGCTTTCTATTCCAGAAAGTACCCCTGCAGAAGGTGCTACTGCAAAGGCATGGGATTGGAACTCAGGAAGCTGGATAGATAAACCCCAGGAACAGCCTGTAGCTGAGAATTCTGGGACTGCTGGGAATAATGGGAATAATAATCCTGCAGCTGGAACTGGTGATGATAGAGAAGTGGTTCCTATCCATAGAAATGAGAACTGGAGGTATGCTGGATTGCTTGCTCCTGCTGTAGGATTGGGAATGCAGGCTCTTGGTATTGGAAAACCTGATACTTCTGGACTGGAAGCTGCAGCTAATAGTGCTGGTAGATATACAACTGCAAGTTGGATGCCTATTGGAGACTATATGAGATATACCCCTCTTGACAGATTGTTTGAAGGTAACAGGATATTGGCTTCTTCAAGAGCTACAGATAGAAATATAATGAATACTTCTGGAGGTAATAGAGGTACTGCAATGGCTGGACTCTTGGCTAATGGATATAATACTCAGATTGCCTTAGGTACTGCAGATAGACAGGGAGATGAGAGCAACTGGAACAAGTATGCTCAGACAAAGACCTTTAACAGAGGTACTAATCAGTTTAATGCTGAAGCCTTTAACAGGAATTCTGAGTTTAATGCCAATGCCTATAACAATGCAGCAAGGAGTAATGCTCAGATGAAACTTCATGCAGCACAGGCTAAGATGGATGCTGATGCTGGATGGTACAATGGTATCTACGGCAATATCAGCGGATTGCTTAAGGGTGTAGGAGATATGGGCAGAGAGAATGCTCAGAGAAATATGATTTCTGATATGGCTGCTACAGGACTGTTTGGTCAGATGACTCCTAATACCTACATAGCTAATGGAATGCTGAGGTATGAGACTGATGAAGAGAGGGCCAAGAGGCTTGCCAAGCAGAAGCATTCTGTAGCTAAGGGAGGTAAGATTAAGAGGAAGAAAGGATTTACTTATTAAGGATTAAAGAATAAAGTTGAGATATGAGTTACTTATATAATGGTTTTCCACCTCAGCAGTTATCTTTCAGCAGGAAGAATAAAGCCTGGAGAAAGAAGTGTGTGGATTTTGGTGACAACCATAGTATCATGCATCATCATGTAGCCAGGAAGTCATGGTATGGCATGAAGATTAACTATGACTTGCTGAATGGTATTCTTCACATGGAAGACCTGAAGGCATTGGTAAATCCTTATGGACTGAATGCTTCCTTTATCCCTGATAAAATCCAGCACTACAGTATCATAAATTCCAAGTTGAATGTGCTGAGGGGAGAAGAAGCTAACAGGTTGTTTGACCCAAGGGTAGTGGTGACTAATCCAAGTGCCATTACCCTGATGGAAGAAGAAAAGAACCGTCAGGTAAATATAGCTCTTCAGCAATTAATTCAGGATACTTCCCAGAGTGAAGAGGATTTCCAAAGGGAACTGGACAGGCTAAATACCTATTTCAAGTACCAGTATCAGGATAAGCGGGAAGTAGAGGGAAACTATTTCCTCAACCACTACAGGAAAGAACTGGAGATAGACCAGAAATTCAACCAGGGATTTGTAGATGGCTATGCTGTAGGAGAAGAAGCCTACCAGTGTGATATTGTTGGAGGAGAGCCTACCTTTGAAAAGATAAATCTCTTGGAGATGAGAGTCCTGATGAGTGGCTATTCCAACAAGATAGAAGATGCTGACATGATTATCCTGGAAGGCTATAGGAATCCTGGTTCTGTAATAGATGCCTACTATGATGTGCTTTCAGCCAAAGATATCAAAGCCATTGAGGAAGGTTCAGGAAGTGTATATAGCAATGCATCAGACTCTATGGATAACATAGATGCAAGAGTAGGTAATCCACTCAGGAGTCTGGTAGGACTAGACTTCCTTGGAAATCATTGGGAAGCAGGAGAAAGGATGATGACACCTGCAGACTTGTTTGCAGATGATAATATGAGTACACTGACTCCCTATGACATGAATGGTAATGTCAGGGTATTGAAGGTATACTGGAAGTCAAGAAGAAAGATTAAGAAAGTAAAGAGCTATGACCCTGTAACAGGAGAAGAAGAATTCAATTTCTATCCTGAGACCTATTACTGTGACCCTGATAAGGGAGAAGAAGAACAGATATTCTGGGTAAATGAAGCATGGGAAGGAACCAAGATTGGTGCTGATATCTATGTGAATATGAGGCCCAGGCCTGTACAGTATAACTCCATGAGTAATCCTTCAAGATGTCACTTTGGTATTGTAGGCAGTATCTATTCAACCAATGGATATGAGCCTTTCTCTATGGTGGATATCATGAAGCCCTATGCCTATCTCTATGATATTATCAATGACAGGTTGAACAAGACCTTGGCAAAGAATGTAGGTAAAGTTATCAGACTGGACTTTGCCAAAGTTCCTAAGGGATGGGATGCAGATAAATGGCTGTACTATATCAATGTGAATGGTGTAGCTGTAGAGAATTCATGGAATGAAGGAGATGTAGGAGCAGCTACAGGAAGACTTGCAGCCAGTCTGAACAATGCTTCCAGTGGTGTGATTGATGCCTCATTGGGCAATGAGATTCAGAGCTATATCTCCATGCTGGAATGGATTAGTAATAAGATAGGAGACTTGTCAGGTATCTCCAGGCAGAGAGAAGGACAGATTTCCAACAGGGAGACTGTAGGAGGAGTAGAAAGGGCTACCCTTCAGAGTTCACACAGTACTCAATGGTTGTTTACCTACCATGACAGTGTAAAGAAGAGAGCCTTGGAATGCTTCCTTGAGACAGCCAAGATAGCCTATAAGGGAAGAAAAATCAAGTTTGACTACATCATGAATGACGGTTTCAAGAAGACCATTGAGATTGATGGAGATGACTTTGCAGAATGTGACTATGGTCTGGTAGTAGATTTGGGCAATGATGTACAGGAGCTTAACCAGAACCTTGGACAGCTTGCTCAGGCAGGTCTGCAGAATGATAAGATGAACTTCTCTACCCTGATAAAGATATATACTACCAAGAGTGTATCTGAGCGCATGAGACTTATTGAGGCCTATGAGGAGCAGGCAATGATGCAGCAGCAGCAAATGCAACAGATGCAACAGCAGCAGTTTGAGCAGCAGTTGCAGCAGCAGGCACAGCTTGAACAGGCTAAGGCTGAAAGGGAATATCAGATGCATCAGGAAGATAATGAGACTAAGCTGCTTGTTGCTGAGATTAATTCTCAGGCAGAGGCCCAGAGATTTGCCATGATGAACCATGACAATGATGAGGCCAATGCTATTGAAAGGGAGAAGATTGCTGAGAATGCAAGACAATTTGATGAAAAGCTTTCCCTTGACAAGAAGAAGCAGGCAGATGATGCAAGGCTCAAGGAGAAGCAGATTAATGTCACTAAGCAGAAGAAATCATCATAAAATGATGAAATAAATAACGGTACAAAAATATAGAGATATGCCATACAGGAGAAGTAATTATGACTTTGTCATTGATAGCAGCTTTCAGCCATTCAGTATGCAGGAGATGCTAGTACCATTTACTGCCTACAAGGAAGCTTATGAGAAGGATGAAGCAGCCTATCAGGATTTGACTGACAGAGCTGACACCTTTAAGTATCTGGCTAGGAGACTGGAAGATAATCAAGATAGTGAGTCAGCAAGAATCTATAAAGGATATGCCGATGAATTAAACAGGCAGGCACAAGACTTGGCTAACAATGGGCTGACCATGAGTGGAAGAAGAGGTCTTACCAATCTAAAAAGAAGATACCAAGGAGAAATAGGAAGGCTTGTTACAGCAGATGCAGCCATGAAGGAAGAGCAGAAACTCAGGAGAGCTAATAAGGATAATTCCATGTTATATGCTCAAGATAACCTGGATATAGATGACTTCCTTGATGGGAAGACTCCTAATCTCTATAGTATCAGTGGTAATGAACTCTATACCAGAGGAGCACAGGCTGGTAAGACCGCTTCTTCTAGAGTATATAATACAGGAGATGAAGGTTCTACTCTCGGAGGATATTATAGGAAATGGGTAGAAAGGAATGGCTATAGTAAAGAAAGTATGGATGCTTTCAGGGCTAATGCCTCTGCTATTCCTGAACTACAGCAAGCTGCTGATGCCATTCTTGCAGAGAGGGGAGTCAATGAAAATCTGAGTGGCAATAATCTTGAAAGAGCCAGACAGAGTGTAATTAATGGTATTATTGATGGCTCTGTCTATCAGGAGAGTGTGAAGCCTGTAAGAGATGCTGGAGTTATGAGTGCTCAGGAGCAGGATGCATCTAAGAGAGCTTGGGCAGCAGATTCCAGGGCAGCCCAGCAGATGGAGCTAAGTGCTTTACAAAGTGGCTATAGGAGAGAAGGAAACAAGTGGGTATTTGATCCAGAGATTATCAAGAAGAGACAGGAATCCTTAGGTATTCCAGGATATAATCCAGATGAATGGGAAGTAGGTCCTGATGGAAAGGCAAGGAAGAAGTCAAATTCAACTGCTAAACAGACACCTGAGGAAAAGCAAGAGAATGCCAAGCAGAAAGCCCTGTTGAAACTTGATAAGGGAGCTTTAGCACATAATGGAGGATTTGATGTACAGTTTGGAGATGACAGGCATCACTATAATTATATAGGTGCTATATCCAGACATGGTGATAAGTGGCATACTGGAGGTATTGGAGAAGATAATCCTGGTCATGGAGGCCTTAGAGGATGGGGCTTCGGAAGTACTTCTAATGTAGAAAATATGTGGGGTAACTTCTCTGCAGAAGGCTCTGACAGTAAAGAAATGAGAGTTCTGTCCCCTGATGAAATGATGAGACTGGTAAGTAGTGACAATGAACTTCTGGATGCTATTCAGAAGAGAGCTGAAGCTATGAATATTGACCCAGAGAAGGCAGACATTCAGTTGATAGAAGTGCCTAATGAAAAAGGCGGTGGTGGTGGAAAAGGCTACCTGATAGCAGTTCATTAATATATAAAGAGTAGAGGAATATGCCAAGTTTAAATACATTGAGAGGCTTAAAAGCCAGTGACAGAACAGCAGAAGAGCAGCAAGCAATCAATCAGCAGTTAGGCTATAAAGAGGAGGATACTAGTATACCTGCGGTAGCACCTGCACAGCCTATAGAACCTGTTACACCTGCTGACACAGCATCTGCTTCCATTCTTCAGAATGCCTTAAGGTATAAAAGACATCTGGATGAAGAGTATGAGCAGGCATTGGCAGAAAGAGAGCAGGACTATGGTGTAAATAAGAATTCCGTAAATACCAATGCCAATGACTATCTGGACAATATTGCCAGTCAGGTAAGTTCCCATTATAAGAAATATAGGGGAACAGATAAGCTTCCATTGGGAGACCAGCAGAAGAAGGAAATGGCTGCTGCCTATGATGCAAGGAAAAAGGTATATGGAGAAGACAATGCCAATGTATGGCTTGATAATCAATTCAAGGATATTGTAGGTAATAATCAATCTTGGTGGGAGCAAGGATTAAATGCAGTCAGTCATTTGATCCCTGCTATTGAAGGAGGAGCCATACAAGCCTTTGGTAATGTCTATGGAGCTATCAACTATGCCTTAGGTAATAAGCCTGAGAACCAAAGTGAAGACTTAAACTGGTGGGATGGTATGATTGATGCTGCCATTGACAATCCTATTACAAGATATGGTAGAGACGTAGAACATGCTGGTGCCAGTAATGTAGTACAAGGGTTAGGAAATCTGTTGGGTGTTATGGATGAGACTGCAGCACAGAGAATAGCAGCCACCCAAGCCTCAGCAACCCAATATAATCCTGAGGGTATTGGCCATGATGCCATTATTACTACACAGAACCAGGATGATTCATTACTCTCTTCTGCAACTCCCTGGCAAGCCTTGCAATCAGGAGGTTTTACAGCCTTATCCATGTTGGTAGGAGCAGGAGAAGCCAAACTTGCAGGAAGTCTTTTCAACTATGCAGCCAAAGGAGCTAAATGGTTAAATTCTACAGGTAAAGCCCTTAAGACAGCAGAAGGTTTGGAAAAAGCCTTAGTAGGTATTAAGAGAGCCCAGAACTTTACTGACACCTTCGTCATTCCAGCAGCAGTAGGTACAATGGAAGGGGCTATGGAAGGTCTTTCTACAAAGATAGATGTAGAAAGAGAAGCTGTTCAGAATCTGGATGACTACTATAAGAATAGGGTACAGCAAGTAGCAGAAAAGACAGGAAGAAGCTATGAAGATGTATGGAAAGACTATGAAGATGAATATGTAGAATCCAGAAGGCAGATTGACTGGGCTTCCTCAAAGGCAGGTATTCATAACTTCTATGCTAACTCTCTTATCAATGGAGCTATGAACCAGACCTTAAAGGCTGGACTGATGGCTCCAAGAGTACAAGAGACCTTAAGGAATTCCAAGATGTTTGGATGGGCCTATAAGAATCCAAAATTCAATGTTGATGAAGCAGGAGTTGTCACTCCTAAGTTATCTAAGGCAGGAGCAGTAGGAAGGCTATTGAAGGAGCCTACTGGAGAAATGGGAGAGGAATATCTGCAAAGTCTGAGTAATGATGTATTTAGTGGTGCTGCAGAGAATAACATCAATGAATTTATCAAGAATAAATTTGAAGGAGATGGTACAGCTAAGGTAACAGACAGTTTTGGCTCAGACTATGCAGCATCCCTTACTGCTTTAGGAGAATCCCTTACTAATAAGGAAAGTATCCAAAGTGCTATTCTTGGTGCAGTATCTTCCACTATGGGTACTGTAGGAGGAATAGGCAGAGGCTATCATAGGGATGAGAAAGGCAATCTGGTCAGGAACTCCCTGCTTGATCCAAGAAACTTTACCAGAGGATTGGATTCAGAAGGCAATCAGGAAAGTTGGATGGACTATGCAAGAAGGGTTACACCTTGGCGTAGTGGTGCCATTAATGCCTATTTTGACAGGAGACAAGAAATAGCAGATGCCAATGAGACTGCAGCTAACTTGACTGAGTGGATGAAAGACCCACAGAATAGGGCTAAATGGGATGGACTGACAGGTACTGCCAACTGGATGTTCCAGATGGAGAATGCTGCAGAAAGCAATGACCAGTTCAGTTACAGGAAAGCCCAGATGGGTAAGGCTATCAATGATATATTCATGTTGAAGAAACTGGAAGGAACAGACTTCCATAATTCTATTGTTGCAGATTTGCAGAAAGCAGCCAATGGAGAAATATCTCAAGAAGAGATAGCCAAGCTTAAGCAGAATGGAGGAGAAGACTACCAAAATATCTCAGACCAAGAAGTTGTAGAAAAGATACAGAGTAATGCTAATAAGATGTTAGGACTGATGTCTCAGGTAGAAACTGAGTCAAAGAGTCTTGACAGATTGTTAGGCAGGGTAGATGAAGATACCAAGCAGAGTCTTATCTTTGGAAAGATTATGGAGCAGAACTTTACTGAACGTAGGGATAAGCTTCAAGAAGAAATCAATACCATTAAAGATAGGATTCAAAACAGTAGGGGCAGTAGTTCTTCCTATGAAGAACCACTTGTCCAGCTTATTGCCAAATATGGCTCTCTCAACCATGCTCTCCATGAACAGGAAAGACTGCAAACTCAGAAAGAAAAAACAGAGCAGAGGGTGAAAGAGCTTGAGGCTATAGATCCTCAAAAAACATCAGACAAGCAGAAGGAAGAACTTATCAGAAGTAAGAATGCCCTAAATCAAATTGACAAGGCTCTGGATGGCTTTAAAGGACTTTATGGAGAAGATGGAAAGGTAGATTCCTCCTTAGCCCAGATGGTATTGAATGAGCAGGCTATTATGGATTTAGACCCTGTTACAAGGGCTATTGTATTAGCACAAGGTGCAGCTAAACTCTATAATGCTACCCATCAGAACAGGCAGAGAGTTGACCAGCTGAATCTTGAAATAGATGATATTAATCATCAGATAGATGCCTTAGAAGCCCAGAAAGCAGGATGGAGAACCCAGAATGGTAAAGTCAGAAAAGGCCATAACAAACAGTATGAGAGAAATACCAAACAGGTAGAGGAATTGCAAAAGCAGAAAGAAGCTAAGATGAGAGCTTTGGATGCAGAGCAAGGAAAACAAGATACCAAATCCATCTATAACTCAGCACAGCAGGAAGTTATTGACAATCTTGTACAGCAAGGAATGGCACAGGATGCTGACTTCCTTGATAAGATTGTAGATATGGGTAGGTTGGAAAAAGGCATTAAAGACTACCATGCTCAATATCAGGCTATCTTGAGTGACCCAAGAGCTTTCCAGAACTATGTGCAGAGGGCTAAGTATAATGCCCAGAGAGACCTTACAAGAAGGAGAGCTGAGAGGATTGCCAATATCCAGAATTTCCAAGAGTATTCTCAAGAACTTGACAGGCTTACTGCCAATGCTTCCCAGCAGGAGATGAATGAAATCATGGCTACCTTGATGGAGCAGGACAGGAAGCAGAAAGCTGAAATGAAATCCCAGCAAGAAGGAACAGAGCAAACTGCAAAGACCAAGAGTAACTTTGAAAGGTACATGGATAATGTGCAGAAACAAGGAAATCTAATCAGACAGTTTGCCAAGAATCCTAACCTTACTGATAATGACCAGAGCCTATTGGAAGATGCCATGCAGTATCTGTCCAGTAAAGGTATTGATGTAACTGACAGGGAAGCAGCTGTAGAAGCATTGATAGAAAAAGATGAGCAAGGTAATCAAGGAGGCAAGTTCAGACAATGGGTAGAGGCTAAGAATGATGCCCTATTACCACAGCAGAGAGCCTTTATGCCTGTATTTACAAGTATTGGTCAGGTAGTCAGCCAGTATGTGGATTTGATTAATGGTCAGCAGCAAGATGCTATTAACAGAGGTAATATTCAGCCTACTGTACAACCTGCTGCTAATGCAGCAAGCACTACAGTTCCAGCTGCACAGCCTGCTTCTACAAGTAGTAGTTCCTCCACCCCTTCTTCCTCTCCTGCTACACAACCTCAGACAGGGGCACCATCCTTATTTAATATAGGATACAGTAGTGCTGATGGAGGACAGTTTATGAATAATGATGGAACTGTTGTAACAGATGCCCAGACACAAGCGTCACAGCAAAGAAGGCAGCAAGAACAGCAGCTCCAAGAACAGAAATCTGCTCTCAGGCAACAGTTTGAAAAGGTCACTTCCCCTGAAATTGCCAAGATGGTAGAAGATGTAGAAGGAGTCATTGACAACAGTAATGAGGCAGAAGCAGCCAAAGACCTTGCAAAACAATATTTACAGGAATTAGCCGTTAATTCTGATAACAACTATTCCACTGTAGATGAATTATTGACAGACATTCAGGCACAAGTGAATAGGTTGAGGAATCAGGCAAATATGCAAGAGGAAGAAGATAATAACTTTGGAAAGGCTGCTGGATTGCTCCAAGGAATCTATAATTCCCTTAACACCAAAAAAATAAGGGGAAGGAAGAGGTCTATGCCTGCTCCTAGCACACGAAAGTTTCAGAAAAGATTAGGATGGATACTTTCTGCAAATATAGCATATATTGAAAGTAAGAACCCTGATGCCTGGGCTATTAGATTTACAGAAGACCATAGGATTGATGGGTGGCATGATGAACATACTATAGGTTTAAAAGATTCTGTTTATTTTATTACTGATTCAGAATGGACTGCTGAAGTAATTAATCAAATGAACAATGGTTTAAATGGGAAGAGTTATAATACCAGAAAGCATATGCCTATAGTTGCAGCAGTAAGGGTAGAGACTCCTCAGAATCCTGCTAATTCAACTGCTATTGAGGTTAACGGTCTATGGTATCAGCCTATTTGTATTATGCCAAGTAGTGATGCAAATATCAATACAAGTCCAGGTGCCTTCATGACAGAAGAAATAAGGAAAAGAGCATCTCAAGAACAAGGTAGACATTTAGTTACTGCTGATGGAATGCCTAATGGTAAACCGTTGATTACCCATGTGCATGGGGTTAACTATCGAAGAGCACATCATAGAGATGCTACTTCACAGACAAAAAGAAATAACACTCCAGAAGAAAACTCAGAAGTCCTTGAGCTCATTATTGAAGACTATGTTACCACACTTTATGGACAAGCAGAAGTAGATAGAATGAGAGCCCTGTCAAAGGAAGAACTTCTCAATGATAAAGTTTACCAAGAAGTTAGGTCTAAATTTATAGATGGTGTGCAGTGGAATGGTGAAGGCAGTGGGCAATATGAAAACCAATTAACTTTCACACCAAAGAACTATAGGGATAATGAAGAAGGAAGTCCTATGCTTCTGTTTACTAAATCTATGGCGAAAACTACCAGTAGAAATGGTAATGAGACCTTGCCTGAGGTATTAGCTAATGGAGTCCTTGACCAGATAGTAGGCTTTAACAGTAGGACTGAAAGACTTTTCAATGAGATTATCAGACCTCTGTTCCAGTATCTTCCTTTGAAGGACAGGACAGGAGACAAGAGTGCCAAGCTAATTACTCAACAGGATGTTGATGCTAATCCTGATGCTTTCAATGAAGAATGTGACAGACTTACCAAGATGCTTAATGGCTTCAATGGTAGTGAAAGCACAAGAGGAATAAGAGGCATCAGTGACTTCTTGTACATCAATCCTAAGAGTGGTTGGAGTATTAAGGTAACAGCTCCTGAATCTCTTCAGACTATTGGAGAACTTGAAAACTCAGAGAGTGTCTATAAGATATTTTTTGTCAATAATGACCCTGATATTGCCCCTATAGAGATTGGGGAAATCAGGATGAATGCCAACAGTGCCAATACACCAGACAATAGTCTGGCAGCTATGAATCTGTTGAAAAACATCATGTGGGATGGTGAACAAGTAAGAGACTTCCTTAATTGGCAAGTACCTAAGTCAGATGCACAGAATCTGCTGAATCCTGATAAGGGAAAGTCCAGTCAGGCCAGAAGGAACTATGCAGCTATTGTAGATGATGGTATTTTTGAAATTGCTGGAAGTACTATTATTTATGATATAGATGGAATAGAACTTTATGCTCCAGTAATGCTTGATGAGGATGAGAAGATTGCTCGCATAGTCTATCCTACTGATACAGTAGTTAATGCTGATAATGCCCAGCCTGCTGCACCTCAGAATGTAACTCCTCAGGGAGATGGAACTGTAGAAGCAAAGGACGGAAGTCAGGTTATGGAAGACAGTGGGGTTACTGTGAGTGACAAACCTGAAGCAAAACCTTCAGGCACTGTAACAAAGAGTGCTAATCTCATCAAAGCAGAGGAGACTACCAAGAGAATTATTGAAGATTCCAAACAGTTTATCTTATCGGAAGATGAGACTTACTATTACATCACAGATAAGGCTACTGGAGAAGAGACTAAGTATTTGAGAGTAACTACTGTTATAGGTGCAGATGAAAGTGTTCCTCAATGGACTCCTACAGTACAGGAAATATACAATAAACTCAGAGAAAGAAACTCTTTACAAGAGCTTACTCCTGAACAGCTCTCATCCTTCAAAACTATAGAGCAGATGAGCGATAGCTTGGATATTCCTATAGGAGAAATCAGAAGAGCTGTTGCTGAACTGAGGACTACCCATAAGAAAGAAAAGTATGGAGTATGGGGACTGCCGTCTACTTCTATAGGAAATACTGCTGATACTATCACCAGGGACTTCCTGGCAGGCCACTTAAAGGATTCGTATCCAAATGTCACTAAAGCAGCTCAAGATGCTTTTGTAGAACAGCTCAAGCAATTTAAGAATGACTTAGATAGTAAAGGAATCCACATTGTATCTGAAGGAATCATGGCACATGGTACTATTACCATGACTGATGCAGAAGGTAAAACTCATCAGGTACATGTGGCAGGAACCTTAGACTTGTTTGGCTATGATGATAATGGCAACTTCTATATCTTTGATATGAAGACAACCAGAGACCATAGTCAAGGCAAACTCTTAAAAGAGAAAGAGAAATGGTCGAGACAGATTAGTATGTATGCAGACCTGTTGAAGCAAAGCTATGGAATAGAAGTAAGTCCTGAGAATCTGAGAATCATTCCCATCAATGTGGATTATCCTACACCTATGGGAAGCAGGACAGAGCATCTTGATCCCAATGGCCCACAGTACTCAGAAACTCCAGAAGGACAACTGATGTTAACTCATAGAGGAGAAACTGAAGGAAAGCCATTTAATGGAGGAAATCCACAGATGAGAGGTACAGAGCTTAAGCAGCAATTCCAGCCTGGTTATACTCCATTTAATATCAGTTGGGATAATCTCAGCAGTGAAGACCAAGATATTGCATCAGCACTGGTTACCCAGACAGGGGGACAGGATACTAATAATGGAGAAGCTCCTGTATCTGCCCAGATTGAAACATCTCAGAAGAGAACTCCCAGCTTTATGGATATGGGAAATCTTGGATTTGAGGAGCACCAAGAAGCAGGACCTTCTGCAGCTCCAGTTGTTCCCAATGGTCAGACAGAAGCCTTACCACAATGGAAGAGACTTAATGCAGCCATTAAGGGATTCCTGGCAGATAATTATGGAATAGCTGATGTTAATGACTATAATGAAATGCTGAATGATCCAGCTATGACAGAAGCTGTATGTCATGATTTGAAATGTCATGGATTGATGTGAGAATTGCTATAGAATAGCAATATAAAAGACATGACAAAAAGAAAGGTGAGTAGTTTGGCTCACCTTTTTAATTAATTCTAAATCTAAGTATTACTTATGCTTCCATTTTCTAGCATTTAATGCAAAGGTGGCCATCTTCTTTTGAGCAGGAGTTCCATGAGCTTTAAACCAAGAAGTAGAATGTCCTGTTCTCTTTTTTAAAGCAGTGAATTTTCCTCTATTTTCAGGCTTTATATGGATACCTCCTCCTTTGGAAAAGGTGTTACCTGTGAGTAATCCTATGGTACTGAGGAAGGAATCTTCTTCTTGAGAATATGGATTAGTAAGACTCAGGATTCTACTAAAAGTAGCAAGCCTGTTCATCCTCTCTTGCCTATCTATTTCCTCTGGACTGTATGGGGATATAACTACTGGCTCCTGAACTTCTGGTTCTTCAACAACTATAGGCTGCTGATAAGTTTCAGGAGTAGCAAAGAAAGCTTCTGGATTGAAAGGAGTGAATGGGATAGGAGACTCTGGGGATTCCTGGGATATACTGGGATTTATGGGAGCTATGGGAGTAGTGGGAGTGATAGAAGGCTTAGCAGAAGCTATAGGCTGATTGTTAAATCTTACTGTTCCCATACCAGCTCTACTTCTCATGCCATTGATGTAATTCTGCATGTGCTGTCTTTGAGCAGCTTTCCATTGAGGACTCTTCGGGTCATACTTCACTTTGTCTGTAACATAGTAAAGATAGCCCTTACCAGCAGTTTCTGGATTACCTAAGATAGTAGCGTACTCATCAATATTCTTAGCTCCTAATGCAGATTTAAACTTAGAATTCATCATCTTCCATTTATCCTGCATATAGTCCTCTACAGTATTGTATTTAATATTCTTACCTCCTCTCTGCATACCACCGAAGTTATTCTTTTCTCTGGCAGCATTGCTTTTTCCTCCAGCACTCTCAAGATCATCCTGTGCTGTGAAGAATCCAGAAAGTCTTGCAGAATCTACATCATTCAAGCCTTTATTCTTAAGGAAGTTGTACCACCTGTTCTGATGTTGCTGATACCATCCAGATGTTGATTTTTTCTTGGGACCACCTTTAGCAAATTCATTGTATTCTCTCTTAATATCTTGAAGATTGGTGATACCATTCTTGACAGCTACTCTCATCATAGCTGCCTTCTCTGGTATGGAGAGTTCTTCCCAAAGCTTGACAGTTTCCATCTGGCCTCCTTCTAAATGAAAATTAGATTGAGGCTCATAGGCAGGAGGAAGAGTATTCTGAATACTGATAGAATCCATAAACCTGTTGAAGTTTACCTTATCCTGCATGGCTTTATATGCATCTCTTCTTGTATCAGATGGAGTGACAGGTTGTCTATAGTTTCTTATGGCATCAGGTTGTTCGGCGAAAATAACTTTTGGAGTCTCTATAACTGGTACAGGAACTGGAATAACAGGAGCCACTTTTGGCGTAGAAAAGCCTGAGAAGTAGTAGTCCCTTTCCCTTTCTCTCCTGTCTTCCAAACCATTTTTAAATTTTGGATCTTTGCTGGTAGCATTAATCTGATTTCCCAATTCTTTGAAATCTTTAGCAGCTGCAGCCTTATACATCCTAGGAGAGTTAGAAGGAGTGAAATTATAATTATAGTTATAGGCTATCAGGGCTTCTTGGGCTTTCTTAGGGAGAAGTCCCCAGTTTGGAAAGCTATCACTAAGATACTTTTCCCTTGTTTTTACCTCTTCTTCCACAGCCTTCCTGTTATCCTCAGCAGACCACTTATTACCCCTTTCCTTATAGAGTTTGTGCCACTTAGGATCAGTCAGACCAGAGCCTAAAGTTATCTTTCCATCCCCTATATCTGTAGGTTTCTTTAGGAATCCTTCCTCTTTAATAATAAAATCAATAAGACCTTTATAGTCATGATTGCCATTATTTCCACCTTTCTTTGCCATAATTATCTAATTGAGTCAACAGTTTCATTTATAGGATTAAAGTATACCTTGGGACCGCTCTTTCCATTATTGCTATGAGCTGTAGTGAAATACTTGTTTTGAGAAGGAATGTAGTAATCAGTAAGCCACATACTGTCAGCACCCATTACAGCAGCCTGAGCACTGTCAAGTACCGTTATATGGACTGCATAATATTTGAAGCCTTCTGGACTAACTAATGTTTCCATTGTGTCCGTATCAATAATACCATAATAGGTATGGTAGATATGTTGCCTGCCACAAGCAGACAGTATTGATAGTATTGTGAAAAATAATAGTAATTTTTTCATAATTTATTCTTTTGCTGCAAAAGTAAAAAATTCCCGTGATAGTACCAAAACCTTACGGGATTTCTTATTCATTTAGAAAGTATTTATTAGGGATTCAGTTAAAAGGATACAGGATATTTGGTTATCCAGTACCTTTGTGCTGGAGATAAGATATGGTGTTCATAATTCTCTATATGGTAGGAGTGCTGGTTGCATGGGTACAACTGCAGTACTGGTTTAAGGACAGGATACTTCTCAATGAAGATTTTCAAGTCCTTACAGCCCTGAGTTTCCTGTCTTGGCTGGTATATCCTATATATCTGATAGCTTATTTAATGGATTACTTAGATAGTAACGAAGATGACAGTAAACGCAATTGAGCAAGGAATTTCTCAGAAATGGAAAGATAGATTCCAGTACGGAGCAGCTGGGTTTTTGATAATTACGGCAGTTACATTGGCTTTTGTCTCCTTTATTATCACCCTGACAGTAGGAGCAGGAGTGATAGCATGGGGAGGTCTGTCAATGGGAACTGCCTTAACGTTGATAGGTGGTGGAATGTACTTCCATAATCAACTGGTCACTTTTGAAACCAATGCCAACAGGAAGATGGAAGAAGTGACAACTCATGTAGAAAAGGAGATTAGAAGGATGAATCAGAAGCCCAGTAGGTATTCAAGAATGTCTCCTGAAATGCCAGAGAAAGATTACTTTGACCCAGAAGAGCAAGACTTAGATGGACAATAAGAGCAATTTCATTATTATATTAGGTACAGCTCATAGGATGAGAGAGCCAGGGAAACAGTCTCCTGATGGAAGACTGAAGGAATGTATCTATTCAAGGGAAATTGCTTCAGAAGTAGCAGCTAAGCTCAGAGCCTATGGTTATAAGGTAGAGATAGACTATATGCCTTTGGACTTACCAAAGACTATGCAGTCACCTAACTATAAGCAGGAGCGGAGTAATGAGCTGGCTATGAGAGTTAACTATGTAAATGAGGTATGCAGGCAGCATGGGGCTAAGAATGTACTATATGTAAGTATTCATGTTAATGCCATAGGTAATGATGGTAAGTGGCACAATGCCTGTGGATGGCAGGTGAATGTTAGTAACAATGCTTCCCAGAACAGTAAGAGACTTGCAGAATGTTTCTTTGATGCAGCCTCAGCTCATGGCTTGAAGACAAGGAAGCCCACAGCAACCCAGAAATATTGGCCACAAAGTCTATATGTATTGAACAATACCAAATGTCCTGCTGTACTTACAGAGAATCTATTTCAGGATAATAAGCAGGATACAGAATATCTTTTGTCAGATGTAGGAAAGCATCAGATAGAGAGAATTCACGTAGAAGGAATTATTAGTTATCTAAATAATAGGGTGTAATTGTTGTTTTTTTGAAAGTTAGTTAGTAATGTGGTGATTGATTAGTTTTTCATTAATTGATTAAATTTTCATTAGTTAGAAATTAGATTAAACATTGTAAAAGGGAGGCTGTGAAGTTTCCCTTTTTTATTTAGCTGCGATATAATCGCAACATACTCTATGTATTATCCTGTTAACTTGCTGAGAGCTAGCAGGTTTTTTGTATTTATCGGCATTGTTTGAGGAGCCTTTTATTTGTGCCTATCTTTGCAATGTTCTTGCAAGGATAATGCTGTAGTTAAACTGCAGCCTACTGACAAATTAATTTTTTAACCGATTAAAATTTTAGAACAATGGCACAAAATGAAGGTGTTTATGTTTTCCCAGATGCAATGGCAAAAGCTTCTGGTATTGATCCTGGTCTGCTTGCACTGTTGAACCAGAATGGTGGTTTTGGTGGTAATGGCAACTGGATTTGGATTCTCTTCCTCTGGTTCCTTTATGGTAACAATGGTTGGGGAAATAATGGTTTTGGCAGTAACAATGGTACTGGTTATCTTGCTAATCAGATTTCTAACTCAGAAGGTCGTGATTTACTGCTGCAGGCTATTAATGGCAGGGCTGATGCTGCTGCTCAGTTGGCAAGTATTACTAACACATCTGTAGAGACTGTGAAGAATGGAATCTTCTCTCTTCAGAATTCCATCAACCAGGTAGGTAATCAGGTAGGTCTCTCTGGAATGCAGACTATTAATGCTATCCAGGCTGGTGATGCAGCCCTTGGAAGACAGCTGTGTGAGTGCTGCTGCAATATGAGGTATGATCTTTCTCAGCAGACCAATGCTTTACAGGCTCAGGCAGCTAATAACTTTGCTGCTTCACAACTCCAGGCTGCTCAGAATCAAGCTGCTACACAGCTTCAGATGGCTCAGATTGAAAGTGCAGACCAGCTTGCTGTATGTCAGCAAACTAACACTTTGGCTACTCAGGCAGACAGAAATAGCAATGCAATTTTGAATGCTATTAATGCTCAGACTGTAGCAATGAATGACCAGTTCTGCGCCCTTAAAGAAAGGGAGCTACAGAATAAGATTGATACTCAGGGTGATATCATCACTCAGCTTAGGGGACAGATTTCTAATGACAAGCAGACTGAGGCATTTACTGCTGCCTTCAACTCGCTAAATGAGAAAATTAACATTCTCTCCGCAAAGTCTCCTAACACTGTACCTGTGGTTTATCCTAATCTCACAGCTGTGAATAATACTCCTTATGCCACTGGGTTCAATCCTTGGGGCTATGGGTTTGGAGGCCAGAGCTACTGGGGATAATCTGCTGTAATAGGAGCAGGTAAAGAGTTCTTTGACTTGTTGATAAGAGATTCATAATCGGAGAGATACATCCATTTTGCACCTCTTGGAATAACAGTTCTACCTAAACAAATACTTTTAACAGTATTTCTACTGACATTATTGTCTTTTGCGGCTTCAGTAACAGAATTGTAGATTTTATTTGGTTCTCCAGGTACTATTCTTATTACTTTTTTGGAACGACCATTTAGGTAAGTTTTATCTCTTTTCAGTTTATTGAGAGTTAGAGGATTTCGCATATTCATGGAATTGGAACACCATTTAAGATTTTCTACACGGTTATCTGTTCCATCTGTATTTAGGTGATCTATTTGAGGATACTTATGTGGATTTGGGATGAATGCTTTTGCAACTAATCTATGTACTTTAAAAGTCCGTCCTTTACCATTGGAATACAATAAAACTATATAGTAATTTACGTTTTCCCTTGATTTAAATAGACTTAAGGTTTTTAGATGTTGCTCTACTTTTTGCGGTTTAGTTGCATTCTTATAATACTTTTCTGTACGAATAGATGCCACTCTGCCTAAAGAAGATACCATATATAAGCCTTCATACCCTACAACATCTTTCCACTCTTCCCCTTCAAGAGAAATACTCTGAATAAATTCTTCGTTTGTCATTGTCAACTAATAATTAATGATGTCAACGATTGAAAAAATGGGAAAGAGACGTTGACTTATCTCTTATCAGCAGGTCATGACCCCTACCTATTCCCAGCTACAAAGTTAATAAAAATAATTTAAATAGCAAAAGAATTATGGCAAGATTTCCATACCAGTATGTGAATATCAATGGTATTCCTACTATCAAAAGCCAGAGTGTAGTAGTATCTGAAACTGCTGTTACTTTTAAGTTTGCTCCAGACTTTGACCGAAGGCCTTTTAGAGGGCTGATACTGGTCTATTTGTCAGAGGCAATCCCTGAAGGAACTACAACCACTCTGCCTATACAGTTCTCTATGGCTGGTATCACCAGTACACTGACTGCAGCAGGTGGAGCCAATGTAACAGTAGCAGACTTACCTGGAACAGGAATCTATCTGGTTTACTTTGACAGGTGGGCAGATACATTACAGTTAATGAGTAATATCTAGTGAGTAATTTTTAAAGTTAATAACCATGTTTTCAAATTTAAGCAAAGGCAGTGTCTTGTATGGACTTGAGACTAAGGGAGAGATAAAACTGTTTACAGCTCCTATAGAAAGTGTGAGCCTGCCTTATCCCAAACAGAGAAGCAATATTTTCGGACAGATGCCAGAAATGGTAGTGGATATAGTTGCCACAGTGAATGGTGAAAGGAAAGAGTTCAAGCAAGTGCCTAGTAACAGTGCTATTGCTGACTTTGGTAATGATACTTTTGTATTGGCTGATGGCAGAGATTCTCTCAATGGTCATGTGAATTCCATGCTACAGAACAGTAGGAATATTGTGAATAGTGTGGAGAAGCACAAGGCATTGATTTCCCAGTATGAAGATGTACTTGGCTATCTCAATCCTGGACAGGCTAATGACAGTGCAGTAAAGGAACTAAGAGGTCAGGTAGAGGATATGAAGACTCAAATGGCAGAGATGCTGTCTTTGCTTAAAGAGAAGACATCAAGCAAATAGTTCAAGATTATGATGGTAATTAAATTTAGAAGCAGTGAGGAACATGAAGACCTGCTGAAGAAAGTGAAGAAGATGAAGAAATTCACTGAGGATTTGGAAGATTGTCTTGAAGAAGCTATGGAGGATGATTTTGAGTATCGTGGTGGCAGTTATCGTAAGGAATATGATGAGGATGACATGAAGCACTATGAGAGGATGAATGGTCGCTATGGCTATCGTAGAGGCAGAATGTAATTAATCAGGGTGGGGTGGATACTATCCACCTCATCCATTTAAAACCTTATAGCTATGTATTTCAGAAACACTGGTAGTTATGATGAGATTCCTGAAGGAATGAAGCTGTACCTTAATAACTATGGCTGTCATTTCAACAAGAAGCTCTGTATGGAAGCAGTAAGCAGGATGTACACAGAGGAGAATGGTAAGAAGAAGAAACTGAAGCCTTATACAAAAGAACAGGTGGATAACCTGCTTTCTTCCTATGACATAGAGCTGAAACATAATAAGATGTATGATGCTTGTTATGTTGCCAATATGTGTGCAAATGATTTCCTTGGGAAGTCTGTACCTGATGAGAAGCATCTGGCTATGTATGTAAAGGATTTACTGGATGATCCTGATGCTGAAGAAGGATTTGTGTTTAACAGATTCTATGCTGATACTATGTTTATGAACAATCCTATTGATTGGGAGGAAATGGTTTAAGTAGTCACACAGTGACTACCTACTGTAAATTATGGTTAGACAGCAATTTAGTGTGGAGTCCTATTGGGAAGTGATAGTATACTACAGTATAAACTTCAGATTCCTGGACTCCATCACTAAAGAGCTGAAAGAGATGGGCGTAACTGCAGCATCTATCAAGGAAGTCTTTGCCATATTATATCATAGAAAGGCAAAGGCTGTAACCTATAGTAATATAGAAAAGCACATCAGTATAGTCTTATTCAATACACATACTTCCAGGAGGGACTATATCAATTCCATTGTACATGAAGCAGAGCATGTAAAGCAAGCTATGCTGGATGCCTATGATGTAGAGGATAGGGGAGAACCACCAGCCTATACCATTGGGTATTTAGTGTCCCAGATGTTTAGGGTATTTAATAAGCTTCTTTATTGTAGTTAAGGGATTTCTTTAAAAGCCCTGTAATTCCATGATTAGTCTCTACTTTTGTAGAGGTTAAATTTTTATTACTATGGGCTATATTAAGAAATTAAAGAACAATGAGCTTGTAGGAGGAACTGATAAGACTACTATCTATCCAGTTACTTCTACTGAAGCTGTATTTGAAGAGGTTATCGAAGATGGCGAGAGTAATTTCAAGAGCCAAAAGTTCCTTAACAATAATATTACTGGAGATAGAATCAATGAAGGGACTATCACAGACTATAATATTGCTACAGGTACTATTACAAAAGGAAAACTTACTCCTCAGGTACAGACAATGCTGGATGAGGGCCAGAAGAAGGCTCTTACTCCAAAGGGCAACTATAATCTTGAAACTGAGTATGAGGCACTTGACCTTGTGTTTGACCCTGTAACTAATTCTTCCTATATATCTCTGGTCACTCCAAATGTAGGACATCCTGTAGATGAGAATGCAGAAGGCTATGAAGAAGGCTGGTGGGAGAAAACCCTAGATGGTACTGCTGTGAATACTGCTCAGGCTGCTATTGATGCAAAGGTGGGACAGCTTGAGACACAGGTTGGTACTGCAATAACACAAGCTGAAACAGCTGTAGATGAAGCAAAACAAGAGACTTTAAATGCCTACACACAAGCAGAAGCATTGGCTCAGCAGATCACTGATTGGTCAAGCTCTGAAATCTCCAGTATTCCAAGCTATACAGACCAGCATCCTCTTTCTAACAGAGCTTCTAGTGCTCAGATAGGATATTTTGAATGTGGCACTTCTTCTGCCACACAAGCTTCTAATCAGATTAAGGCTGTTACGGCAGGGGGATATGCACTTCCTACTTCTGGAGGGGCTGTGAAGATTAAGATGTATGCTGCCAATACTTATACTCCGACTACTAATAATCCTGTCAAACTTCAGTTTAATGCAGATGCTACTACTCTAAAGGAGCTTAGGTATAATAATGAACCAGTATCTGCTGATAATACTTGGGATGCAGGTGAGGTTATCTCTGTCTATTTTGATGGAACTAACTATCAGGCTTCCAATGCTAAAGGAGGATCAAATAGAAGAGTCGATAATTATATATATGGTGACATAAAAACTTTTTCTGTAGGGCAATCCTATGATTTACATGAGCCAGTGAAAACAACTAGTAAGGATTTGCTTAGACTTACCACAGAAATAAAGCCGATGAATATTACTGATGCAGTAACTATCGGAGAATTAAAAACCTATGGTACTGGTGCTAATGCCTCTACTTATAAAGCACAAAAATCTGTTGATGTGTATGATGGCACAGAGGTAGAAGGGTTGTATGCTATAGGAAGACCTGCGGTATATACAATTACAATTAATGCGGATGGCCTTAGTATTAAGGAAGATACTGAGATTACTGTTACTATTAACGGCAATGCTCAAACTATAGTGGTGACCCCAGATGCTTCAGAGACAAAAGCAGCAGATATAGCAAGCCTTATTTCAGACGCATTTCTTGCTATTGATGGTTGGGTACTTTCTGATAATGAGAACGGAACCCTGTCTTTGAAATGTGAGACTTTGGGAGAAAACACAGTTACTATTACATCTTCTGTCGGAAGCACAGGGCTGATTATTACATCTTCTCTTACAGTAGGTTCAAAGACATTAAGCAAATATACCGAAGGAGTATGGGTGGCTGTTACCCTTGCTAATTATGCTGCTGACAGTGCTAACATCGGAGAAACTGATATTAGCAAGATGTGGCAAAAAATTAGTACACAGGAACTATTAGATTATACAGAGCCTAATAGCATACAGAAAGACATTAGAGACAAAATCGAAGAAGATGAATATGTTTTAATTATGAACAGACTCAAGCAAGACAAGGAACTTGAGGATGTTGAATACGTTGTAGCAAGAGCAGTAGGCGACCATGAAAGGAGAATTAATAACCTTGAAGATAATGGGGGAAGTGGCGACGGAGGCAATTCTTCGTTGAGTGGTTTTATTACTACTAGCACATCTGATACTATCTGTGTGATAGGTTCTTCTTTTGGTGTCGGATATACCATTAGTGGAAAGCATTGGGTTAACATAGTCAGTATGTTTTCAGATTATTCAGTGCAGAATCTTTCTGCTGACGGCTCATCAAACCTTACAAGATTACAGGCTCTGAGAAATGGCACTATTACGCCAGCTGCTAAAGCCAAATATGCTCTTCTTGTGAATAGTGAAAATTTTGGTGGAGGACAAACAGCTCTGCTCCGTTCCTTTGTCAATCTTGCCAAAGTAATAATGTCTTATGGAATTACTCCTATTTGTGGAACCAGCTATAGACCTGCTGATGGGGTTCGGCAGATGCACTTCTATTTCTGTTCCCTGTTGAGAAATTGGTGTAAGCAGAATAACACCATATTTATGGATGCAGCTCAATATCGTCTGATAGTTGGGGACGGATACAATTTTGAAAAACCAGGTAATACACATTTAGGTACAAGACAGATTCCACTTGTGGCGTATGCTTATATGGATGCACTCTCAGGTTTGGAAAGACCTTTTCAGAGTTTAAAGACATTTACCAAAAGGAACGAGGTGTTTGTAAATGACCTTGATGATTTGATGTTTAGTGACAACTATGGAAGAGCAAAGGTGTTCAAAGAAGCGACATCTTATAAAGACTATGCTCTAATTTCGGCTATATTACCCGCTACTACAAAAAATCTCAATAGCATCAAGCTTTCGTTTGGTACAACAAGTAACGTAAAAGTATATGTTATTAATACGATAGCAAAACCTTTTCCGTCTGCTCCAACTTACACAAGATTCCATATTGACTCTGTTTTGACGACAAATCCAGAAGTCGGAGACATTTATACCTATGGAGACAAACAATTTACTGTTGTAAAAGTGGAGACGGAGGAAGACCAGCATTATGGTGCCTATTGTGATATTTATTGTGATCCACCTCTACCGCCATCTGAAGAAGAAGTATCAGGAACACTTGCAAAGGTGTCTGGAAACGGAGATAGTGAAATTGTTTTCAGTAGTTATGGTATAGCAACACTTGCAAGTGGCGACGCAGCTATTGTAGATGCTGACACGATAGGACATTGGGAACTAGTTGAACCAGATGAAGAGGGAGGGAGTGCTTACACTATCAGTGACCTGATAGCAAAGGTATCAATAGACAAGATTAATTTTCTTGTGGAATGTGAAGGTAGTTTCTCTCTTTCTAACATAAGAGTTGCTTGGGATGCAACTGCCTTGAAGACAAACTATCAAAGGACTCCAAAGGACGATTTCACAACTAACGTATGGAATAGTAATGCTGAAATTATAACAGAGCCAACATTTGGAGCTGTAGGAACATCTTTAACGACATGGAAAGACGAAAATGGGGAAGCTGTAGTCAGTGAAGCTACTTATGAGCATACCCTTACGGGACAACTTTACACTCCTGGAGGTCAAGCTGTCATTAAGGTTGGTCTAACCCATTATGCCCAAACGGTGGTGAACAAAAGCAGCTTGAAAGTAGGGAAAATTGTAATAGAAGTTATTGCAAGATTCTTTGGCGATGGTATAACTACAGGGTTTGTGGATGGCTCTGAAACTGTAAATTCAGACACTTTTGACTGGGCACAGCTTACTGTGATGGTTGGAGGGGATGAATTAAACTATGGTAATCCTACATACGGGAATTATGTATATCCAATAGGATTATATTGGAGAATCATACGTATTCCGATTGACATTCTTGGTAGTGAGCGATTTAATATGAGGTTAAGATTATTTGCCGACAGAAACGGCGTTGAAATAGCAAAAGTATCATTAAAATATATTTAAGAGTATGAAACACATAAGACTTTTTGAAACACAAGAAGAACGTGATGCAATTGTATTAGTTGGTCCATTCATGGCTTATACAAAAGAAACAGACAAGATGGAGGTTGAAGGAATAACTCCCATCAACATTGTAGACAATCCAGTGTTAATGGAAAAAGTCTATTCTTGGGGCTGGGCAAAGAATCCGCATTACATGTCTATAAAGGAATGTGGAGCTGTGGATGATGCAAAAATGTCTGCTGTAGCAGGCACTGCATCCGTGAGCAGTGGCTTTGCTGGCGTTACAGATTTTAGTGCTTTTGAGTATTTTACTTCTGTTACAAATATCCCTTCATGGCAATTCAGAGGTGCTGCTTTTACAAAAATAAAATTTCCCAGTAGCATAAAAACTATTGCTGCTTACGGGCTTAATAATGACGTTGTAAGAGGAGTGCTTGATTTATCTAATACTCAGCTTAATACTTTTCCTCGACTTTTTAATACTACAAGCGGGTATAACAACAGATACATAAAGGGTATTATATTACCTAAAACAACAACTAAACTTGGAGACACTTCACAAGGTGTTTTTGACACATCGACATCGGCAAGAACTTCAGGTTTAAAGTGGGTACTCATGCCATGTGAAGAGCTGGTAATTCCCTCAAGATTTTCATTGGCTAACGTAAATGGAGTGAGATTTTATGTTCCCGACGAATTGGTTGAAGTGTACAAAACTGACAATACAACAAGTGGAAATGAAAAATATTATGCTTGGATGGACCATGCTTCACAAATATATCCTATTAGTCAGTGGCAGACTGATATTGACAATGGCATTATTACCAACAGTTAAAATATGGCAACGTATAGAAATAGGAATGATGATACCATATTCTATGGTGGAGAGTTCAAGCTGAAAGTCAGCATGGACACTATAGGTGGGTACGATATGGATGATGTAAATTTCAAATGTACATTCTCTACAGGTAATGCTTCAGTGGTGCTTCAAAAGAATCAGATGATTCCAGTGGAGGATGACCCAAAATCTTATATTGTTCCTCTTGATAGCACTGCTTTAGGCAGGGGAACTCTTACTGTTAAATATGAAGTGGATATTCCAGACGAAGACTTTGATAGGGAAAAATCTCCTGAACTGAGGTTTAGGCATGAGGTAGTGGAGATTCCAACTAAAATCAAGATTAAATGAGTTGTATATCTGCAAAAGTAACAAGAGCCTCTGAGCCTTGTGATGTTCAAGTCAGCAAGACTGAAGGTATAGGAGTAGTAGTGATGGCTGCTATTTCAGCTGTCACTGCTGCTGTTACTTTTGTCTCCTCTCTCATAGTTAAGGCTACTAGTGTTCCAGGAGTGAATACTGAGGTAGCCTTAGAGGAGAGAGTAAATGTAGAGGTAGGCATCATCTGCACTGTCAAGCTCTCTGATGAATTAGAGATGTGGTGGTGTGATGGATGGAAAGCATTGTGGAACAATAATCTAAAGATATTATGGCGAGGGGAATCAGTATAGGAGATGTTACCAACATCCTTGGCAGTGAGGATATTGTAGGCAATGAGAAGCTGCCTGTATCTTCTGGAGAGACAGGGCCTCAAGTAGTGACTACTGAAGAGTTAAGGGAATATATTCAAGAAGGACTTCCAAAGGATGCCCTTACAAATATTGAAATTGAAAACTTATTAAATAGAAATAACGTATGAGCAAGTATTTAGATGAGAATGGCCTGCTTTACCTTTGGGGAAAGATTAAGGCATGGGTGACAAACCAAGGTTATATTACTTCAGGCGATATTCCTGAAGGTGCTGCTGCATCTACAGTAACTCCTAGCATGGATGGTACAGCTAGTAAGGGTACTGATAATGGGTTTGCAAGGGGTGACCATGTGCATCCTACTGACACATCAAGACAGGCTGCAATTACTTCTTCTAACAAGCTGAGTGCTGACTTGATTTCAGACGGTACTACTAATAAAGCATACACAGCAACAGAGAAGACAAAACTATCTAATATTGCTTCAGGTGCTGAAGTGAATGTGGTGAAAAGTGTAGACACTACTGCTGGAACATCTGGTATAAATCTGTCTCTATCAAGTGCAGGAGCATTGGATGTGACTATTTCAAGTGGATCTGTAGCAAGTGGTAACTCTAATTTTGTTACAGGTGATACAGTCTATTCAACTGCTTCAGTACTTGCACCCAAGGAATCTCCTACATTCACAGGTACTCCAGCTGCTCCAACAGCAAGTGCTGGTACTAATACCACACAGATAGCTACTACAGCCTTTGTAACTACTGCTGTAGCTAATGGTATTGCTGGGATTACAGGTATTTCATATTCCGTTGTAACCACTCTTCCTGCAAGTGGTCAGGCTGGTGTCATTTATCTTGTAAGTAATTCAGGGAGTGGACAGAACAGCTATGATGAGTATATCTGGCTTGGAAGTAGCTTTGAGAAGATTGGCACTACTGATGTAGATCTTTCTGGATATATGCAGATTAGTGCTGCTATGAGTAACTCAGACATGGACACTGCAACAAATAATTGGGCATGAGCAAATATATAGATGAGTCAGGATTGAATTACCTGTGGGGCAAGATAAAAGCTTATGTCTCAGGGCTTGGTTTTTATACTAAACCCTCTACAGGTATTCCTGCTTCTGATATAGCAAGCGGTGTTATTCCTACAGTTCCCTCTAATGTGAGTGCTTTCACTAATGATGCAGGATACACCACCAATACTGGTACTGTAACTTCAACAGGAGGGAATGTTACTGTGAATAATATTCAGGTGGTATCTGCACTACCTGCTTCTCCTGATGCCAATACACTCTATTTAATTCCTGAGTCATGATTAATATACAGGATAATATAGCAGAGATTTCTGTTGGGAATATCTCTATAGGAAGTGCCTATGTTGGGAATCAGCTTGTGTGGGAGAAAAAAGAATCTGTGGACTATGATATAATAGAAATCCATCCAAAACTTATTGCCAATACTTATATTAATCAAAACAACGGCGTTCAACAAAATTATGGAGGTTGGTCGAGTTCCGACTATATAGATGTAGAAGGATTTAAATATATTCAAGTCCCATATCCATTTCCACAAAATTATTATAAGTATGGTGCTTATTATGATAAAGACAAAAAAAGGATAAGTAATACCTCATCCCTTGTAATTCCGAGTAATGCTAAATATGTTAGATTAAGTACAGATACTGCGTCATTTACAAATGTTTGGTTATTTGAAAGACAACTTACAACAACAGATATATATAGAGCAAATAGTTATATTGAAACAAACGGTAGTATAAGAGCATATAACGGATGGAATACACTTAATACAGAATCAGTCTATAATTATTTCTATTGTTGGATATATGCACAATCTTATAGATACCAAGCATCCTATAATGCCGATGGTTCAGTATATCAAAGTGGCACAGGCTTTTTGCAAAAGCCAGAAGACGGAAAAGTGTTGTTGTCTAATAATAGTTCATCAATAACATATTATGCTGGATATAATTATATGTATTTGGATATGAATACTTAATTAATGGTATTAAAAAATGAGATACATGGTATTTATAAACATATTGTATAGTTAGGCTACTGGGGATTCTCTAGATAGTGTGATAAAGAAAAGGAGGAAGTCACTTGGATTTCCTCCTTTTTAAGCAATGAATTATCCTATAATATACTGATTCTCAAATACTTCTATATTATACTGGTAATGTTTCACCTTCTTGTAGAATATTCATATCTTTGTACAGTTAAATTATTAAAGCCATGACTAATATAGAAGAATTAAAAAAGAAACAGCCTGAATACAAGGAGAGTCTTCAGGAATTGGTAGGATTTATAAACAGTAAAGACTACTTTAATCTGTCAGAGAAAGAGAAAAGTATTATAGGACAGTATAGAATTGGGCTTGAGGTATTAACCAATGCCAGTACTAGTCTTACCTATGATAGTAATGCAGTATCTGATATTAACAGCTCAATGCTTTCGTTGCTGTTAATGAGTACCATGACAGCACCTTTTGGTCCTTCAAAAGGGGCAGAGTACCTTAAAAAAGAATTAGAGGAAGATGATACTCATCAGGAACTTACTGACCACGCAGTATGAATCAGGATCAGGTGATAAACAAGCTGGCACAAGTAAGCGGAAAATCAAGAAAGGAAGTAATGGAAGTCCTAAAAAGAATGAGTGTCATGCCAGAGGTTCAGAAGGAACTAAAGAAGAGTAGGAAACGATGAGTGTTAATATTCTTAAGGAATACTTTAAGTCGGGGAGAAGCTTAGAGTATTCTTTTTATTTTTGTCAGCAATAAAATATAGAAGAGTATGTTTGAATTTAGGAGAATGGTTGTGAGATATCTCAGGGAGATTGCTGATAAGATTGAAGTAGGAACTTCAGAGATTTCAGAGTCTCAGGCTATGGATATTCTCAGTGTGGTAGCCCATGAGTCTATGAGTAAGGAACAGGCTTGTAACTATCTAAATCTTTCAAGAAGCAGGTTTGATGACTTAGTAAGGGAAGGGAAACTGCCTAAAGGAAAGAAGAGGGTAGGGTTCAAGGAACTTGTATATTACAAGGATGAATTGGATATGTGCAAGAGGAAGTGATTGCAATAAAATTGCAATATAAATAACGAAACATTTGGTAATTAAAATATTAATCTTTAAATTTGCAGAAAGTTATGACATCAAGACGTGCAAAGCCTGTTGCAGCAAAAGCAGGTGTAACTAAAGACCCAAAGAGAAGATATGGAAGTGGTGGTAAAGCCATCAAAGGAAAGAAAAACTCCTATAAATGCGGAGGAAAGCTTAAGTAACAAAAGGTTACTTTACAAGTCTGTACTGTATTCAGTGAAGATTATTCCTATGTTAATAGCTGGGATATATCTGCTGAATACAGTACTTTCTTATTGTGGTATAGACTGGGAAGGTTTCTCCTATATTGTGCAGTTCTTGTTTATAGGATTTATCTATCTCGCATCTATTACATTCAGATTCTGTGTATATCATAGATTGTTTATACACTATATTCTTTTGACCTTGGTACTGAATATTATAGATTATCATTGGGGCATACCATTATCAGACAGAAATTTGTTTCTGATGTATATGATAATTACCGGAGTGTTTTTATTCTTAATATTGTACTTTCATCAGAAGTGTAGAAAAAAGAAGGCTGCAATAGAATTGCAGCATACAGAGAAAAGAAAATAACAATTTAATAAACCATATACAATGTCTTCTTATAATATCAAATGTCTTTTTGTCTATATTTTCTATTGCATACTCTGCTATTTATTTGATGGTGGAAGTTGGGTAGAGAATGATTTACAGAATGCTGTTATTAATTATATTCTTATCCCATTAGTCAGTTACCTGCTGCTGCCTTTTATCTTAAAATTAATAGAGAGATGGAAAGTAATTATTTGGTTAGATAAAATAATTGATTCTATCTACAAAACTATCAAATCTAAATTCTAAAAAAGAAAGGGAGAAGGAGGAATATTCCCCCCATCTCCCTAACAACATCAACATAATTAACAGGTATTACCTGGTTCTTAGCTTTCTACCGAATTCATAGTTCTTAGTAGCTTCATAAGGATGCTCTATAGCCCACCATGATTTCCAATAGGGTACTATACGCTCCAAATGCTTTTCAAACTTAGAATCGTATTTTTCATACTTACCGTTTCTATCATCCCTTTGATAGAAGAAATCTCTATCAGTCTCATCTGCTACTACAGCTCCAACACCTTCATAGGCAAGCTTGCCAACATCAAACAAGGCAGCACCACCCACAGGCATAAAATCAAGAATCTGTCCTGTTTGTACAAAGGTTTCAGGAATATAGAGAAGGGCCTCCTGTTCCAGAAGAGTTCTCATAGCCAGATAATGTACCAATCCTGTAGTCTGGTCCATCTCTTCCTTATCATCTTTATCTGGGGGAGCAGTAGCTAATCTGAGAGCTAATAGCAATCCCATCAAGAAGGCAGATGCTGCCATTCTCCTGGCATTCATATTCTGCTCCTCAGAGAATCCAGCATCCTGCATAGCCTTCTTAGACCTATTAGACCAAGGGGCCATCATACTGATAACCATATCCCAAAAGCTCAAGGCATTATTATTACCAAACATTCCTGAAATCCAAGAGGCGTGAATTTTAACAGCTGTATTTACAAAGCCTTCTACATTTCTGTCAAGAGCAATGCTATAATGGTTATTAGAGTACATCATCTCCAAATAACCCAAAGCCCATCCCTTCATAGCAAGGAAGGCATTAGTGTACCACTGCTGATGCCATGCAGTCTTATCCTGTTCATTATAAATACCATGAAGTCTATTATTGGTCTCACGGCATTTATCCATATAAGCAGATTCATCTGATTTAGTCCAGATAATATTATAAATATCATCCCTTACTGTCTGAAGAATATCATTATAGTTGCCTGTACCAACCTTCTTGTAGTTCAGGTATTTCTGCTCTTCAGCAGTATAGGAAGGAGTTGCAACTGCAAAGTTCTCAGTCTTCTGAAGAATACCAGATAAAATATTATATTTTTGAGACCTGAACTTCATTATTTCCTTTTCAGAGAGTTTGTTGTACTGGTCTCTATAATTATTATATGCATCTACATGGTCTCTCTTATAAGTATCATCAGCAAAGTTCTCATCCTGATAGACCAGCCAATCTTCAAAATCAACTGTAGATTTGGTAACAGGTTTCAGGAAAACACCTTTCTCATTCAAGACATCAGAGGTTATTTCAGCAGAACTTAAAGGACTGAACTTCTCAAATTCAAGGCTGTAGCCTTTAGTAACACCACTTTCATCAGTATTTCCTACCCTCTTATAAGCATTCCAAAGATTACTTCCCTCACTACCATCCGTATTATACAGTCTGGTACCATGAGCTACTGAGAGGTAAGACATTGCCTGCATATAATGGTCACCAGAAGAGTAGGGGAGATAGCCTAAAGTCCTATAGAAATTATTAAGCCTTGATCTAGTAGTCTTCCAATTCCTGAATCTTTCCCTACTATTACTGGAGGAATTCATCTGGTCAAGGAAGAGAGACAGTTTGTTATTCTTTCTAAGAGAACCTAAGTCAGTGGTCCACATCTCTGGGAAATGTGCAAAGTAATACTTATGAGCAAAAGCCCAATCCTTTGTATTGAAGTAATCACCTGTAATAGCTTCCTTGAAGATATTGTTGAAACCAGTCAAGGTATTGACAGCACCACCCAGTACATTACCTTTTAGGAATAATGTTCCGCCTAAGGAAGATATATTCTGGATTACCTTATTCAATAGAATTTTCCTACCTTTACCTATAGAAATGCCCCAGTAGGTAGCAGAGACACCATACACCTGCTTGTCCAAGAACTTAATGTATCTGCCATAGGCCCTGCTGTAGGAGCCTCTGTCACGAAGACCATGCTTTCCTGTAGGATCTCTGAAAGTATTACCTGCTCCAGTTTTTCTACTATTTTCTTTCTTCTCTCTCCAATGCTCTTCACGGGTAATAAGGGCTTCCCTGCCAACTTCCAAGCCGTCCACTACATTATCAAGACATTGATAGGATGTAGCCATAGAAGCATAGGCAAGCATTGAATGGAAGAGGTCTGTAGAAAGATCATTCATATTCTTCAGTTTATTAATACCAAAGACAGGAATTCTTGCAGCTCTCTCCTCCTCATAATTCAGTTTAGTACCCAGCAATTCCTCATTAGGAGAATTCATGGAATTCAAATCTCCATAATCTGTATCTTCAGAAGTCTCTACAAAAGATTCAAGGATAACCCTTCTTCCAAAAGTCTTTCTCCATGCATTCAAAGTACTGAGAGGGCCTTTCTCCAATGCCTTAGAATTTCTGACAGAATTCATAAAGGTTCCCCTATACTGAGGAAGTCTATAAGATGTAGTAGCTCCTACAGGAAGCATGGAATCTAATTCATGTTTGATTTGTCTGTAATCATACATCCATCTTTCGAGAGATTCCTCATTCTTGTTAGGATATTTAGCCTTCAATCTATTCCACTGTTCAGACTCATAGATTTTATTTGGAACCCATTTTACATACAGAACATTTCCAGCAAGGTCTTTGACTTCCACCTTAATACTATTTGAAGCATTCCAGTCTTTCATAGGTTTCCTAAGGAACTGATCCCATTTATAGCCCCTTGTAAAGCCAGACATTGTAGACCAATCTGGATTCTGGGCCTTGAATTCTTCCCACTTCTTCTGCTTGAATTCATCCCTTGCCTTCTCCCAAGATCCATAATGAATGGCAGGAACATAGTCCAGTTCCCTCATGTAAGCATCATAGACAGCATCTTCCTCTTGGTTACCTTCCCTTGTAGGAGCAGCAGGGGGGGTAATCAGATTACCCGTAGGAACACCATTTTCATCCAGCTCTACCAAATCAGCTACATTGAGCCCAAGCTTTGCTGCCCTTTCCTTTAATACAATCAGTCTTTCCTGATACTTAAGAGTCAAGTCATCAGCAGTCTTATTGGCAGTCTTCACCAATTTGTCAGCTATCTGACCTATGACATCAGGATTATTAGCCATTGAGCCGAGGTATCTATGGAAGACATCAATATCATCAATCCCTTCACCTTTAACCATATCAGCTATACTTTGAGACTGTTCTCCCAAAGCCTGAGTGCCATGCCAAATATCAGACCAAAGTGCTCCTGTAGTAGATGTCACATACTTACTGCCATAGATATCCTCACAGAACCTTGCAAAATAAGCTGACTCAAGATTAGTCAGTTCACTTTTGGTAGCAGCAATGATATTCCTATAGGTAGTCAAGGCATTTCTCATGTTGATACTCTTCCAAGTACCATTCTCATCCTGATATCTTACATCAGTAAGAGTAGATCCATTGGCCAATATCAAGGAACCACCAAGATTATTCTTATCCAAAGCCTGTTCAATGACATCTATAATCACTTCAGCACTTCTCAAGAAAGTCCTTGCCTGACGGAGATACCTGCCATTACGAGCCATATTAGCATAGAAATCAGAAGGATTCTGAAGATTTACAGCCTTCAGCTTCTGGTCAATCTCCTTATCAGGTCCAAGATAGTCAGTAACCTGAACCAAAGCCTGTACTATACCATCAAATGCAAACACATCAGCTCTTGTATCAACCATCTGAAGAGCAGATTCACCACTCTTCTTATCTGTACCAGAGAGAACAGCCATAGCCAGAGAAGCCTGATTCATGCCAGTAAACTCATCCTGGGAAATAGCTTCCAGTTTCTTTACCATCCTGCCTAACTCATCCATAGTATCCCTATAGACTTTCTGGTTGACAGTCAGTCTGGCATCATGCATAGTTTCAGGAATACTGATAGCATTCTCTACAGAGAAGCTATTGTCGCCTTCTACAAATCCATAGGCAATCTTATTGGCCATCTGTTCTGCCTTGGCAGCAGCCCATCTTACCTCATTACCTGCAAACCTATAGAAGACTCTCTTAGCAAGATTGGCTATCCTATTGGCAAGAACCCTTGCAGGACCAGCATTATCCAGTTTTCTCTGTAAAGCCCTTCCAACCAATCTACCAGCAATCTCTCTCTTAGGATTAGAACCTAAGTTGGCATTATCATATTCCTCTTCACCTAAGGCTTCTTTCTGGGCATCAGCAGATTCAAGCAATTTCTCCAGTCTCTGTACTAAAGGATTATCCCCTAAGGCACCTACTGCAAAGTGTCCAGCTTCCTCAGCCAATGTGTCTGTGGTATAACCTTCCTTACTAAGTTCAATCAAGCCGTAGAGACCATCTTCCATCTTGACAGCATTCTCAGTAGAATATCTGCCCTCCTTCCTATTGCCTTCCAAGAACTTTACTGATACACCATGACTTCTTAATAAAGCTTTGATTTTCCTTTCCAGTTCCTCATTGTGAATTACATCGTGGAGCTTTTTCCTTTCATTCACTGTATTTCCCTCTACCTCCTCCTTACCTTCGCTATTGGTAACAGTCTTAGTCTGAGGAACAACAGTCACATAATAACTACCAGAAGCAGTAGGAAACATAGTAGCTATAACCTGGTCAGAGAAAGTATTGTTATCATTGAAATCCTGAATTCTTCTCAAGGCTTCATCATAGCTATACACTCCCTCACCAATATCCTTATTAAGCACCTGTAGCAGCTTATCACTTTCAATGTCAATCTTGGCAATAGTCCTTAACGAGCTGAAAGTAATCTCACCATTTTCATCTGTCTGAAACTCTTGAAACTCCCTTGCCTTAGAAAGAAATTCAGGAGAAGTTCCAACAGCATAGTATTCCTTAGCCAGTTCCCTATTATTAGAAGTGTAGTGGAGTAAATCCTTAAACAGCTTACTTTCTACAACTTCTCCATTAGAACGCTTCACATGAGCTAAAATTGTACATGACTTACTCATATCTTATTATTTAAATATTATCCTGAAACAATCTTTTACCTTAACATCCCATCATAGGATTACCCTGGTCATCCAGCATAAGAACTCCATTCTTTCTATATGCTTGCCTAAGAGCATTAACTGTATCCATTAAATCATCAAAACTCTGGGCCTTTATAGTATTCCTTATGTTCTCAATCTGGGCTTCTGACACTGCACCTCGGTCTCTCATCTTTAGACCTTCAATGTAATCATTAAAGATAGCATCCTCAAGAGACTGCCTCATAGCATTCAGACCATTGGCATTGCCATTACGAGCATCAGTAGCTGGTTCTGTTCCAATACTATTACCATTAGGAGCTTCAGTAGGAGACATTGATTCTATTGCTACCTCTTCCTCAGGTTCTACATAATTCTCATTCCTCTGAGGCTCTGCATTCATAGATGTTTGATACCTCATAGTAGGAGTAAGTTTCTGATTGCCATCATAGTCCATAGTCTTGGAAGTACCCCAAGGAGTAACCTTTCTATAGGTAATTTGCATAATTCCAGGACCTGTAATATTAAAGCCGAGGTCAGTGTTACTTTCAGCCATATAGTAAGAGTCTCCAATCTTAATGCAAGGAGCCCAAGTGATACTCCGAATTTTTCCATCAGGAGCTTCTACCTTGACCAGGCTGCTCAAAGCAGTCTTGTCATTGTCATTTTGATATTTGCTGATATCAATGGTAATAGAGTCCCTGAATTTCATACCGTCCCTTAAAGTATTGCCATTCTGAGATGTCTGCTCCGTAATGATTTCCTTCAATCTCTTATTACCAATAGCAGTATCAAGGACAAACCTCATGTTATCTAGATGATTAAGCATCCACATCTGAGCAAACTCCTCTTCATTAAGACCTTGTTCTGTACCATCAAGAATATCATTTAAGAACTGTCTGTATGTCCTGTTGACTCCATAGGCTACATTCTCTTTGCTTTCAGGAGATACATTATCCAAAGTCTGCTGGGAGAAATATACATTAGAAGGAACATCATCACCAAGCTCTTGTCTTGTAAACAGATTAAACTCTTCTTGAGTCAGTTCCCTGTCTATCTTAAAGGACAGTTCAGGATGGCTTCTAGCTTCATCCAACAGATTCCTGACACTGTTATTATCCAGCTTATCAGGTAACTGATAGGAGTTACCAGTTAATTCCCCCTCAATGGCTTTATTAGCACCATATTGCTCAGCTCTTTCATATCCTCCAAGCACATTAGGAGACCATACTACTACATCATCAGCAGACTCATGGTAATTTGCAAAAGCTCTTAATGGAAGACTCTCACTTCTCTCTACCATAATGCTGTCCTTTACAGCAGTAGGAGCCAGATGCATGAATGAGAGAGGGCTAAAGTCAAAACCTAACTGATAGAAGCAATACATGAAGAGGTCTCTTCCCAGCTCAGCATAGTCCTGAGAATCAAAGTAACCATCTTCCTTTACCTCCATCAAGTAAGCCCAAGACTCTCTGATAGCCTCTTTAGTATCAGCATCCATACCTCCAATATCCTGCATAGAGATTTTCCAAGTCTCCTTATATTCAGGAAGTCCAGTAACTGCATTTTTACCAGTCTCCACCTGTTCAGAAGAAGGACTGAGATACTTGAAGATTTCCAGTTTACCAAGACCTTCAGGGTCAGCAGCTATCATAGACATCAAGTCTTCAGCAAACTTCTCCTTGTAGTATTCCCTATTGGTCATATTCATTTCCTGGCCATCCTTGATATGAGCTGCCTCACCATTGAAAAGAGACCTTGACTGCTTAGCCAGGAGAGCTACAGGAATATTACTGTGAATAGCATTGATATCTTCCTCAGAAAGAGTTCCAAACCTTGCTAAATCCTGCATTTTCTGACGTATAACAGTATAAAGAGGTCTTTCATAGGGGAAATACCTGGACAATAATTTAATAGCCCTACGGTTAGCATCATACATTGCCTGTTCATAGGCAAAGGGATTGAACCTGACATGATGCAGATATTCACCTTTCTTCATGGTAACCAGTCTTTCATCATTGTCTATAGGCATAGACATCAGGCCAGTTTCCTGGGCACCTTGAGCAAGCTCCATCTTATAACTGAGAGCACCTTTATCCTTCTCATCCTTGGGGAATTTATCCACATACCTATCTACCTTCAACTGCTGTGCATACATTCCACCAAAGGTAGAACTTACTGCATTGGAAGCTGTAAATTTAGTGTTAAGGACAAAGTTGGAAATATCAGCAGAGACATGCATAATCTGTTCAAACAAGTCAAGTACAGCATATTGCATCTTAGCATTCTGTGCAAGGAAATCCTCCTGAGTCTTTCCATTCTCCAACATCTGCCTTTCATTGACAATTCCCATAGCCAAGTCATTCTCAGTGATTGCAACCTTTTCTGAAGGATTATATCCTGCAAGATGGGCCATCAGACTATTCTTGGCATCTTCTATTGTAGAAGAAATATTAGAACCCCTATTGAAAGTATCTTGGCAGACCTTGCGGATAACAGGTTGATTGAATAGTAATCCTATCTCCTTAGTATTATAGCCAAGTCTTGCTAAGAGAGCACCAGCATCAGCAGTCAAAGTGTTCAGATTCAGGAAGTTCAATACTGGGTCCTTCACAGCATCTACAGAAGCAGCAAGGAATTCAGCCATATTCAGGTCAATCCTAGCAGCCTCTTCCTTATCCTTCTTATGAAGTAAATCCTTATAAGACTTACCACAGAACTCTATAGGCTCATTCAGTTCAAAGACATCCATAGAAGAAGCAAAGGCATGGTTGGTATTCTGGTTGGCAAAAATACCAATCAACTTACCTGCCACCTGATTCTGCTGATTATATACCAAAATAGTATAGGGGTCAGTTGGGTCATAGTTAGGCTCTGGGTCAGTATCACCATCTTGTCTCTGCTCTAATGCTTGAATGTCAATGGAAGAACCATTGACCACAGTAGTCAAGTCACCATGGAATAACTCACGCATCAATCTTGCTGCCTTAGATGCATTGGCAAATCCACCAGGAGTATATCTTTGCTTAACAGTCTCTGGGTCCATCAGCCTTGCCTGAATAAGAGTGATGAGAAGATTATTCCTTGAAGCCCTTGTATTCTCTTCAGGAGCTTTGTTGAAATCATACTCTTCCATCCATTCATGTTTTACCTCCTTAGTCTGATTAAGGTCTGGTGTAATACCATTAACCTGGGCTGTCATAGCAAAGGCTGTACCTTTATCTATTCCAAAATTTTCAGTAATATTTGCATCCCCCCAGTAAGAGTTAAGAGTAGTATTATGCACAATCCTTACCCTGCCAGTCAGTTCTCCTGCCTTATTTCTAATAGGAACTTCATCTACTAATGAAGGATCTTTAGCTTCAGCCTCTGCTCTGGCAGATTCAAGAGCTTCCTTAATTTCTGGATATTCCTCATAGAAATCCCACCAGACCATATACTTCTGATTCTGTGAGAAATTACTTTCTACATAAGACTTATCATTATAATGCTTGTGATATTCACGCTGCATGAAATACAGCTTATCAATATCAAAGTCAAAGCCTGCAATAGTGGTACCCTGAGGAGGAACCTTTAATGTGCCTCCTGCAGTCTTAGGAGTGAATCTTTTAATCTGACAGTTAATCATGGAGTAATCTCGCTCAGTAGGAATACGGTAGGCAAGGATACTCAAGATATCAGGATATTCAGTTTCAATAAGAGGTTTATAGACTTTAGCATCAGGGTCATTATGGTCACAAGGAATCAGCTTTCCATCTACCTCCTTATAAGTATAGGACTGATATTTCTTCCATTCCCTAGTACCCTTTTCAATAGGCTGTCCAGCAGGAATTAAGTAACCATTAGGATAACAGTACTTGTCATAGGAAAGATTAACTTTCTGCTTAGTAGTACGTCCATTTACATCCCTGACATCCATAGTAAAGGACTTGTCAAATGGCATCTCTATCTCAGCATAGAGAATATTAGCCTCATTATCTGGATCTGAGACATACCTAAGACCTCCATCTTCCTTATATCCATCAATACCAAATGCAGAAACCTGAACAGCAGAACCACCAGAAATCTGTTGCTTATTGACAATCTTCTTAAATGTAGAGAGAATCAATGCAGCAGCGTCATGTTCTAAGCCTCCTTCAAAGAGAGGAATCATAAACTTCTGGAGATGCTCATCATTACCTGTCACTACATAGGCAAACAGGTTATCCATAGCCTCTCTCATAGAGCCTACTGTAGATTGCTGAAGTAGATTACTTAGCTCTTCAATATTACCTGCATTCTGAGCAAACTTCTCATAAGAATCAAATATATTGGCACAGATAAGAGAGTTATACAAAGCCAGCAAGTTTCTTCCATTTAGGGAGGCTTTTGTATTAGGGTCAACAGATATACTATTTGTTCTTGATTTAACTTGGACTTTGTTTGTATTCTTAACTATTTTAATCTCCTCTATATTCTTTACATTCGCAGTATTGAAGATTTTAACTTCAGAGGACCCTGATAATGACACACCATTAGGAGAATCACCTTTATTTATAGTTATTTTAACTAGTCCAATTTTATTTAAATCTTGTCCTTTCTGATTTGCATATATATCAGCATACTGTTTTGCATAATTCAGAGTATAGGACGCATAAAAAGCATTTGGGTCTATTGATGCATACTGAGTTTGATTCTTTCTAAAATCAATTCCTTTTAAAAGAGATTTGACATCGTTAGAGGCAGCATATATAACAATATCTTCCCCTTTATTATATTTTGCCCGTAAATCCTCTAATTCCTGATTTGAAAGCCAGTTTTCATTGGGATCTTGAAGGTAAAGATTATATCTAGTTTTTACAGATGACTCTGTAGTACTGAGATTTACATGGCCTTCAAAATTGCCTATTCCCTCAAGATACCTGTTATAATAATCACCAGGCATATTTAAGCCAGCCATAATCAGCTTCCTTACCTGAGTACCAAAGAGCTGGGAACTATTGATATGCTCAGGTACATTGGTCTGAATCCTATAGTCCTTATAAGGAAGCTCATGTATGTAAGCTTGAGACATAGCAGCATTAAGACTTTCCTTGTCTTTTGCATCTCCAATATTTGCCTGACCAAAACATCCAACCTTAGCTATCTTGGTAGAACCTACCATATCTACATTATTAGACTCCATCCAATTAGCAAGGTCACGAAGTTTAGAACCTTTAGGCATTAATTCAGGAATAATCAGAGCTTCTGCATACTTATGCTGTACAGGAATATACTGATAGGAATCAATCATCAAGGGTTGTCCATTGGTTCCCATAACCACATTACCTTGGGCATCTCTCTTAGCAATCCTTACAGGATACTTCTCATGAGTAAACATATAAGGCTTAATGGGCTGAAGTACTAACATAAAGTCAGCAATCTGCTGTCTTTCCTCATCAGTAATATCAGAGTCATCGGCAATATGCTTATTCCTAATCTGCATGATAGCCTTATAAGCCTCCTCCATACCCCTAGTCCACTGACCAGCCATACCTTTTACTCTACGATAAGATGTGAGAGTTCTATAGCCCTGACCATCAGTAAGAGTATTCTTCTTATAGGTATCAATAATTTCAGGATTGTCCTTGAAGACTTTCTTCATGACCTCCATGAACTCAGGATTGGTATCTTCTGCATTTACAGAAATGTCTTCAAAGTAAACTACTCTTTCTATACCATCAGGAGAATAGAGATAACCATCAAAGTCTCTTGCCTGAACATCCAGTACATTACCTGGAGCATGAATCTCTTTGTAACGTTTCTGAAGGTCCTTAGTACCATGATAGAAAGAAGGGTCAATAGTCATCATCTGGAGCTGATTGGCAGTAGCAAGCTTAGTATTCCAAAAGAATTCCTGAATCTTCTCATTTATATTCTCAGGTGTAGCAAAAGAACTGATATTCCTAAAGACTTCCTTCTTTCCTTGCTTTGCAGTCTCAAAAATTCCCAAAGTCTGAAGACGCTGCTGGAAAGTCTTAGTGGCATCATCCATATACTGACGGATAATCTGTCTGATGGTAGATTCATCAAACTCCTTACCAGCAGGAATAGCATACTTATCCTGAAATTCTTGAGAAGTAGGATTCAAGAATGTAAGGATAGAGAATTCTCCCTTAGGACGCTTAACTTTCTTACCATTAGCATACATATCATGGGTTATAGCATCATCCAGAGCCATCCTACGCTTCTCCTGCATATAGATGTTCCAGAACTGCTCTATTACTTTATCCTGGGCAGCTGTATCAAATCTATATTCAATATGATGACGGGTATTATCAGCAGCATCAACAATCTTGCCTTCCTTGTTTACATAGACAGCAGAAGAGATTCTGGGAGCCCTGATATACTTGCTTACTCCTGCATCACCCAGAATGAATATGGGATACATAGCAGAGAGTTTCTTGCGGATATCCCTTGAACCCTTACCACCATAGCCTTTCTTCTGCTGTTCATCAGCAAAGAAGTGGACCAGCATATCAATACCATGTTCACGAGAAGTAAAGTCTTCAAACTTCTTATCCTCACGGCCTAAGTCCCTTTCATAATTGAATATAGCAGCTACAGAATCAACTAATGGAGTATTGGCATCTTTACAAGCAGCTACCATATCAGAGAGCCACATATTCAGAATTCTACCAGAAACACCATTTGTTGCAAGATATTCATCATCTACAAAGAATGGACTTTGGAGATACTCTTCTGTAAGGAATCTCTGCAATCCAGCCTTATCATTAGCTTCTACAAAGTTCTGGATAGTCTCCAGACGGTCACCTAAATAAGAAGGAGAGACAAAGGAATACATTGTATTGCCCTGATATCTTGCCCTTGACTCTACTCTATAGCCTTCCTGATGCTTGTTAATGACATCCAACAACTTCTCAGAGTGTTCCTTTACAGGAGTATTCTTGGTATCAGCATCAGTTACCTTATTATAAAGGTTCCTAAACTTCATGTGCTTGGCTTGGAGACTCTGTACATTCTTATCTCCTAAAGTCTTTACACCCGCAGCATAAAGGATACCAGTATTACCTTTGGGATCAAAGAGCTGCTCAAGTTGCTCCCTTACAGTATAGATATCCCTTGAAGTCAGAATATTATCAATGGTATCTACCGTAACATCATAACCAAGAGAAGTAAATACTTCCATCAGGAATTCCCTACGCATCTCAAAGGTAAGTCTTTGAGGCTTACCATCAATGGTAATAGTGGCATTACGGCCATTATTAATCAGAGGTGCAGTAGATGTTCCATAATTCTGAAGCTGTCCAAAGACACCATTAGTATTATTTATCTCCTCATGTGTCCACTCTAATACTTTCTTCCTAAGTTCTGCTAATCTTTGCCAGTTAATTTCCTTAGTATTTTCATCAAATACAGGAGTGTATCCCCACATTTTTACATTTGCTGGGAACTTTCCTCTGGTAGACATCAGCATGTCATACTTACCCTTAAGAATATTAGTAGGACGGTTAAGGATTCTGGTCTTAATATTTTTAATAAAACTGTTACCTTCACGCTTATCCTCCCACATTACAGAGTAAGGCTGGAAATTCTTCTTAAAGTCACAGAAGAACTGAGTCCTTGCCTGAGGATTAGATATCAGGATATCTACTAAAGGCTGCATCCAAGGAATCTTAGCTTCACCTGGTCTTCCTTGCTTACACAGCTTCCTAATCATATCCTCAGAATCCTGAATACCTTTCAGGTACTCCATCAAAGCCTGATGAGTCTTGGTAGCATCCATGAACTGCTGATTACCTAAGTCATCCACTACAGGTACAGACTTCATGCCTGTGTAAACCCTCTTAGGCTTTCCGTCAAGTCCTGTAACTGTGTCATACTGAGGAATCATCTCTACCTGTGGAACAGTAGCCAAGATTCTTCTTACCTGCTGTCCTACAGAACCAAAGGAAGACTGGAGGTCAGAATTCTCCATCCAGCCATCCCGCTTGGATTCTGACATATCCCATTTGGCTGCAATGTCATTATCCCCAAAGTTATCAGAAGAAGCTACGGCTGCATATTCCTTTTTAATTCCCAACTTTACCCCTTCCTTCTTTACAAGGTCTTTTAAGACAAAGGGAATCAGTTCATTCCAATTCTCAAGGAGCTTAGTATATTCATTAAAACGATGTTCACACATCTTCTGAAACTCCTCAACATTAGTAGGAGCATCAGCAAACTCTAACCTTCCAGCATTCTGATAAGCTTTAAAGCCTTGTTCTGGGCTATTCATCATGCGGAACCAGTTAGCTCTGGTTTCATGTACAATATTATAGACACCATCTAAAATGGATAATTCTCCACCAACATACTGTCCATCTACAGTCATGAAACCATTAACAAAGTTTTGTCTATCCGCATGAGATCCTTCCATCAGCCTATCTACTTCCCATGAGAACAGATTGGAGAGCAGGTTGATTCTACTCTTCCTCTCATGCAAGGAATAAGCATGACGAAGGTTATCATAGGCTCTATCTATATGTTTGGTACCACTTGCCATTCTGGACTGCATTTTCATCTTGATGCCAGCCCTGAACTTCATCAAGTTCTCAGCAGCCTTATCAAGATCAGCCTCAGTAGGATTATCAGGCAACAGTGGTTCAGTACCAGTTTCTTCAGCATTTTGATCATACAATCCCCTTAATGAAGCAATCTTCATGGGATTCATTCCCTTGCTGCCATTCTGGGCATTCCAACCGAATTTAGCAGCTATATAACCATCAATTTTCTTGTTAACTATGTAACACTTAGAATTTGCCATTTGATGTTAAATTAAATTTTAAGGCAAAAGTAATGTTTTTACTTTGATGATTTTTAAGTTTAAGCAAAACCTTAACCATATTTAAAGGGTTTATTAGAATTTAAAAAAAGAAAGGGAACAGCATAGCCATTCCCTCTTTAAGTTATTAGCTGCCACAGAGTGACGGCCTACTGTAAATCACACAATCTTGAACTCATGGACAAAGATGAAATTATCTTCATCTGTATTATTGTTCTCATGCTCTTCATTGAACTTGTCTATGTCATGCCAATCCTTAACCTTTCCATTGGTTGTTGCATATAACCACTTCAAGGCTTCTCCGTCTGTAGTAAAATACTCACTGCTATAATCCCCATTAATACAGGTGTCTATATAGTATTTATCGTTGAAGTACTTACCTTTCTTATCATTGGTAGCATAGATTCCTTCTCCTTCTTCCTCTACAGAATAGAAGACTTTGACTGGCAGGTTCTGTTCAAGGGCTTCATTTAAGTCTGTGGCTCCCCATGCTTCATCTGCGCAAAAGCGCAGAGCACTGTGGCTATCATCTATCCACCAAGGTTTCTCATGAATAAAACCTCTCATATAGAGTCCATTCTCCCTATCTTGGTCTCTACTTACCCATTTGATATCAAGAGCTTCTAAGACATTGCCTTCCCAATCTCCAGAACTGTTTTCTACTACAGGATGATGTAGAATTGCTTGTTCAATTTTCTGTAGAGTTTCCTTAGGTCCTTCAATAGCATATTCAGTAAACGCCCAGTTTGCCATAGTTATTCTTCTTTAATGATTTCTATTTCATTTGTATCACTATAATAATGTCTCTGTTTAAAGGCATCTGTCACATCATTAATATTGAGAATAGGAAAAGGAAGAAGAGACTCTGTTATTTCTAACTTTAAAAGATCTTCTGGTCTACACCATTCAGCAATTTCTAACTGAAGAATGTAGTAATACTTTTCCGATATTTTATAAGAACGGTTATTATCTCCACTATTGATGTGAAAAATCAAATTGTATTTTCCTATTTGGTCATAGGAATAGTTGGAACTGCCTACTTCTTTGTAGTCAATACACTGAATTTTATATAGCCATAGTTGTCTTCCAGTATAATCAAAATTTACTGGAGTAAATTTATTGTCTTCTTCAGCAAAAGAGCCAAGTTCTACTATTTTTGCCATAGTTATTCTTCTTTATTTCTTTTTACTATGTCCTATATGCCATTGACCACAGTCACTACAGACATAAGGATGATATTTCTTGTTATTAATATGATGATTACTCATATAGCTCAAAGCTTCTTCAAGAGTCTTGAACTGCAGTTTAGGAACCATCTTTCCTCTTTTTACAGTCCAATGCTGCTTTAATCCTTTTGCTATTGCAGGTCCTCTCATGTTTCAATAAACATTCTATACTCTTCCTCTGCAGTAAGCTCTTCATAGACATCCTCTGCATATTCATCCCAAGTGCCCGCAGGAGTATCTTGAATAATCCCCGCATGACTATTATCATTGCCATATAGAATAATAGCATTTCCGTTGAAATATAACATCATAAAGTTATACTTCTCAATACTACTATCCGTGTATTCAATACATAGTTCTGTGGCTTTATTTTCCTCAAGGAGATTGAGGAATGTTATAAAATCCTGTAAACTAAAATATCGTCTTTTCATAATTAATCTTTAATTAATGTACCAAATGCTGCATAGTAGCTATCTACATCCATGCCCCATGAGAGATTGTACATATCTAGTAAACCATCAAGCTCATAGAAACATTTATTTCCCATGTGCCTAAAAGCCCTGACTTCTTTTTCACTATGTCTGACCAAATCTCCTAAAGTCTCTATTTCTGCATATCTAAGAGCATTAAAAGCTCTCACACTGATATTCAAATTACCTACTTTAGTACTCAGGAGAGCGCATGTACCACTAATTATGTTATCAGCATATTTGTTTCCATCTAAAGATAGCGTCTTTGCAGCTTCTTTTGCCAAGGCTTTCATCTCTAAAGCTTTTAAAGAATTCTCTAAGACACTTACTTTCTTTTCAAGCTCTTCATTATGGAAGATTCTTTCTTCTATGTTACTGATATCAGAAGCATGTCTGATAGCCTTCTGACACATGAAAGAGACATTCTGAGGAGTAACACCAAACATCTTAGATATTTCCTTAGAAGTCTTTCCTTCAAGAATAGCAGTAAGAATAGCTGCTTCTCTGGGAGTAAGACACCTACATAGTACAAGGAGATTGATTACCACATCAAAGAATTTATGGATGGCTGCTTTCTTCATACTAAAGTTAATCAGCTTACCAACCCTATATTCTTCACGAAGTTCTTCTTCAAGCTCCTCATACTTCTTAATCATTGATTCATACTTTGCTTTCTCTTCAGCAAGGAGTCTCTTAGATTCCTCGGTACTTGTCAGTTCTGGGAAGAGAGCATCAATCTGTTCCTCATTTACATAGTGTACATGAGGTCTCTTGATAATATCTATGATGCCTTTCTCTCCCCAGTTCCTGATAGTTTGTACATCAACTCCTAACTTCTGAGCAGCATCCTTTGCTTTGATTAATCTCATTATTCTTCTTTCTTACCTAAATTCATCAGGTTATCAATGATATTCTGGCGGCTATTAATCCAGTAGTAGTCACCATCAATGTTAATACCAAAGAGGACAATGTCTTTATTCTTAAAGGCTTTATCCATAGTATCAAACACTTCAGTCTTCCTAGTGTTGTCAGCATTATACCAATAGCATTCCATCAAGAAGAACTGCTTTACAGTATCTAAATCCTTATCATTCTCCATCTTGATAGCAAGAACTGAATGGTCCTCAATTCCTGCTAATAAGTCCCATTCATTAGCTTTACCTACAGTGAGCTTGGCAACTCTTGCCCTGATTACTCCCTTAGCAGATTCTTCATATTTCAGGCATTCTGCCTTATCATGGAACTCTGTGCCATCAAGGGCTTCATACATAGTGTACTTCTGTACTTGTTCTTTTGTTACTTCTTTCATAATTGTTGGGTTTAATCAAATAATATTTTCTTGATATAATCTTTTCTTGAAATCTTCAATAAGAGCTTTGAGAGAGTCGCCATCATCTACTGATCAATGGCCTTCTGGAATAGAAATATTAAAGTAGCAGCCTTTTTTCTTTTCTGCCTCTTCTATTCCACAGCAATCTCCACACTGAGTAGTGATGGTGATACTTTGGATTTCATCTGAATCACTGCAAGTATCAGCAGGCTGAGTGTAGGTAATAGACATTTTTTCTATTCCAACTGCAAGCACATTTTCCTCCCTACTGATTTTTTCTAAATCCCCGATGTAATTAACTGGTGTGACTTTTGTTTTCATAGCTTATCTTTTATTCTTTGATACTCTGCATTAGACATGGCTCTCCAACTCTTTTCTGAGACTTGAATAAGCCAGTCATTCTCTCTTGCATAGTGTGCCTTAGATTCAAAGGTTCCCTTGAATCTGAAATGCCCTGAGACTGTCTTAAAACACATCTCAACACAAGGTAACTGCATGACAGTACCTAAGTTCTCCCTATTGATTTGTATTGCCTTCATCTCTCTCCTTTTTCCAAATATGAGATAATACCATAAAGTTTAATAATACTACTACAGCACCTAATGCTGCTCCTAATAAAAATGCTATCATAATTAATCAAAATAATCTTTTTTAATAAAATATGAGCAGCCATCAGTAACAGGCTTCTCTGGATGGAAGAAACTTGCATACTGATAGTCTGTGTTCTTAATCTCTTGACCAAGCCAGTATCTGTAGCATTGGTCTTTTTTCTTGCATTGCTCTTGATGGCAATGTAGATAATCGTGGAAATATTGGGGCATAATTTTATTCGGAATAATGGTCTTCAATAATAATTTGAGGTTCAAACAAATCAGTAGAAAGGTGTTCTACTTCATGCCATTTTCCAAGAGGATATGTGTCTGATGTGCAATGGTTAATATTCCCATCGGGTTCACACCATATATAATCGTCATCAGCCCAGTCAAACAGATATGATGTTTTATCATCGTATGCAGCTGTAAGATAGGCTTCTTCTTTGGTATTGGCGGCAACTAATATAAGTCCACCACCATAAGAATATTGGTTTTTACAACAAAATACTTTCATAACTTTATTCTTTCTTGTTAAGTTCATAATGCACTTTGAAAGCCTGTAGCCTCATCATAAGAATCACAGAGAAATTCATCATTTTCTAACCTCTTCATCTCCGCTACTAAAGCGGATTTATCTATCAGTTTCTTCATAATTAACTTATTATATCTTCCTAATACGTTTATATGCTTGATACAATTTGCCAACACTATCAAATTCTACACTATGTCCATTACGGGTAAGTCCTTCTTCACTCATTCTGTATGCATCACAAGTAGTAGTCTGGTATTCACCACGTCTATTGACTTTCAAAGAGTCTAAACCTTTAAATTTCAAATACTCAGATATAAATTCAATTAATAGTTTTCTCGTATAACAATATATACCAGAGCGGTGGTCTTTATTAAAGCCCATATCCTCAATCATATTGATAAGCCCTGGTATATCTTCTCTTTCAACAATATCTTTAAGAGCACTTATCTGCTCAATTAAAGCGTCTTTGTCAATGTACTGTGCCATATTCTTATTCTTTTACTTCCTCAATCTTAATCATTTCTCCTTGCTCTTCGCAAGTCAGAGTTTCTCCATTATACGCATTCCAAGACATATCTTTATCACTGTGGGTAGTCAGGTAGTGCAACGGCTCTCTGTATAGGAGGTAAGACATTGCTATTGCTTTACGTTGGTGCTCATTAGGACATTGCCCTCCACTCCAACC